>WNEY01004318.1_pt1 | contig 10810 bp, 12 predicted proteins | sample 5400531 | NCBI WGS metagenome assembly WNEY01 (sample SAMN13153338, study PRJNA577476) | soil metagenome | isolation source: 200 cm saprolite under Douglas fir tree site 1 | place: USA:California | collected 2015-04-18
CCCCACAAACAGGACTGCGGTTCCAAAGTTCCACATCAGGATCATTACGGTCGCATCGACGGTGTGGAACAGAGACAAGGCCGTCGCCGTGATAGCTGCCACAGCCAGGCTGCCCATGAATGTTGCGGCGTTGGGACGAAGCGGAGCCGCATAGCGCAGCATCACGAGCATCGCGAGCGACAACGGCAAGCTGGTCAGCACCAGCGTCGCAAAGCACCGCGCCGCCTCTCCGAGGCTGACACCGTCAGGGCCGATCGCGACCCACTGCACCAGGCACTGGTAGCCGACATTCGAGAGCCATGCGACCAGCGCCGGCACAGGCAGAAGAAGCCAGAGGCGAGAGCGGTCCGGGAGGCTGACCAGGAAGGCCGCGACGGCCGCCAGCACACCGGTCAAAAGCGAGGCCGTCATGCTGACAGCAAAGGCCGGCTCACTCAGCCGCTGAACGAGGTCAGGGCGAAGTCCTTGATTGACGGCCAGCAGCGTCAAGACGACGGCCGCGAGCAGGAGCCAGCAAGCTGCCCGCATCACGGGCGGCCGCAGCCGCCGCACCGGCGTGGCGTTCGCCGCAAGCGATGCAATGAGATCGGGTGTCTTGATCACGGTTCGCTCCGATCGACCAGCATTTTCCGAAGGTTTTTGAGGGCGCGGTGGACGTTGACCTTGAGCGATGCAATGGTCATTCCACTCACCGTTGCAGCCTCCTTCAACGACATCTCCTTGAGCTTCAGCAGCCGAACAGCCCGCTGTTGCGCCGGAGGGAGGTCATTGATCGCGCCCTCGAGCTCATGCCGGTCCGGACTCTCTTCTAGGTTCGCTTGGGGCTCACAAAAGGTTTCATGCTCGGCGGTCAAAGGTGTTTCCCGATCTCGGGTGCGGCCCTGACGACGCAACCGATCAATGAAGCGCCGGTTGGCGATCGCAACCAGCCAAGGTGCAAATGGCCGGGCCGGATCGTAGGTCTGCCGGATTGAATGGACGGTCAGCAGGACGTCCTGGACCGCGTCCTCAACGTCGCTGCGGTCACGGTGCCGCCGCGCGGCAAGGGAACGCAGATACGGCGCGATCTCCTGCAAAAGTCGATGATAGGCGGCTCGGTCGCCCTCCTGAGCGCGGGCCATCAGAATGGACCAATCGACATCCCTGTTGACCGGTGCTCTCCCGTACGTGCTGCTGCTGTCTTCTTTTCCGACGAGCCTCAGCGACGGTCCGCGGCCGCTTGGGTCATGCGTCATCGGCGAAAGCTCCATTGACCAGCTGGACGCCCGCGTGAAGAGCCGACATCACGCCCCTCCTTGCTTCCAAGGCCGGGGCAGTTCCTCAAGCAAATAGTCGAGTGACAATGCCCCCGGGCCAAGGGCGATAATGGCTAACGCCAGGCCAGCCCATGGCAGATGAAAGTTTGCCCAGCCTTCCGGCACAACGAGCTGAATGACGCCGGTCATCACGAGAAGCCCGAGCGCGCTAAAGCGGGTCGCAAGGCCGATCACGAGCAGAACGGGGAGGACGATCTCGGCGACGCTGTCCAGATACGCGAACATGGTGGGCAGGGGGAAATCGTAGGCTTGGCCGAAGATGTGCAGCTTGAACTCGTCTTCAAACAGGAACGCCGCAGCCGGCGATAGCGACAGGAAGCCATCCCACTTGGTAAGCCCGGATTTGAAGAAGGGCACGGCCAGTGCGATCCGCAGCACTGGCGGCGCAACGACCTGAGCGACGCGAGCAAGCCATTCCACGACATCTCGCACGGCACTCTCAACCCGTGTGATGTTTAGATGCGCGGTCATGCTCGCCTCGTGTCTGGCGCAAGGCTGTAACCGACGACGGCGCCCGCGCGCAGGAGATCAGAAAGGTTGGCTGACAGGTCGAAATGAGAACTAGCGATCAGCGCCGCCTCCAGCGCGGCGAGCACCGGTTTTCCGTCGGCCAGCGCCTGGAGGAATTCCAGGCTGCCTTGGGGTATCAATCGAACTTCAACATCCGCCAAGGGGCGGACGACGAGCACGTCCTCGCCGCCCGCGGCAAGATCGACGGGGGCCGGGACACCGTCCGCGACATTCATCTGCCATATCGTCAGCGCCGGAAATTGCGACCGGAGGATACGGAGCGAGGGGTGAAGCGCTAGGTGGACCGAGGGAAGCTGGTCGGGCGCGATCGCCATGAACACGCCTGGATCAATAGGCGAAGCTTCGGGCGCGTGATAGGCCTCCGTCCACGCGCGCTCGATGCGTGCAACATCTGCGAGATAGGGCAGGCCCGCTGCGGGGTCGAATTGGCGGATGAAATCCGGGAAACCGGCTCCATAATCGAGCATGATCGGCGAGTGCGGCGGCTCGACCATCACGTAGGCGCGCGCCATGGCGCGAAAGAAATCGGTCCCGACGATGCGGTGCACGGCTGGGAAAGCATCCTTCAGCGTCTCCGTCAGGCCGGCCACCACATTGTTTCTATAGACTGCAAACCGCTTCGGACCTGGTTCACGGTCCGGACCGATGAGGCCATCGGGCATCGGCAGGGCGGGATCCAGGATAGCCGCAGCGAAACCGCGTTGCCTTTCAGCGAACTGCATACCGCACGGCCTCCGATTGCGTTGCTAGCATGATCGCCTCGGCGCGGTCGGCTTCCTGCTTGAGCGTGGGCCAGGCCGGCATATCGGCGTCCCATTCGATCAATGTGGGAACCGGACCGATGAGCCCAACGGCATGGGCGTAGAGATCCCAGACGATTTCGTCGACCGGGCGATTATGGGTGTCGATCAGAAGCGGCCGTCCCTTATCGTCGGCCTCTCTCGTATACCCGGCGAGATGAATTTCCTGGACGTGGGCGAGCGGATAGGCGTCGATATAGGCGACCGGATCCCACTGCTGGTTGGTCGACGCGACATAGACGTTGTTGACGTCGAGCAAGAGCCCGCATCCCGTGCGCCGCACCAGTTCGGCGATGAAGTCGGTTTCCGAGTAAGTGCTTTCGGCGAAAGCGAGATAAGTCGACGGATTCTCCAGCAGCATCTGCCGGCCGAGCGCATTCTGGACCTGGTCGATATGCTCGACGACGCGGGCAAGCGTCTCCGCAGTGTATGGCAAAGGCAGCAAATCATTGAGGAATCCGGTGTCATGTGACGACCAGGCCAGGTGCTCCGAGAACAGACCGGGTTTGTATCGTTCGATGAGCTGCTTGAGGCGCTGAAGATGATCCTCATCGAGCGGCCGATCGGCACCGATCGAGAGTCCGACGCCGTGGAGCGACAGCTTGTATCGCTCTCGAATGGCCGACAGGTAGCGGTGCGGCGGGCCGCCCGCGCCCATATAGTTTTCCGCGTGGACTTCGAAGAAGCCGATAGCAGGCAGCGTTTCGATGATCGTGCGGTAGTGCTCGGCCTTAAGACCGACACCCCCACGTGGCGGAATGCGGTCTCTCGCGCAAGGTGACGGAAGCGGCACGGCAACCTCCAATCAGAGTGGGGACGGGCGGGCACAGCGCCGCCCGCCCGACAGCGCACTATCAAGCCTTCGGCGTGAGGCTTCCCGGTCCCTTTGGCGTCTGCATCGTCGTGCAGGTGCCTTTGGCTTCGAGCTTGAATGCATTGCCCTGATAGTCGGCCGTGCTTGTCCCGGCGCAGCTGGTGCCTGCGCCAGCATAGCAGTCGTTCTTGCCCTTCAGTGCCACGCCGAAACACTTCTCCATCTTGCCACCTTCCAGCACCTTCATGGTCTTGGCTTGATTTTCCTTCATCATTTTTTCCATCTCGGCCTTGCTCTGCGCCGTGGCCGGAGTGGCGGCGAGCGATCCCACGGCTGCCACAAAGGCGCCGGCGACGAGTGCAGTTAGCGTGCGATTGGACATTTCTGTTCCTCCGATTTGGGTTGGCTTTGCGACATGCGCAGTCGCTGTCTGGCGGGCGGTTCGGCGCGCCTTCCCAAAGATTCGTCCCGACGACCGGAAAGGTTACCCTCCCAGGGTCCGATATATGACGGCAATCGAGTTGATCTCTCTCAAATACCAATGGATCCGGAAGCATCCTGGCGGTCCAAGCGCTGAGGTGGAACCGCCGTCGTTGCGCAGCCGACCGGTAACCTTTTCAGGCGGTCGAGCGAATCACCAACATCGACATCGGGGCAGATCGCAATAGAGGCGCTGAGGCGGGCAATAAGGCTCCCCAGCGGCGCGCAATTGAGTTTCCGAAACGGCATCCGACCCGCGGTGCTGGCGGCGACGCTTGTAGCCGCAGCCATCGGCACGGCTCCCGGCACAGCCCTGGCCGAGCCGGGAGGCTGGCGAGCGGAATGGCCCCGCACAGATTTCTCGCAGCACACTGTCCCGCTGGAGGAGATTAAATCGGGCGGCCCGCGCAAGGATGGTATTGCATCGATCGACCTGCCTCGCTTCGAGCGGCTCAACGACGGCGTTGCGGCCGGATGGGCCATCAGCATCGGCGATGCGGAGCCGGTCATCTCGCTCACCATTCGCGGCGATGCGCGGGCCTTTCCCCTGAGCATTCTGATCTGGCACGAGATCGTGAACGATATTGTCGGGGGTACGCCCGTGACGGTCACCTACTGCCCGCTCTGCAATGCCTCGCTCGTTTTCGAACGCACGGTGGAGAATCGGGTTCTCGATTTCGGCACGACGGGCAAACTCCGAAACTCGGATCTCGTGATGTACGACCGTCAAACGGAGAGCTGGTGGCAACAATTCGGGGGCGACGCCATTGTGGGCGCCATGAGCGGGAAGCGCCTTCATTTGGTTCCGTCACGCCTGGAATCCTTTGGCCGCTTCCGTCGGCGTTTTCCCAATGGGCAGGTGTTGATCCCAAACAATCCCCTCGCGCGCAACTACGGCACGAATCCCTATGTCGGATACGATGCCCGCGGACAAAAGCCGTTCCTGTATGACGGCTCCTTGCCCGATGGCATCGACCCGATGGAACGGGTGATCGCAGTTGAAACCAGGCCGGGTCATCACGAGGCCTGGTCGCTGCCACTGCTGAGAGAGCGAGGCACGATCGAAAGCGGCGATATTGTTCTGAAATGGGAAGCCGGGCAAACCTCGGCACTCGACAACAGTGCCATCGCGGGTGGCCGCGACATCGGAAACGTGGTCGTGCAGCGGCAGCAAGGCGGGCAACTGTCGGATATTCCCTACGACGTCACGTTTGCGTTTGCATTCCACGCGTTCCGGCCGGGCAGCCCTATTCACAACGGAACGTCGGCCGGTCCGCAGAATTGAAGCGAACCTGGTCGATGTCTAATTCGGTGCGCCGATGGTGTCTGACTTCGGGCGGATCCTGGTGGCCGGCATTCTGACAGGTCGCCTGTATGTAAGTTCGCACACGCACCCGCTCAAGTTACGTCGCGCAGGCAGCGTGATTCTGTGAAAATCAATCGCAATCGTTTGAGCCCTGCTGCGTTCCGAAGGCTGCCCCTGTTCGTGAATCCATCATGTGAAAGGTATCGAACCCGTGCAGGTGGCAGCCGTAACAAAATCGGCGGATACGGCGAACTGCGGGATAACGCGAGCAAGATGACCAGCCGTTTCGAACTCAAGGCGCGTCACAAGCGCCGTAATAGCATCCTGCAAAGCAGGCATGAGGCGGCACGTGTGCCCATTTTCGCCGTCGTATTTGCACGTGCCTTGCACGATAACTCGCAATGACAGAACGCTTCGCCGGCGTTGCGAATAAAACTCAGTCGGCCAACGTCTTCAGGGTGAAGGGCAGAACCCTTAGCAAGCAAAACCGTTCCCTTGGAACCGACCTGGAGCTTCCGCAATGATAAATCTCAGACAGGCGTCTGCAATGTTGGCCGCGATCGCTGTCGTCGCCGCTGCAAGCCCGACACCAGCCGCGCCGCCAGAGCCGGTGGTGAGCGAGGCTACGATCGTCCCGCTGTTTCCGCAAAAGGAGCGCGACCTCAAGAAGGGGGTGCCACCGGGGATGACGGTTACGAGCTTTTGGGCTGGCCATGGCACCGCCAAGCTGACCAAGCTCCCGGACGGCAAGATCCTTACCGAATTCGATTTCGAGGGGCTGATTCCGTACGGCGTATATACGCTTTGGAACGTGGTCGAGACGGAGCCCTTCAAGGACGAACCGTATACAGAATTCGGCGCCGGCAAGCATGCGATTGTGGCCGACGGTAGCGGCCGGGCGCACAAGGTCGTGCAGCGTGACAGTTGGCCGGGCAAGGAATTCCTGCTCGACTATCACGCTGACGGGAAACTTAGCCAAGCCGCCGGTGTGTATCCGGGGGCGTTGTGGGGCAAGTTTCCGGCTTCGCCAGAGCGATGAGTGTTCGGGCAATTCTCGTCAGCGCGGCGCTTGGCGCGCTGGCGCTGACCACACGGCCGGTTCACGCGGACGCGATCGAGGTCCATCTCAAGGAGCAGAGCTTTGAGCCCAAGACTGTTTCCGCCAGGCCCGGTGATACCGTCGTCTTTTATAACGACGACAAGGAGCTGCACTCGGTGTTCTTGCCGGACCATGAATCTCTGCTGGCAGAACATTTCATTGATCCTCACGCGAGGTACGAGATCGCTATTCCCGCCACGGCGGATGCAGCAACCTACAGTCTTGTCTGCACCATCCATCTGAATATGAAAGGCACACTACAGATCATCGCAAAATAGGTTGTCCGAAGGACTGGCTCACGTTCGGACATCCAGCCCCCAATCCGAGGTCATAAACGGGCTCCGCCATTCATTTTGCTGCCTGGAAGAGAATTTGATCAGGGTGAGAAGCGATGTCCGTTCTCCGAAATTTTCTGACCCGCCACAGCTTCGAGCGACGCACCCGCGAGTTGGTGACACCGTTGTACCGGGCCGCACGGGCATTGACCGGCAGCGAGGCGGATGCCGAAGATCTCGTGCATGACGCTTACATCAAGGCTTTCCTTGCGTTCCGCGAGGGTGAGTTCAGGAACATCGAGTCGTGTCGCGCATGGCTGTTCCGTATCATGATCAACGCATTCCGCGACCAATACCGCCGGCAACTGCGGAGGCCGGAAATGGAGCTGGTCGTCTCCGAGAACGGCGCTGACGGGGCGGACGGCGAAGCCTTGGCAACTCACACGCCCGGCCCCGACCTATTGGCCGAAGCCAGCTTTTTGCGTGACGCGATCGCGGAGGCCATGCGCTCTCTGCCTGCTGAAGTTCGTATTGTCGTGACTTTGTTCTTCATTGAGGAGATGAAGTACCGCGAAATCGCTGTGGTCACTGATTGCCCGATTGGCACGGTGATGTCTCGGATCGCTCGCGGCCGGGATATGTTGCAGGCCGCGCTAACTGCCGGCTGGTGGCCAAGCGCGAGTTCGGCTGATCACCGCGTCCCGGAGGCTCGAAGATGACCGCGCCCTCACGAATGCCTCCCGACGACCCGATTGGAGTTGCGCTGCGCCGGGCGTTCGCCAACGAGCGCACCCCGAACGGCTTGGAGCAGCGGCTCGCTCACTCTTTGCGAGCGCTCTCATCGCCGATTCGCGGCGCACTGTTAGGTCGAGGAGCTGCGATCGCCGCCACCGTCTTGACAGTTTCTCTCGCGATCACGTTTTTGGTCCCGCACACAGCCGAGCTGTCGGATGTGCCGCTGAAGGAATTGCAGGCCTTCATCGACAGCAACCGAGCGGTCGATGTGGCGACCGACGACCCTGCGCGTGTGCGCGCGTGGCTGGCCGTAAGGGTCGACTTCGCTCCACCGCCGGTGGCCACTGGAGGCGCCGGGATCGAGCTGATCGGTGGTCGACTCTGTTTATTTTCGGACCGCCGAGTCGCGTCTTACATGTATCGCGTTCATGGCCGGCTGCTGTCGATTTACATCATGTCGGCTGACGGATTGAGCCTGACGGGCAATAATCGGATCGAGCGCGCTGGGAGAACGCTGACCTTGACGCAAGAGGGCCGCCTTAGCCAAGCGAGTTGGACAGAGAACGGTTTGATATATTCGGTCGTTGGGGAGCTGCCCGAGGTGGCACTGGTAACGACACTGGACGAAGTGCGGCGGTAAGCGCTGGCAGCGCCTAGGGCGCGTTTGCTGTAGGCGCTTCAAGCGAGCGATTTCAGCCCCTTCGAAACGGTAGTCCAACGGCCGTAATTCCGGAATATCCCGCTTGCTCCCGCGGCCGGGATATTGCCGCAGACTCGTCGGCAGTCGGGACGATTATGGTTTATACCCGCGGGCGCGGCAATCGAGCTGCGGCTCTCGAGCGGATAAGAAATAGCGCCGGCGATTTCACGTCGACGTGAGGGCGTAACCACCGCAGAAGCTGCTGCGAACAAATGATTAGAAGTGCACATCAAAAGCGCTTCGAACGTTTCGAGATTTTCAACTGTTTAGCCAGCGCTTCTTGAGCGTTGAAGGGCACGGCACGAGAGCCCGCGCATCTTCAACGATCGGACGAATTCGTGCGCGCGCTGGTTCGAGGAGTTGTGATCTCTCCCTAATTGATCGATACACGGAGGAAACAGCCATGACCAAACTCACAATTCTCGGTGCGGCGGCCGTTCTGTCAACGATAGCGGCAATGCCGGTGTTCGCGATGCCGGCCATCCAGGAGCCGGGTGCATTCGCATTTTACCAGCCCAATGCAAATGCCCTGAGCGCGACGGCCTCTGTGCGGTTCGCCAAGAGCAACGCTTATGCGGCACATGCACAGATGAGGCCGCACGTCACGCCGTCGCGACGATAGGCAAGCGGGCACGGGTTGCGCAGCCATCCGCGTCGGTGCAAGTGCGCGGTGTGACATCAATCATGCCAAACTCTCGCTGCCGGGCTCCAACCCGGCAGCAGCCTGGTTAGCAGTGGCAAAGCTGTCGACCGCTCGCGTCGCAAAGCCGCCTTAGCAAGCACGTGCGCAGCCGTACCGCTCCCCAAGCGACGGTCTCGAATGGTTGCCAAATGGTGTTCTCGGCACTTGTAACCTTTCGCCCGCGTCAGCGAACCTCCCCTTAGAGGTTGAGCGCCAGGGACAAGTGATCGATGGTCAGTGGAGACACGTCCCGGCGACCGACCGAGCTAATAAGCGCCCCTAGCGATCACCTGGCCTCAAGCCATGAACATTTTTCGGCTCATTGCGTTTGGTGTGGCGGCTATCAGCGCGGCAGCCATGATCTACGTCGGGCTCTATCAGAGCAGGCTGGTGGGACGATTGCTGTGCCCGATCTTCGGCGACGGATGCGAAGGCGTTGCCGACGCACCGTTCGCACGGCCGTTCGGTATTCCCGACGGCTATATCGGTGCCGTTCTCTATGTTGTCATCCTCGCTTTGCTGTTCGCGCCGCCCGTTCGTTGGGTCTGGATCGCGCTGCTCGTACTTTCGGCCGCCGCGACGCTCGCCAACATTGTTGGCGTGTACGATATGATGAATTTCGGCGGGTACTGCTTCTACTGCCTCATTACGACGGTCTTGTCCCCAGTACTGCTCTGGGCGGTCTGGGAGATGGGCTAGCAACTCACCGAGAAGGCAGCGGACAGCATCGGCAGATATGCAAATGACCATAGGCTTCAGTGGCGGTAGGACGGCGGCGGTCGGTGACCGCGCTCGCATCGATTCGGACTATGTTTTCCACGAGCTGACGCGCAGCATTTGTCCAAATTGCCGGCGGGTCATCGATGCCAAAATTCTGCTGCGCGACAACAAAGTCTATATGAGCAAGCGTTGTCCGCAATGCGGGCCGTTCCTGTCGCTCGTGTACGCCGATGCCGAAGCTTACGTGTCGTATTCCCACCACAACAAGCCAGGCACGATTCCACTGGCGCACGGCACCGCCGTCGAGCACGGCTGCCCCTATGACTGCGGACTATGTCCGGACCATGAGCAGCATGCGTGCCTCGGGATCATCGAGGTGAACAGTGCGTGCGACATGGATTGTCCGCTTTGCTTTGCCGATGCCGCGCCGGGATTCAGCCTGACGCTCGAAGAAGTCGAACAGATGCTTGATGATTACGTCCGGACCGAAGGTCAGCCCGAGGTTATCCAGTTTTCCGGCGGCGAGCCGACCGTCCATCCGGGGATCATCGACTTCATTCGCGCCGCGCAGAGCCGCAACATCCGGTTCGTCATGCTCAATACGAACGGCAAGCGAATAGCCCGCGATGACCGATTTCTGGAGCAACTCAACAAGGTGCGGCCATCGATCTACTTTCAATTCGACGGCTTTGAAGCGGAGACCTACCGGATACTTCGCGGTGAGCCGCACATTCTTGAGGAGAAGCTGCGGGCACTGGACAGGCTCGCCGAGATCGGACTCAGCGTCACGATCGTGCCCGCCATAGAACGCGGGGTCAACGAGCACGAGATCGGCAGAATAGTCGAATTCGCCATCAAGCATCCTGCAATTCGCGGCATCACCTTCCAGCCGGTATTTCGTGCAGGCCGTCACATTGCAGGCGATCCAATGGGCCGGATGACCATTCCCGATATCGTCCGCCGGATCGAAGCGCAAACCGGGGGTAAATTCGTCGCCAGCGACTTCGTGCCGGTGCCGTGCTGTTTTCCGACGTGCAATTCAGTCACCTATGCATTTATCGATGGTGACAAAGTGACCCCGCTGCCCCGTATTCTCAACGTCAACGACTATCTCGACTACATTACCAACCGCATCGTTCCGGATTTCAGCCATGAGGTCAGGACGGCCCTGGAGGGCCTTTGGTCGTCATCCTCCGTCGCCGGGTCGGCGAAGTCGCTTCAGCAGGTCGCAACTTCGTGTCAGGCTTGCGAGCTTCCCGACGATTTGGCGATCGACAAAATCGCGAACAGCATGATCATGATCATGCTCCAGGATTTCATGGACCCTTGGACATTCAATCAGAAGAACCTCA
>WNEY01004320.1_pt1 | contig 10809 bp, 7 predicted proteins | sample 5400531 | NCBI WGS metagenome assembly WNEY01 (sample SAMN13153338, study PRJNA577476) | soil metagenome | isolation source: 200 cm saprolite under Douglas fir tree site 1 | place: USA:California | collected 2015-04-18
GCGCTGGCCGAGCGGCGGACGATGGCGACGGTATTTCAGGCGCCCCTGCTCAGCGATACCACGGTGGCTGCCAACGTCGGGCTCGGGCTCCGTTTCCGTGGCGTTCCCGCCGGTGAGCGTCACGCGCGGATCGCGCGCTGGCTCGAGCGGTTCGGCATCGCACACCTCGCCGACCGTCGGGCCCGGACGCTCTCTGGAGGCGAGGCCCAGCGCGTCGCGCTCGCCCGCGCGCTCGTGCTGGAGCCGAGCCTGCTGCTGCTCGACGAGCCGTTCACCGCGCTCGACGAGCCGAGCCGCTCGGCGCTCATCCCGGAGCTGGCAGGGATCCTCACCGCGGAGCGTGTGGCCACCGTGCTGGTGACCCACGACCGGGCCGAAGCCATGACGCTCGCCGACCGGGTGGCCGTGCTGCTCGGCGGTCGCCTTCACCAGGTGGGTGACACGGCGACCGTCTTCCAGTCACCCGTGTCCGAAGAGGTCGCCCGCTTCGTCGGGGTGGAGACGATCGTGCCGGGCGAGGTGATCTCGGTCCAGGGCGGCGTGACCCTGGTCGACGTGGCCGGCCGAAAGCTGGAGGTGGCCGCCGCGGCCCATCCCGGCGAGCGCGTGCGGATCTGCATCAGGCCCGAGGACGTCACCCTGACCCAGGCCCCGGAGAGCGCGGGGCTCTCGAGCGCGCGCAATCACCTGGCCGGCACGGTCGTCCGGATCACGTTGTCGGCGCCCCAGGTGCGGGTGGTCGTTGACGTCGGCTTCCCGCTTGTCGCCGCCTTGACCCGCCGCTCCGTCGAGGAGCTGGCGCTCGCCGAGGGCCGGGCGATCACTGCCATCTTCAAGGCCAGCGCGGCCCATCTGATCCGAACCGCCACTTCTTGACACCCCCAGGGGTGAGGGGCTATAAGACACTCACCCGCAACCAGGAGCATCGGACGGGGGTAGGTATTTGGAGCAAGGCCACTACGAAGCCAGCGGCCATCGGGGCGCTGGCTTCGCTTGTTTTACACCGGTCCCGCCTTCCGGACGGAGGTTATGCATGACCCAGGAGAGCCTCATCGAACGACTGATGGCCGAGAATGAGGAGTTCCGTCGGCTTCGCGACGAGCATCAGCGCCACGATCGCGAGCTTGAAAGCCTGAAGGGAACCTCCACGCTCTCGGCCGAGCAACAGTGGCGGATCACCGAGCTGAAGAAGCTGAAACTCATGGCCAAAGACCGCATGGAGAGCATTCTCCGGCACGCGCGCGTCACGGCCTGACGCCGGGCCGGACCCTGTAGGTCGGTCACGATGCCGCGGCGCGCTGGAGCAGCGGGCCGCCGCGGCCTCACGCATCTCTCGCCCCGCGGCGACGCCCGTATGGTGGACGTCTCGGCCAAGCCCGAGACGGCCCGCGAAGCTGTCGCGTCCGCGGTCCTGCGCATGTCGCCGAAGACCCTCGCGATCGTGCGCGCCGGCAACGCCCCCAAGGGCGACGTGCTGGGTGTCGCGCGCACCGCCGGCATCCTGGCCGCCAAGCGGACCCACGAGCTGATCCCGCTCTGCCATCCCCTCCGTCTCACCGGCATCGACGTGACGTTCAGCGACGACGGCCGCCGCGGCCTGCTCACGATCGAGACGCGGGTGCGGACAGTGGACAAGACCGGCGTCGAGATGGAGGCGCTGACGGCGGCCAGCGTGGCCGCCCTCGCCGTCTACGACATGGTGAAGGCCGTCGAGAAGGGCGTGACGATCGAGCGCATCGCGCTCCTCGAGAAGTCGGGCGGCAAGTCGGGTCACTGGAAACGAACGCAGCCACCAGCACCGAGAACAGGCCACCCACGGCCCCAGCCGGCCTCGCGGACCCCGTTACGAGCGCAGCCACCAGCACCGAGAACAGGCCACCCACGGCCCAAGCCGGCCTCGCGGACCCCGTTACAGTGAAAACCGCGCTCGTCTACTCCGAAGAGTGGCTGCGCTTCGACTATGGCCCGGAGCATCCGCTGCGCATGGAGCGGCTCGGCCTCACGTGGCGGCTCATGGAGTCCTACGGGCTCACGTCACTGGCGGGGAGCGTGGTGAAAGCGCCCGAGCCGGCCGAGGAGGCCGCGCTCCTCACGTTCCACACCGAGGAATACCTGAACGTCCTCAAGGCGGCGAACACCGGAGCCGCCTCGTCGGCGGTGATCTGCCGCTACGGCCTCGGCCCCGGCGACAATCCGATCTTTCCCGGCCTCTGGGACGCCGCCCGCCTGGCCGCCGGTGGATCGCTGCTGGCCGCGCGCCTGGTCGCGAGTGGCGAGGTGACGCGCGCGTTCCATTTTGCCGGCGGGCTCCACCACGCGATGCCCGATCGCGCCTACGGCTTCTGCTACGTCAACGACGCCGTGCTCGCCATCCTGCACCTGCGCGCCCGGGGTCTTCGCGTGGCCTACGTGGACATCGACGCCCATCACGGCGACGGCGTCCAGAACGCGTTCTACACCGATCCCAACGTGCTGACGATCTCGACGCACGAGCGCGGCGATCGGCTGTTTCCGGGCACGGGCTTCGTGGAGGAGATGGGGGAGGGGCCGGGCCGTGGCTTCTCGGTGAACCTGCCGCTCGACGTGCTGACCGACCCCAGCGTCTACCTGCCCGCCTTCGAAGCGGTGGTGCCGCCGCTGCTCACGAAGTTCAAGCCCGACGTGGTCGTGATGCAGCTCGGCATCGATTCACACCTGACCGATCCGCTCACGCACCTGGCCCTCGACGTCCAGGGCTTCTCGCGCGCCGTGGCGCGCGTGGCCGCGATGGTCCCGCGCATCGTCGCGCTCGGCGGCGGCGGCTACGACATCGGCAACGTGGCGCGGGCGTGGACGGCGGCGTGGGCGGTGCTGAACGGCGTCGAGCTGAGCGCCGACCTGCCGGCAGCGTTCCTCGACTACGCCCGGCGGTTCCGCCTGAGCATGTCGTCGCTGTGGGATCCGCCCGCCGCCCTCGACGACGACCGGCAGGCGCGCGTGCAGGAATACGTGGACCGCCAGGTGGACGCGATCCAGCGGTTGATCTTCCCGATCCACGGGCTCTAGCGCTCTCCTCGAGTCAGCCGGAACAGCGCGGCCGGCGTCACCGGCACCTCGCGAATCGACACGTCCAGATCGGCGAAGGCGTCCTCGATGGCGTTGGCGATGGCGGGGGCGCTCGGGATGGGCCCGCTCTCACCGACGCCCTTGATCCCCAGCTCGTTGATGACCGAGCGGTGCGCGATCAGCTCGACCTCGATCGGCGGCAGGTCGTCGGCGCGCGGGATCGCGTAGTCCATGAAGCTGGCGGTCAGGAGCTGGCCTCCGTCGTCGTACACCACGGCTTCCATGAGCCCGGCGCCGATCCCCTGGGCGGCGCCGCCCTGGAGCTGGCCTTCGACGATCATCGGGTTGATGGCGCGCCCCGGGTCGTGCACGACGAGGTACTTCAACAATCTTACGGCGAACGTCTCGACGTCGACCTCGACCACCGCGGCCTGCATGCCGAAGGCCCACGTGACGGTGTCGGGATAGAAGTACGTGCAGACGTTGAGCCCCGGCTCGCCCACGGAGCGGAGCGCTTTCGATTTCACCGCAGCCTGCGCCACACGCCCGAGCGTGACGAAGCGGTCGGGCATGCCGGCCACGTGGGCGCGCCCGCGCTCGACGCGCACGTCGGCGACGGCGCACTCGAGCAGCTCGGCGGCGACGCGGGACGCGCGCTGGCGGACTTCGCGTGCCGTGCGCGCCACCGCGGGGCCCGCGTTGGCGGCGACCCGGCTGCCGCCGGTGCCCATGCCGAAGGGAAAGAGCGTGGTGTCGCCGCTGACGACCTGGACGTCGTCGAGCGGCGCGCCCAGCTCTTCCGCCGCGATCTGCGCGAGCGTCGTCGCGTGGCCCTGGCCCTGGGCCGTCACGCCGATGAAGACGTAGACCTTGCCGCTCGGATCGACGCGCACGGTGGCGCCCTCGAAGGGACCGAGCCCCGTCCCCTGCGCGTAGCACCCGAGCCCGATTCCCAGGCGCTTCTCACTCTGCGCCTGAGCCTTCTTCCGATTGCGCCAGTCGTCGTAGCCGAAGAGCTTCAACCCGCGCTCGAACGCGGCGGGAAAATCGCCGGGGTCGTACGAGATCGAGACGCCGTCCTTGTAGGTGAGCCCGGGACGGTACGGCATCTCGTCGGGGCGGATGAGATTGCGCCGGCGGACGTCTGCGGGGTCGAGGCCGAGGCGCCGCGCGCCGATGTCCATCAGACGCTCCATCACCAGCACCGCTTCCGGGCGGCCGGCCGCGCGGTACGCCGCGTTCGGCGCCTTGGTGGTGACGACGCTCGTCCCCGCGTTCCGATAGGCGGGCACGCGGTACGGACCGGGGAGATGGTTCACGGTGTTGAGCGTGAGCCCGTCGCCCTGGAGCGGATAGGCGCCGACGTCGGCGAGGAACGTGGCGTCGATGCCGGCGATGCGGCCGTCGCGCGCAAAGCCGATCGTGACGTCGTGGACTTGCTCGCGGTCCTGGCCCAGCGCCGCCAGGTTCTCCCGCCGCGTCTCCACCCACTTCACCGGCCGTCCGAGCTTCAGCGCCGCCGCCGCGACGAGGACGTCCTCGGGATAGACGGCGCCCTTGGGCCCGAAGCCCCCGCCGACGTCGGGGACGACGATTCTCACCTGCTCGGCCGGAAGCTGGAGGACGGTGGAGATGACTTCGCGGACGCGATAGGGATTCTGAGTGGACGACACCACGACGAGGGCGCCCAAGTCCGAATCGCGGTAGGCGAGCACGCCGCGCGGCTCGATCGGCGCCGCGGCCAGGCGCGCATGGCGGATCGTCTCGTGGACGACGACGTCGGCGCCGGCGAGCGCCGCCCGGGGATCGCCGACCGCGCCGCGGGCGACGAGCGCCGCGTTGTCCGGCCACGTGTCGTGCAGGCGCGCCGCCGACGCCATCCCGCCCTCGGCCGACGTGATCGGCTCCAGCGGCTCATATTCGACCGTGACGGCGGCGAGCGCGTTGGCCACGTGCGCCGCCGTGTCCGCGATCACGACCGCGACCGGCTCGCCGACGTAGCGCACGACATCACCGGCGAGCACAGGCATGGTGTACGGGCGCCGGCGCTCGGCGCCGGCCGTGACGAGCGGGCGCGCCACCTCGGGAAGGTCGGCGGCGGCCCAGACGCCGAGCACGCCTGAGGTCGCGAGCGCGTCCGCGGCCGCGACCTTCACGATCTTCGCGTGGGCTTCGCTGCTCCGGACCACGCCGAGATGCACCATGCCGTCCCGGCGCAGGTCGTCGAGATAACGGCCGGCGCCCACGAGCAGGCGGCGATCTTCCTTGCGGAGGGGAGAGGAGCCGATCAGGTCGGGCGGCACGCCGGGAGTGTAACTCGACTCGCTCAGCGCGGCTCGCGGAGCAGCTTCCGGATGTCCAGCAACGCCTGCTTTTCGTCGAACAGGCCCAGGCTGTAGATCTCACGCACCTGCCCGGCGCGATCGATCAGGTGGAGACGCGCCGGGTGGTCGATGTCGCCGCCGGGGAGTCGTCGCGTCCACTCGTCGTAGCTGGCCAGCACCGGGCCCAGGCGATCACGATCCGACCTGAGAAATCGCCAGCCGCGTGGATTGGCGGTGAACGCCTGGGCGTAGCGGGCGAGGACCGCCGGAGAATCACGGTCGGGATCGACGGTGACCGAGACGAGATTCACCTGCGCCGGGAACAGGCCGGCCTCGGCGAGTCGACCCTGGAGCACCGCCATGCGCTGGGTGACGAGCGGGCAGGCGGCCGTGCACGACGTATAGATGAAGGAGAGCAGCACGACGCGCCCGCGCAGCTCCGACAACCTCACGCCGGCGCCGCCGGGATCGGTCAGCGAAAAATCGGGAGCGGGGCGAATGACGGCCAGACTCGGATCGGACGCAAGCGGACTACCCGCCGCTGGCGCCGGCGCCGGCTGATGGCCGGAAGCGACGGACGCGCTGGCGACGAGCAGCGCCGTGGCCAGCGCACCGAGCCGAAGCCGAGCCATGATCAGTTCAGCAGCATGTCGTGAGCGCGCGCCGACCCGCCCGGGAACTTCGTGAAGTCGACGTCGAAGAACGGATCGACCTTGAGCCGGCCGTCGGGGCCGATGTGGACGAGCCGCACCCAGAACTTCTCGGAGTAGTCCATCGTGGACAAGAGCGAGTTGGTGACGTACATGCGCTTGCCGTCCCCGGTGACGTGCATCATGTTCGGCGACACGCCTACCACCGCCGTGTCGTGGAGCCGGGGCCGATCCGGCGTCCCGACGTCCCACGCCTGGATCTCGCTCTTCATGAAGCAGGAGACGAAGAGATACCGGTCGTCCGGCGTCTGGCGAAGGTCGGCCGGCAGGCAGCCCTTGCCGAGGTCGGCCACCTTCTTCGTGGCGAACTTTCCGTCCTTGCCCTGACCGAAGAACCAGATCGAGTCACCGAGCGCCGAATTCGTCCAGCCGTAGGCCTTCCCCGGCTTGACGCTCCAGCGGATCTCGAGCGGGACAGGATCGGTCACGAGGGTCTGGAGCACCTTGCGCTCCTTGAAATCCCACACGATCAGCGTGTTCCCGCCGTCCTTCATGTCCCACTGGGCCAGCGGCTTCTGGTAGTTCCTGAGCGGCGTGAAGCTCGACGTAATCATCCGGTTCACGTCGGGCTTGATGGCCACGTCGTACGCATACGGAGAGTCGGCCGGATTCTTGATGACCCGGATGAGCTGGCCGTCGTTGGTGAACTCGGCCATGCCGCCCGGCGGGTTGCCGTCCGCCGACGAGAGGAACGTGAGCAGCATGCGGCCGGGCAGCGCGTAATACGTGTGGGGCCCGTGGAGCCCGGTGACCGCGGAGATGTCGTCGATGGTCTTGACGATCGTCGGCTTGGCCGGATCGGCGGCGACGTCGATGATGAACAAGCGCTTGGAGAGGAGAGTGCCCAGCCAGATCTTCGTCCGGTCGTCGCTCCATCCCATGTGGTGAGGCTCGTTGCCGGCCGAGCCGAGGCTGAGCGTGTGCACCACGCGCCCGTAGGTCGGCGACGGGAGGCTGACGTCGACCACGGCCAGGAAATCGTTGTCCCGGCCGTCGGCGTCCACCGCCGAGATGTAGAGGAACTTCTCGGGGCCGGCCAGCCGTTTGACGTATGGCGAGAGGCAGACCTCGGCGAAGACGGCGCCGGCAGCGACGAGGACGACGAGGACAGCAGCGACGACGATTCGACGTGACATGGCGATCTCCTAGGCTTTGCGAGTCCGGTCCTGGATATGTTGGACGAACACGGCGCGGTCGAGCGCCGCCCGGAGCTCGGTGTCCTGCAACCGGCTCCGGATTCCGTCGATGACGTCGCGTGCGTGTCCATACGCGGAGGCGGCCTGGTCGCGGCGGCCCGCCGCATCGTGCAGGCGGCCGATCGCGGCGTGAGTCTTCCAGAGCTGGCCCGGGTTGCCGATCTGCTGCGCGATGGCGAGGGCCTGATCGAGCGTTGTGCGCGCCTCGTCCCACTGCCGTCGGGCCGTGGCGATCTCACCTTTGAGGCGCCAGCCCTTCACCAGGTTCTTGCGGGCGTCCGTGCGGGTGGCGATCTCCAGGCACTGGTCGGCCCACGACCGCGCCCGGTCGTGATCGCCACGGGCCAGCCACAGATCCCCGAGGCTGGCGAACAGATGGGTCGAATACCGCCACTTCATCCAGTCGCTCGTCGCCGGGTCTTTGACCAGGCGATGAACGCCATCGAGGATCTCGGCGGCCAGGGCCAGCTCTCCTTGGCTGATGAAGGTGTCGCCGATGTTGATCTCGGCGTTGGCCAGCGTCTCGGGGTCGCCGCGCTTGCGGGCCCCGTCAGCGCAGCGGCGGTTGAAGTCCACGGCGCGCTCGGGGTCGCCCAGCTCGTTCCACAGCCAGCCGAGCACGTTGAGGTCGCGCTGGTACATCACCTCGTCGCCGACCTTCTCGCAGAGCGTGAGGCCCTCCTGGGCGGTAGCGTACGCCTTGTCGTACTCTCCCTTGCTGCCGAGGACGACGGACGAGAGAAAGAGACTCCAGCAGAGCGGCAGCAGCACCCCGCTGTCGCGCGCGCTCTGGAGCCCCGCCGCCTGGAGCTGGTCCGCCTCGGTGTAGTCGCCTTGCCAATTCTTGGCCAGTCCCAGGAAGCCGAGGGCGAACGCCTCGTGGACCTTGTCGCCCGCCTCGCGGCTCAACGCGAGCGTGCGCACCAGCTCGGGGCCGGCCTCGCCGAGCCGCTCGGTGACGGCCAGCACGAATCCCGTCGTGAAGCGTCCGGCCGCTTCCACCGCTTTGGCGTCGATCGCCTGGCCGATGGCGATCGCGTCGGCGGATTCGGCGAGGGCCCGATCGAACTGGTGCGCGTAGAGCGACGCGAACCCCATGCCGGCCAGCGCCGCGCCTTCCTTGGCGCGGTCGCCGACCCGCCGGGCCAGGGCCAGCAGCCGCTCGCCCTCGGCTTGCGCGGCGAAGAAGTCGCTCAGGAGGAAGTAGAGACCGGCCTTGGCCTCGTGGACGGTCATGAGCGTGGCCACGCCGGCGATGTCGCCGAGGTGCGCGGCGACCTCCAACGCCTGATCGTAGAGGGTGATGGCCTCGCGATTGGCGAAGGCGTGCGCCGCCTTGTCGGCGGCCTTGAGCAGGTAGTCGAACGCGCGCGCCCAGTCCTCGGCCTTCGAGAAGTGGTGCGCGAGCATCTCGTAGTGCTCGGTCAGGCGGTCGGCGTACAGCTCCTCGATGGCCAGCGCGATGATCCGGTGCAGCTCCCGGCGGCGTTGCATGAGCATCGAGTTGTAGGCCACGTCGTGGGTCAGCGCGTGCTTGAACATGTAGGCCAGCTCGGGGAAGAGCGCTTTCTCGTAGATCAGCTCGATCGCCTTCAGCTCGGTCAGGAAGTCCTCGGTACGCCCGTGCACGTCGGCAATGCGATCAAGGAGCCGCCGCGTGAACTCGCGGCCGATGACGGAGGCGAGCTGCAGCGTCTTCTTGGGCGCGTCGGCCAGCCGATCGATGCGCGCCATGATGACGTCCTGGATGGTGTCGGGGATGACGATCTCGTCGAGACGCTTGCTGAGGACGTAGCGGTCGCCGCTGCGCTGAAGCGCGCCCACCTCTTGCAGGGACTTCACCACTTCCTCGACGAAGAACGGATTGCCCTCCGCCTTCCGCACGATGAGACCCTTGAGGTCGTCGGGCAGGCTGTCGACGTTGAGCATGGCCTGCGCCATGGCCACGCTCGCCTCGCCGGGCAGGGTGTTGAGCGCGATGCGCGTGTGATACGACCGGTCGCCGAACGGATGGGCGTAGCCGGTGCGATAGGTCAGGATGTGCAGGATGCGATTGGTCGGGATGATGTCGGCGATGTAGAGCAGGCTTTCCTCGGTCGCCTTGTCCATCCAGTGGACGTCCTCGTGCACGTGGATCTGCGGCCGGATCTCGGCGGCGCGTCCGAGCAGGCGCCGGAGGGCGTCGAAGATCCCGGCGCGGCGGAGCTGGGCGTCCATGTCGACCACGACCGGGTCACCGGCGTCCACGGAGAGGAGGTAGCGCAGGTAGGGCAGGATGGGACGGAGGTCCTCGCCCAGGAGCAGGACCGCTCGCTCGATCTTCTTGACGATCGTGCCCTCGGTGTCGCCTTCCTCGAGCCGGAAGTTCCGCTTGAGCATGTCGACGACGGGGTGGAGCGCGATCGAGCGGCCGAACGAGATGCATCGCCCCTCGAGCCACGTCGCGTCCTCGCCGATCTGCCGGCGGAACTCGTAGAGCAGCCGGGACTTGCCGATACCAGCTTCGCCCACGATGAAGACGACCTGACCGTGTCCGGCCCTGGCCTTCTCGAACGCGTCGAAGAGCAGGCGGGCCTCGCGCTCGCGCCCGACGTACGGCGTCAGCCCGCGCTCGGCCTCGACGTCCAGGCGCGTCCGGCCCTCTCGGGTCGCGATCACCTCCCAGGCCTTGAGCGGCTCCGACTTGCCCTTGAGGGTCAGCGGCTCCAGCGCGCGCGTGTAGAAGTACGCATCCACCAACCGGTACGTCCCTTCCGAGATGACGATGCGGCCGCGGCCGGCCGCCTGCTGCAGCCGGGCCGCCACGTTGGTCGTATCGCCGACCGCCGTGTAGTCCATGCGGAGGTCGGTGCCAATGGAGCCGACGACCACGAGCCCGGTGTTCAGGCCCTGCCGCACCTGGAAGGTGATCTCGCGCTTGCGCTGCAGCTCATCCTGGTACTCGTCGAGGGCCTTGCGGATGGCGAGCGCCGCGTGCATGGCGCGCCGAGCGTGGTCCTCGTGGGCGATCGGCGCGCCGAAGAGCGCCATGATGCCGTCGCCGAGGAACTGATTGACGGTGCCCTCGTAGCGATGGACTTCGGCCAGCATCAGCTCGAAGGCGCGCGTCATGAGTCGATGCACGTCCTCGGGATCGAGACGCTCGGCCATGGACGTGAAGCCCGACACGTCTACGAAGAGTACGGTGACCTGCTTGCGCTCGCCCTCCAGCGCGCTGCGGGAGGTCAGGATCTTCTCGGCGAGATGCTTGGGCGTGTAGGCGGCCGGCGCCGGGACGGGAGCGGCCGCGGGGCCGGTGGAAGCAGGAGCGGCGGCAGCGCCGGCGGCGACGTCGGTTCCGCAGGCGTCACAGAACCGACTGCCCGACTCCAGCGCGGCGTTGCAGCGAGGGCAGACGGCGGCCAGACGAGCGCCGCACTGCCGGCAAAACTGCGCGCCCGGTCGGTTTTGGCTCTGGCACCGGGTGCATTGCATCCTGCAGACTCCTCCGCAGCCGTGGGCCGACGAGTTGGCCGACTCTACCACAGCGGCAGG
>WNEY01004321.1_pt1 | contig 10809 bp, 8 predicted proteins | sample 5400531 | NCBI WGS metagenome assembly WNEY01 (sample SAMN13153338, study PRJNA577476) | soil metagenome | isolation source: 200 cm saprolite under Douglas fir tree site 1 | place: USA:California | collected 2015-04-18
GCCTCCAACTACAACAGCCGGCCGCGCCCCGCTGAGGTCCTCGTCCGCGCCGGGACGGCTGAGTTGATCCGGCGGCGGGAAAGCCTGGAAGACCTCATGGCGGGCGAAGAGAGTCCGTCTCAGCTGACGGCCCGCGGCGTCACTCGCCCCCGCGGCCAGCGGAGAAAAAGCCCCGCGGCAAAGGCTCGCCGGCCAGCGCGGCGGAAGAAACCCTGACGCAAGAAATAACTCCGCGGCTCAAACCCTCGAATCCACACACAGCCGACGTAAAGTTATCCGACGTCCCGCTCCCAGCCTCGCCGGATGTACTCGCCGGCCACCTCGATCAATCCTGTGCGTCGTGTTCGAATCGGCTTGCTTCAGAGTGGAAGGGCCGGGGGGCGTGATCCGGCGCTAGCGCCGTTCCAACTTAATGTGGCGAAATGCCTAAGCCAAGGACTTTCGAGAACGCTCGAAAGCGCTGCTCACGGAAATAGCCCCAAATAGTTGGAACGGCACTAGCGCTCGCCCCACTTGAGCTTTTGGCGAAGGATTTTGAAGTAGTTTTTCTCGTCGGGCTGGATGAGTTCGACGTAGGAACAGGCTTTCTTGACGCGCACGATGTCGTCGCTGCGCGCGGCGATGCCCATCTGCCCGTCCACGGTCAGGTAAGCGGTCTCGGGCTGGGTTCTCACGACGACCTCGACCTTGACCGAATCCGGCACCACCAGCGGCCGGTTGGTCAGCGTGTGGGCGCAGATCGGCGTGATGATGAAGGCCCCGACCGTCGGCACGGTGACCGGCCCGCCGGCGGCCAGCGAGTAGGCCGTGGAGCCCGTCGGCGTCGAAACAATCAGCCCGTCGGCTTTGTAGGCCGAAACAAATTCGCCGTCCACGAGCACGTCAAAGTCGAGGATGCGGGCAATCGCGCCCTTGTTCAGAACCACGTCATTCAGGGCCAGGAAGGAAGCCAAGGTCTCGTCCGCGCGCACAATTTCCCCTTCGATCTGCACGCGGCGCTCGCTGCGATATTTCCCGGCCAGCACTTTCTCGAGCGTCGGGTAAAGCTCCTCGCGTGTGATCACCGTCAGGAAGCCCAGGCCTCCCAGGTTGACGGCGAGGATCGGGACCGGCTTCCGGTTGAGCGCGCGCGCCGTGGCGAGCAGCGTGCCGTCGCCTCCCAGCACGACCAGCAGGTCCACCTGGCCCGGCATATCGTTGCGCGTCAGGCAGCGTTCGGTGCTCTCCACGATGGTCCCGGTCTCTTTGTCGATGAACGTTTCGATCTCGCGCTTGCGCAGCCACTCGATCAGCGGCGGGACGATCTCGCGCACTTCGGTCTTCCGCGGTTTCGAGATGATGCCGATCTTCCTGATCTGCATGGGCGGCAAACAGTCCGTCTTGTGGCGGCGGTTGGCGAGCGCCGGAGAGAGGGACGGCGGTCGCGCAGGCCGTCGTTCGAGCGCCCGGGACTCGCGCGAGGCTATTCTAGCCAGAATCAGACCAAATCGCATGCAGGAAATACTCGCGACTGCCCGAAGCGCCGCGCAAGGCGCTCTCCGTCGAGGTGGGCCCTCGGAAGCCGAGCTCGAGGAGTCTTCGCGAGACTTTGTCCACCGACTCTTGATGCAGGCGCTCGTCGCGAACGATCCCGCCTTTGCCCACTTTCCCGCGGCCGACTTCAAACTGCGGTTTGACCAGCACCAGGACGTCGGCCTTCGGTTTCAGGAGCGGAGGCAGGACGGGAACGATCAGCGTCGCGGAAATAAACGAAACGTCAATCGTGACCAGCGCGACGCGCTCGCCGATCTCCCGGGGCGAGAGGTAGCGCGCGTTGGTCTTCTCAAGCGCGGCCACGCGCGGGTCGCGCCGCAGCTTCCAATCGAGCTGGTTGGACCCGGCGTCCACGGCAAAGACTTTGGCCGCCCCTCTTTGCAGCAGGCAGTCGGTAAAGCCTCCGGTCGAGGCGCCGATGTCCAGGCAAGTCTTGCCTTCAACTTCGATTCGGAAGTGATCGAGCGCGGCTTCGAGCTTCTGCCCGCCGCGGCTGACGTATTTCGCTGGCTCGCCCAGCAGCCGGAGTCTGGCCTCCGCGCCCACCAGCAGTCCGGACTTCTCGGCCTTCTGCTCGTCCACCAGGACCTGCCCGGCAAGGACCATCGCCTGCGCTTTCTGGCGCGTGCCCGCAAGGCCGCGTTCGACAAGCAACCGGTCGAGCCGTATTTTCGCCGAACGTTTCTGGGCCATATTCTCTGTAGGGACGATCGCGCTCAGCGGGATCGCCCCTACCCAATCCTCCCAGGCGGGCTGCCGCCTCGCTCCTACGTTCCAGAAGCGCTTAGGGTCGCAGCAAAGAGCGGTATTTAACTTCGGGGCGGGGCATCTCGTTCGCGTAGTTTTTGACTCGCTGGACGATGCCGTCCACGTCGAGACCGTATTTGGCGTGGAGCAGGTTGGGCGCGCCGTGCGGGATGATGCGGTCCGGCACGGCGATGCGAAGGATGTGGGTGGGGATTATGCGGTCGTGCAGCAGCGAGGTCGCCGCGGCGCCGAAGCCGCCCGCCTCAGTGCCTTCTTCGGCGGTCACCAGGAACTGCTTTTCGGCGGCCAGGCAGCAGATCAATTCCTCGTCGAGCGGCTTGACGAACCGCGCGTTGATGACGGTGGCTCGGATTCCCGAGGCCTCGAGTTTCTCCGCCGCTTCAAGGCAGGGATAGACCATGCTGCCGAGGGCCAGGATGGCGATGTCGCCGCCCTCGCGGAGGATTTCCGCCTTGCCGATTTCGAGGCGCCGGAAGTCCTGCTCGAGCGGCACGCCAATGCCGTTGCCGCGCGGGTAACGGAGCGCCGCGGGGCCGTCCACCGTGAGCGCCGTATAGAGCATGTGGCGCAATTCGTTTTCGTCTTTGGGCGCCATCACGACCATCCCGGGCAGCGCCCCGAGGTACGCGAGGTCGTAGAGCCCGTGGTGAGTGGGGCCGTCAGCGCCGACGATGCCCGCGCGGTCGAGCGCGAACGTAACGGCGGCGTGCATCAGGCAGACGTCGTGGATCACCTGGTCGTAGGCGCGCTGGAGGAAAGTCGAGTAGATGGCCGCCACCGGTCGCATCCCCTCGCACGCCAGGCCGCAGGCGAAGGTCACGGCGTGCTGCTCGGCGATGCCCACGTCAAAGAAGCGGTCGGGAAAACGCTTGGCGAATTCGTCGAGCCCCGTGCCCTCCTGCATTGCCGCCGTGATGGCGACGACCCGCGCGTCCTTCTCGGCCAGATCGCAGATGGCCTTGCCGAAGACCGAAGTGTAGGACGGCGCCTTCGTGGGCGCCTTGTGGAACGCGCCTGTTGAGACATCAAATTGCGTGACACCGTGGAACTTCACCGGCAACTTTTCGGCGTGCGGATATCCCTTGCCCTTCTGGGTGACGATGTGGAGCAGCGTGGGCTTGGGGCTGTCCTTGACCTTGGCCAGGACGGTCAGCAGGTCTTCGACGCTGTGGCCGTTGATCGGGCCAACATAATCGAACCCCAGCTCCTCGAAGACGAGCCCGGGAATGAGTTTGGTCTTGGCGGACTCGACCAGGTCTTTCGAGAGGCGGAGGAGACGCGGGCCGAGGCGGGGCACCGTCAGGATCATTTTCTCCACTTCCTGCTTCAGCCGGTGGTAGGCCTGCCCGTGCACGATCCGGTTCAGGTAACCCGCAATCGCGCCGACGTTCGGCGAGATGGACATCTTGTTGTCGTTCAGGATGACGAGCACTTTTTTCTGGAGCGTTCCGAGGTTGTTGATTCCCTCGAGTTCGAGCCCGGCGGTCAGCCCCGCGTCGCCCACGACGGCGATCACGTGGAAGTCTTCCCCCTTCAGGTCCCGCGCCACGGCCATCCCGAGCGCTCCGGAAATCGCCGTGCCGGCGTGGGCCACGTTGAAAGTGTCGTAGGGGCTCTCGTCGCGCGCGGGAAAGCCGGAGATGCCTCCGTACTGGCGGATGGTGGGCAGCCGGTCGCGCCTCCCTGTAATCACTTTATGCCCGTAGGCCTGGTGGCCCACGTCCCAGACGATTTTGTCCCGAGGGGCGTCGAACGTGTAGTGAAGCGCCAGCGTCAGCTCGACGGCTCCGAGGCTCGAGGCCAGGTGCCCGCCCACTTTCGAAATCACCGAGATCAGGTAGTCCCGTAACTCCTCGGCGACCCTGGGCAGCTCCGTGCGAGGGATCTTCTTCAGGTCTGCGGGTGATTCAATGCGCGGCAGGTAAACGTATTCCATCACGTGGTCCTTATGAGAAGGAATTCAGCGATCCCCTTCAGTTTCTCGGCCCGGCTCCCGTAGGGCGCCAGGACCTTGCACGCCTCCTCGACGAGCCTTGAGGCAATTCGCCGTGACTGCTCCATCCCGTGGAGCGCGGGGTAGGTGGCCTTGCGTTGCCGGCCGTCCTTGCCCACCGACTTCCCGAGCGCTTCCTTCGATCCGAGCACGTCGAGCAAATCGTCCACAATCTGAAACGCCAGGCCAACCATTCCCCCGTACACCGTCACGCGCTCGAGGTCGTCTTCCCGGGCGGCCGCATAGAGCGCGCCCGAGCGCACGGCGGCGCGGAAAAAGGCGCCGGTCTTCGCGGAATGGATGAATTCGAGCGTGGTCGCGTCCGTTTTCTGGCCCGTCGTTTCGAGGTCAATCATCTGTCCGCCCACCATTCCTCCGCGCGTCCCGATGGCGTGGGTGAGCTCGCGAATCACCCGCAGCCTCCGCTCGGCCGGAAGCGGCGGGTCGGGACTTGAGAGGGTCTCAAAGGCGAACGTCAGGAGGGCATCGCCCGCCAGGATCGCCGTAGCCTCGCCGAAGGCGCGATGACAGGTGGGTTTGCCGCGGCGCAGGTCGTCGTTGTCGAGGGCGGGCAGGTCGTCATGGATCAGCGAATACGTGTGGATCAGCTCGAGCGAGCAGGCAAGCCTGAGCAGGCTCTTCTCGTCGCCGCCAAAAAGCCGCCCCGTCTCGAGACACAGGATGGGCCGCAGGCGTTTTCCTCCCGCCAGCACCGAGTAACGCATCGCCTGGTGGATGGCCGGCGGGTATTCTTCGGCCCTTGGGAGGAACTGTTCGAGCGCCTGGTCCACGAGCGCTCGCTGTTCTCGGAGGTAAGTTTCGATGGCCGCCAGGGGAGTCGGGTTCAAGCGGGTTCCTTCTCCTCGGGTTCGAAGGGTTCCGCCACGACCTTCCCGCCGGCTTTCTTCATCAGCACTTCTACCCTGCCCTCGGCTTCTTCGAGCTGCTTGTGGCATACCTCGGAAAGCTTCATTCCTTCTTCGTAGAGCTGAAGAGCTTTTTCGAGGGGGAGGTCGGCGTCTTCAAGCTGCTGCACGATCGCATCCAGCCGCTCGAGGTTCTTCTCGAAGGGTTCCGGTTTGACGGGCTTTGGAGATTGGGACATGGCTTCTGTCAGTCGCCCCTCCTGGACCGCGACCGCGCAGGCGCCCTGACGGCCGCTCCGTTCACAAGTCCTTTCTCGCGACCGCGCGCTCGCCGAGTGCCTGGGCCACCTCGACGGCCGTGGCGTAGCGGCCGAAGGGCGGCGAGATCTGGACTCCCTGGACCAGGTCTCGCACTTCCGCCAGGGTCTCCTGCGCGATCCGCACTCCTTCCGCGCGGGCCCGCTCGCCCGTATCGGCCTTGCGCATGCGCTCCATGATCGCCTGCGATACCGAGACTCCCGGCACTTCGTTGTTCATGAATTCGGCGTTGCGGAAGCTCGTCAGAGGCCAGATGCTGGCCAGGATAGGGATGGTGGCGCAACCGGCCTCCTCGACGCGCCGGAGGAAAAGCGCCAGCCGCTCCACGTCGAACACCGGCGCGGTCAGGGCGAAGTTGGCGCCGGCTTCAACCTTGTAAGCGAACCGCCGGATTTCTTCCTCGGGGTTCAGGGCGGAATGGTTCAGGCTGGCCCCGATCAGGAAACCCGTCTGCGTGCCGAGCGGGTTGCCGCCGACGTCGAGCCCGCGGTTGAGCTGGTTCAGGATGTTGACGAGTCCGATGGCGTCCACTTCAAACTGCTCCGATTCGAGCACGGTCGAGTACTGGCTCGTGTCGCGCGTGAGCGCCAGGACGTTCCGCAGCCCCAGGGCGTGGGCGCCGAGGCAATCCGACTGGATGCTGGGCACATTGCGGTCGCGCGAGCTGTAGTGCAACAGGACTTCGATGCCCACCCGCTGCTGGAGGATAGCCGAAAGCGTCAGCGCGCTCATGCGAGCGGTGGCGCCCGAGCCGTCCGGGATGTTCACCGCATCGACGCCGTGCTCGAGCAGGTACTGCGCCCCTTCGATCTCTTTGGTGGGATCGCAACCCTTGGGCGGGACGACCTCGACCAGGAGGGGAAAATCTTTGCGCGCGAGTTTCGCTCCGAGGCGCGAGCGCTTATCGGCCGCAGTCGGCTCCATCACCCGGACCTGCCGGCGCGGGGCTTCGACCGCGGCTCGCGCGGGCTGGGGATTGACTGAGCGCACGGCGGCCTTGATGGCGCGGATGTGCTCCGGAGTCGTCCCGCAGCAGCCTCCGATCAGCCGCACTCCCGCCTGGACGAAGCGACGCGCATAGCTGGCCATGTACTCGGGCGAGCACAGGTAAATGTTGCGGCCCTGGACCGTGCGCGGCAGTCCGGCGTTGGGCTGCGCGGAAAGTTTCTTGGTCGTCACCGCCGCCATCCGCTCGATCGCTTCCTGGATGGCCGCCGGCCCCACGCTGCAGTTGAGGCCGATAACGTCCGCCCCCCAGGCGTCAAACTGCCGCGCGAAGTCCTCCGGGCGCGTTCCCACCGGCGAGATGCCGTCGTCCTGGATGGTCATCTGCACGACCACGGGCAGCGCGCAGACGTCGCGCGCGGCGAGCAGCGCCTGGTGGGCCTCGTTCGGGTCCATCATCGTCTCCACGACCAGCAGGTCAACGCCGCCTTCGGCCAGCGCGGCGATCTGCTCGCGGAAGGCCTCGCGCGCTTCTTCGAGCGACGTCGAGCCCAGAGGCTCGATCCGGACGCCGAGCGGCCCCACCGAGCCCGCCACGTGCAGATCGTCGCCCGCCACCTCCCGCGCCACCCGCGCTCCGGCCAGGTTGATCTCCCGGACTTTGTTCGCCAAGTCGAATTTTTCGAGGCGAAAACGGTTCGCGCCGAAAGTGTTTGTCTCAATCACCTCGGCGCCCGCCTTGACGTAGCCGAGGTGGACCTCCTTGACGAGCTGCGGCAGCGACACATTCAGTTCTTCAAAGCAGCGGTTGAGCGAGATGCCCTTCGAATAGAGCATCGTCCCCATGGCGCCGTCGCAGACGACCGCCCGCTTCTCGAGCTTTTGGAGGAAAGGCTCTCGCATCCGTCGGTTAGTTTAGCACGCTCGGCGGGCCGTGGTAAGTGACGCCCGGCGAGCCAGAAATGGTCGCGCCTCCACCACGTCTCCCCGTGTTTGTCCTGCTTGCCATCAGGCGTTTACTAACCGCATAATGAGCGGGCCTGTGGCTGAAACGCTCTTTCAATTCCTCACCGGGTTCTTCGCGCACTACGGGTACTGGGCGATCTTCTTCGGCGTCATGCTCGAGAACGCGGGCCTGCCTGTCCCTGGCGAGACTGTCCTGATCTTTGCGGGATTCCTGGCCTATCAGGGCGGGCTGCGGCTCGACCGTGCCATCGGCACGGCCGTCCTCGGGGCCACGATTGGCGACAGCCTGGGCTATTGCCTGGGACGCTTTGGAGGCGCAGCCTTTGTCGAAAAGTATCCCAAGCGCCTGCCGTTCTTCGCCCGCCAATTTGCCCGCGCCGAGGCCCTGTTCCTCCGGCACGGCCACCTGGCGGTCTTCTTCGGACGCTTCATCACCGGCCTCAGGATTTTCGCCGGGATCCTCGCCGGGATGTTCCGGATGCGTTACCTGAGCTTCCTGTTCTTCAATTTCACCGGCGCGGTGAGCTGGGCCACGACTTTCGGCTGCGTCGGGTTCGCCTTCGGCAGGAGCTGGGAAGAACTCGCGCATTTCGTCAGGGAATTCCACCGGCTCACATTGGCAGCCGTCGCCGCGGCCGTGTTCGTCAGCGCAATCGTTTACCTCTGGCGTCGCCGGTCGGGCACCTGAGGCCTTCCCCGTCTCATTTCCCCAGCCACAGTTCGCGGATTTTGACCTGCTCCGGCGTTGCCCTGGGAAGTTCCTCGATGGAATAAGAGTTGGGCGGCGGGTCGAGCGCGACGGTAATTCTTTCCTCCTTCCCGTGCCGGATGACGGTGAAGGGCACCTGGGCGCCGGCGGGATAAATCTTCAAGCGCTCATCGAGTGCAGCGGTCGCGAGCGAAAGGTCGTCCGCCGCGGTCAGCACGTCGTCGCGGCTCAGCCCGCCTCGATCCGCGCCGCTGCCGGGGCGGATGGCGACGATTTTGAGGCCCCGCGCCTCGCGCTGGGTCAGCGCGCCGAGGCTCGGCGCGGCTCCCGGCGGGACGGTGGCGCGAAGCTCGAGACCCGCGGCGGCAAGGGTTGGAGCGTAGGGCAACGGGTCCGTGCCCTCGACATATTTTTCGAAGAACGATGCGAAATCGCCCCCTGAGACCTCGTTTCCGGTCTCGAGGATGTCCTTTTCTTCGTACGTCCGCCCGCGAGCGTAGTAGCTCGAATTCCCCCCTTCGTAGAATTTTTGGACCATTGCCCGCATGACGTCGTCGAGCGACTTCCGGCCGCCGGTCCGCGAACGGATCTCGAGGTCGAGCAGCATCCCGAGCAGCAGCCCCTTGTTGTAGTAGGAAATCGTCGCGTTGGCGAAATTCGTCTCCTGCATTTGAGGCGACCGGTCGTAAAACCAGGCATTGAAGCTCGAGCTTTCCGCCGACATCAGCTTTCGCCCGGGTTCGGACTCGAACTGGCGGATTTCCTCCGCCAGCCGCTTCAGGAACTCCTGCCGGCTCCAGAGGCCCGCGCGCAGCAGGTGGACGTAAGCGTAGTAGCTGGTCACGCCCTCGGCAAACCAGAGCGAGCGCGTGTAAGTCTCGTGCGTGTAGTCGAAAGGCCCGAGGCTTTGCGGCCGCAAGCGCTTGACGTTCCAGAGGTGGAAAAACTCGTGCGCCGCCGTCTCGAGGGCTTCCACGAGCCCGTCGGCCGGACTCCCGCGGATGACGATATCGGTTGAATTGAAGTGCTCCATCCCGTCGCCGAGCGGAACGTCCGGCGCGAAATGGACAATGAAGGTGTAGTGCTCGAAGTCAGGGGAGGGCATCATTGCCATTTCCGAGCGGACGATCTTTCGGAGACCGTCCACAAGCGTCGCCGGCTCTGCATCGCGCTCGCCAAAGCTGTGGATGGCGACGCGGAAGGTCTTGCCGGCCTCGCGGAATTCGTCAACCGAGCAGTCGGCAGAGATTTCCACCGGGGTGTCCACCAGCAAGTCGTAGTTCGAGACTCGGAAGGCCCGCTGGTCGGTCGCGAGGGAAAAACCGCTGACGAGCTTCCATGAATCAGGCGCTTCGACTCTCAAGGTGAGCGGATCCGAGAGGTGGCCCGAGACGAACATGAAGACTGACGCACTGTTCAAGCTGGCGTGGGAGCTGTCGAATTGGGAGAACGACCCGCTCAGGTCGTTCGCAAAGACGCGATAGTTGACGTGTACCTTTCCGCCGGCCTGCCGCGCATTGATCCGCCAAGTCTGCTTGTCGAGCTTCGTCCAGGGAAGCATCTGGCCCCGGGCGCCGCCCGCCTCGAATTCCTGGACGTTTTTGGCGAAATCATAAATCGCGTACCGGCCGGGCGCCCAGGCGGGCATGACGAAGTCGAGCTCGGGCGCCGTTACATTGCCGGCGATGATTTCGACTTCCACCAAGTGCGACGTCGGGCGGACCAGGCGCAACTTGTATTCGAGCTCGAGCGGAGGTGGTGACTCAGGAAGGGGCGGGGCTCCCAGGGCTACGATCGCGAAGAGGGCGCAAAGCGACCCTAGAGCCGGCGCCAGTCTTCTATGAGCTGCCGGGCGCGAATTTTTTCGACCGTGCTCGGATTCGAGCTTTCCCATAAAGATTCCGGCCGGGCCACCCGGATGCCGGGAGGGACCGACGCCCCGGGCCATAATCCCTGACTTTATTGTGCCGGCTCGAGGACCAATCTGTGGACGGCTCCCAGTTCGACCGCCGCGTCGCTGAACAGCATGGGGAAGCTGCGGCCCGAATACCAGGCTTCAAACTGGTCACGGTAATAGGGGCTGAAGACCTGGCCCGATTCACCGAGCGTGATGTTTTGCACCGAGTTGTCGAGGTCGGAGAAGTCCACCACCATCCGCTCCGAGGGGCCGACCGTGGGAGTCGTCTGTTTCACGGTCGTTCCGGTACCCGACTGGGGATAAGGCCCAGTATCAAGCAGCCGGCCGAGATACGGAACGCTCCCGCTCAGCCGGTGGCGAAAGGTGAGGGGAATGGTCTCGCCCCACTTCCAAGCCCGAGGCTCTCTCATATGCGCGGACTGCGGGATGCGCCTGACCGCTTCTTCCAGGCTCTTTGTGAGCGTCGCGCTGAAGCCCACGTCACCGGGCGGAAGCCAACGGGTCCACCGGTTTTTCATGACGTTTTCAAGGAAGGTGGTGCTCATCGGCCAGCGGTAGCCTGAAAGGTCGTCGCCGAGTTTCGGCTTGAGGATGCGTTCGAGCAGCGCGCGGCGAGTGGCCTCGCAAACGAGGGTGGCCGCGGAGTCCCAGCGCGCTTCTCCGTCCCAGGTTCGGAGCAGGTCGAGCGCGTTCCGGGCTTCGGCGCTCTCGGGCGGATGTTTCTCGCCGGCGGCGAGCAGTTGTTGATTGAGCCATTCGTCTTCGAGGCTGCGGATGTCGCTCTGGATGCGCA
>WNEY01008322.1_pt1 | contig 10808 bp, 7 predicted proteins | sample 5400531 | NCBI WGS metagenome assembly WNEY01 (sample SAMN13153338, study PRJNA577476) | soil metagenome | isolation source: 200 cm saprolite under Douglas fir tree site 1 | place: USA:California | collected 2015-04-18
CACCCCGGGCAAGACGCGCGCGGGGCGGACGTTCGCGTACTGATCGAAGCCCTGGCAGATGGGCAGTCGCAGGCCCCACAGCGAGACGTGGTCGGGGACCTTCTGGCTGCCCACCGCGCCGAAGAAGATGGCGTCGAAGGTGCGCAGCTCGTCCAGCCCCCCTGCGGGGATGTAGTGGCCGAGCTTGAGATAATCGTCGGAGCTCCAGGGGAAGCTCTTCACTTCCAGGCGGAAGGTGTCCTCGCGCGCCGACAGGGCATCCAGCACGCGCAGGCCCGCGGCGATGACCTCTGTCCCGATCCCGTCTCCCGGGATGGCGGCGATCCGGTACTTCTTCATCCAGGCGCGAATACTCTCAAACCGGCGCAGCTACAAGACCCGCCCGCCGAGAGGATGCGCCCGAAGCAGCCGGGCAGTGGGCCCGCGCGGCGGGCCGGCCGGCGGGCCCTGGTGGCTCGATCCCTGGCCGTTGACTTCGCCCGAACAAGCCCCGCAAGAAGAGGCGGAAGTCGTCGAAACGGGGGAAACCATGATCGCACAGGAACAGATCGAAAGGAGCAAGGCACGGCTGCAATTCGATCCCGGCAAGGTCAGGACGGAGCTCGGCAGAAACCCGCCGCGCGATCTATCGGGTCCGAGGCGGGACAACCTGGTCCGCGCCGGAGTCGAGCCGTTCGACCTCGCGAAGGAGCGCATCCTCGGCAAGAACGACCTGCTCAACTTCAACTACTTCGGACTCGGCGCCGAAGCGGGGAGATGCGTCGGGCGGGTGCAGATCCGCGACGGCACGGGCCAGCTCACCGGATTCGGGACCGGGTTCCTCGTCGGGCCGCGGCTGATGATCACCAACAACCACGTGCTCGGCAGCGAAGTCGACGCGGAGAAAAGCCTCTTCGAGGCGCGCTACGAGCTGGGCAACGACGGCAGGCCGGTGGAGAGCGTCAAGTTCGAGCTGCGGCCCGAGGAGTGCTTCGTCACCGACAAGGAGCTGGACTTCACGCTGGTGGCGGTCGCCGAGGAGTCGCGCGACGGCGACAAGCTCTCCAGCTACGGGTGGCTGCAGCTCGTTCCAACGCCGGGCAAGGCGGCGGAGGGAGAGTCCCTGTCGGTCATCCAGCACCCGAGCGGCGACTACAAGCAGGTCGCGATCCGCGAGAACCTGCTGCTCAAGGCGCTCGATCGGTTCCTCTGGTACCAGTCGGACACCGCCCCGGGGTCGTCCGGGTCGCCGGTGTTCAACGACCAGTGGCAGGTGGTGGCGCTGCACCACAGCGGCGTCCCTGCCACCGACGAGCAGGGCCGTACGCTGACCATGGACCGCCAGGTCTGGACGCCGGACATGCCCGACTCGCGCATCCTCTGGACGGCGAACGAGGGCGTCCGCATCAGCACCATCGTGGACGCCTTGCGCAACCTGAGCGCGCGCCCGGCGCTCTTGCAGGACCTGCTCGATCGCCTCGGTGCTCCCGCGCCGGCGCGCGAGCAGCAGCCGGCCGTCGCCACGGCGTCGGATCGCGCGGGGTTCACGGCGGCCGAGGTCGGGGAGGACGGGAGCATCTCGCTCACCATCCCGCTCCAGCTGACCGTCCGCATGGGCGACGGGGCAAAGCCCCGGCCCGCCGCGCGCACGACCCACACCGTCCAGCCGATCGCCAGGCCGCCCGTGGTGCCCATCTCGACGGAGGCGATCAGCATCGACCCGGACTACGCCGACCGCGAGGGATATCGGGTGGACTTCATCGGGGTTGCGGTTCCGCTGCCCAAGCTCGGAAATCTGGTGACGAGCGCGGCCATGAACCGCCGTCCGGGCGGCGGTGACGCGCACGTCCTCCCCTATCACCACTTCAGCGTGGTGCTGAACGCCGAGCGGCAGATGTGCTTCTACACGGCGGTGAACATCGACGGGACGCTGAAGCAGACCACCCCGCGCGACAAGGACAAGTGGTTCTACGACCCGCGGGTCGGGCGGGACGAGCAGACCGGGCCGGACCTGTACGCCGGGAACGACCTGGACCTCGGGCACATGGTGCGAAGGCTCGATCCGGCCTGGGGCGAGGACCGGCAGGTGGCGCGGGTGGCCAACGACGACACCTTCCACCTCACCAATGCGTGCCCACAGCACGCGAACCTGAACCGGGTCACCTGGGCCAGCCTGGAGGACTACCTGCTCGCGAACGCGCAGCAGCACGGGATGAAGGTATCGGTCTTCACCGGGCCGATCTTCTCCGCGAGCGATCCGCCGTACCGCGGGAGGCGCATCCCCCAGCAGTTCTGGAAGGTGGCCGCCATCGTCAAGGACGACGGGAACCTCTCCGCCACGGGCTACATGATCAGCCAGCAGGACCTGCTGGCGGACCTGCCGGAGGAGGCCCAGTTCGTCTACGGCGCGTTCAAGACGTATCAAGTGCCCGTGGCGAAGATCGAGAAGCTGACCGGGCTCGATTTCGGCAAGCTGCGCAACTTCGATCCGAAGGGCCGGCTCGAGGCGGCGGGTCCGAGGGAGATCACCGGTCCAGGGAGCCTGCTGCTCTAGGCTTGGGGACGCAGCGCTCAGGCGCCGTGCGCGTGGTCGACCATGAGCACGGCGAAGAGCACGGTCAGGTACGCGAGCGAGAAGAGGAACTCGTTGCGGGCCCAGCGCTCACCCGCGTCGGCGCGCAGGCCCCTGATGCCGTACCCGAGGAAGAGCAGGCCGGAGAGCAGCGCGGTGGCGAAGTAGAACCCGCGGCCGATGCCGAGCGGCACGATGCGGCGCGCTTCGCGGTCCCCGCCGGGCTCGTTGGGCTGCACCACCAGGCCGGCGCGGGCGTACTCCTCCCGGCGGAAGAGCGTGATGGCGAGGAAATGCGGCACCTGCCAGAGGAACATGACCGCGAAGAGCAGCACGCCGGGGAGGTCGAGCCTCTCCGTCGCCGCGGTCCAGCCGATGAGCGGCGGGATGGCGCCCGGCACCGCGCCGACCAGCAGGGCCGCGGCGGTGTAGCGCTTCAAGGGCGTGTAGAGCAGCACGTAGCTGACCAGCGCGACCGAGGCGAGGAGGCCCGGCAGCGGCCCCACCGCGAAGGTGAGCAGCGGCACCGACACCGCCGCGAGCGCGAGTCCGAACCGCAGCGCCACCTGCGGATCCACGCGGCCCGCGGGCAGCGGCCGGTTCATGGTGCGCTTCATCAGGGCGTCGCTGTCGCGCTCCAGGTACATGTTGAGCACGTTCGCGGCCGCCACGATGAGCACCGTCCCGACCAGCGTGAGCAGCACCGTGCGCGCCGGCAGCCGCCCCGGGGCGAGCCACAGGCCGCTCGCGCAGGTGAACACGACCAGGGTCGTGATTCGCGGCTTGGCCAGCTCGAGGTAGTCCCTCATCGCCGCGGCCGTCATGCCGGGACCCCCGCCGCTTCGCGGGCGGGCTGCGGCGCCTCGGCCGGACGGGTCAGCACCAAGAGCGAGACCAGGTCCGCGAGGAGGAGCGCGGCGACCAGGAGGTGCGCGGTCACCGGCAAGAGGTCCTTGAAGGTCGCGATGGTGAGGATGCCGAGGGCGATCTGCGCCGCGACCAGCAAAGGTCCCGCCCAGGCGAGCACCCGCACCACGCCGGTGGCGCCGCGCGCCAGGCGGACCGCGTTCCAGCAGACCAGCCCGAGCACGGCTACGGCGACCGCGCGGTGGAGCATGTGCAGGTGGACCGACGGGTGCACGCCGGTGGGCCACCATGCGCCGCGGCAATACGGCAGGTCGGTGCAGACCAGCCCGGCCCCGGTGTGGCGGATCGCCGCGCCGAGCACGATCTGGAAGTAGGTCAGGCCGGCCGTCGCCCAGAGAAGCGGCGTGCGCGCGGCATCGGTCCGCGCGCCGGAGACTCGCCACGCGAGCACCAGCGCGAGGGCGAGGAACAGCATCGAGGCGGCGAGGTGCAGCACGAGCACTGTCGGAGGCAGGCGATAGATGACCGTCAACCCGCCCAGCAGCCCTTGCGCCATGACCAGCGCCAGCGCCAGCACGGCGAGGCGCCCCGGCCCCCGGGCGCGCGTCAACACCCAGGCGCAGCCGGCGAATCCCAGCACCACCAGGAGCGTGGGCAAGACGGGCAGCGCGCCGTCGCGCTGCTGCAGCCGGGCGGCCGCGAACGCGCCGCCGAGCAGGACGGGCGCGAACACTCCGCACAGCGGCAACCAGAGCCGGCCCGGCAGCGTCCCGATGCACAGCCCCAGCGTGCACAGGCCGACCGCGGTCGCGATCAGCCGGTGCGTGTGCTCCACCGCGATACCGCCGACCATGTGTGGCATCGGCGACCCGAAGCAGGTCGGCCAGTCGGGGCACGCCAGCCCGGAATCGGTGTTGGTGACCAGCCCGCCGGCGACGATGAGGACGAGCGTCAGGAACGCTGCAGCGGCGGCCAGGCGGCGAACCCACATCGGACGTCAGGCTCCACAACGAGCGAGGGGAGAACGTTCTAAGCGCCCCTCCGGTCCTGAGGCAAGGACTAGTGCGTTTCACGCGGAGAGCGCCGAGACAGCGGAGCGCGCGGAGAAATCTGGTTCTAGCCAGATCCTCCGCGCGCTCTCCTTCGACTCTGCGCGCTCCGCGTGAAACGCCTGGAGCCAGTCGATCTGCGAGGCTAGCCGGTGGCCTTTTCGGTGCCGTCGTACTTGAAGGTGGCCTTGGCGGGCTTGCCGGCCTCGACGGTGACTTCCTGGGTCTTGGCGCCGTACTTCTCGTGCCAGGATTCGACCGTGTACTTGCCCGGGGGCACGTTGTCGATCTTGAAGGAGCCGTCCTCGCCCGACACCGTCTGGAGCCCGTGCTTGGTGATCCCGGTGTAACCGCGCATCCACGGGTGCACGTCGCACTTCCAGCGCAGCATGCCTTCGTCCTTGGCGACGTACTCGATGGGCGGCGTCTTGTCGTTCGGCATTCCCTTGTTGAACACCGTGGTGGCGCCCAGGTACGTGTGAACGTTGTGCAGGACCGGGTCGGTGTTCTTGGCCAGGATCTTCTGGCCCACGACCGCGGTGATCATGCGCGGCGTGTACATGCAGTCCTTCTGGTCGATCTCCGCCGGCTTGGAGGCGTCGGGCTTGAGCGTCGCGGGGGCGCCCTTGCTGACGTGGACCCAGACGTTCTGGAGCTTCCCGTTCTTCACCAGCACCGACGGATCGGTCATCGGCTTCTTGGCGCAGTACGGGTCCGCTTCGCGGTGCAGCTTGACCGGCGTCGGCGCCTTGCCGGTGAAGTCGACCGTGCCCTCGATCGATCCGTCGGCCGCCAGCGCGGCGAGCGGCAGGGCGCAACCGAGGGCCATCGCGGCGATCCTGAGCTTTGTCATTCGTCCTCTCCTGGAGGTGTGGAAGCGGTGCGCACTACCAGAGCGGACCTTCGTTGACAAGACGTCCGGCGCGCCCCGGAATTCAGCCCCGGGTGTTTTCAAGTCGAGCGGTGCGCGCGCCCGGCGCCGCGTAGCCCGGCTCGCCCAGGTGCATGAGCAGGTCCCGGAGCGCCTCGATCTGCGCCTTGGCATCGCCCCCGAACGACTTGTAGTTCGTCGTCGGGTGCGCCGGGTCGGAGAAGTCCCAGAAGCTCGGCATCCGGGTGCCCTCCTGGAGGGTATTCGGGTTCTGCAGCCAGGCGATGATCCAGTCGGGGCGCAGGCGGCTCTTCGCCAGCTGGAAATTGGGCGCCGCGCTCGCGGGATCCTGGTTGGGCCCCAGCTTGCCGACCACGTGGCAAGAGAGGCACTTGAGCTCGCCCATCAGCGCCGTGGCTTCCTTCGCCTGCGCGCCGGAGAGCGCGGGCGCCTCCGCGGTGAGGTAGGGGAACGGCTTGTTCGCCGCCGCCGCGAAGTAGTGCACCACCTCGGTCGCGTCCGCGTCCGTGAAATGGAACGTCGGCATGCGGACTTCGAGCCAGGGGCGCAGCGGGATCGGACCCTTGAGGAACCCGAACAGCCAGTGCGGCTGCACGCGCCATCCTTCGCCGGTGATGATCGGCGGAGCGAAGCTCTGGTTGTCGTCGTTGAACAGGTCGCGGATGGCGCCGCCCTTCCCCTCCACCACGTGGCAGTTGCGGCAGCCGTTCCAGAAGACGAGCTGCTCCCCGCGGTGCACGGCCTGCTTCACCGGATCCTGCCCCGCGAGGAACTTCTTGTCGGGCCGGTCCCCGGTCTGCCCCTTGAGGAAGACGAGCAGCGCGAGCGCCTCGTCGTCCGAGAAGTCGTACTGCGGCATGCGCGTCTCGACGCGCTCGTACCCGAAGACGCGCGGGGTGTGCAGCTTCTCCCAGACGAAGTTCGCGTAGGTCTCGCGGTGCTTGGGATCCTCGGTGAAATAGCGCACGTCGCCGAAGTCGAGCAGGTGCGCGTCCTTGCGCCCGTGCTCGGTCAGCTCGGTGGCGATCTTCTGCGCGCTCTCGAAGCCCTTGACGTCGTGGCAACCGAAGCAGCCGTACTTGTTGATCTGCGCCTTGCCCTGCTCCGCCAGTTGCTGGAGCTGCTTCTCGTGCCCGGGCGCGTATTCGGGCGGGTCGGGATACTTCTGCTCGGAGCGCAGCGTGAGCAGGTAGGCCGTGACGTTGGCGGCTTCCTGATCGGTGAGCCGCAGATCCGGCATCTTCGTCTGCGGCCACAGCGCCTTCGGGTTCTTCACCCAGCTGTAGATCCACTCGGGCTTCGCCTTGTCGGCGACGTTCCACAGATTCGGAGCGTAGTCGCGCTCCGCCGACCCCTCGCTCCTGCGCGCCTGCGAACCCTTCTCGACCACGTGGCAGCCGCGGCAGCCGGCCGAGTCGAACAGCTGCTTGCCCTTGGCCGCGTCCCCGTTCGGAGCGCCGCTGGCCAGAAGCTTCGCGTGCTCGCTGCTCGTCCACAGGTAGGCGGCGATCTGCGCGACTTCCTGCTCGCGCAGCTTGCTGTGCTCGGCGACCACCTGCTCGGGCTTCATGCCCTCCGGGTGCGGCACGGCGTCGGCGCTCACCGCGCCGGGCCAGAAGTTCGGCATCCGCGTCGCGGGGCGCCATCCCTTGGGATAGCCGATCCAGGTGTGCAGCCACCCCGGCGTGGTCTTGGAAGCGATGCTGGTCAGCGTCGGCCCGCGCTTGGCGAGATCGTTGTAACCGTCGATGGGGTGGCAACCCCAGCACCCGACGTCGACGAAGAGCTTCTTGCCCTTGGCCAGGAGCGGCGCCTGCTCGACGTTGAGCTGCTGGTAGTGGCACTGGTCGCACTTCGCCTGCAGGAAGGCGCCCTTGTACTTGCGCCCCATCACCTCGACTTCCTCGGTGAGCGGGTCGTTCCAGTAATGATCGTCCTCGCCGTGGCGGAAGGCCTTGTGCTCGACGCCCTTGGTCTGCATGCCCTCGCCGCCGTGGCAGACGGTGCACCCGACGTTCTCGGGCACGTGGTTCTGCACCAGCATTGTCCAGCGGCTCGGGTGCGTGCGGAAGACCGGCTTCACGTCGAAGAGGTCCGCCTTGTCCGCCTCCGCGAAGGCGGCGAGCGTGTCCTTGTCGGTGCACGCCTGCGCGACGCGCTCCTCGGGGCGCGCCTTCTCGCCTTCGCGCAGCGCGTCCTTGGCGGGATCGCGCGCGACACCCTTGTATTCCGCCTCCATCAGCGCGACCACGCCGCCTTTCGCGTCCTTCAGCACGGTCTTGGTCTTCGCCAGCCAGCGCGCGTTGGGACCGCAGTACGCCTCGGCGCGCTCCAGCCAGCGCTGGTACGCGGCGCCCGGGCGGCACTCGGTGGCGCTGGCCGGGTCCATCGGCTGCGGCGGCGCGGGCGGCTGCCAGCCGCCGGGAGGAATGGCGGCCGGGGCGGGCGGCAGGTCCTCGCAGATCTTTTCGTGCACCGTCTGGTAGGCGTCGATCACTTCGGGATCGAGCGCGAACTGCGCCTTCATGTCCGCGTCCGACATCTTGTTCTTGCGCGCCTCCAGCACTTCCCAGGGCGCCGAGAAGCCGCCCTTGTTCACCGCCACGTGGCAGTTCTGGCAGCGGTCCACGGTGGGCCCGCCCCAGGAATTCTTGAGGTCTTCCACCCAGTACTGCTCCATCTGGGGCCACTTGCCGGAGACGGTCTCGATCTTCTTCCTCAGCTCGAGGGCCGGCTTGTCCATCGCGTCGAGGCCGGCCTGGGCCTTGTCCTTGCGCGCCTGGAAAGCCTCGCGTGCCTTGGTCGTCTGCTGGTGGTGGGCGATGGCGGCACCATAGATACGCTGCTTCTCGTCGATCTTCCGCTGCCACCCGTCGTACTTCTTCTGCAGCTCCGCCTCTCTCTTCGCGTCCTCGTCGTGCCGCGCCTCGCGCAGCTCGTAATAGACGTTGTCCTGGCGCGACTTGTCGAAGCCCAGATAGAGCTTGGCCTCGGCTTCCTTGATCCGCGCCTCCTCGTCCGCCTTCACCGCCGCGTCATAGTCCTGGCGCTGCTTGGGATTGCCGCTGATGGCGGCCGTCGCCTCCTGCAGCTCCTTGCGCAAGGCCTCCCGCTTCGCCTTGGCGTCCGGCTCCTGCAGCCGCTTGTCCGCGCGGGCGAGGTCGGCCTCGAGGTGCTTCTTCTCCAGATCGAAGAACTCGCGCTGGTAGCCCTTCCACGGCCGCCGCGGGAACACCTCGTCGTAGACCGCCCAGCCGGTGCACAACGCGAGCAGCACCGCGAGCCCCACGAAGGGCCACTTGAGGCTCTGCAGCTCGAGAGGCTTCGTCGCCATCAAGCCCTCAGACGTTCAGGATGTTGGGGATGACGAGGATGTATTTGATGTTGAGCGTGAGGCGCAGGATCATCTTCACCAGCACGCCCGCCATGATCATGAAGAGCGTGGCGACGATGCCGTACCGGACGAAGCCCAGCTCGCGGATGAAGGCGCTGTCCTTCTTCCACTTGTAGACGGCCCCCGGCACCCCCACCAGCCAGCCGCCCACGCAGATGAGCCCGAAGAGCATGGCGCCCCTCTCGCTGCGGATCCCGAGGATGTAGGGCAGGTCGATGTTGGTGAGCGGCACCACCTTGTGCGGATCCCAATAGTCCCAGGGCATGAAGAGGTTCCAGCCGGGACCGCGGAAGAAGACGCCGATGGTGATCATCCCCACCCAGAGGACGAGGAACCCGAACACGAAGGTGGAGATGGCGAACTTGCGCTCGCTCCAGGTGTAGTAGCCGTTCCCCTTGGGGTTGATGTCCACGTAGGGGATGACCATCAGGCCCACGATGATGAGCGAGGGCAGCACCACGCCCGCGATCCACGGGTCGAAGTAGACGAGCATTTCTTGAAGACCGAGGAAGTACCAGGGCGCCTTGGAGGGGTTGGGCGTCTTGGTGGGGTTCGCCGGCTCCTCCATCGGCGCGTCCACCGTGATGCTCCACACCAGGAGCACGAGCAGCAGGACGCAGCCCGAGATGAACTCGGCGCGCACCAGGTACGGCCAGGTGTGGACCTTGTCGGGGAGGTCGCGCGCGGCGATCGCGCGCGCCCGGCCCGACTGGACCTTCACCTCTTCCTGGTCGGCGATCGGCGCGCCGGGGGAGATGTTCTCGGCCATGGCTCTAGGTCCCTCGCGGATTACAGCGGGCCGGAGATGCCGCCGTCCTTCCGGATGCGCCAGAAGTGCAGGATCATCAGGACGGAGGCGATGATGGGGATGAAGATGCAGTGCAGGACGTAGAAGCGCAGCAACGTCGGCGACCCCACCACCGTGCCCGCCGTCAGGAGCGCGCGCGCATCGTAGCGCGGCGTCATGCCCAGCTGCGGCCCGAACGGCCCCTCGTTGCCGAGCAGCGGCGTGGCGCGCGCCATGTTGGTGCCGACGGTCACCGCCCAGATGGCGAGCTGGTCCCAGGGCAACAGGTAGCCGGTGAAGGAGAGCAGGAGCGTCAGCGTGAGCAGGTTGACGCCGACCACCCAGTTGAACTCTCGCGGAGGCTTGTAGCTGCCGGTCATGAAGACCCGGAACATGTGCAGCCAGATGAAGATGACCATGCCGTGCGCCGACCAGCGGTGCATGTTGCGCATGATCATTCCGAAGGGGACGTCGAAATCGAGGTACTTCACGTCCCAGTACGCGTACTCGCCGGTGGGCCGGTAGTAGAACATCAGCACCACCCCCGTCACCACCGTGCACAGGTAGAGCAGGAAGGTCAGTCCGCCCGCGCACCAGGTGTGGCGGTAGCGGATGCCGTGCCGGCGCATCTTGCTCGGATGCAGGTGCAGCCAGACGTTGGCCGAGACCTGCAGCACGCGGTTGCGCGGCGTGTCCGCGTAGCCGTGGCGGAAGATGGAGCGCCAGACGTAGTTCTCGGTGATGACGTCGAAGATGCCCGGCTTCTTCTTCGTCTCGATGTCAGGCGGCACTTTCAGGCCCCTCGCGCGGATGTCATGCGCCGGTGAGCTTCACGTACGCGTTCGGATCGTCCCACTGGCCCAGCTCGTACCGGTAGCGGAACGCCTTGTCGACCACCAGCTGGCCGTCGTCGCCGAGCGTGATCTTCACCCGCTCCAGCGGCCGGGGCGTGGGGCCTTCGAAGTTGACGCCGTCCTTGGTGTAGCCCGAGCCGTGGCAGGGGCATTTGAACTTGTTCTCGGGGCCCAGCCAGCGCGGCGTGCAGCCCAGGTGGGTGCAGATGCCGAGCAGCGCGTAGATGGTCGAGGGCATGCGCACCACCCAGACGCGCTGGCTCTTCATCCATTTTTCGGAGACGTCGCCCACTGCGTAGTCGACGGGATAGCCGGCCTTGAAGGAGGTGGGCGGCTCGAAAAGGACGCGCGGGAAGAGCATGCGCAGGATGGCGAGCCCCGCCGCGGCGAAGCAGGTGAGGATGGCGCCCCAGG
>WNEY01008637.1_pt1 | contig 10808 bp, 7 predicted proteins | sample 5400531 | NCBI WGS metagenome assembly WNEY01 (sample SAMN13153338, study PRJNA577476) | soil metagenome | isolation source: 200 cm saprolite under Douglas fir tree site 1 | place: USA:California | collected 2015-04-18
TACCGTCGCGCAGCCGGACCAGCGTATCCGCGAGGGCGGCGGCTTCGATGCTGTGAGTCGCGATTATAGTGGCGGTGTGCTGCTCGCGGGTGAGGCGTTGGAGCAATTCGAGAATGACGTTTCCGGTGGTGGTGTCGAGATTTCCGGTCGGTTCGTCGGCAAGAAGAAGGCGCGGGGAATGGATCAGTGCGCGGGCAATCGCAACCCGCTGCATCTGGCCCCCGGAAAGTTGGTGAGGAAAGCGATCGCCAAGACCATCGAGTTCTACCCACGCGAGGCGCTGGCGTGCCGCTTCGCGTGCGCCCGGTTTTCCCGCCAGAAGGAGGGGCAATTCCACGTTTTCGAAAACCGTGAGGGTGTGAAGCAATTGAAAGGACTGAAAAATGAAACCGACTTTTTCGCGGCGTAGCTGGGTCAGACCCGTATCTTTCAGCAAAGACGTTGAAATCCCATCCAGAAGTACTTCACCCGACGTCGGGAAATCCATGGCGCCTGCAAGGTTGAGCAGCGTGGACTTACCGCAGCCGCTGCGCCCAACCAAGGCCACAAATTCACCGGTTTCCACGTGGAGGGAAAGACCATGGAGAGCACGAACGGGCTGGCCGTCGGTCAAGTAGTCCTTCGAAACGTCCTGCAACGACAATATGGGCATGTGGATTGGCGAGCCGGCAATATTCGCCGATGCGAGAATACCGCGCAACTCACCTATTCCCTATTGCGTCCGATCCTCCGCGAACCGGACGGGGCCGGTGGGCTTCGCTCAGGATTTGAGCGAGGCAAGGGCCTCTTCAATCGCGGAGGTCACCGGCGGCGAATCCGGCGTGATTTCGGGTTCGAAGCGAGCGATGACGCGGCCGTCCGGGCCGATGAGGAACTTGGTGAAATTCCACTTAATCTCGCCGCCGAATTGCGGGTGCGAGGATTTATCGGTCAGGAACTGGTAGAGCGGCGTGATGTCGTCGCCCTTGACGGAGACCTTGGCCATCATTGGAAAAGTGACGTGAAACTTGGAGGAGCAGAAGGTCTTAATTTCCTGATTCGAACCCGGCTCCTGGGCGGCAAAGTTATTCGCCGGGATGCCCACGATGACGAAGCCGCGGTCTTTGTACTTTTCATAGGTGGACTCAAGCGCGGAGTATTGCGGAGTGTAGCCGCACTTGCTGGCGACGTTGACGAGCAGCACGACTTTGCCTTTGTGGGCCGCGAGAGGCGCGGGCTGACCATCGATCGAATTCAATGTGAAGTCATACACCGTCTTATCCGCAGCCATTACCGCGGCGGCGCAGAAAAGCATGCAAAGCAGTAGTTTCATTTTTCCCCTATTCTTTTTTACCCTGTTCCGTGCCCGCAGGCAAATGGGAGCAACAATCGGACTGGCGTACTTCCCGAAACTGGCCGCGCTGCTCACCTATTCCAGGGCGCCGGAGAAAGGGCTGGGGCGCGGGGGGAAATGCGAAGCGGCGATCCTGGTTGGCGGAAATTCAAACGGGCATTGAGACTGGAATAAGCCTGTTATAGACTTCGCAATCACCATCCTTCACGACGCATACGTCAGGGGCATTGCCGAGAGGATAGAGCTATAGCGTTGCAGCAGGGACAGCCGCGAACTCTTTGTAGCTGTGGCTGAAGATTCCGTTGTGGCGGTAAGCCGGGGCTGGCTCAACGGCCGCGGCCCCAAGGAGGCCTGGATGCTCTACGCATCTTCGGTTGCGGTTACCCACCGGACGCTCGAAACGGTGGACCTGGTCATCATCGGAATCTACTTCGCCATCGTGTTCGGGATCGGTTTCTATTTTTCGCGAAAGGAACGGACTTCCGAAGATTACTTCCTCGCTAGCCGCAATATCGGATGGTTCGCGATCGGCGCGTCGCTTTTCGTCTCCAACATTTCGACGGAGCATTTCATCGGGCTGGCGGGATCAGGTGCGACGTCGGGGCTGGCCGTTGGCCACTTCGAATGGCTGGCGTGCCTGATGCTGCTCCTGCTCGGCTGGGTTTTCGTGCCGTTCTACCTGCGTTCGAACGTTTTCACCATGCCGGAGTTTCTGGAACGGCGCTTCAATCGCAACTGTGCGACCTATCTCGCAAGCATCTCCGTCATCGCGTATATCTTTACGAAGATCTCGGTGCATCTGTACGCGGCTGCCATCGTGCTGGAGCGCGTGGTGGGCTGGAGCCCATTGACCGCCGCGGTCATCCTGGTGGTGGCGACGGGAATCTATACGATCGCGGGCGGCCTCGCCGCAGTGATCTACACCGATCTTGTGCAGACCTTGATCCTGCTTGCCGGCGCCATCGCGCTGACCATCATTGGCCTGGACAAGGTAGGCGGGTTTGCAGGTTTGCGGGCGGCGGTCCCCACGGACTATTTCCACATGATCAAGCCGTCTACAGACGGCGATTTTCCGTGGACAGGTATTTTCTTTGGTGCCCCGATCCTGGGCATCTGGTACTGGTGTACGGACCAGGTGATCGTGCAGCGCGTTCTTTCCGCAAAAGACGAGGGCCACGCCAAAGCTGGCACTATCTTCGCTGGGTTTCTGAAGATTCTCCCGGTCTTTGTGCTCGTCCTGCCCGGGCTGATCGCTTTCGCGCTCTATCCCCAGCTGTTCCACGTTGTGGACGGGAGAGTCACAAACGGCGACATTGCTTATCCGACCATGATCGTAAACTTGCTTCCACGCGGGCTTGTGGGATTGATGATTGCCGCCCTCCTTGCTGCCCTGATGGGCGCGATGAGCTCGGTCTTCAATTCGGCCTCGACGATGGTGACGCTCGATTTTTATAAAAAATTCCGGCCGGCCGCCACCGAGTCACAGCTCGTATTTTTCGGGAGAATGGCGACCGGAGCGATGGTCCTTCTCGGCCTATTATGGGTACCGTATATTCACTATCTTAGTCCGCAGCTCTATATCTATCTGCAGAGCGTGCCTGTGCGCTTCATCTTCGAAGTGCTGGATAGGACTCGGCATTATGATTCCGGCGCCATCCGCTGGCTCGTGGACATGAACTTTTTGCACTACGCCATTTTAATGTTCGTCGCCTGTGCGGCCGTGCTGATCGGCGTCAGCATGATGTATCCGGCGCCCGAGCGGAAAAAGATCGCGGGACTGACGTTTGCGACGGTGAGCGAGAAACTCGCGACTACGGACGTGAGTACGCCGCATCTGCAGCGAGAAACGCGAACGGAACGCTCGTTCAACCTGGCATTTACGGGAGTGCTGATCGCCACGGTGGTTGGCTTGTGGATCTATTTCCGCTAGAAACCGCTTCCCGGGAAAAAACATGGACACGGCTGCCATTCGAACACTGAAACCCAACGTCACGCAGAAGGAAGCGGTCCAGGTTTTCTCCGCGCCGGGCTTTTCGGCGTTGTACTGGCGCATGCGCATCGGCCCCTTGCAAAAGATCGCGGACGCTTACGTGCCCTTCTGGCTCTATCGTGTCCGTTACGAGCTCGGCAGGACGTCCCACACGAGGTTGTTCGCGCTCGATGCGGTGGAAGGCTCGCTCGACCTATTTGAATTTCCACGAATTCCCGAACAGCGCGAACTCATTTCCGTGGATAGCCGCAACCGGATGGCGCCGTCGCTAGCCGCGGAACGCGGCGAGGAAATCCTGCGCGAGAAGGTGCTGCGCGTCGTTTTCCAGCAAGGATTCTTCAAGCTTCGCGAGGCCCGGCTCGATATCGTGCGGGAGGCGGGCGAAATGTATCTTCCCTATTGGCTTGGTTTTTATGGTGGCAGCGGATCGGTGCGCTGCCGCGTGCTGGATGCAGTGAGACGCCGAATCGAAGGTGCAAAGGCGTCGGCGTTTTTCGAACAGTGGCTCGCAGCTTGATACGGCGGGGCGGTGCCGGATCGTTTCTGCGCAAGTAGGAAACACACTTAATCGTTCTTCGCTTTTCTACGCGTCCCGGGAGGATGGAAATGACAGGGTTTGCTCGACTCATCGGAATTGGGTGCCTTGCCTCCGCCCTCGGGAGTGGATTTGCGGCCGCGCAGGGCTGGCAACACCTTGGCAAGGTCCAGCGCGTTGAAAAGCTGAAAGATGGCGTTGAGTTAACGGCCGGCGCAGCGAAAGTGCGCGTCACGGTATTCCGCGATGGTGTGTTCCGCGTGCGCGTCGCCCCCAACGGTACTTTTCCAAAGGATTCTTCCTGGGCAGTGATCGAATCGCCCGAACCACCGGCCTTCAAGATCGAAGAAAATCCAAAAGAAATTCGAATCACTGCTGGAAACGTGGTCGCAACCATTCAGCGTTCACCCCTGCTGATCAATTTCTCTGATGCTGCGGGAAGTGTCCTTCTCGCCGACGAGCCCAGCCTGCCGATGGCCTGGGATGGGCAGCGGATTCACGCCTGGAAGAAAATGCCTCTGGACGAAAACTACTACGGACTGGGCGACAAAGCCGGACCCATGAATCGCCGGAATCGCGCGTTTACAAACTGGAACACGGACGCGTTCGGCTGGCAGGAGTCCACCGACCCACTTTACAAAACCATTCCGTTTTTCATGGGACTTCGCAAAGGCGTAGCTTACGGCCTATTCTTCGACAACACCTACCGCAGCGGTTTCGATTTCGGGAAAGAGTCCGCGGACTATTTTTCCTTCGGCGCGGAAGGTGGAGAACTGAATTATTACTTCCTTGCAGGGCCGGAGCCGAAAAAAATCGTCGAGCAGTACACCGCGCTCACGGGGCGCTCGCCCCTGCCGCCGCTCTGGACCCTCGGTTACCAGCAGTGCCGCTACAGCTACTATCCCGAAGCCCGCGTGCGGGAGATCGCACGGCTCTTGCGCGAAAAGAAAATTCCTGCCGACACCATCTACCTCGATATCGACTATCAGGAAGGTTACGCCCCGTTTACGATCAACCGGCAATATTTCCCCACTTTTGAAAAAATGGTCGCCGACCTGAGAGAACTGGGTTTCCACGTCATTGCCATCACGGATCTCCACATCAAGAGGTTTCCGGACCACGGCTATGCCCCATTCGATTCGGGAATAAAAAATGATGTATTCGTCAAGAATCCCGATGGTTCCGTCTACGTTGGACCGGTCTGGCCGGGGGAAAGCGTTTTCCCCGATTTCACTCTCACGCGCGTGCGGGATTGGTGGGGCAGTCTTTACAAAGACTTTGTTGGAATGGGCTTGGCGGGCTTTTGGAACGACATGAATGAACCCGCCGTCTTCCGCTATCCGGAGAAGACCATGCCACTCGACGTCGTTCATCGTCTGGATGACGGCACGACTCTCGATCACCGCGCGATCCACAACATTTTCGGGATGGAAAATGCCCGCGCGACCTACGATGGCCTGCGCAAACTGCAGCCCGACGAACGGCCCTTCGTGCTCACGCGCGCCGCGTATTCCGGGGCGCAACGCTACGCGGCCACCTGGACGGGCGACAACCTGGCGACCTGGAATCACATTTCCATGAGCACGCCGACGCTGCTGAGCATGGGTCTTTCTGGATATCCGCTCGTCGGAGACGACATCGGCGGCTTCGGCAGCTCGCCGCCGTCCGATTTATTAACGCGCTGGTACGAGGTAGGAGCCTTTAATCCGATTTACCGCAATCACGCTGCAAAAGGCACGGCGGATCATGAGCCCTGGGTGAACGGTCCGGAACAGGAAGCGATTCGACGGAAATATATCGAACTACGCTACAAACTGCTGCCTTACATCTATACAAATACAGAAGAAACCACGCGGACGGGGATGCCTCTCATGCGCCCCATATTCCTCCAGTATCCGCAGGCCACGGAATTTTACGGCGACGATCGCGATTTTCTCTTCGGCCCCGACTTCTTTGTGGCCCCGGTCGTCTCAGAAACAGTCGATGCCCATGGAGTGTTTTTGCCGCCGGGCGAATGGTACGACTATTGGACGTCGGAGAAGCACACCAACAAAGACCAGATCAATCTGCATGCGCGTATCGACGAAGTGCCGCTCTATGTTCGCGCCGGCGCCATTGTGCCCATGCAGCCCGTGGTGCAGTACACCGGCGAGAAGCCGAACGGGCCGCTCGAATTGCGCGTCTATCTTCCCACTAGTACGGCGGGTAATGATTGCCGAGGCGCGCTCTATCAGGATGACGGCCACACCTTCGCCTACCAGAAAGGTGAGATTCTGCGCGTCAACTATTCGTGTCAGGTTTCGAATAGCTCCGTAACGGTGGCGAGCAGCATCGAGAAGAATGCGTTTCAGCCTTGGTGGAAGAGCGCGGAAGTGACGTTGTACGGCGCCGCGTCTGCGCCCAAGGAAGTTCGCATCGGGGATGAAGTCATCCACGAATGGCGCTACGACGGCCTCGCGCGTGCCGTCACCCTGACCGTGCCCGATGGTGCAAAGAATTGGAGCGTTCGCCTCGCGTTCTAAGGGCAATGCCCTCTCCTGGCCTAGTTCAAAGGAAAAATGGAGAGCGATCGCGCAGGCATGGTGACGTGGATTTCTTTCCCCACCAACTCAGCCTTTGCTTCGCCGAAGAGAAGTCCGATTGCAGCGGCTTTTTGCGCCGGCGTGTCCGCCAACGGAATGCGAAGCTCCCGCGGCTGATCGGCATTGTTGAAGGCGACGACAACACGTTCTTCCTCTGATTCGCGGGCAAAAACGTAAGATGATTCGTCCGAGGACAGATGCCATAACACGCCGGTGCGGAGGGCGGCGTGTTCGCGGCGCAGCCTTAGCAGCGACTGAACGTAAGAGAAAATCTCCTGTTGATCGCGCGTGCGGCCCGATTGTGTGAACGCGTCGTTCGCATCACCAATCCACCCGCCGGGGAAATCGCGCCGGTTTTCCGGATCGCCGCCCCCCGGCATCCCGATCTCGTCGCCGTAGTAAATTTCAGGAACGCCCCGCAGCGTGAGCGTGAGTCCGAACGCCAGCTTCAGCTTCGCGGGAGAGCTGCCTTCGGCGCTCGCGAAGCGGGGCACGTCGTGATTCGCAAAAAACGGGACGAGCATGTCGGGATGCACATACAAGGCATCGTGCCGCAACACATCCGCGATGCGGCCCGTGGGTGCGCCCCGCAGCAACACCTCCCTGAGCGTGGAGAACATCGGAAAATCGAAGACCGTAGATAGCCCGCTATCGATGCCGTCATAGCGCCTTACCCCGCCCACAAAAAACGCAGTAACACTCGGATCGGGATGAAACACTTCGCCAATCGTAGTCAGATAGGGATAGAGCCTGCGCAATCCCGCATGCCAGTTGGCCCAGAACTTCCGCCCGACATAGGGAAACGTGTCGATGCGATAGCCGTCCAGCCCGGATGTTTCCGCCCACCAGATGCTGTTTTGCAGAAGATATTGCTCGACCACCGGATTCTCGGTGTTCATGTCCGGCAGAATTCCGAAGAACCATCCTTCCGTGAGATTTCGTTTCATGCCCATGGAGGCGTGCGGATCGATCAACGATTCGAACGGATCGTTTCCAATGGCCTGACCGCCCGCCTTGCTATAAAAGCTGCCGTTGAGTGGCGAAAAGGAATCGATGTGATGTTGCAGCGTGCCGTGAAACCAGTCAGGCAGAGGTGGATTCGAAACCCAGGGATGTTTCGGGCCGACGTGATTCGGAACGATGTCAAAAAAAATCTTCACTCCTTTCTTGTGCGCGGCAGCGATCAGATCCTGATAATCCTTCAGCGCGCCGAAATGTGGATCGACGGCATAGAGGTCCACGGCGCCGTATCCGTGATAGTCCTGCGTAGCCCCGTTCTTCACGATGGGTGTTAGCCAAAGCGTAGTCACGCCGAGATCCTTCAGATACGGCAAGTGTTCCTGAATCCCGCGCAGGTCACCGCCATGGTAGGCGCGAGGCTTCGAACGGTCGTGCGAGCCTGGCGCTTCCGCAGGCTCATCATTCGTCGGGTCGCCATTCGCGAAGCGGTCCGGCATGATGAGATACATCACGTCATCTTGCGAAAGCCCTTGAAACTTTCCCACCGTGGGGGCGCGGGCAGCAAGCGGCAATTCGAAAGACGTCGATCCCTTCGGCGCCTCAATTCGGCAGACGGCGGTTCCAGACTTCGTGTCCGCCCCCATCTTCAGCCAGATAAAGAGGTAGTTCCCGCCCGCCGAAGCTTGCGTGCGCGAGACGCGGAGCGTTGGCAGATTGCACCCAACATGCGTCGCTTCCAGATCGTGCCCGGAAAGCAGCAGCATCACCTCGGGCGTGAGTCCCACCCACCAGTTCGGAGGTTCGACTTTTGTGACGGCAGGAGCAGTCTCCTTGGCCGTCTGCTGCGGGCGGGCCCGCAGCGCCGAGCCGCCGCAAGCGAATACGACAACGGACAGAAAGGAGAAAAAAGCTCGGAGAAATCGCTCTGCCGAAAAATACCAAAAATGCCGTAGTGGTCTTTTCACTGGGAGAGCATAAGGAAAAAAAAGGAGGGATGCCAGCCTCGATCTTCCGAGCCAGGTCGGCCAGTCTGCTATTTTCGAGGAAGAGGGGACGGGGCAAAGACCATTTCGCCAAACGCTTCCGGAACGTGGAAATTAGGCGCCGCTGTTCGCGTGGGCTGCCAGGCGGAATAAAAGCGCGGTTCGGCGGCTCCTTCGACGCGGTAAAAATTCACTCTCCAAGTGGCCACAGGATCGAAGCGCTCGACGAGATATTTCATGGGCAGCGCAATCTCCGCGACCCAGGTTTTAGCGGGTTCGTTCAAAATAACGCGGCGCCGCAATCCACTCTTCAAGTCGTGTTTCTCGCCTGGCCCGATGTCCAGATCGATCCAAAGGCCATTCGGGCTGACTTCGAATTCTTTATAACGGCGGAGATGCGTCGGGTCGGGCTGAAGAAAAGCTTCCACGACGTCGCGGTCCCAGAGTTGGTCGCGGCGGCCGTTGGGTTCGGCATCCGAAAAAACGGTGATGACACGGTATTTGGCGCGGAATCGCAGATAGAGCGATTCCGGGGTCCAGAGTAGCCGCACTTCCGTTTCTCTTTCGGGATCAGCGTTCTCGCCTTGCCAGTCCGACTTGAAACGCAGAGGCGCCGCCAGCTCCCAGGAAGACAGGGTTGGGAATCCATCGGCATCGGGCAGGTCCGGCATTCGAACAGCCACAGCAGTCCGCTCAGTGGACATAGCCTCGTTTCGAAACATCCCTATGAATCGCTTCGAGCGTTCCCCGGCACTCCAACTTCGGGGCAGCTCCCAGAATAACCAATGCATGGAGATACACAAGAAAAAAGCTGAATAACAAAGCGAATGATTTTTCCGTTGCAATAGCTTCAGCGCCTTTCTCATCAACCCTGTCCCCCTGGCCGCGAACTATTTGCGCACCGAGCATTCCGCTCATCATGGATAGCACAGAATGCTGTGCTAGCATCAGATTTGGCTGCTCTCCACGATTTTCTCAAGTCAGAAGGGCAGTGAAAGCCCAGGAGCGCGGGAAATGATCGAGCCTGTCAACACGCAAGATTTCACATCGCAACCAGAACGGCGCGAACCGGAACAATTTGAGCACGTGAAGTTCCGCATCGACGCCAGCGTCGCGAGGATAACTCTCAATCGTCCGGAACATAATCTTCTCAATGAAGCCATGCTCCGCGAAATCGCCGCCGGAATCGCTCATGCCGGCGAGCGCGCCGGCGTAAAACTGATTGTTCTCGATTCGGCCTGCAAAGTCTTCTGCGGCGGAATCGATATCGGTGAATACACCTCGCAGCGTGTTTTTCAAATGCTCGACGCGTTTCACGCGGCGTTCGCTGGAATGTTGGAAGTTGGCAAGCCCGTGATCTGCGTGGTGAACGGACCGGCGATCGGCGGCGGCGCGGAGCTGGCGGCTTTCGGCGATCTCGTGATTGCCACCCCGAAGGCCCGGTTTGCCCAGCCGGAAATCAGCATCGGTATCTTTCCGCCGCTCGCATCCACAATTCTTCCTTTCCTCGTCGGACCTAAAATCGCGCTCGAGCTTGTTCTGACGGGTGAACCGGTGACCGCTGAGCGCGCCCTGGAACTCGGCATGATCAATCGCCTCGTGCCGGAGGCTCAACTCGAGCAGGCGGTGAACGATCTTGTGGCCCGAATTAGCGGCCACTCTGGCCCAGTATTGACCATGGCGAAGAAAGCGATTCTCGGCGGCATGGGCTTGTCGCTGCGCGAGGGCCTCAAGCAGTCGATGAACATTTTCTTGAATGAACTCTACCGCCTCGAGGATTCCCAGGAAGGTCTGCGCGCACTTGTGGAAAAGCGCAAGCCCAACTGGAAGAACCGCTGAACGCCGGCGACATTTCTTCGGTCACTCCATTTTCAGTCGCGCCATTTTCAGTCGTGCATTGACACTCTATCTGGCGCGGCATACACTCGAAATTCAATTTGCAGGCAGGGGAAGCGGGGAAGGCTGTGTGAATCGGCCGCGGTCCCGCCACTGTGATCGGCTGAAAAGCCGTAAGCCAGGCCACCCTTCCATGCCGCAGAGGGCCGCGCTCTTCGCGAGAAAGAGCGATGCCGGAAGCCCCAAGGTGTCTCGTGGGGCTTTTTTGTTGGTGAAGTGAAATTCCCTGGGTCAAGGGAGATTTGTGAAAGAATTCGCCCGCCTGCGCCCCCGAAGCGCCGTCTCCGCCGCAACCGCGGCCCTGCTGTCCTGCGCGGCGCTTACGTGTGCGCAGAGCGCTCCTCCGGTCTCTTCCGCATCCCCAGCCTTCCGGGAAGTTACGGACGAAGTCGGCCGCACGGTTCGTGTTCCCCAGCCGGTCCGCCGCATCGTGTCGCTCGCGCCGAGTTTGACGGAAACCGTCTACGCGCTCGGTTTGCAGGATCGCCTCGTCGGAGACACCGACTACTGCGATTACCCCGCGGACGCG
>WNEY01025828.1_pt1 | contig 10808 bp, 10 predicted proteins | sample 5400531 | NCBI WGS metagenome assembly WNEY01 (sample SAMN13153338, study PRJNA577476) | soil metagenome | isolation source: 200 cm saprolite under Douglas fir tree site 1 | place: USA:California | collected 2015-04-18
CGTCGCGCCGAAGTGAATCCGGCGCTCCGCCGAGCCGTTGGTCCGGGCGGGGCGCAACGCTTCGCCGAAGTTCGTGACCACATCCTCGATGCCGCCGCGGCTCGCGATGGCCACGCCGTTCCATCGCCTTTCACCGTGATGCGCCAGCGCGTAGCCGGCGCGCCGGAAGACGTCCACCGGCGCTTCCGCGTCGGCGAGCTTGGTCTCCTGCATGAAGAGGACGTCCGGCCGCGCGCGCGCGAGCCACCACGTGACCTTGTCGAGGCGCGCCTTCAGCGAGTTTACGTTCCAGGTGGCGATCCGCACCGGCCCTAGGTTACCGCGTGCCGGTCCGCCGTGGCTCGTACTGCGCGCCGCGCGTTTGACCACGCCGGGCGCCGAAGGTCCGGACCGGAGAACGGCGACCGCGGTTGCGCTGGGCCCGCATGGCGGCGAAACGGTTGTGGAGCGGGACCTCGAGCTTCTCCGCCGGCTTCTTCCGGTAGTCGAACCCCGGGAGCACAACGCGCGGCAGGCGCTTCCCGATCGCGCGCTCGATGCGTGCGACGTTGCTCTCCTCCTCGGGCGACACGAACAGGAACGCGTCGCCGGTGGCCTCGGCCCGGGCCGTCCGGCCCACGCGGTGGACGTAGTCCTCGGGGCAGTTCGGCACGTCGAAGTTGACGACGTGGGATAGCTCCTGGACGTCGATGCCGCGGGCGGCGATGTCGGTGGCGACGAGGACCGGGACCTTCCCCGCCTTGAGGCCGGCGAGGGCCTGGGTCCGCTGCGCCTGGCTGCGGTTGCCGTGGATGCGCGCGGCGTCGATGCCCTGACGGAGAAGATAGTCCGCCAGGCGGTTCGCGCGGTGCTTGGTGCGCGTGAACGCGATGACGCTGCGGATCTCGCCGCGCTTGATCAGCTCCGCGAGGAGCGCCGACTTCAGCTCGGAGGGAACCGGATAGGCGGCCTGGGACACTCCGGCGGCGGGGGCCTTCGCGGTGGTGGGGGCCACGTCGATCGACACCGGATCGCGGAGAATCTCGCGCGCGAGGCCGACGATCTCCGCCGGCAGCGTCGCGGAGAAGAGCAGCGTCTGCCGCCGGGCGGGCACGTGGCGGAGGATGCGCCGGATGTCGGGGAGGAAGCCGATGTCCAGCATGCGGTCGGCCTCGTCGAGGACGAGGACCTCCAGCCCGCGCAGGGCCGCATAGCCGTGGCGGAAGTGGTCGAGCAGGCGGCCGGGTGTGGCCACGAGGACGTCGACGCCGCTGCGCAGGGCGCGCTCCTGCGGCCCCATCCCGACGCCGCCGAAGATCGCGGCTCCGGTGAGCGGGGTGTGGGCGGCAAAGCCTTCGAGGTGCTCGGCGATCTGGGCCGCCAGCTCCCGGGTCGGGGTGAGGATGAGGACGCGCGTCGTGCCCCGCGGCTTGGCGATGAGCCGGTGAAGGATCGGCAGCAGGAACGCGGCGGTCTTGCCGCTGCCGGTCATGGCCCGCGCGAGCACGTCGCGGCCGTCCATCACGGGCGGGATGGCCTGTTCCTGGATGGGCGTCGGCTTGGCAAAGCCGAGGTCGCGCACGCCGCGCAGGAGGTCGGAATGGAGACGAAACGATTCGAATGACAAGGCGTTGGAGCCTTTCTGCTGTGCCGGCGATCTGTCTATTGGAAAACGGGGGGTTTGCCGGGAAGCCGCCGTCCTAGCGGCTCCTGATCGAGCGCGAAAGGATCTCCAGTATCGCAATGGAAGGGTGTTGAGGACCGGGGAGCGCGTCGGGGAGTGGGTCGTCGAGGCCCCTCTCGGCGAGGGGGGCATGGGCGCCGTCTACCGCGTCCATTCCGCGCTGACCCGCCGGCTGGTGGCCGCGCTCAAGGTCATGAAGCCCACGACGGAGCCTGACGCCCGCGCGCGGTTCGTTCGCGAGGCGGAGGCGCTGGCGGCCTTGCGCCACCCGGCGGTGGTGCGCGTGATGGGGTTCAACGAGGACCCCGAGCGCGGCCTGCTCTACCTGGTCATGGAGCTGGCGGTGGGCGAGACGCTGCGGGCACGGATGTCTCGCGGCCCCATGGCGCTGACGGAGGCGCTGGCCACCTTCGTGCCGCTCGCGGCCGGCCTCGACCATGCCCACTCCGAAGGCATCTTCCACCGCGACCTCAAGCCCGCCAACGTGGTCCTCACCGAGGACGGCACGCCGCGCCTCGTCGACTTCGGGATCGCGGCCGCCCGCGAGGCCGAATCGCTCACGACCACCGGCCAGCTCGGCACGCTCCCGTACCTGCCGCCCGAGGTCTTTCGCGGCGAGCGCCCCGACCCCGCCGCCATCGACGTTTACGCGTTTGGCCTCCTGATCCACGAGGCGCTCACCGGCGAACGCGCCTTCTCGCTGGAGCCGGGCCTCGGCCCGGCGGCCGCCTCCGCCGCCGTCGGGGTCCGGAAGCTTCAGGCCCCGGCCCTCGAGCTGCCCGCCGAGTTCCCGGAGCGCCTGCGCGACCTGGTGCGGCGAGCGACGGATCCCGATCCCAAGGTGCGGCCGAGCATGAGAGAGGTGCGCGAGGTCCTCGAGTCGCTCGTCGAGCGGCGCGGGCTCGTGAGCGAGCCGGGGCGGCTCGTCGCCGCCGCGCCCGCCGTGATGATGCCCGAGCCCGACGAGGCGACGACGCGGGTGCCCGACCCGACGCCGCCCGGCGGGGCTTTCCGCGGCGCGGAGGTGACGACCGGGGCCCGACGGCACGGCCGGCGGCGCCTCGACCGTCTCCGCGTGCCCATCGTCGCGATGGCGGCGACGGTGGCCGTCATCCTGGTCGGGGTCGCCCTGGCGTCCATGTCGCGCCGCTCCGTGAAGGAGCCGGCGAGCTCCCCGGCGCCTCCTCCGGCGCCACCCGCGGCCGCGAACCCAACGCCCAAGCCCCGGCCGTCCGCAACGCCGGTCCCGAAACTGTCGCCCCCTGCGTCCTCTGCCTCCTCTGAGCCCTCCTCCTCTGCGCCCTCCGCATCCTCTGCGCCCTCTGCGTTGTCCCGCGACCCGCTCGCGCTTCCCATACCGATGGCGACCGCCAGCCCCATGCGACCTTCACCGACGCCGTCGCCGGAACGGCTGAAGATCCCGCCGCCGATCGAGCGGGTCCGGCAACCGCCCCCCGAGCTTCCAGCCGACGTCAGCGATGAGGCAACCTTGCCACGCGCGGAGGTGCCGCCTTCGCGGACGGACGTCAGCGGCCGCTGGGACCTGCGGCAGGACGTGCAGTCGACGAGCCACGACGCCTTCGCGGGAATGTCGGTGGGCTATCGTCTCAACCTGTTGCAGGACGGAGACCGCGTCCACGGCCGGGGCTTCAAGACCTCCGAGAACGGCGTCCTCCTCCTGCCCTCGCAGCGCACGCCCATCGAGGTCGAGGGCCGCATCGAGGGCGACCAGCTCGTCCTGAACTTCACGGAGATCGGCCGCGCGCGCACCAGCCGCGGCACGATCCGCTACCGCCTGGGAACGAGCGGGGCCATGCAGGGCCAGTTCTCCAGCGACGCCGCCAACAGCAGCGGCAGCTCGTCCGCCCACCGCGTTCAGTAGCTCGCCTCCGGCCGCGCGCGGGGGTGCCTTCGTTGTCCGGAACCCCCCCCGGTGTTTGCAATGTGCGATAGGCTGTGCACATGGGTGTGAAGCAGATGATCGGCGATGCCCTCGAAGGAGAGCTGGGGCAGCCCGACCTCCTCCGCCGCGTCACCGAAGGGATCAGGGCGCTGGCCCGACATGCCGGGAAGGGACAGCCGGTACTGCCTCCGGAGGTCGACGTCCACATCAAGGTGGGCAAGGGCAGCGTGCAGGTCATCGAGCAGTTCGTCCAGGATCCCGCCTTCGATCGCGAGGTGGAGGCCCGGGTCCTGAACGAGCTCGTCCGAATGCGTCCGGAAGGGCTGCCGGTGCGCCGCTACATCGTCGAAGCTGCCGACCGCACGTCGGTGGAGGTGCGCGAGGCCCCGCGCCGGAGATACCGGCTACGGATCCAGGGCGGCGACCGCGACGGCGTCACCGTCACGCTGCCGCCGACGCGGCGCCATTACCTCCTCGGCCGAGGCGACTGGCACGGCGAGGAGCATCAGGTCGCCAACGACGTGGTGCTGTGCGAGTCCGAGAAGGCGGTCAGCCGGCGGGCGGCGCGCCTGCACCGGTCCAACGCCGGCCTGGAGCTGGAGTCGCTCGATCAGCAGCAAGCGCTGGTGGTCGAGCGCGCCGACGGCGAGAGGCTGCGGCCGGCTCTCGCGGTCAGCGGCCGCGTCCCGCTCGGCCCCGGCGATCGCATCGAGTTCACCGACGGGAACAAGGCTGTTGTCACCGTCTTCTACGAAGAGGCTTGAGCGTGTCTGGCCTGACGCGTGACGATCACGACCCCAACGTCTTCCAGGTGGACTGGTCGGCGGTGCGGGCCGGGCGCAACCCCTGGAAGCGCGGCAGCCAGGCGGCGGTGGATCCGTTCCTCGTCTCCAAGGCCGTCAAGGAGGCGATGCGCCTGTGCCCCCACCGCACGGCCACCGGCGCGCCGCTCGTCTGGAACGACTACTCGGTGTTCATGGACCTCGAGGACTGGACCCGCGTGAAGAAGCTGGAGAGCACGCTGGTGCGCGACCTCGGCGGCGTCGTGGAGAAGGAGCTGGCGACCCTGAAGGCGGAGATGGTCGGCCCGCTGAACGTGCGTCTGCTTCGCGACGAGAGCGGCAACGTGCGGCCGGGCACGGCCGTGCTCAAGGCCGACTTCTCCCCCGCCCACCGGCTGGCGGCGCCCGACCCCAACGAGATGACGGTGCGCGTCGGCCGCCCCAGCCCCGTCCCGCTCGCCGACCCGCCGACCGAGCGCGTGGCGGGCGTGATCCCGGACGGGGCGCGGCTGAAGGTGCGGTGGCCGAAGGGCTCGACCAGCGTCCCCGCCGGGGTGCGGGCCGTGTTCGGGCGTCCCCACAAGGCGCCGTCGCCGGGCTTCGTCCCCCTCACCGGCGCGGGCACCAAGATCAACAAGCGCCAGCTCTGGGTCGAGGCCGGCGGGGGTGGCGTGATCGTCGGGCGCTTCTCGGAAGCCAACCCGGTCGAGGTGGCCGGCCGGCTCGTCCAGCCGGGCGGCCAGATTGCCGTGGATCGCTTCCCCGTGGACGTCACGTTGTCCAACGGGGAGATGAAGCTCACCATCGACCGCGTTGAGCGGGATTGAGCGGAGAGAGTCCGGTCGTCCGGAGGACGAGAGGACCGGCCCTCTCTCGAGCGGGACGCTGCGCGCCGCGGCGCGCACCCACCGCGGCACCGTGCGCCCCGACAACCAGGACGCGTTCCTCTGCCGGCCTGACCTCGGCCTGTTCGCGGTGATCGACGGCATGGGCGGCCAGCAGGCCGGCCGGCACGCGGCCGAGCTGGCGCGCGCCGCCCTGCTCGAGGCCCTCGAGCCCGCGCGCGGCCTCGCCGCCGCCAACGCGCTGATCCGAGCCGAGGCCGACACGCGCGTCGAGCTCTATGGGATGGGCTGCGTGGCCTCGGCCCTCCGCATCGCCGACGGCGTCGCCCGGATCGCGCACGTCGGTGACACCCGCGTCTACCTGGCGGGCGCCGCGGGGTGCGAGCAGCTCACGCGCGATCACACGGTGGCCGCATCCGAGCAGGAGCGACTGGGCCTCAGCCATACGCGGGCGGGGGATCTCCCGGGACGGAACCAGGTGACGCGCGACCTGGGAGGCCGGCACCGTGAGGGGGAGGCCTGGATCGACCGGCTGGAGGTGTCGCTCGAGCACGGCGCGCTGCTCCTGCTGTGCAGCGACGGTCTGTCCACCGCGGTCGGCGCCGACGAGCTGTTCCAGCGCCTGCGCGAGTCGCGCCGCGCCGGCGCGCCGCCGGAGGAGCTGGCCGCTGCGCTGATCACACGCGCGCTCGAGCGGGGCGCCCGCGACAACGTGACCGCGGTCGTCGTGCGCCAGGAGGGCGAGGTCCCTTCCCCGCGTCGTCGCCGAGTGGACGACTGAGGGTCGCGTGGCCCTTCTCCTCGAGCTGCTCTTCATGGCGGCGATGGGTGCTCTCGGATGGCTGGGCGGCCAGTCCGGCGTCGAGCACGTCCTCGCCCAGGCCGCCGCGATCAGCGCCACCGAAGTGCGTACCGTGGAGGAGATCCACGCGCACGCGCAGCGGGCGGGCCTGTTCTTCGCCGCCGGCATCGCCGCCCTCATCCTCGGCCGGCTGGTCAGCGCCCGCCGGGGCGTGGTCAACATCCCCTCCCCCGTCATCCTTCCCGCTACATGCGCGGCGCTGGCGATCGGCTTCGCCCTGCAGATGGGCTACGGCGATCCGGTGCACCGCACGCTGTGGCCGGGGCCGGAGTTCGCCAAAGGCATCGCGCTCGCCGGGGGGGCGGCCGCGGTCATCCTGATGCTGCCGTGGGACCCGGTGGCCCTGACCGGTCCCCTGCACGCGGTGCTGCCCGCGCTGATGGTGGCGGTGTTCGTGGCCCTCGCCCTCTTCGGCAGCGGCACCGAGCTCGCCGAGGACACCCGGATCAACCTCGGTGGCTTCCAGCCCCTGGAGCTGGTCAAGCTCGCGTTCGTGCTGTTCCTGGGCCACTCGCTGGGACGGCGGGCGGTCAAGCTGCGCCCTGATCCTCTCCATCCTGTTCCTGACCTTGTTCTACGTCGTCACCCGCTCGGCCGGCTGGGTCGTCACGGCGATCGTCGTGGTCGCGCTGCTCGTGACCGTGGCCATCCACGTGCCGGCCGTCTCGGGCTCGCACAAGGTTGCGCTGCGGATGAACATGTGGCTCGATCCCTGGACCAACGCCCAGCCCAACGGCGACCAGATCGCGCTCTCGCGGTGGGCCATCGCGGCCGGCTACGTGCACGGGCAGGGGCTCGGCTATGCCCCGGCGTGGGCGCTGCCGGCCGGTCACACCGACCTCGTCCAGGCCCACCTCGCCGAGGAGCTGGGGACGGTGGGCTTCGTTCTCTACCTGCTCTGCATCGCCGCCGTCGCCGGGCAGGGCTTGATCGTCGGGGCCATGAACCGCACGCCCGAACGCGTGGTGACCGCCGTGGGACTCGCGACGCTCCTCGTCACGCAGTGGCTGGTGATCTTTTCGGGTACGACGCAGCTGCTGCCGCTGACGGGCGTCCCCGTGCCGTTCCTGTCCTTCGGCAAGACCAGCACCGTCACGTTCGTCCTCGTCGCGGCGATGCTCGCGCGCCTGTCCGAGGACGGCCGGGCGCGGGAGATGACGACCGAGCTGGCCGAGCTGCGGCGCGGGAGCCTGGCGGTGCGTCGGCGTGGCGGTGGTCGTGCAGGAAGGCGTCGTGCGCGCCGAGGCGACGAGCGTGCGGGGCGTCATCACCCTTCTCGCTCCGGAGCCCGGCTATCCCCACGGGCGGGTCACCGAAAGGTACGACCCGCGCCTGGAGAACATCGCGTCCCACATCCCGCGCGGCCACATCGTGGACCGGGACGGGCGGCTGATCGCGGGAGTGGACGAGAGCGGGAAGCGCACGTACCCGATCGGCGACGCGATGGGAACCCTGCTCGGCCCGCCGGACCCGATCGTGCTTCGGCCGCTATGGATGCTGGAACGGCTGCTGCAGGCCAAGGTGCGCGGTTACCCCGAGCGCCCGGACGGTCACGCCGTCTGGCTGGCCCGGGAGCCCGAAGGGGGCGAGCGGCTCCTCTTCATCGTGAGCGTCCAGGAGGAGCGGCCGGAGGACCGCGCGCGGGCCGAGGCGATGGCCGGCGGTGCTCCCGTGCGCCTGCTGCCGCTGCCCGCGCCGGACTTCCGTCCGCTCGTCTGGATACTGCGCGTCGGCGGACGCGGCCGCGAGGCGGCGATCGCCAAGGTCGCCGCGGACACCGCCTCCCGCACCGCGCACATCACGGTCGACGCGCGCCTGCAGGTCGCGGTGTCCCAGATCCTCCGCCGCGCCGCCACCAAAGGCAAGGCCGCGGCGGCGGTGGTGCTGGACGTGAACACCGGCGAGGTGCTGGCGCGCGCGCAGTGGCCCGACTTCAACCCCGGCGACCCTTCCCTGCGGGAGCGGCTCGAGGACCCTCAGTTCGCCACGCGCGATCCCAAGTTCACAGGCTATTACGGCGCGTGGCCCGACAAGACCGGCATCCGCGGGATCTACCAGGGCGGCTCGGCGGCGAAGCTGTTCACCTCCGTCGCCGCCGCCCGCGCCGGCGTGCTCGGCAGCGCCTCCGCGTGCCCGGCCAAGGCCGGCCCCGTGTTCGCGTGCGTCAACCGGGATGCGAAGGGACCGTACTTCACGCGGCCGGGCTGGTACGCGCCGGTGCACGACATCGCGATGGACAACCCGCACGGCCACATCGAGTTCATCAAGGGCCTGGCGGTGAGCTGCAACGTGTACTTCGGCCAGCTGGGGCTGCAGCTCGGCCCCGAGACGTTCGAGAAGCTCGTCGCCGACGGCCTGGACATGGGCTGGGGACGCGGGTGGTACAAGGCAGGCAAACCGGGCAGCCGCGACCTCGCGCTGACTGCGTTCGGCCAGCACGCGGCCATGATGAGCGTGTGGCAGGCCGCGCGGCTCGCGGGCACGATCGGGGGCGGCGGCGTCTACCGCAAGTGCCCGCCGTCGATGGAGCTGGGCGCGCCGTGCGAGCAGAAGCAGCTGCTCCCTGACGCGCACCTGCTCACCCCGGTCCTGGCCGGCATGGAGCAGGTGATGATGATCGGTACCGGACGCGGCCTGGTGAAGACGCCGGGCGTGCCGCCCGCCCTTCGCGTGTACGGCAAGACCGGCACCGCCGACTCCATCGGGATCGAGGAAGAGAAACCGTGGGGCATCGAGGTCGGCGTCTACGGAAAGCCGCACTCGTGGTTCGTGTCGCTCTCCGAGCCGTTGAAGGCCGCTCCCACGCCGTGCGAGCCGACCGTGGCCCGGCGCCTCGCCGTTGCCGTCGTCATTCCACGAGGCGGCCTCGGCTCGCTCGGTGCCGGTCCCGCGGCAATCGAGATCATCCAGGCCGCGTACAAGCTGGGCCTGTACGGAGCGACGCAGGAGCTGGAGGGCGCCGCCGGAGTGCACCCGTCGCCCTCGCCGGGCCCCTCTGCATCGGCACCGGCTTCGCGGCCCGGCACGCCGCCGCCCGCGGCAACGGCTCGCCCTTCCCCGGCAAGCCCGCGGCCCCCGGCATCCAGCGCGAGCCCTTCCGCGGTGAGCCCGCCGCCCGCCACTCCGAGCCCCACGCCGACGCCGACCGCCTCCCCGACCCCGCCGCCGCTCTGAAGCGTTTTCCCGGCCCCAAGCGTTCGGCGCGCGCAGCGCGCCGCATTCGCGAAAACGTCCGGCCGGCCGGATATTCCGGAGTGGCCGCTCCTTGCGAAACTTCGCGGCGGCCGGCAACGTACAATCCGACAAGCCGTGGCCTGCGCGGGGGCGCTGGTCACCAAAGAAATGACAAGGGAGCACGACGCATGAGCATGAGGAAGACGCGAATCGTTTGCGCCGTCGTGGTGGCCTCGCTCGCATCGGCCGTCGTCCACGCCGAAGGCGTGTCGCGACGCAAGTTTGAATGGACGACGAAGTCGCCCGAGGCCGAGGCGCTGCTGAAGGAGCTGCAGCTGCGCATCGAGAACTTCCAGGTCGGGCCCGAGAACCTCGAGCTGGCGAAGAAGATCGTGGCCACCGACCCGAGCTTCGCGATGGGCCAGTACTACCTCTCCGCCGTCAGCGCGACGCCCGCCGAGGCCGAGAAGGAGTACCTGAAGGCGAAGGAGATGGCGAAAAGCGCCTCCGAGGGCGAGCGCCGCTTCATCGAGGGGATGTACTACGCGCGCGTGAACCAGGGCCTCGACTTCAAGAAGGCGATCGAGCCGCTGGAAGCGCTCGCCAAGGACTACCCGGGCGAGCGGCTCGTGCAGGTGATCCTCGGGCAGCTCTACGCCGGCGACAACCAGGCCGAGAAGGCGCGCATCGCGTTCGAGAAGACGCAGGCCATCGGTCCCAAGACCGCACGCGTGGAGGCCTTCCTGGCCAACGACGATCTGCTGAAGGGCCGCTACGCCAAGGCGCGGGCCACCTACCAGTCGGTCGAGAAGAGCCTGCCCAAGGGCTCGGTGCCCTTCGCCATCCGCTTCGGCGTGACGTTCAGCCACCTGTACGAAGGCAACGTGGACGCCGCCCTCGAGTCGCTGCGCACGTATATGGCCGAGTACAAGGCCGGCAAGCTGGACCAGCAGTTCCCCGAGGTCTTCATCTGGAACGCCATGGCCCGCATCAACCTCGAGAACGGCCGGCTCGAAGAGGCCATGAAGGACTACGAGAAGGGCTACGAGAGCGTGCCGGGCAGCAAACTGCCCGAGGACCAGAAGCAGACGTGGCTCGGCCGCCTGCACCATGGCAAGGCGCGCACGCTGGCCAAGATGGGCAAGTTCCAGGAAGCGTGGGCGGAGACGGAGACGATCAAGAAGATGATCGAAGGAGGCGGCGAGCCGGCCAAGCCGTACTGGCCCGCCTACCACTACGTGGCCGGCTACGTGAAGCTGGAGCAGGGCGACTACGACGAGGCTCTCGAGCACCTGAAGCAGGCCGACATGAACAACCCGTTCGACACGCTGCTGCTGGCGAGGGCCCATGAGAAGCTCGGCCACAAGGCCGAGGCCAAGGAAGCCTACGTCACCAAGCGTCTGGCGGCCGAATGCGGACCGCGCGAAGGGAGGTCCCGCTGGCGCCGCCGTCCGCCCGCGCCCATCCCGCCAGACATAGAAAGAAGATACCGGGTCAGCGCCGCCGCCTCATGGCCTGCATCTCGTAGGTCGTTGAAAAGCCTAGTATGAGGGCGTGGCCCTCGGGAGCGCATACAGCC
>WNEY01004322.1_pt1 | contig 10807 bp, 18 predicted proteins | sample 5400531 | NCBI WGS metagenome assembly WNEY01 (sample SAMN13153338, study PRJNA577476) | soil metagenome | isolation source: 200 cm saprolite under Douglas fir tree site 1 | place: USA:California | collected 2015-04-18
GCGCTCCTTCTCATGGTGGGGGGAGCCGCCGCCCACGATTCCTGGATCTCCCGCGGCGGATACCGCAACGCCGCCGGCGAATGGTGCTGCGGGGCGGGGGACTGCTTCGCGCTCCCGCCCGACAGCGTCGCGGTGCGCGCCGATGGCTACTTTCTCCGCGAGCTTTCCGAGAGCGTGCCGTTCTCCGACTCCCAGCCTTCGCCCGACGGCGCCTACTGGCGCTGCAAGCGCCCGGACGGCACCCGCCGCTGCTTCTTCGCCCCGCCCCCGAACTCGTGAGAAATGCGGTTCCAACAAATGCAGCGCTGCACCAAACGCAAGCCGGCACGGCCGGCGCCGTCGCGCCATTCCTTCGACGAGGACATCGCCGAGGAGGCAATCTATTGCGGCCAATTACAGGAACAAGACTGCGGCCATCATCCGCGCCGTCGCGGCCGTCCTGTATAGCTGGAGAGCGCCATGAACATCGGCATGCTGGTCTTCGGTCTGGTCGCGATCATCGGGGTCATCCTCTTCATCGCCGGCCTCAAGACGCCTCCGGGCGGCGGTGTGCTTTCGGACGGCCTGATCCTGATGAATCTCGGCGCCATCGTGTTCGCGGTGAGCGGCGTCGGCGTCTTATTCACTTGGCGATGGGAGGCCGGCATCGCCGGCATCATCGTCGCCATGCTGCTCATCTATGCCATCTGGCGCTACGCGATCGCCACGGCGCACTAAGCGATCCGTCCCCGCCTGCGCGGGGACCTCGCGCATTCCGCGACGGATCAATAGAAAAATGCCCGCGATCGTCCTGCAGTTCGCGGCGGGCACGGGCCTGCCGTCGCACCTGATCGAATGGTTCGGCCACGGCCCGTGGTCGCACGTCGACATCGTGCTGCCGGACCGGGAGGGCCTGCTCGGCGCGCGCCAGGACGGCGGGGTGCGCATCCGCCCTGCAGCCTACCTGGCGCCGGGCATCGCGACGCGCCGGGTCGCGCTCGATACCACGGACGAGGTTGCATCGCGCTACATCGCGCTCGCCCGTGCCGAGCTCGGCAAGCCCTACGACATGGCGGCGATCCTCGCCTTCGCGGCCGGGCGCAACTGGCGCCGGCCGGACAGCTGGTTCTGCTCCGAGCTCGCCGGCCGCCTGCTCGAGCCGGACAAGTCCGGATTCCTCAAGTTCTGCCTCGCCACCGCCGCCAACCGGCTCACCCCCGCAGACCTCTGGCTCGTGTGCGGCAGTTACGCCGACCTCGGCAGCTGACACGTTCCCCGGATGCGGCGCAGCACGAAGTGGTGCGCCGCTGATCCGGGGCCCAGAAAATCTTCAAGCAAACCTGGACCCCGCGTCTACACCGCAACGCTTCGCGCTGCGGTGTGCGCGGGGGACGCCTAACCAAAAGGAGACCCACCCATGTTCCTGTTCGGAGCCGCAAACTTCTGGATCGGCGTCGGCGCCGGGCTCGCGCTCGCGCTGACCTGGAATCGCTACGTGCATCCGTGGCTGGCGAAGGAAAGCACCATCGTGCTCTCCGGCGCCAAGGACGAGCTGCACAAGGCGATCGACGCCATCAAGGGGAAGCTGTGATGGCCGCGCCCACCTTCGCGGCGCTGCGCGGGACCTATGCCGCCGCGTGGCACGACATGGCGCTGGATGCCGCCAGGCTCCCGCTCGTCACGTCGATCGCGCGCCGGCTGATCGCCGGCAAGGCGCGCTACCAAAAGGTTGCCGCGGCGACCGGCGTGCCGTGGTTCTTCATCGCCTGCCTGCACGAACGCGAGGCGTCAGGCAACTTCAATTGCCATCTGCACAACGGCGACCCGCTTACCGCGCGCACGCGCCACGTGCCCGCCGGGCGCCCGCTCAAGGGCGCGCCGCCGTTCTCGTGGGAAGAGAGTGCAATCGACGCGCTCGCCATGCGCGGCTTCACCCACCCTAACTCTTCCCCGCAAGCGGGGGAGGGAGGTCAGGGGGACTGGTCGGTCGAGCGCTTCGCCTACGAGGCCGAGGGCTACAACGGCTGGGGCTATCACTTCAAAGGCGTGCCGTCCGCCTATCTGTGGAGCTTCTCCAACCAGTACCGCGGCGGCAAATACATCGCCGACGGCGTGTGGTCGGCCACCGCCTTCGACAAGCAGTGCGGCGTGATGCCGATCCTCAAATCGATGATGGCGCTCGACGCGTCCGTGATTTTCACCCTCCCCCTTGTGGGGAGGGTCGGCGGCGAAGCCGCCGGGGTGGGGGTCCAAACAGATGTCAGAGGGCAGATGTCAGAGGACGATCCGTCATCTGTCATCTGTCATCCGTCATCTGAATCACCCCCACCCCTGACCCCTCCCCAAGTCATCGATCCGTCGCGAGCGCAGTCCGCGACGGATCGGAAGGATCTGGGGGACGGGAACCCCGCGAGCGTACCTGCGCCGGCCGCGCAGCCGTGGTGGCTGCAGCTGATCACCGCCGTCGTCAACGCCCTGTTTGGATGGAAAGGCCGGCCATGATTGATCAACTGTGGAACTGGTGCCGGCGCTCGGCCACCATCGTGTGGGCGCGCATGCAGATCGTGCTCGGCCTAGCCGGCGGGCTCGTGCTGGTGCTGCTGGAGGCGACCGAGACGGTGGACCTCAAGCAGTTCCTGCCGCCGCAATATGCCGTCTATGCGCCGTTCATCGTCGCCGCGATCGGCTTCATCACCCAGGCGTGCCGCAATCGGACACTGCCGAAGGAGAATGCCTGATGTGGCCATTCCTTGCCAACCTGCTCGGCGGGCCGCTCGTCCAGGCGATCGTCGGCGCCTACAAGGCCAAGCTCGCGGCGACAAATACATCCGACCGCATCGCCGCCGACGTGGCGATGAAGGACATCGACGCGCAGATCGCCGCGCGCGCCGAGGCGACGAAGGTGCTCGTCGCCGAGCAGGGCCGCTGGTACACGGCTGCCATCCGTCCGCTGTTTGCCCTGCCGTTCATCCTCTACGTCAACAAGGTGGTGGTGTGGGACAAGATCCTCGGCTGGGGATCGACCGACCCGCTGTCCGGCGACATCGCGGTGTGGGGCGGCTACGTCGTCATCGCCTTCTTCGGCGGCCGGCCGATCGAGAAGGCCGCGCGCGCCCTAGCAGGCACGATCTCAAATCGCATGTCGGCGCGGCGGGACGGGTAGGGGGCCATGCAGATCGCCCAATTGACCGTGTCGGTCGAGACATTTCTCCACGCCATGGAGATCGTCTCGATCGTGGTGGGCGGCCTGAGCGTCGCCTACCGCATCGGCAAGACCCATTCGGCCATCGCGGCCGCGATCAAGAACCAGAACCAGGCCAGCGAGCGGCAGGCGAACGAGATCTCCGACCTCAAGATCGAGATCAAGAAGCTCAACGACGTGCTCACGGCGCTCGCCGTGCAGGAAAGCCGCCTCGACATGCACGAGAAATGGATCGACGAACTGCGCCACGGCATCGGCCTGGTCGTGACGAAGCGGCCAGGGTGACGCCTCCATCCGAGCAGTCGTTCCCCGGGCGCAGCGCAGCACGAAGTGATGCGCTGCTGACCCGGGGTCCACGCTGGGCTACGGTAGATCAGTGATGCATCACTCCGCTGCGCTTCGTGCTACATCGCATCCGGTGCACGAACTGCGTTCCCCGCGCGCACCGCAGCGCGCAGCGGTGCGGCGCAGATGCGGGGTCCAGAATTCACACGCAGCCTGCGTCGCGGATCAGCGGCCGCTTACCGTGAACCAGAAAAACCCGCCGTAGCCGACGACGATCATCACGCCGCCGAGGAGCTTCATCAGGAACGCTGGGCGCAGCGCCGAACGCGCGTCCATGCGGTAGGCGGCGCGTTCCGACGCCGGCAGGTAATCGCGGGTGACGACGTGCCGGGAGAAAACGCTGGTCGCATTGAGCTCGTCGCCGACCGCAATGAAGAGGATGAGAAGGCCGAGGATGCCGACCCCGAGGAAGCCGACCACGCCGAGAATGAGCAGGGGAAACATGCCGACGAGGAAGATCGGCAGCAGCAGGGGCACGAGAAAGGCGTCAGGCTGTGACGAGCGCATGAGCGCACCACCAGCTTTCGACGCGCCAGTCTATCACGCTGCCTGCGTCGGCGACAGGCCGCACGCGACAGGCCGCTCAGGGCTCGCGCCGCGCGTCGGCGGAACCGAACCGCTCCGCCGCCCGGGCCCTCGCCCTTGCCGCCTCAACGTCCCGATCGCGGGGCGGAGCATTGGTCACAAGCGCGTCGAGCAACTCGTGCGCCGCCTTGGCCACCTGGTCGACCGCCCGGTTGAAGGCGGGTTCGTTCGCTTTGGACGGCCGGGCAAAGCCGCTCAGCTTGCGGACGAATTGCAGCGCTGACGCGCGGATCTCATCGTGCGTGGCGGGCGGTTCGAAGTTATGCAGGGTCCTGATGTTTCGACACATGGCAAATCCTCGTCGCAGCGAATGACCGCGCAGCGGCGGTCCGGAGCGTGGGCCGGACGGTCGCACACGACGGGCGCCGCCATCAAGCCGTCCGGCGCGACGGCAGTGTCTCAGTTTAAATTATCCTGAAAAAATCAATGAGTTGTGCGGCCCGAGCTCGATTGCAGCGGTTGCAGATGCCGCCTGATCTTGGCATGGGCTTTGCCGGGGTCCGGGTGCCTTCGTAGGCCCTCAGCCTGGTCGGCGAGGCGAACCCATATTTCGGCCATCGTGAGGTAAAGAGCGTTGCTGCCCGGACTTTCGGTCGTGTGCGCCGCGCGCACACATTCTGCGGCGCGGTCCCTATACTCGGATGGTGAACCCATGATCGGATAGCCCTGCTGTTATTCTCGGTTTCCTCGACAGCGAAACGCCGAACCTAATGGATTGTTCCATGCCCCGAGGCCCCAAAGGCGAGAAGCGGCCGGCCGACGTGATCGGCGCCGCCGTCATGGTCGCCACGATCGCGAACGGGGGAGATTGAAGAAACGACTCCCGAGAGGCGGGGAAAAGGCTGTGCAAACTGAGACACCGCCGGTGCGACCCGTCGCGCCGATGTCGGGGATTGCGATGATCGCATCGGAGCCCGCCGAGGGTACCTGACGGACCCTTTCGTCCCCAAAACCGAGCCGCCGTGCCCTGGCGCAAACCGGGGCACGGCGGCTCGATTTTTTCGTTGCAGCGACATTTTTATCGCGTGTCGCACCCCGCCGCCGGGAACCCGGCCCGCGCAGCGCGGCTTGTCATGGCGCCGATCGTCCGACCTGGAGGCGCCGCGTGGAGCACGGGGGAATCATCGTCGAACACCTGGAGGCGTTCGTCCGCGACTACGGCGTGCTGGCGGTCGTGGTGATCCTGGGGCTCGAGTCGCTGGGACTGCCGCTGCCGGGCGAGTCGCTCCTGATCTTCGCCTCGGTCGCGGCGGCGCGCGGAGACATCTCGCTGGGCTCGCTCCTGATTTCGGCCTGGGCGGCCGCCGTCCTCGGCGACAATATCGGTTACCTGATCGGGCGCACGCTCGGGCACACGGCGCTCGTGCGCTATGGCGGCCGGATCGGGCTGACCGCCGCGCGCATCGCGCAGGTCGAGGCCGCGTTCCGGCGCTACGGGCCCGCCACGGTGGCGTTCGCCCGTTTCGTCAACGTGCTGCGCCAGCTCAACGGCGTCGTGGCCGGCATGCTGGAAATGGATTGGAAAAAGTTTCTGCTGTTCAACGCGGTCGGCGGCGCGCTGTGGGTGCTCGTCTGGGTGCTCGGCGTCTATTATTTCAGCGCGCACGTGGCGGAAATCGCCCGCTTCGCCCGCGACGCAGGTTATGCCGGCGCGATCGTGGCGGCGGTGCTCGCGGGCGCGGCGGTCATTTACTGGTGGCGCCGCCCGCGGCAGGCGAGCGAGCCGGAGCCGTGAGCCGGTGCCCCCGGCCCGTCATCACCGCCCGACGCATTCGCCCAAAAGCCCAAGTGCCGCGGCCGCAAAGGCGCGCATGTTGGCGACCCGGTCGGCGCTGCCGGTCTCGAGCGTGATCACGCGTTCGGCCGCCCCCGCGACCGCGAGGCAGGTGTGGCCGGCGGGATCGCCGTAGCGGTTGCCGGTCGGCCCGGTCGCACCGGTCTCGCCCAGGCCCCAGGTCGCGGAAAACCGCGCCCGCACGCCCCTCGCCAGCACCAGCGCGTGCGGCTCGGTCGCCGGCCGATCCTTGGCCAACGCGGCCTCGCTCACGTCGAGCAGCACGAGTTTCGCCTGGCGCGTATAGGCGACGGCGCCGCCGAGGAAATAGGCCGAGGCCCCGGGCACGGCGAGGAGCGCCGCGGCGATCAGTCCGCCGGTCGAGGACTCCGCCACGGCAATGCTCTCGTTGCGCGCCTTGAGGCGCGCGGCGATGGCTTCGGCGAGCGGCAGGAGGTCGTTCACGGTGGTAACTCCGCAAAGTTCGGTCGACAGCGTAGCACTGAACGTCGCAAGCGTAGCCGAAATCCGGACGACGCCATGCTATAACGAGCCGCCGCGCGAATGCGGGGAGCCGACGTCTCATGGACAAGGGCGGCATCGACCGGCGTGGATTTTTGGCGGGCACGGTCGCGCTCGGCGCGGCCGGCGCCAACGCGGATATCGCGGCCGCCGCCGGTCCAGGCCAGGAGGAAACCATGCCGACTGCGACAATCGACGGACTGGAGGTCGCCTACACGACGCGCGGCAGCGGGCCGGCCTTGCTGATGCTCGCGCCGGGCGGCTTCGACGCCACCATGGAGAAGTGGACGACCGCCGGCGTGTGGAAGGGCATGCGGCCGCTCGACACCCTGTCGGCGGAGTTCACCGTCATCGCCTATGACCGGCGGGAATCGGGCAATTCCGCCGGGCGGGTGGAAAAGCTGTCCTGGGCGCTGTTCGCCGAGCAGGCCAAGGGCCTGCTCGATCATTTGCGCATCAGCGAGGCCTTCGTGCTCGGCGGCTGCATGGGCTGCTCGGTCGCGCTCGCGTTTGCGGCGCGCTTTCCGGCGGCGACCCGCGCGCTCGTCCTGCACTGGCCGGTCGGCGGCTATCGCTGGAAGATGAACGGCGCCGATCGCTTTGGGCGCCACCTACGCCTGGCGCGCGAGGCGGGCCTTGCCGGCGTGGTCAAGCGCGCGCACGAGGGCAAATCGTTCTGGCAGGATCCCGAGGCCGGACCGTGGGCCTCGGCGATCGCGCGCGACCCGCGCTTCGCCGAGGTTTTTGCGCAGCAGGATCCGGAGCGATACCTCGGCATCGTCGCCGCGAGCGGGCGCGGCCTGTTCGACCGCGACATGCCGCCCGGCGCCGAGCCCGAGGAAATCATGGCCATGAAGGTGCCGGCCGTCATCATTCCGGGCGACGACCCGGCGCACGCGACCTCCGGCGCCCATTATCTGCGCGAGCTTTTGCCCAAGCCGGAGTTCTGGCCCGTCATGCCGCCCGAGCAGACACCCGAGCGCGTGCGCGACCGCATCCTTGAATTCGGCCGCGTGCACCGCGCATAGCCATCTCGTTAGGCTGCGCGGAACGCCGGCGAGTGCCGCGCGTTATGCGAAGGCACAGCCGCGCGGTGCCGCCATGCTCTCGACGATCCTCCTCGTCCTGCTCATTCTTCTTCTCGTGGGCGCATTCTCCGGCCGCCGCCGCTGGGGGCATGCCCCGGGGGGCATCGTCGGCGTGCTGCTGATCATCGTTCTCGTCCTGCTGCTGACGGGCCATCGTTAATCCGTTGGCGTTGCGCCGCTCGGCGCGGTCATTTTCCGCGGCCTTACCGTCAACACGATTACGCCCGAAATCCGCCGCTGCCCGTCCCCAGCGGAGCCGCAGACCGGTACTAGGGTGCCGGGCTGGGGTGACGTCCCAAGGGAGGGACATCCAATGCCGCATGGATTCCACGCCGTCCTTGCCGCTGCCTCGGCGGCGCTGCTGGCGCTGGCCGGTGCCGGCGCGGCCGCGTCGGAGAATTACCGCATCTCCGGGCCCGTCGTTCACGAGAACCTCGCGATCTACTTCGTCCACGGCGCCTCGGCGCCCGGTCCGGTGCCGCTCACCCTGCAGGAGGGGCTGGCGAACGGCAGCGCCCAGGTGCACGAGACCGGCAACGTGAACCAGCTCGACGTGGAGAACACCGGCACGACGGAGCTGTTCATTCAGTCGGGCGACATCGTCAAAGGCGGGCAGCAGGACCGCGTGCTGACCGTCAGCCTGCTGATCCCGCCGCGCACGGGCCGCGTGCCGATCGCCTCGTTCTGCGTCGAGCAGGGCCGCTGGACCGCGCGCGGCAAGGAGGATGTGCGCCGCTTCTCCAGTGCGGCGAGCGCGGTGCCGTCGCGCGAGGCGAAGATCGCCATCAAGGCGCACCCGACCGCCTCGATCGGGGGGCCGGGGCAGGCCGCCGCCTTCCTCTCCGGCGACACCGGCCAGCGCCAGCGCCAAGTGTGGGAGCACGTGTCGAAAATGCAGGACAAGCTCTCGCGGGCGGTGGCCGCCCCGGTCGCCGCGCCGCAATCGCGCAGCAGCCTGCAGCTCTCGCTCGAGAACGAGAAGCTCAAGGATGCGCAGACCGGCTATGTCAAGGCGCTGCAGCCGGCGGGCGAGAGCGAGACCGATGTCGTCGGCTACGTCTTCGCAGTCAACGGCAAGCTCAACAGCGCCGACATCTATCCGTCGAACGGCCTGTTCCGCAAAATGTGGCCGAAGCTCCTCGCCGCCAACGCCACCGAGGCCATCAGCGACGCGAACGCGCCGGGGGCGGAGTTGCCCTCGACCGCCGACGTGCTGGCCTTTCTCGATGCCGCCGAGCGCGGCAAGGCGATCGAGAAGCCGCTCCCCCAAAACCTGAAGCTCGAGGCCCGTGAGGGCGAGCAGGCGCTGTTCTTCGAAACCCGCCGCGCCCCCGCTGCCCCCGGCACGGAGGGCGGCTGGGTGCACCGGAACTACCTGGCGAAGTGAGCCGAGCCGCAGGCGGATCCCGGCTCAACGGTGCAGGCTGCCGAGCCCATCGCGCGAGCGCGATGGGCCTCGACGCGTTGCGCCCCGCCCGGGAGCGCATGACGCCGTCCCCCGCGGCGCGACGCCGGCTTGCCACGTTTTGTGCACTGCGCTAAGGGTCGGCGACCCTCCGTCCGTCGCGAATCCGGATAGATTCCCGGCCTGATCCGTGCGGCGCGCGGCCTGCAAGCCCGGCCAAGTGGTATCGCCGATGACCGACCTCCTGCAGGACTATTTGCCCCTCGCCGTGTTCATTGGCGTTGCGGTGGTGATCGGGCTTGCCCTGCTGATCGCGCCGTTCCTCGTCGCCTATCAGCAGCCGGACGCGGAGAAGCTCTCGGCCTACGAATGCGGCTTCAATGCGTTCGACGATGCGCGCATGAAGTTCGACGTGCGGTTCTACCTCGTCGCCATATTGTTCATCATTTTCGACCTCGAGGTGTCGTTCCTGTTCCCGTGGGCGGTGGCGTTCGGCAAGCTCGGCGCCTACGGCTTCTGGTCAATGATGGTGTTTCTTGCGGTCCTGACCATCGGCTTCATCTACGAATGGAAGAAGGGGGCGCTCGAATGGGATTGAGTCCCCGGTCGGGCGTGCTTGCCCCGGCGGCAACCGGCATCCTCGATCCGCGGACCGGGAAACCGGCCGGCTCCGATCCGTTTTTCCTCGGCCTCAACAACGAACTCGCCGACAAAGGCTTCCTCGTCACCGCGGCCGACGACCTGATCACCTGGGCTCGCTCGGGCTCGCTCATGTGGATGACCTTCGGGCTCGCCTGCTGCGCCATCGAGATGATGCAGATGGCGATGCCGCGCTACGACGCCGAGCGCTTCGGCTTCGCGCCGCGCGCCTCGCCGCGCCAGTCCGATGTGATGATCGTCGCGGGCACCCTGTGCAACAAGATGGCGCCGGCGCTGCGCAAGGTCTACGACCAGATGCCGGAACCGCGCTACGTCATTTCCATGGGCTCGTGCGCCAACGGCGGCGGCTATTACCATTATTCCTACTCGGTGGTGCGCGGCTGCGACCGCATCGTCCCGGTCGACATCTACGTGCCTGGCTGCCCGCCCACCGCCGAGGCGCTGCTCTACGGGATCATGCTGCTGCAGAAGAAGATCCGCCGCACCGGCACGATCGAGCGCTGAGATGCCGGCGGAGCCGCACCGGATGGACGACACCCTCCAGGAGCTCGGCGGCGCGATCGCCTCGGCGCTCGGCGGCGCGGCGCTGCGGTTCGAGGTGACGTTCGGGCAGCTTTCGGTTTACGCGCGGGCCGAAGATATCGTGAAGGTGATGGTCTTCCTGCGCGACGATCCGCGCTGCCAGTTCATCTCCCTGATCGACGTGACGGCGGTCGACTGGCCCTCCCGGCAAAGGCGGTTCGACGTCGTCTATCATCTGCTCTCGCCCAAGCGGAACCAGCGCGTGCGGGTCAAGGTCGAGGCCGACGAGGCGACGCCGGTGCCCTCGATCATCGGGGTATTTCCCGGCGCCGACTGGTTCGAGCGCGAGACCTACGATCTCTACGGCGTGCTGTTCACCGGCCACCCCGACATGCGACGCATCCTCACCGACTACGGCTTCGAGGGCCATCCGCTGCGCAAGGACTTTCCGCTCACCGGCTTCGTCGAGGTGCGCTGGGACGACGAGGTCAAGCGCGTGGTCTACGACCCGGTGCGGCTGGCGCAGGAATTCCGCAATTTCGATTTCCTCTCGCCCTGGGAGGGCGCCGACTACCCATTGCCGGGCGACGAGAAGGCGAAGTAAGCGAATAGCGCACCCGATGAACGAACAGCACCTGCGCAACTTCACCATCAACTTCGGGCCGCAGCATCCGGCGGCGCACGGCGTGTTGCGCCTCGTGGTCGAGCTCGACGGCGAGGTGGTC
>WNEY01004323.1_pt1 | contig 10806 bp, 6 predicted proteins | sample 5400531 | NCBI WGS metagenome assembly WNEY01 (sample SAMN13153338, study PRJNA577476) | soil metagenome | isolation source: 200 cm saprolite under Douglas fir tree site 1 | place: USA:California | collected 2015-04-18
GATGTTACCTCCGCCCTGGAAGCGGTGTATCGCTCGGACTGGGGCCGGATCGTGGCCGCGCTGATTGGGCTCTTCGGCGACTTCGATGCGGCCGAAGAGGCGGCTCAGGAAGCCTTTGCAGCCGCGGTGGACCAGTGGCCAGCGTCCGGTGTGCCCGAATTCCCCCGAGCCTGGATCATCCAGACGGCTCGCCACAAGGCCATCGACCGCATGCGGCGGCAAGGGCGGTTTCAGGAAAAACTGGAGTCCTATGTAGTGTCGGGCTTCGTTCGGACCTCGGAGGAACCGAACTACGATACGGGGGAGATTCCCGACGACCGCCTTCGCCTGATTTTCACCTGTTGCCATCCAGCGCTGGCGCCGGAGGCGCAGGTCGCGCTGACCCTGCGCACGTTGTGTGGCTTGGACACCGACGAGATCGCGCGGGCGTTCCTGGTCCCGGGCGCGACGATGGCACAGCGGCTGGTGCGAGCGAAGCGCAAGATCCGGGATGCGGGCATCCCGTACGTCGTGCCGGAAACGAGCGACCTCCCGGCGCGGCTGGACGCCGTGCTGACCGTGATCTATCTGGTGTTCAACGAAGGGTACGCGGCCACGCGGGGCGAACCGCTGGTTCGTGGCGATCTGTGCGCAGAGGCGATCCGCTTGGGCCGCCTGGTGCAAACGCTGATGGCACCGCAAGCGCCCTCGGAGGGGAAAGGGCTTCTCGCACTCATGCTGCTCCATGATTCGCGGCGGGAGGCCCGCTCGGATGGCGCCGGCAATCTGATTGTCCTGGAAGAGCAGGATCGCAGCCGATGGAATCGGGGGCAAATTGCGGAAGCGCTTCCGCTGGTGGAGGAGGCGCTGCGCGGCGGGCCGGGACCGTTCGCCGTGGAGGCCGCGATCGCGGCGCTGCATTGCGAGGCGGCTCGCGCGGAGGACACGGACTGGCCGCAGATTGTGCGGCTGTACGACGTGCTCGAACGGCTGCAGCCCTCGCCAATTGTGTCACTCAATCGGGCTGTGGCGGTGGCCATGGTCGAAGGCCCGCAGGCGGCTCTGGCGCTGATCGATAAGCTGGCGGCGACGGGAGAACTTGACGCTTACCATCTGCTGCACGCCACCCGCGCGGATCTCTTGCGGCGGTTGGGGATGTCAGCGGAGGCCGCGGCCAGCTACCGGCGCGCACTCACTCTGGTGAGCAACGAAAGCGAGCGCCGTTTCCTGGAGCGACGGGTGCGCGAGATGCAAGCTCCGGATGCTTGACGCATGCCGCAACTACGCCGCTCCGGCGATGACATGGACCAGTGGCCAGACGGATGCCAACGTCTGCAAGGGGCACAAAGAAAACCACTGGTGATCGAAGGCAGAGACGGGCAAGGCTCGCCACGCCGCCGGGACAAGAGACAGCAGCAACCCCAGCGCCGTCCTAGCGGCAGCGCAGAGGAGGGTGGTCATCAACCGGGCTGCGGGTCCATCCAGCCTCCCGAACAGAATAACGAGCCCGAGCGCGACGAGTGCCGCTCCGACGATGGATATCAGACTCTGTGAGGTTGTGTGCTGCCTTGCCATGACTGCCTCCTGAACGGCGCTTTTTCTACCTCTACCTGTATGTCGAACGAGGCGCAGTCAGATCGACAGATGTGGTCTCCTTTTTTTGGAGGTACTAGTTCAGTTCGGCGATGTTTTTTGAATGTCTCCCGGCTAAACTAGGAGCCGTTTCGAGGAGGGCTCATGCGGCGTTCGGTTGGCACCGGTGTTTTCGTTCGCTTCATCTTACTGCTGGTCTGCGCCGTGTCTTCGCTCAGCGCCCAAGCCCAACAGCCGGCGGCGCCTGCCGCCGCAGCGGCGCGTGCGTATAAGCCTCTTACTGTCGATCGCATCTATAGCGAGCCGAGTCTGAGCGGGCGCTTGACGAGGGGAATTGCCTGGACCCCGGACTCGAAACAGCTCAGCTTCTTTGAAACCAAAGGGGCAGGGAAGGAAGCGAAGAACGAGCTATGGATGATGGATGTGGCCACGGGCCAGCGGCGCGCGCTGCTTTCCGCGGACAAGCTGGAATCCGTTCTGCCTGCCGATTCGGAAAAAGCGACGCAGGCCACCGGGCTTGGCCGCCATGCGCCTGCGGAATACCAGTGGGCGCAAGGGGGAGGCGCGTTGTTGTTTCAAGGAGCGACTTCCCTGGCTTGGTTCGATGTGAAGACGCAAGTGTCGCGCACGCTGGTTTCCGGGAAAGAGAGCATCGCCGATCCCAAGATTTCGCCGGACAGCCGTTACGTCAGCTTCGTGCGCGATCACAATCTGTGGCTGGTCAGCGTTGCGGACGGCAAGGAACGCGCGCTGACCCAAGGCGGCACGGAGGAAATTCGGAAAGGCGAGCTTGATTGGGTCTATCCGGAAGAGCTGGAAATCCTCACCGCGTATTGGTGGGCGCCGGATTCTTCGGCGATCGCCTATTTGGAGATGGACGAACGGAAGGTGGCGAAATATCCGCTGGTGGATTTTTCTTCGCCGAGCGGGGAAGCGGACGAGGAGCGCTACCCACCGGCAGGCGGCGTGAATCCGATCGTGCGAGTATTCGTGGCGCCGGTAGGCGGCGGCGAGGCTCGCGCGATGGACACCGGCGAGAACACGGACACTTACATCGCGCGCGTCAACTGGCTGACCGACTCCAAGCACATTGCCATTCAGCGGCTGAACCGGCAGCAAACCGTGCTGGATCTGCTGGTCGCGGATGCAGCGAGCGGTGAAGCGCGCACGGTGCTGACGGAAAAAGACCAATATTGGATCAACATCAGCAATGACTTGCATTTTCTGAAGGACGGCAAACGGTTCCTGTGGTCCAGCGAGCGCACCGGCTACCGCCACCTGTATTTGTACGACTTGGAAGGAAAAGAGCTGGCGCAGCTGACCAAAGGCGAATGGGAAGTCACCGCGGTGAACGCGGTGGACGAAGCAAAAGGGCTGGTGTACTTCACGGGCACGGCGAAATCGCCGCTCGAGCGCCACCTTTACCGCGTGTCGCTGGAGGGCTCGGCAGTAAGCCGCCTCACCATCCACAACGGTACGCATGGCGTAAACATGGCGCCGGATGCCTCGGCGTTCGTGGACACATATTCCGACAGCTTGACGCCGCCGCGCCAGGACCTCGCGCGGGCCGACGGTTCGCTGCTGCGCGTGATCAATGAAAACAAAGTCGCGGAGCTTGCGGACTATCATCTCTCCGCACCGCAATTTCTTTTGGTGAAGACGCACGACGGGGTACAGCTCAACGCGATGATGATCAAACCGCCGGATTTCGATGCGACGCGCAAGTACCCGGTGCTGGTCTACACGTATGGAGGGCCGCACGGGCAGGTGGTCGTGAATCAGTGGACGGGCAGCAACTTTCTCTGGCACGAGCTCATGTCCCAAAAGGGCTACATCATCTTCGCTCTGGACAACCGCGGCGCCACTGGCCGAGGACATGTTTTCGAGGAGCCGATCCATTATCGGCTTGGCGCGCAGGAGCTTTCCGATCAACGCGACGGCGTTGCTTACCTGAAAACTCTGCCGTTCGTGGACGCCAGCCGCATCGGGATTTGGGGCTGGAGTTATGGCGGGCACATGACGCTGCACGCCATGTTCGAGGCTCCCGACGACTTCAAGGCCGGCTTTGCCGGCGGTCCGGTAACGGACTGGCATTTCTACGATTCGATTTACACCGAGCGCTATCTGGGGCTGCTGCCGCAGAATGAGGAAGGCTACCGGTCGTCGTCGCCGATCGAGAAGGCTGCGGGGTTGAAAGGTAAGCTGCTCATCGCGCACGGCACTGGCGACGACAACGTGCACTTCGCCAACACGCTTTCGCTGATTAACAAGCTGATCGAGCTGGCGAAATACGTTGAGGTGATGCCGTTTCCCGGGCGCGGGCACGGAGTAAGCGATCTGGCGGCGCACAAACTGTTGATGAACCGCGTGACGCAATTTTTTCTGGACAACCTGTGACCGGGGAAGGAAACCGAACGCGATCCGTCGACCAACAATAGAAATGGGGCAGGGTCTTGCGACTCCGCCCCGTTTCCTGAAGAGCGTGCGGGCAAATAAAGAGTTAACGGATGCCGGAAAATTCGACGTGGACGTAGCGGCCTAGCCGGGCGTTGAAGAGCAAATACCAGCCGGGATGATGGTCGTCGTCGTAGACGTAGACTTGGTCGCGATCCCACTGCCAATCGCGGCAGCGATCGAGGTCGTAGGCGGCGACTACCCAGTTGGAGCGATCGTAAAGAATCACGCTGCGCGTGCGGTAGTCGATGGAGCGCGCGACGAATACTTCCCGAACATGTTCGTAATGGCCGCGCGGATAGTGCCGGCCGGGAACGATGCGGTCGTGCTCATGGTCCCAGCCGCGGTAGTCGTCTTTGTACCAACCTCGGTGTTCGCCATTGTCGTGGCGGTCTCCCTCGTCGCGGTCGCCGTGCTTGTCCCAACCCTTGTGTTTGCCATTGTCGTGACGATCGTCGCGATCGCGGCGCTCATCGCGGTCCTGGCCAGGCGTTGGCGCGCTCAGAGCCGCGGCCAGCGCGAACAGTGCAGTGCCTAGAATCAGTTTGTGCATTGTGCCTCTCTTTTCGGAGCCTGCGGATGTGGAATCCCTGTCGAGTCGCGCGCGGCGGTCCGATCCACTCGACTCGACCGAAATGTCTCGATCATTTTTGCTCAGTTATGTCCAATTCGCACGAAATTGCAGAAGTGCCATTTCCGATCCGCCACGGCCCGAAGCGCCGGACGTGGTCTTGCCGGCCAGGCGCTCGGTGCGGAGGATCACGGCTTGCTTGGCTTCTTGTCTTCCTTGATCTCCACGGGAGTGCCGATCTTGATGGTGGCGCCGAATCGTTTGTAGTTGGCGTAGCGCACCGTCATGCGAATGTGTATCGCGCCGGTGCTGAAGCGCAACTCGTCGTCAGAGCGCGTGTACGTCGGGAACCAGTAGTGGCCTTCGATATTTTCGCGGAAGGTTTCAAAGCGCGGGAAGACGTTTTCGTTCCCCTTCTTGATGATGTCGGGAACGGCTTTCCCATCGGTTTTCACGATGTTGAGATCTTTGTCGTCCACCCAGATGCGTCCTTGAAAGTAGCGCTGGTTCTTTTCGATTTTTTTGGGGCCAACGTCGAAGACGTAAGTACTGAGCTCGTCCAACTGTTCGCGGCCGATATATTTGACGTCATACTTGGGCAATTCCTGGCTGGTGAGCACGAATGGCTGCACGTGCTCGAGGTCATCCATATCCTGCTGCGAAAGCTGGATGCGTTCTAGGGTAGGCGGTGGCGCGGAAATCACTTTCTCGTAGCGCTTGCCTTCCGGGGTGAACAAGATATCGCTGGTCATGCGGTATTCGCCGTCGGGGCGGCCGTCCATGTCGATGGTTTGCACCACGAACGTTTGCGTGTAGGTGTAGTTGTCGCGCTCCTTCCTGAACTCCAGCTCGCGCTCCCCAAATTTTTGGATGATTTGCTCGATGGGGAGGGCAGGAGGCTCGTGAGTGATCGTGGAAGAATCCGCACTTGGTGCTGGAGCAGAAGCCGTGGCGGGAGCAGATTGCTGCTGCGGCTTTGCCGGCTGCGAATTCGCGGAGGCAGGCGAAGGCGGCAAGGGGCCTTGCTGCTGCGCCGCGAGCACGGAAGCGAATGGAGGAGAAATCAGGAGCAAAGCTATCGAAAAAAAGCATCTCTGGCTTGTTGCGGTGTAACGCATTGCTGCAGATCTCCTCACGAAGCTCGCCCCTTGCTATTGGACCTCCGGGATCGCCGCGGAGGTTGCCTGACGACCAAACTCACGAAGATGGCCGGCGCACCACCAATTATCGCGCATTTCCCGGAGGACTCCAATTGGATCGCCACCATGAGCGAAGTCAGACCGATTTCACGATCTCGATTTCGCAACGGTATGAAAATGCAAACTCCCGATGCGCTACGGCGCGACGATGTCCTTGCCTTTGGGCTTCACCTGAATGGCGGTAAGGCTGGAGGCGTCCCAACCGCCGCCCAGGGCCTTGATCAGCAGGACGCTGGAGACCAGACGCTCGCCTTGAATGATGGCCAGTTCCTGCTCGTCGCTGAGGAGATCGCGTTGCGCGGTCACCACATCGAGGTAACTGACAAGGCCGCCGCTGTAGCGGCTCGTGGAAATGTCCAGAGTGCGCCGCGCAGCGTCCACCGCTTGCTGCTGCGATTGCTGCGCCTGGATCAGCACAGTTAAAGCAGTGATTTCGTCCTGCACTTCCTGGAACGCGCCCAGAACCGCTTGCCGGTAGCCCGCTACGTTGGCCTGGTAGCCGGCTTGCGCGAACTGCAACTGCGCGCGGCGCGCGCCGCCGGTAAAGATCTCCTGGCTGACGTTCGCTCCTAAAGCCCAGACAGCACTTCCGACGTTCGCGAGTTTGGCGATATCCGCGGCCTGCCAGCCGCCTTGCCCGAAAAGATTCAGTGAGGGATAGTACGCGGCTTTGGCTATGCCAATCTGTGCGTTGGCCACGGCCATCTGGCGTTCGGCCTCCGCGATGTCGGGACGCCGCTCCAGCAAATCCGAGGGCAGTCCGGCATCCAGCGTGGGCGGCTCAGCGTTCAACACTTTTGCGGGTAGGTGAAAGCCCGGAGCAGGCTGGCCGACGAGGACCGCGATGGCATCTTCGAACTGCTTGCGCTGTTGCTCCAGCAGAATGGCTTGCGTGCGAGTGGTGTCGAGCAGTGTTTCTTCCTGCGCGACGTCCAGCCCGGAGGCCACGCCACCCTGGTGGCGCGAATTCACTAGCTCCAATCCCTTCTGCAAGGCTTCCACGGTGCGATGCAAAATGGTCAGTTCGGAGTCCAGTTCGCGCAGATTGAAGTAATCACCGGCGAGCTGCGCCGTGACCAGCAAGCGCACATTTTCAAGGTCCGCAGCGTTCGCCTGATAGGCTGCTTCCGCAGCCTCGATACTGCGTCTTCTACGGCCAAACAGATCCACCTCGTAGCTGACCGTGAATGGCACGGCGTACGTGTTTTGCGTGACTGGCCTGAGCTTGAACACCACGCCGCTGGTGGGACGATTCCCGGATATCCGCTGTCTCTCGGCGCTGGGCGATGCGCTCAGGGACGGAAAGAGAGTAGCCACCTGAATCGCGGCGGTGGCTCGCGCTTGTTCCAGGCGCGCCAGAGAAATCTTGAGGGTTTGGTTGGCGTTCAGCGCCTGCGCCTCAAGCGCATTCAAGTCGTCGTCGTGGAAGACACTCCACCACTGGCCTTTGGGGATGGCGTCCTTGGGCGCGCCTTCACGCCAAGGTTCGGCAAGTTCCCAACTGGCAATCGTAGGAGCCGCCGGCCGCTTGTACTTCGGGCCGACAGTACAACCCGCCGAGACACTCGCAGCGAAGAGAGCTGCAAGCCGGAGCCAACGGGCAGGAGCGCACACACCAAACCCTTTCGTTTGCTTCCGCAGCCGCATTACTTCTTGTCTCCCTGCCGGGCCGGACCATCGTGTGTGGGCGGAACGTTTCCGCTGGGCGTGGCGTTGCCGCTATTCGGAGTTTCGGTGTTGGGGGCCGCTTCTCGCCGAACTTCCTTGACGTTCACTTCCATGCCTTCGTCCAACGAATCCGCGGGATTGAGCACGATCCAATCATCGGGACGGAGGCCTTGCAGCACTTCGAGAGACGTGCCGTAGTCGCGTCCAATGGCCAGTTGTTGCAAGTGCGTTTTGTGATCCGCGTCGACCACCACCGCGCGCAGCCCTTCGGCGCGGAACAGCAGCGCATTGACGGGAACCTGCAAGCGCGCGCCGCTCACGCTGGCGAGGAGATGCACTTGTGCGTAGCCACCGGGGAGCAGCCGGCCGGCCTTGTTTGGGACGTCTATTTCCGTGTTCAGGGTGCGCGAGGCGAGATCGATGGCGTCCGCGGTGCGCACTACTTTGCCCTGGAATTGCTCGCCGGGATATTGCGCCAATTCGAGATACGCGCCGAGTCCCGCATGCACCGCTGGCGCGTAGATTTCCGGAACGCTCACGTACACGCGGATGGGATCGGTCTGCGCCAGGAAGAAAAGCTCCTGCGCGGATCCGCCATTGCCGGCATTGATGAGGTTGCCGATGTCGACGTTGCGGCGCGTGATCACTCCCGCAAACGGCGCGTAGATGTGCTGAAAGGATTGCAGCTCTTCCAGGCGCCGCACATTGGCCTGCGCGGATTCCGCCGCCGCTTTTTTCGCGGCGTAATCGCCCACGGCGTTGTCGACTTCCTGCTTCGATACGCCATCGGTCTTGATCAGCTCCTGATAGCGCGTGGCGGTAATCCTCGAGAGATTTTCGTTGGCCAGCGAGGTACTGAGATCCGCGCGCGCCTGCGAAAGCTGCTGTTCGACTTCCGGAGTATCGATGTCCGCGAGCAGTTCTCCCTTTTGCACGCGGCTGCCGATATCGTGGTACCACTTCTTGAGATAGCCGTTGGTGCGCGCGTAAATCGGCGACTCCGTGTAGGCTTGCAGCGTCGAGGGCAGCACCAGATCTTCTTGCGCAGGTTCCACGGTCGGGTGGGTAACCGAAACGGTCGGCACCGCCAGTTTTTCGGTCTCTTTCGCGAGCGCGTTGTATTGCTCGCGGCGCTGCAAGACCGTGAACGCACCCACAATGACGAGCACCACGGCGATGCCGATCAAAATCAAAAATAACCGGCTTTTCGCCGCAGGCCTTGCCTGGCCGGTCCCCCTGTCACCTTCCGCGGTCATCCTTGGCTCCGCTTCTTCCGCAAAACTTTCGCGCCTCATGCCGTTACCGCTTCCCCCGATGCCCCTCGCAGCCTCTTGCGTTCCAGGCGTCCGTGAATGATGGAAAAGACGCAGGGAACAAAGAAAAGAGTAGCAAAGGTGGCGAACAGCAGCCCGCCGATGACGGCGCGGCCGAGCGGCGCGTTTTGCTCGCCGCCTTCTCCCATGCCAATGGCCATGGGCACCATGCCGATAATCATGGCCAACGCGGTCATAATCACCGGGCGCATACGCACGAAGCCGGCTTCCAACGCTGCTTGCCTCGCGTTCTTTCCTTCATTCATTTGTTCGCGCGCAAAGGAAACCATCAAGATGCTGTTGGAGGTGGCAACTCCCACGCTCATGATCGCGCCGGTCAACGATGGGACGTTCAGCGTGGTGTGCGTTACCAAAAGCATCCAGCAGATACCGGCCAGCGCGCCGGGCAGCGCGGTAATGATGATGAAGGGATCGAGCCACGACTGAAAGTTCACCACGATCAGCAGATAGACCAGCACAATCGCGCCAACTACCCCGAACCCCAGCCCGGCGAAAGAGTTCTTCATCGTCTGCACCTGGCCGCGAATGACGATGTGGCTACCGCGCGGGAGTTGGTTGCTGATTTCTTTCACGCGTTTGGCGACTTCATCGGAAACCGCGCCCAGGTCGCGGCCGTCCACGGCGGCGTATACGTTGATCATTGGTTGTACATTGTAATGCGAAACGACCGCGGGGCGTGCCGTGGCGCTCGCTTGCACGAGGTTGCCGAGGATTTGCGGCCGCGCTCCGGGGATGGTGCCGGCCACCGGAGTGTTCTGTAGCGCCTGAAAGGTGTCCATGCGGTACTGCGGCGTCTGCACTGCCACGTTGTAGCTGACGCCGTTTTTGGGGTCCAGCCAGAACGCCGGAGCGGTTTGGAAGCTGGAGCTGAGCGACACCAGCAGGTTCTGGGCGACGTCCCTGGCTTGCAAGCCGACCGATTGCACGCGGGTGCGATCGATATCCATGTGTAGGGTGGGCTCGTCGAAGGCCTGCTGGACGTGGACGTCCACCGCGCCGGGGATGTGGCGAATTTCCCTGGCGAGTTTTTCGGCGACCAGGAAATCGCCCTGCTGATTGTTCCCGGTAATGGCGATGTCGATGGGCGCGGGCGTGCCGAAGTTTAGAATCTGCGTCACGATGTCCGCGGGCTGGAAGAAAAACTGCACCCCGGGAAATCGCTGCGGAAGCTGTTCGCGAAGCGCGGAGACGTAGGCGCGCGTGGGCTTGCCGCGCTCTTCCTTCAACTGCACGAGGATTTCACCGTCCGCGGTGCCGAAGGTTCCGGAATTGCTATAGCTGAGATTGATGCCGCTGTAAGGCACGCCGAGATTATCCAGCACCGTTTGCAGCTCTTTGGGAGGAATGGTTTCGCGGATTACGCCATCAATTTGATCGGCGAGGCGCGCGGTTTCTTCAATACGCAAGCCAGTGCGTGCGCGGAAGTGCAAGCGGAGTTGGCCGGCGTCCACCTTTGGGAAAAAGTCTCTGCCGAGAACGAAGACCAGGCCCGCCGAAAGCACACAGAATCCTAGGAAGCAGGCGGAAAAAAAAGTGCAACTCTCCAGCGCTGCGCTTAGCGCGTGACGGTAGCCTTCGCGGAATTTCTCGAAATTGCGCTCGAAACCCTGCTGATAGCGGCGGAAAAATCCCTGTTTTTCGCCTTGATGCTCTTCCGCGTGGTATTCGTCTTCGGCGCTCAACAGATACATGGCCAGGGTCGGCACGATGGTGCGCGACCACATGTACGACGCGAGCATGGCGAACGAGACCGCCTCGGCAAGCGGCACGAAGAGGTAGCGCGCCACTCCGGAAAGGAAAAACATGGGAATGAATACGATGCAGATGCACAGCGTGGAAACAAACGCGGGAACGGCAATCTGCTGCGCGCCATCGAGAATGGCCTGCACCGTCTCTTTACCCATCGCCAGGTTGCGGTTGATGTTCTCGATTTCGACCGTTGCGTCGTCCACCAGAATGCCCACGGCGAGGGCCAAGCCGCCGAGGGTCATGATGTTGATGGTTTCAT
>WNEY01009134.1_pt1 | contig 10804 bp, 10 predicted proteins | sample 5400531 | NCBI WGS metagenome assembly WNEY01 (sample SAMN13153338, study PRJNA577476) | soil metagenome | isolation source: 200 cm saprolite under Douglas fir tree site 1 | place: USA:California | collected 2015-04-18
CTCGTCCCACCAGTCGACGCGGTGACGGATCCCGGCGGCCTTCAGCTCGCGCGCCCAGCCGTCGATGAACCCTTCGACCTTGGTGCGGCCCTCGGCGTCGCGGAAGATGGGCACGACGATCACCTGGATCGGCGCCACCATCGGTGGAACGATCAGGCCCGAATCGTCGCCGTGCGCCATCACAAGTGACCCGACGAGGCGGGTGCTGATTCCCCACGACGTCGAGTAGCAGAGCTCTTTCTCGTTGTCCTTGTTGGAGAACGAGATGTCGTAGGCGCGCGCGAAGTTCTGCCCGAAGTAGTGCGAGGTCCCCATCTGCAGCGCAAGGCCGTCGCGCATCAGGCCTTCGACGGTGAGGGTGTGAACTGCGCCGGGGAAGGTTTCCGCCGGCGATTTCTTGCCGCTGAGGACCGGAATGGCAAGCCAGTCCTCGGCGATGGACCGGTAGTAGCCGAGGATCAGGTCCGCCTCGTCGATAGCCTCCTGCGCGAAGGCGTGGAACGTGTGGCCTTCCTGCCACCAGAACTCGCGCGAGCGCAGGAACAGCCGCGACCGCATCTCCCAGCGGACCACGCTGTTCCACTGGTTCGTGAGCTTGGGCAGGTCGCGATGGCTCTGGATGTAGCGCTTGATCAGCGACCCGACAATGGTCCTTCATGAGGAAGGACCGTGGGATGAGCAGCGGGAAGGCCCAGTTCTCGTGCCCGCTCTCCTTGATCATGTCGTCGAAGGCGCGCGTGATCGCCTCCCACATCGCCCAGCCATAGGGGCGCACCACCATCATGCCGCGCACACCGGACCAGTCCGCCAGCTCCGCCTTCCGGACGACGTCGGTGTACCACCGATCGAAGTCGTCGGACATCTTGGTGATGTCCTTCACGAAATCCTGCTGCTCAAGACGCGGGCTAAAGCGGGAGCGGGAGCGGGGCCGGGCCCCGGCCATTCTCGGCCGCGATCGCGTCGATCTCAGCCAGGAGCACGGCGAGCAGTTCTTCTTGGGCCACGGTCTTGTACAGCTTACCTTTCTTGAAAATCACGCCCTTGCCACGCCCGCCGGTGACGCCGATGTCGGCGTGGCGGGCCTCAGCCGGCCCGTTCACGACACAGCCCATGACGGCGACGGTGATCGGGACCTTCAGCCGGGCGATGTGCGCCTCGACCGCCTTGACGGTGGGCACCATGTCGTACTCGAGGCGGCCGCAGGTCGGGCACGCGACCAGGGTCGCGCTCTCGTTGCGGATGGCGAGCGTCTTGAGGATCTCGTGGGCGACACGCACCTCCTCCCGCGGATCCGAGGTGGCGAGCGACACGCGGATGGTGTCCCCGATGCCCTCGCTCAGCAGGATCCCCATGCCCACGGCGCTGCGGATGCTGCCGGCTTCGACTGGACCTGATTCGGTGACGCCGAGGTGGATCGGATACGCGCGTGCGGCGGCGAACTTGCGGTTCGCCATGACGTTGGTCCACACGTCGGTCGACTTCAACGAGACCTTGATGAAGCCCGGACCGTAATCGAGCTCTTCCAGGATCTTGCAGTGCCCGAGCGCCACCTCGACCATGCGGTCAGCCGTCTGCTCGCGGTCGTCGCGATTGATCTGGTGCTGTTCGCGCATGGTCTTGTGGACCTCTTCGGGAAGTGACCCGGCGTTGACCCCGATCCGAAACGGGATCTGGCGTTCCTTGGCCGCGGTGACGACCTTGATGACCTTGTCGCGGTCGGGGATGTTGCCGGGGTTGAGCCGCAGGCAGTGGACCCCGGCCTCGATCGCCAGGAGCGCGAGGGTGTGGTCGTAATGGATGTCGGCGATCACCGGCAGTGGCGATCCCTTCACGATCTCTTTGAGCGCCTCGGCCGCCTCGCGGTCGGGAACCGCCGGGCGCACGATCTCGCAGCCGGCCTCTTTCAGCTCGTGGATCTGGCGAAGCGTCGCCTTGACGTCGCGGGTGTCGGTCTTGGTCATGGTCTGCACCGCGATCGGCGCGGCGCCCCCGATGACCACGCCGCCCACGTTGACCGGGATCGATTTTCGTCGCGGGACCATCAGTGACTCCCCGGGAATGTGCCGGTGGCGAGCCGCTGGATGTCCAGGAAGCTGATCAGCGCGGCGAGGGCCAGGAGCGCGACGAGGCCCCAGCGCTGGACGTTGAGCTCGCTCTTGCGATCGAACGGCCGGCGGCGCAGCCACTCGATCAAGGCGACCACGATCCGCCCCCCGTCGAGCGCCGGGATCGGCAGGAGATTGGTGAAGCCGAGAGCGACGGACAGAATGGCGACCAGGAAGATGTAGCTCAAGAGGCCCTGATTGACCGATTGCGCCGTGATGGTGGCGATTCCAATCGGGCCGGTCAGCCCATCGGGTCCGAGCAGACCACCTTTGACCTGTCCGTTGATCAACGAATCGAGCCCCGAGACGATCTGGCCGATGGCGACGTACGGAAAGGTCACCCCGTCGGTGATCGCCGTGCCCACGGTGGAGAGCCTTCGTGGGAGCCCGACGCCGATCTGGCATGTGCCCGAAGCAGTGCAGTTGGGCGTCACCTGGTACGTGAAGGGTTTGCCGTTGGCGTGGAAGCCGGCCAGAACCAGTGGCGCGCCCGGATGTGCCGACTCCTCATTCAGGAGCATGCCGGGCATGCTGAATGGCTTGCCGTTGACGGTGCGGATGCTGTCATTTGGCTGCATGCCGGCCGCGGCCGCGGGTGAGCCGGCGACAACGCCGAGGACCTTGCCCGGGTCGGTGTTCAGCTGGGTCAGCCCGATGCCGGTGATGAGGACGATCGCGACCAGGAAGTTCGCCACCGGACCCGCCACCAGGATGGCGATCCGCTGCCAGGGGGATTTGGAATGGAAGCCATTGGGCTCTTCGAAGTCATCGGCCTCCATGCCGCCCATGCGCACGTAGCCGAGGATCGGGAGCAGCCTCAGGGCATAAAGGGTGCCGCCGCGGGTGAAGGACACCAGCCTGGTCCCCGCGCCGATCGAGAACTCGATCACGCGCACTTTGAAGAGCTTGGCGAGGAGGAAGTGCCCGGCCTCGTGCGGCGCGATCAGGAGCAGGAAGGCTCCCGCGATGGCGACCACGCTGACGACCAGGCTCACGTCCTCAGCCTACCGGAGTTGCTTTTCACATAAGCCCGGGCCCACCGATCCGCTTCCAGGATGTCCTCGAGCCCGTCGCCGCCACCTGGGAACGCGTCCAGGGTCCGCTCGACTGTCTGGATGATGCGGGTGAACGGGATCTCGCGGGCCAGGAACGCGTTCACCGCCTCCTCGTTGGCGGCGTTCAGCACGGCCGGGCGGCCCCCGCCCGCCTGGGCGGCGCCTCTCGCCAGCCGGACGGCCGGGAACCGGGCCTCGTCGAGGGGGTAGAACTCCAGCGGCCCCAGTTCGTCGAGCGCTGTAGATGGCACCGCATCCGTAAGACGGTCGGGATATCCGAGCGCGACCGCGATCGGCAGGCGCATGTCCGGGCGGCCGATCTGAGCCTTCAGCGAGCCGTCCACGAACTCCACCAGCGAGTGCACCGCGCTCTGTGGGTGGATGATGACCTCGATCCGCTCGAGCGGCATCCCGAACAGGTGGTGGGCCTCGATCATCTCCAGGCCCTTGTTCATCATGGTCGCCGAATCGATCGTCACCTTCGGGCCCATCGACCAGCGGGGGTGGTTGAGCGCCTGCTCGACTGTGACCTGGTCGAGGTCGAGGTCGGGATGCGCCCAGAACGGCCCGCCGCTGGCGGTGATGATCAGGCGGCGGACGCTCTCTCGCCGCTCGCCCCACAAGCACTGCCAGATGGCGCTGTGCTCCGAGTCAACTGGCCGGATGCCGCGCGACCCGGCTGCCTTCATCACGAGCGCGCCGGCCATCACCAGCACTTCTTTGGTCGCGAGCGCGACCTCCTTCCCCGCCTCGAGCGCCGCCATGGTCGGCGCGAGCGCGCGCGCTCCTGGAATGGCAACCACCACCAGGTCACAGCGCGGATCGGTGACCATGGCGAGCACGCGCGCATCGAAGTCCGGCTCGCCGGCCTGGCCCTGGATCAGGTATTCGGCGCTGCGCCTGGCCGATCGCGTTCCTTCGGTGAGGCCGAAGAGCCGTAGCCGCCCCGGGTTGCGGTCGATGACGTCCAGGGTCTGCTGGCCGATGGAGCCGGTGGCGCCGAGGATGGCGACGTTGAGAGCACGTGTCATCTCAGTGGATCAGATGGAGAGTGGTGGCGGCGAAGTAGACGAGGATCGGCGGAAACAAGATCGAGTCCAGTCGGTCGAGCACTCCCCCGTGGCCGGGTACCAGGTGAGACGAATCCTTGACCTCGGCGATTCGTTTCATCTGCGACTCGACGAGATCGCCCACCAGCGCGCTGACTCCGACGAGGGCCCCGATGAGGATTCCGTAGGCGGGCGGAACGCCAACAATCAACGACACGCCGATGAACATCACGATCACCGAAGCCAGGATGCCGGCGACGGCGCCCTCGACCGTCTTGTGCGGGCTGATCGTGGAGAAGAACGGATGACGGCCGATGCGGCTGCCCACCAGCAGACCGGCGGCGTCGTTGGCGACGACCGCCAGGATCGTGAAGAGCGTCCACACGAAACCACTTGGCTTCGACGTGTAGAGCAGCAGGTAGTAGTTGAACGGCATACCGATGTAGAGCGCCCCGGCGAGCCCCATCGCCCACCGGCCGAGGCCCTGCCGGCGACCGGGCACGACAAGAAATGCCGCCAGGCCCCCCACCAGCGCGAGCGCGAGGACCAGGTTGACGTCGACCTCCTTCAGCACGGTGCCGCTGAAGGCAAAGAAGGCGCCCAGCGGAAACAGAAGCCAGGCGGGGGCTCGTGAGCCCATGCCCTCCGACAGGCCAAGGAACTCCCACAAGGCCAGCCCGGCCAGGATGATGACGAGCGCATAGACGCCATAGAGCCCCGCATAGACACCGGCGATGACGAGGGCCAGGAAGATGGAGCCGCTGAGGATCCGGACCATGAGCGGGCTCGGTTTCGGGCGCGTGACGGCGGGGTTGTCGGTCGTCATCGCGACGCGTTGGCCTGGGCTGTCTCGTGCTCCGGCCGCCCCCCAAACCGGCGGATCCGAGAGTTGTAATCCGCGATCGCGGCCTTGAGGTCATCGACGCCGAAGTCAGGCCACAGCGTCTCCGAGACCAGCATCTCCGAGTAGGCGGACTGCCAGAGCAAGAAGTTGCTCACGCGGCTCTCGCCTGCGGTCCGGATGATGAGGTCAGGGTCCGGTAGGCCGGGATTGTAGAGACGCGCGGCGATCGCCGACTCGTCGATCTGCTCTGGAGGCATCCCTTCCTCCACCAGCTTGCGCACCGAGTCGACGATCTCCGCGCGCCCGCCGTAGTTCAGGCACACGTTGAGGACGCCGTTGGTGTTCTTGCTCGTGCGGGCGATGGCCTCGTCGATTCGCTGGCGCATCCGCGGCGACAGCCCGTCGCGCCGCCCGCTGACGACGATGCGGACACCCCGTCGATGCATCTCGTCGATCTCACGCTGCATGGTTTCGTGGAAGAGCCTCATCAGGGCCCTTACCTCTGCCCGAGGCCGCGACCAGTTTTCGGTCGAGAACGCGAAGACGGAGAGCACGTGCACCCCGAGCTGCTCGCAGCCATCGAGCACACGCTTGATCGCCCGCACGCCGGCGCGGTGACCGAAGCTAGCGGGATGGCCCCGGCGCCGGGCCCAGCGCCCGTTGCCGTCCATGATGATCCCGATGTGCCGAGGAACTGACGCGTCCAAGCCCTGCAACTGTAACTACGTGGCTAGCAAAGCCAGGTTACGGTCGTGTCTTAAAGCTCCATGACTTCGGCTTCTTTGCGTCCCGCCAGCGCGTCGACCCGCTCGATCTGGCCCTCGGTGACCTTCTGCAGGCGGGCGTGGGCGCGCTTCGACTCGTCCTCGGGCACGTCCCCCGCCTTCTGCATCGCGTCCACGCGGTGGATCTCATCGCGGCGAACGTTGCGGATCGCCACCCGCGCCTCCTCGGCCTTGTGGCGCACGAGCTTGACGTACTCCTTGCGTCGTTCCTCGGTCAGCGGCGGGATCGGAACGCGGATGACCTGGCCGTCGCTCGCCGGGTTCAGGCCCTGCTCGCCCATGCGCAGCGCCTTCTCGATGGCGCCGATCTGACTCTTGTCGTAGACCTGCACGATCAGCAGCCGCGGTTCAGGCGCGCTGATCTGGGCCAGCTGGTTGAGCGGGGTCGGCGTGCCGTAGTACGGAACCATGACCTTGTCGATGAGCGCGGGGTTGGCTCGGCCGGTCCGGATGCCGGCGAGCTCGGCGGAGAAGTGCTCCACCGACTTGGACATCTTCGACTCGGCGTCGCGGAGTATGGGATCAATCATGGATCGATCATCCCAGCGCTCCGACCAAAGTGCCGATCTCCTCACCGAGAACGACCCTCTCGATGTTGCCCGGCTCGAGTAGGTTGAAGACGACGATCGGCACGTTGTTGTCCATGCACAGCGTCAGGGCCGTGTTGTCCATGACCTCGATGCCCCGATTCAGCACCTCCAGATAGTCGAGGTGCTCGAGCTTCACTGCCTTGGGGTCGAGCTTTGGGTCCGCCGTGTAGACGCCATCGACCTTGGTCGCTTTCAGGATGACATCGGCCTCGATCTCGACCGCGCGCAGCGCGGCCGTAGTGTCGGTGGTGAAGTACGGGTTGCCGGTGCCGGCGGCCAGGATGACGACCCGTCCCTTCTCCAGGTGGCGCACGGCGCGGCGCCGGATGTAAGGCTCGGCGACCTGCGGCATCTGTATCGCCGTCATTGTGCGGGCTGGGATGCCAGTCCGCTCGAGCGCATCCTGCAGGGCGAGCGCGTTGATGACGGTGGCGAGCATGCCCATGTAGTCACCGGTGGCGCGGTCGAATCCCTTTTCACTCGCGGCCAGGCCGCGAAAGATGTTGCCGCCCCCTACTACGAGCGCGATCTGCACGCCCATCTCGTGGACTCGTTTGACCTGGCCGGCGATCGTCGACACCACCGCGAGATCGATGCCGTAGTCACGCGCCCCGCCAAGCGCCTCGCCGCTCAGCTTGAGCAGGATGCGGTTGTACTTCGGCGTTCGATCGCCCATTCCGGAGTCAGTCGGCCTCGCGGACGTTGAACCGGGCAAACCGGCGCACCGTGATGTTCTCCTGCAGCCTTGAGATGTTCTCCGCGATCAAGTCCTTGACGATGTGCTTTGGCTCCCGAAAGTATGGCTGCTCCAGCAAGCAGTTCTCCTTGATGAAGTTCTCGACCTGCCCATCGACCCGCTTGGCGATTGCCTGCGCAGGCGTGCCATCCTGCTCGGCCTTGCGCTCGTACAGGTTCCGCTCCTCGACGAGCACGTCATCGGGCACGTCGTCACGGGAAACCCACCTTGGGTTGGTCGCCGCGATCTGAAGCGCGATCTCGCGCGTCAGCTTCCGGAAATCCTCGCCCTTGGCGACGAAGTCGGTCTCGCAGTCGACCTCGACCAGCACCCCGACCTGCGGCGGGTAATCCGGAGTCGTGCGGTGCAGGTAGGCTTCGACCACACCCTGGCCCGTCGAACGGCCGGCCCGCTTGGCCGCCTTGGCGATGCCCTTCTCGCGCAGGATCGTGTAGGCCTTCTCGAGGTCTCCCTCGGCCTCCTCGAGCGCGTTCTTGCAGTCCATCATGCCGGCGCCCGACATCTCGCGAAGCTTCTTGACGAGCTCCATTGGCACCGTGGCCACTAGCGCGCCTCCTCGTCTTCGCCCGTGCGGCCGATGAACTCATCCTCCGAAACGGTGGGCAGGAAGTCGTCCTCGTCCTCGAGGTACTCCTCGATCTCCTCGTACCGCGGGGTCTCGAGGAACTCGCGCTCCTCGACCTCGGCCGGTATCTCTCCGCGCGCCTGCGCCTCCTGGCGTCCCTCCTGGCAGGCGTCGGCGATCTTCCCGGTCAGGAGCTTGACTGCGCGGATGGCGTCGTCATTGCCGGGGATGACATAGGTGATGAGGTCAGGGTCGCAGTTGGAGTCGACGATGGCGACCACAGGGATCTTCAGGCGGTTGGCCTCGGTGACCGCGATGTGCTCCTTGCGCGGGTCGACCACGTAGAGGGCGCCCGGCAGCCGCTTCATGTCCGCGATGCCGTCGAAGTGGAACATGAGGCGATCGAGCTCGTCCTGCAGCTTCTTGGCTTCTTTCTTCGGCATCTGCTCGAACTGCCCGTCCTGCTGCAGCTTGCGCAGCTCCTGGAGGCGGTCGATGCGCTTCTTCACGGTGCTGAAGTTGGTCAGCATGCCGCCCATCCAGCGGCGGTTGACGAAGTACATGCCGCAGCGCGCGGCCTCGGTCTGGATCGTTTCCTGCGCCTGCTTCTTGGTGCCGACGAACAGCACGGGCCGTCCGCTGGCCGCGACGCCGCGCACGAAGTCCCAGGCGTCGTCGAGGAGCCGGACCGTCTTCTGCAGGTCGATGATGTGGATGCCGTTGCGCGCGGTGAAGATGTAGGCACGCATCTTTGGGTTCCAACGACTGGTCTGATGTCCAAAGTGGACACCCGCCTCCAGCAGCTGCTTGAGGGTCACCTGAGCCACGTTCGATTGCCTCCCTGTTCCACTTCCGCCCGGTTCTGGCCTTGACGAAGCCTCCGAGTTCGTGGGGCTTTCAGACTTCGACTTTCTTGGCGCCCTTCGGTCCGGGACATTTCGGGTAGTCGGAGCAGGACTTGAAGGGTCCGTAGCGGCCGCGACGCTCGACCAGGGGCTTGCCGCAGACGGGACACGGCTCGTCCAGCACCTTCGGACCCTCGCGCACCTTGCCGTCCTTGCCGATGTTGGCGCGGTACTTGCATTCGGGGTATCGCGAGCAGGCGACGAACGGCCCAAAGCGCCCGGTCCGCTCTACGAGCTGCCCCTCCCCACACGACGGGCACTTCTCGCCTGTCGGTTTGGCTTCGGTCTGCGCCGCATCGCGCTTGATGTACTTGCAGTCGGGGTAGCCGGAGCAGCCGATGAACTCTCCGTAGCGGCCCACGCGCTGCTGCAAAGGCTTGCCGCACTCGGGGCACATCTCGTCGAGCAGCTTGGGCTCGGGCACTTCGCCGTTCGCCGCCGACGCGCGGCGGAACTTGCACTTCGGATACCGGGAGCAGCCCAGGAACGGACCGAACCGGCTCGCCTTCATGACCAGGTGTCCCTCGTGGCACAGCGGGCATTCCTCATCGGTGTCGGCCGGCATGGCCCTCTCGGCGGCCACCAGCATCTTCTGCAGCGGCCCGTAGAAATCGCTCACTACAGGCACCCACTCCCGGTGGCCGCGCTCGACCTCGTCGAGCCGCTTCTCCAGCGTGGCCGTGTAGCCGTCGTCGGAGATGACCTTGAAGTGGTCGACCATGATCGCGTTCACGGCCTCACCGATGCGGGTGGGGTGCAGACGGCGCTCCTTGATCTCGACGTACCCGTGGTCCTTGATCGTCTCCACGATGGGCGCGTACGTAGACGGCCGCCCGATGCCGCGCTGCTCGAGCTCCTTGATCAGGGTCGCCTCCGAGTAGCGCGGCGGCGGCTGGGTGAAGTGCTGCTCAGGCTTGATGCCGTGGTACTGAAGATCCTCGCCCGCGGCGAGGTCGGGCAGGTCGGTTTCGCCGTTCTCGTCGCGCTCCCAGACCTTGTAGAAGCCGTCGAAGGTGAGCACCGAACCGGTGGCTCTGAAGACGTACTCCCCACCCTCTATCTCGGCCTGCGTCTGGTCATAGACCGCGGGCGCCATGCGGCTCGCGACGAACCGCCTCCAGATCAGGTCGTAGAGCTTGAACTGGTCGGCGCTCAGGTGCCTGCGGATCGACTCAGGGGTGCGGCTGACGTCGGTCGGACGGATGGCCTCGTGAGCGTCCTGGGCGCCAGGGCTCGCCTTCGCGGTTCTCGGGCCGCCGACGTATTTGTCGCCGAACTTCTCCTTGACCAGGCCCTTGACCTTGGCCTCCGCCTCGGCGGAGATACGGGTCGAGTCCGTGCGCATGTAGGTGATCAATCCGGTCGAGCCCTCGTCGCCCAGCTCGATGCCCTCGTACAGCTGCTGCGCGATGCGCATGGTGTTTCGGGGCCGGAAGCGCAGACGGCTGGAGGCGTCCTGCTGCAGCGTGGAGGTGATGTACGGCAGGTAGGAGCTCTTGGTCCGGCGCTTCTTCTCCACGCCGAGGACCTTGTAGGTCGCACCCTCCATCGCCTGCACGATCGCGTCCGCCTCGGCCTGCGTCTTGACCTCGAGCTTCGGCTCGGCGTCGGCGCTGCCCTCAATGTTCCGGGGACGGTTCAGTCGGGCGAGGAACCGGCGCTCGTCGGCGAGCTTGGAGAGCTCGACGTCGATCGTCCACGACTCGACTGGAACGAACTTCCGGATCTCCTCCTCGCGGTCGACGACCAGTCGAAGAGCGACGGACGACACCCGGCCCGCCCCGATTCCCTTCTGGACCTTGCTCCAGAGGAACGGGCTGAGCCGGAAACCGACGAGCCGGTCGACCACGCGGCGCGCCTGCTGGGCGTTGACCAGGCGCATGTCGATCTCGCGCGGCGCCTCCAGCGCTTTGCGCACCGCGTCCGCGGTGATCTCGTGGAACTCGATCCGCTTCGGGGAGCGCAGCTTGAGCACCTCGGCCAGATGCCAGGCGATCGCCTCTCCCTCACGGTCGGGGTCGGAGGCGAGGATGACGTTCTGGCGGTCCTTCCTGGTCGCCGAGGTCAGCTCGTTGATCGTCTTGCGGCGGCTTTCGACCACCTCGTAGTGCGGCTTGAAGCCGGCCTCGACCTCGACCCCCATCTCCTT
>WNEY01004326.1_pt1 | contig 10803 bp, 10 predicted proteins | sample 5400531 | NCBI WGS metagenome assembly WNEY01 (sample SAMN13153338, study PRJNA577476) | soil metagenome | isolation source: 200 cm saprolite under Douglas fir tree site 1 | place: USA:California | collected 2015-04-18
GCCCCCTTTTACCTGGATGACGCTCGTCACCCAGTTCCTCGTCATCACGGCGTTCCCGGTGATTACCGTCGCCCTCGTCCTGCTGATGTTCGACCGCTTTTTCGGGACGCACTTCTTCCTGCCGTCGGGCGGCGGTGATCCGATTCTGTGGCAGCACCTCTTCTGGATGTTCGGGCACCCTGAGGTGTACATCCTGATCCTGCCCGCCATGGGCATCGTCTCGGAGGTCCTGCCGACATTCAGCCGGAAGCCGCTGTTCGGCTACACCGTCGTCGTGTACTCGGGGGTGCTGATCGCGTTCCTGGGGTGGAGCGTCTGGAGCCACCACATGTTTTCGACGGGCCTCGGCCCGATCGCCGACTCCGTCTTTGCCGGAACGACGATGCTGATCGCGATCCCCACCGGAGTGAAGATTTTCAACTGGATCGGCACGCTGTGGGGCGGCCAGATTCGCTTCACGACGTCGATGCTGTTCGCCATCGCGTTCATCGCCATGTTCATCGTCGGCGGCCTGTCGGGCGTCTCCCACGCCGCGGCGCCGTCCGATCTCCAGCAGACCGATACGTACTACGTGGTGGCGCACATCCACTACGTCTTGTTCGGCGGGACGATCCTGGGACTGTCTGCCGGGATCTATTACTGGTGGCCCAAAATGACGGGCCGCATGCTCTCCGAAACACTCGGGAAGTGGCACTTCTGGCTCACGCTGATCGGCATGAACCTGGCGTTCTTCCCGATGCATCTCTCCGGCCTGCTCGGCATGCCGCGGCGCATCTACACCTACTCGTCCGAGCTCGGCGTGGCGGGATTCAATCTCGCCTCGACGATCGGCGCGTTCATGATCGGCGCCGCCACCCTGATCTTCTTCTGGAATCTGCTGCGGACGCGCAGCCGGCCGATCGATGCGCCCGCCGACCCCTGGGGTGGCGCGACGCTCGAATGGGCGATTCCTTCGCCGCCGCCGGTCTACAACTTCACCGTGATCCCGACCGTGGAGAGCCGTATGCCGTTGTGGCAAACGGAGCGGCACGCGCCAATGGCTGCACTGCCCAAGAGTCCGCCGCGGCCGATCCACGTCCCCGGGGGGTCGTGGTGGCCGATGATGACGGCGCTTGGCCTGCCCCTCATGGCGATCGGGGCGCTGTCACATCTGATCCCCATCGTCCTCGGCGGTGCGGCCGTCGTGATCGTCGGGATCTACCGCTGGGCCTATGAGCCCTTTGAGATGTAGATGACACACGCAACGAGCATGGGGCTCGACAGCCGCAAGATGGCATTCTGGGCGTTCATCGGCTCGGAATGCCTGCTCTTCGGCTCGCTGATTTCGACGTATCTCGTGTACAAGGGAAGAAGCCTCACTGGGCCGTACCCGCACGAGATTCTGAATATCCCGTTCACGTCGTTCAGCACGTTCGACTTGCTCATGTCGAGTCTCGCGATGGTGCTCGCGCTGGCGGCAGTGCAGCGCGGCGACATGAAGCAGGGCAAGCTGTGGCTGCTGGTCACAGCGCTGCTGGGGCTCGTGTTCCTGGGCGGTCAGTTCTGGGAGTTCAGTCACTTCGTGCACGAGGGACTGGGGCTCACCACGAATCTGTTCGGCTCAACGTTCTACGTGCTGACGGGGACACATGGAGCGCACGTGACGGTGGGCGTGATCTGGCTGCTGACGCTGTGGGTCCAGGCCGTACGCGGCAAACTCGGTCCGGCGAACGCGATGACCGTGGAGATCACCGGATTGTATTGGCACTTCGTAGACGTCGTGTGGATCGTGATTTTTACGGTCGTGTACCTGATTCAGTAAGAGGGAAGGAATGAGCGAGCAGGCACACGCAACAACCGCCACGTATCTGCGCATCGCCGCCATCCTCGTCATGATCACGTTGATCGAGGTGGGTGTCTTTTATGTGCCGACGTTCCAGACCATCCTCGTGCCCCTGCTGCTCGTGCTCTCGGCGGTGAAATTCACGTTAGTGGTGATGTTCTACATGCATCTCAAGTTCGACAATCGTTTCTTCGCGTTCCTGTTCGGTGGACCGCTGCTGCTCGCGCTCGCCGTCGCGGTCAGCCTGCTCTTGATCTTCTATGGCGCCGTCCGCCTCCGCACCGGCGTCTGAAGAATGTCCAATGATCAATGTCCAGTGATCAATGATCATTGATCATTCTACATTGGACATTCCGAGCTGGAACCGCTGGGACCTACACCCAAGCGTGTTGGCCGGGCTCGTCCTCCTGGGCGGGCTGTACGTCTTTCTAGGGGGTCACAAGTCGGCACGTCGGCACGTCGCAAGTTTCGGCGGCGCTCTGCTCGTGCTGTTCGTCGCCTTGAACGGACCGCTCCACAACCTTGCCGATAGGTACCTGTTCAGCGCCCACATGGCGCAGCATCTGCTGCTGACGCTCGTCTTCCCGCCGCTGCTGCTCTACGGGACGCCGGCGTATGTCATCCGGCCGTTGCTGCGCCCGCGCTGGGTCATGGCCGTGGGTCGAGTGGTGACGCGGCCGCTGCCGGCGGCGCTGCTGTTCACGGGGCCGATCGTCATCTGGCATGCGCCGGCGCTCTACGAAGCGGCGCTGCGCCATCACAACCTCCACATCCTCCAGCACCTCGTGTTCCTCACGACCGCCGTGATCATGTGGTGGCCGGTACTGTCACCGGTGCCCGAGCTGCCGCGGATCCCGCACTTGCTCCAGATGCTGTACCTGTTTCTGCTGGGCATTCCAATGTCCGTGACCGGCGCGCTCATCACGCTGTCGGACTCGGTGCTGTATCCGTTTTACGCCACGGCACCCCGGGCGGGTGGGCTGTCGCCGCTCGACGATCAGCAGATCGGTGGCCTACTGATGTGGGTGCTTGGCGGATTGATGCTGTGGATCGTGCTGAGCGTCATCTGGTTCCGCTATTCAGTGTGGGATCAGCGGGGGGATGCGGAAACCGCGGTGCCGCCGGAGGCCTACTCGCCGTCCTCCGTTTCTCCCAAAGGATGACGTCGCAGCTCTTCACCGATTCTCGGGTGCTCCCGCCACAGATAGTAGCCCATCGCGAGCGCAGCCAACCCGTTCCCAATAGCCACGTTCCACCAGGCTAAGTATCCGAGGAGTGGCTTGGCCAATAGTGCGACGAGGATGTAGAAGCCCACCTCGAAGAAGCAGAACCCCACGACGACGAGAAACAGCGTAGACGGCGCGTACTCGACTTCGGCGGCGAGGGCGGCGGCGATGCAGCCGACCACCACGAATGCGCTGACGTGAATCATCGTATAGCCGAAGATGCGGGCGGGCTCCATGACGACGGCGCCGGTTCCCGACGCGCCCCAGAACACGGCGCTGCCGAGCATCGCGGGTGTGAAGAACGGATGGCCGTTGATCGAGTCGATGATCAGAAACCAGACTGCGACGATAGCGGCGCCGATGCACCCGGCGATGAAGCCCTCGCGCAGAATGCGATTCAAGTCCATGGCGGCCCAATATATCGTCGGGCCGAGTGCGTGCTAGATTAGGGCCCCATGATCGTGACTCGGCGTCCGCTGTTCTACGGTCTCTGCCTGCTCGTCGGCGCGCTGCTGTTTGGGGGCGCCGGTCTCATGCATCCGCTGCTGTCGGGCGACGGCGCTGCGCAGCTCGCCACCATCGCCCAGACGGGCGGCTGGCGGCTGATCCATTGGGCACTGCTCTTCGGCCTCGTGTTCATGTACGCGGGTGTGATCGGTGTGGCGCTGCGCCACAACGATACCCCTGGTTCGACACCGGGCCGCGCCGCCGTTCGGATGGGCGCGTTTGCGTTCTCCGTCTGGTCGCTCAACATCCTCTTCATGGTCGGCGCCGGATACCAGCTGGCGCACGCGTACACCACGTCCGACACGGGGCTCACCGGCACGCACGCCGTCTTCATCTACGACATGCTCCACCCGATGGGCCTCGCAGCGGAGCGACTCGCGACGTTCATGCTCGGGCTCGTGGCCTACATGTTCGGTTGGGCGATACGCAACGGCGGGGTGTGGCCGAAGTGGCTCGCCTGGATGGCGTGGGTCGTTGCGGTGGTGGACGGCGTCGTGGCCGTAGTGTTCAGCGAGTTCTCGCCGATCATGTACTACGGCCAGGCGCTGTTCGTGCTCTGGCTGGCGGTGACCGCGGTCATGATGCTGGCGGATCGTCGCCAACCCACATGAAATACGGGGCCCTCGGTTGAGGGCCCCGTGTGTAGCACGACTGAGCGTGAACTACTGTCTCCGTAACCGCACGACCCGCGGTTGCCAGCCGTCCCCGGTCCGTGACAGCACCGCGAGCATCAAGATGTCACCGGATCTCGTGGATGCCAGCGCTCTGTGAAGGTCTGGCCGGGTTCGTGTGGCCTGGCCATTGACGCGGAGGATGATATCGGGGCCTCCGTTACTGGCATCGGCGAGTCGTTCGTACGCGGGGCCATCCGGAGAGACCTGCGTGACCACAAGACCGCCTCCGCTCCGGATCACCGAGCTGAGTTGGGCATCACGCGCATCCTCCTGCGAGAGCGGCTCGACCGAGATGCCAAGCGCCTGCTCAGATGGGGCTGAATCCCGACTCGGGCGGGCTTCATCGGCGTCGGTCGTTTCGGTTTCGCTGCCAGGCGCCGCCGTCAACTTGACCGGAATCGTCTTCCTTGCGCCCCCCTTCCTCGCCACAGTAACCTGGACGGTCTCACCGGGTTTCTTGAACCCCACACGCTGCTGCAGCTGGGCGACCGATTCGACCGGCTGACCGTCGATCGCGATGATGACATCCCCCTCTTGAAGGCCGGCGAGCTTGGCAGGAGCATTGTCGGTTGTGAATGCCTGCACGACCGCCCCTTTGATGTCAGGCAGCTTGACGTCCTCCGCGTCCTCTTGCCGCACCGGTAGGACTGAAACGCCTATCACGGATCGCTCGACATGGCCGGTCGCGATCAACTGCGTCATCACGGTCTTGGCGATGTTGATGGGGATCGCAAATCCGTAGCCGGAATAGTATCCGGTCTCACTGGCGATGGCCGCATTGATGCCGATGACCTCGCCGCGCACGTTGACCAACGGCCCTCCCGAATTGCCGGGATTGATGGCCGCGTCTGTCTGAATGAAGTCTTGAATTGCAAGCCCGCCCGAATTCAGCCCCTGTAACCCTCGGCCCTTGGCACTCACGATTCCCGCCGTCACCGTGAACGTGAAGGCTTCACCGAGTGGATTACCGATCGCGAGTACCCAGTTGCCGATCTTGGTGGAATCGGCATCGCCGAGCCGCACCGTAGGCAGCCCGGTTGTCTGGATCTTGATGACTGCGATGTCCGTGTTCGGATCCGTGCCAATTGTCTTGGCGGTGAACTCCCGGTTGTCGAGCAGCCGCACCGTCACGCGGTCCGCGCCTTGGACGACGTGGTTATTGGTGAGGATGTAGCCGTCCTGCGAGACGATAAAGCCCGACCCTGAGCCCTGCTCGATCTGGGGGCGACGCGGGATCTGGAAGAAATCGTCGAAGCCCGGCGGCAGGCGGCGAGTGGAGACCCGCGCGCGCCGTTCCGACCTGATGAACACGACCGCCGGCTTCACATGCTCGGCGACCGAGGCAAATGCCTCGCCCAGGTCCACCGCAGCCTTCGCATCAGGAATGGGCCGGCTCGTGTCCTGCAGCACCGACCGCACCGCCGCCTCACCTCGAGACGGCAGGCGGAACGCCGAGGCGAATGCGAGGCCGAGGGCAAACGCCATGGCCACCAAAGTGCCGAATTTCAACCAGTCCCGCGTCTTCACCGACATCAGCGCCCCCTTTTAAGACTTCTTCGATTTATCGTCGTCCATGATTTCGTAATCGGCATCCACAACCTTCTCGTCCTTTTTCGCACTGTCTCCCGCACCGGGCTGACCGTCGGCGCCGGCTGAGGGGCCAGCGCCTGCTTCCGCGCCTGCGCCACGAGCCGCGTACAGCGACGCTCCCGCTGCTGAATATGCCTGCTGCAGCTCGTCCAGTGCCTTGCTGATTTCGTCAGCGTTGCCGCTGCGCAGCGCCTGCTGCGCCGACTGAATGGCGGCGTCGAGCCGGGACTTGAGGCCCGCCTCGAGCTTGTCGACCCAGTCCTTCGACTCCTTGGTGACCTGGTACACCATGTTATCGAGCCGGTTACGCTGCTCGATCACGTCGCGCCGCTTCTTGTCCTCCGCCGCGTGCGCCTCGGCCTCCTTCACCATCTTGTCGATGTCCTTGTCGGCGAGCCCGGACGACGCTTCGATCCGGATCTTCTGCTCCTTGCCCGTCGCCTTGTCCTTGGCGGAGACGTGCAGGATGCCGTTCGCGTCAATGTCGAACGTCACCTCGACCTGCGGGATGCCGCGGGGAGCCGGTGGAATGCCGGTGAGCTGGAACTTGCCGATGGTGCGGTTGTCCTGCGCCATCTGGCGCTCGCCCTGCAGCACATGGATCTCGACCGTCGTCTGATTGTCCTCAGCCGTCGAGAACACCTCCGATTTCTTGGTCGGGATCGTGGTGTTGCGCGGGATGAGGACCGTCGTCACGCCACCCAACGTCTCGATACCGAGCGACAGCGGTGTGACGTCGAGGAGCAGCACGTCCTTTACTTCGCCCGCCAGCACGCCACCCTGAATCGCCGCCCCGATCGCCACGACCTCGTCGGGGTTCACGCCCTTGTGCGGCTCTTTGCCGAAGAAACTCTTGACAATCTCCTGGACCTTCGGCATCCGCGTTTGGCCACCCACCAGGATGACTTCGTCGATGTCACCCGGCTTGAGGCCGGCGTCCGTCAGCGCCTGCTGCATGGGCGGGATGGTCCGCTTGACCAGATCGTCCACGAGCTGCTCGAGCTTGGCGCGCGTGAGCGAGAGGTTCAGATGCTTGGGACCGGACTGATCCGCCGTGATGAACGGCAGGTTGATCTCCGTCTGCATGACCGTCGACAGCTCCATCTTGGCTTTTTCGGCGGCTTCCTTCAGCCGCTGCAGCGCCATCGGATCCTTGGAGAGATCGATCCCCTGGTCGCGCTTGAACTCCCCCACCAACCATTCGATGACTCGCGCATCGAAATCGTCGCCACCGAGGTGGGTATCGCCGTTGGTGCTCTTGACCTCGAACACGCCCTCGGCGAGCTCGAGAATCGAGATGTCGTACGTACCACCGCCCAGGTCATAGACCGCGACCTTCTCTTCCTTTTTCTTATCGAGTCCGTACGCGAGGGCGGAGGCGGTCGGCTCGTTGATGATCCGGACCACATCGAGCCCGGCGATCTTGCCGGCGTCTTTGGTCGCCTGCCGCTGCGAGTCGTTGAAGTACGCGGGCACGGTGATGACTGCCTTCTCGACCTTGTGGCCGAGGTAGTCTTCCGCCGTCTGCCGCATCTTCTGGAGGATCATCGCCGAGAGCTCAGGCGGCGTGTATTGCTTCCCGCCGACTTCGACGGCCGCCAGACCGTTCTGGCCGCGGACGACCTTGTACGGGACGCGCTTGATCTCTTCCGTGACCTCTTCGATGCGCCGTCCCATGAACCGCTTAATCGAGAAGATCGTGTTCTGCGGGTTGGTCACCGCCTGCCGCTTCGCTACCTGCCCAACGAGCCGTTCGCCGTCTTTCGTGAAGGCGACAACCGACGGGGTTGTACGCCCGCCTTCTGCGTTGGGGATGACGACGGGATCGCCACCTTCCATGACGGCCACGACGGAGTTGGTCGTCCCGAGGTCAATGCCGATGATCTTCTCAGCCATACTTTCAGCTCCTGATAGGGATTTGATGCGGGCCAGATGCTGCGGGTCGCAGAAGGCAAGCATCGTGCCCGTTTTCGCTGCCAAAGAGGCAGGAATCAGGAGCCTGGAGCAAGGATCTGGGGCTTCCCACTCCTGACTCCTGACTCCAGACTCCTAGATCCATGTTTCCGTACAAGGATGAAAACCCCACCGAGCGCCCGGCTGTCATCACCGTCTCCATCATCATCGCGAACGTGCTCGCCTTCCTTCTTGTGCAGGGGGCGGGAGCGCAGGGGCCGCTGGCCCGGTCGGTCTGCGAGCTGGGCCTTATTCCGGGCGAGATCACGCGCAGCGTCCCGCCCGGGAGCGGCGTGGCGCTCGCGCCCGGTGTGATGTGTCTGGTAGACGCGGTGCCGAAGTACTGGACCGTAATCACGTCGATGTTCATGCACGGAGGCTGGTTCCACCTGATTGGCAACATGCTGTTTCTCTGGGTCTTCGGAAACAACATCGAAGATGTGAGCGGGCACGGGAAGTTCCTGATCTTCTATCTCCTGTGCGGGATCGTGGCCGCCGCCACGCAGACGTTCGTCAGTCCTCATTCGGTCATCCCCATGGTGGGCGCATCGGGAGCGATCAGCGGAGTCCTGGGCGCGTACTTGTTGCTGTATCCCAGAGTCCGCGTGCACACGCTGATCGTTTTGCCGATCTACATCACGACGGTCGCACTTCCCGCCTGGGTGATGCTCGGCTACTGGGCGCTGATTCAGCTGCTCAGCGGGCTCGGCAGTCTCCGCGAGATCGAGAAGGGCGGTGTTGCGTTCTTTGCGCACGTGGGCGGCTTCATCGCGGGGCTGGTCCTGGTCCGGCTCTTTGCCTCAGAAGAAGTGCTGCGCCGTCGCCCGACGCAGCCGGAGTCGTATTATCGCTATCGGACGTTCTGAGGCCGTCAGGCCGTCCGGCCGTCCGCCCGTTCTTCAGCGTGGTGCTTAATCGATTTCCCCTCGACGAGGAAAACGACGTCCTCCGCGATATTCGTCGCCAGGTCTGCCACCCGCTCGAGGTTCCGGCTCACCAGGAATAGCTCCATCGCCGTGCCGATGATGTGCGGGTCTTCCATCATATGCGTGAGCAAGATCCGAAACATCGACGCGTGCAACGCATCCACGCTGTCGTCGCGGCGGCAGATCGCGCGGCCGGCCTGCGCGTCGCCGCGCACGAACGCGTCGAGCGCATCGGCCAGCATCGTGCGTGCCTGCCGCGCCATCTCGAGCAGCTCGGGCTCCGGAACGATCGGCCGGCTGGCGAGCAGCCGCTCTGCCGACTGCGCGATGTTGACCGCGTGATCGCCGACGCGCTCCAGATCGTTGGAGATTTTCATCGCGGCCGTGAGGAAGCGAAGATCGCGGGCCATCGGCTGCTGGGTTGCGAGCAGACGAATGACCGTTTCCTCGACTTCCAGTTCGAGATGATCGATCTCGCGGTCGCCCGCGATGACGTCGCGCGCCTTGTCGCCGTCCCGTTGCAGCACCGCGTCGACCGCCGACGCGAGTGCCGCCTGCGCCTCGCCTGACATGTTCAGGAGCGCGACTTTGAGCTCCGACAGCTCGTCGTGAAAATGCCGATGACTCGTCGCTTGTGCGTTCATCCGAACCTTCCCGTTATATAAGCTTCCGTGCGTTCGTCAGTTGGCCGAGTGAAGACCTGCTGGGTCGTGCCGAACTCCACGAGGTGGCCCACGTAGAAGAACCCTGTGTAATCCGATACCCGGGCAGCCTGCTGCATGTTGTGCGTCACGATAACGATAGTGTAAGTCTTTTTCAGTTCGACCAGCAGCTCCTCGATGCGCTGGGTCGCAATCGGATCGAGCGCCGAGCAGGGTTCGTCCATCAACAGGACCTCCGGCTCGTTCGCCAGCGCGCGCGCAATGCACAGCCGCTGCTGCTGCCCGCCGGAGAGCGACGTGCCCGGTTCGCGCAGCCGGTCGGACACCTCGTCCCACAACGCGGCTTGCCGCAGGGCGCGCTCGACCCGATCGGGAAGCTCGCGAGCCGGCGCGAGGCCATTCAGTCGCGGGCCGAAGGCCACGTTATCGTAGACCGGCTTGGGAAAGGGGTTGGGTCGCTGGAACACCATCCCGATGCGGCGCCGCAATGCCACGACGTCGGTCCCGGGCGCGAAGATCGAGGCGCCGTCGAGCAGGATATTGCCCTGGTGCCTCGCACCGGGCGTCAGGTCGTGCAGCCGGTTGATCGATCGCAGGAACGTCGTCTTGCCGCAACCCGATGGCCCGATCAGCGCCGTGATCGCGTTGCGCGGAATGGCGGACGAGATTTCGTGCAAGGCCTGGGTGGGACCGTACCAGAAGCTGTACGCTTCCGACTCGAGAGCGGGGGACGCAGTCGAGTTCATCCGAATCTCCCCGTGATATACGCCTCCGTCTGCTCCACCTTCGGCTTCGTGAAGAGCTCGTCCGTCCGGCCCACCTCGATGAGACTGCCGAGGTACATGAACGCCGTATAATCGGACACGCGCGCCGCCTGCTGCATGTTGTGCGTCACAATGACGATCGTGTAGAGCCGCTTCAGGGCATGGCACAGTTCTTCGATGCGCTGCGTCCCTGCGGGATCGAGCGAGGCGGTCGGCTCATCCAGCAGCAGAATCTCGGGTTGGGGTGCGACCGCCCGCGCAATGCACAGCCGCTGCTGCTGTCCGCCGGAGAGCTCCAGCGCACTGGTGTGCAGCCGATCCTTCACTTCTTCCCACAGCGCCGCCTGCTGCAGGGCGCGGGAGACGACCTCGTCCATTTCGCGCTTCGGCCGGCGGCCGTTGACCTTCAATCCCGCGGCGACGTTGTCGTAAATCGACATCGTGGGGAATGGCGTGGGTCGCTGGAACACCATGCCGATCCGGCGTCGCAGCTCGACCGGACTCACCTCGCCGGCATAGATGTTCACGTTGTCGAGCAGGACCTCGCCCATCACGCTCGCGCCGGGCGTCAGCTCGTGCATGCGGTTCAGGCAGCGGAGCAGCGTGCTCTTGCCGCAGCCCGAGGGGCCGATGATCGCCGTGACGGTATGCGCGGGGAACAGGAGCGACACGTCGCGGA
>WNEY01004329.1_pt1 | contig 10801 bp, 8 predicted proteins | sample 5400531 | NCBI WGS metagenome assembly WNEY01 (sample SAMN13153338, study PRJNA577476) | soil metagenome | isolation source: 200 cm saprolite under Douglas fir tree site 1 | place: USA:California | collected 2015-04-18
GATGGCGTGCGGATCCCCATCCGAGGCGTCAATGTCGTGCGGGTAAGCGACGGCAAATTCGACTCGGTCCGCGCCTACTTCGACCCCACGCAGTTCCCGGCGCCAGGTGGCCAGCAATGATCGACCTGCACGCGACCGCCTCGATCGGCAAGACCGGGCTGCGCCTGCCGCAGATCGGCCTCGGTACCGCCTCACTCGGCAACTTCCTGCGCCCGATGAGCGACGCAGACGCCACGGCGGTCATCGGGCGAGCGCTGGACCGGGGCGTCCGTTACCTCGACACCGCCCCGCTGTACGGGCACGGCCTCGCTGAGCAGCGCGTCCGAGCGGCGATCGCCGGCGTTCCCCGGGAAGAGCTCGTGATCTCCACCAAGGTCGGCCGTCTCCTGCGCGAAGGCGCGCCCCGCGACGAGAGCCAATACTTCAATGGGGAACCCTTCTACAAGAACGTCCCATCCGCCGGGCCGGTCTGGGACTTCAGCGAGGACGGGATCCGCCAGTCGGTGGAAGAAAGCATGCTCCGCATCGGTGTGGATCATTTCGACATCCTTCACCTGCACGACCCCGACGACCATTTCGAGCAGGCGAGCACCACCGGGTACCACGCGCTGAGCAAGCTCCGGGCCGACGGCAAAGTCCAGGCCATCGGCGCAGGCATGAACCGCACCCCGGTCCTGACGAAACTCGTCCGCGACTGCGACCTCGACGTCATCCTCCTCGCCGGCCGGTACACGTTGCTCGACCAAGCCGGCATGGACGAGCTCCTTCCCATGTGCGCCCGGCGCAATACCTCGGTCATCGTCGGGGGAGTGTTCAACAGCGGCATTCTCATCGACCCTGAGCCTGGCACGACCTTCGACTACGTCCCCGCATCCCCTGAAGTCCTCGACCGCGCGCGCCGCGTCCGCGGCATCTGCGCCCGCCACGGCGTCCCCATGGCCGCCGCCGCGGTGCAGTTCCCTCTTGCCCACCCCCAAGTGTGCAGCGTGCTCCTCGGACCCAGATCACTCGACGAGCTCGACATGGACCTCGGGCTGCTGTCCGTCGCGATCCCGCCGGCCCTCTGGGCCGACCTTCGCGCGGAGGACCTGCTCCGACCGGATGCACCCAGCCCAGAGTAGAGAGGCTCGCCCGATGGACGATCGCGCCGAACGTATCGACGCTCACCACCACTTCTGGGATCCGGGCCGGTACACCTATCCGTGGATGGCCGGCCGTGAAATGGATCCCGTACGCAGAGCGTTCGGGCCACGCGATATGCGGCCCCTGCTCGACGCCGCCAGTATCACCGGGACGGTACTCGTCCAGACCGTGTCGGACGAGGGCGAGACCCGGGAGTTCCTCCAGGTCGCGGGCTCGACACCATTCGTCCGCGGCGTCGTCGGCTGGGTCGATCTCACCTCGCCGAGCGTGGGGGAGGCCCTGGACGCCCTGCTCGCCGACGATGACGGCCGCTTCCTCGTCGGCATTCGCCACCAGGTACACGACGAACCCGACCCGGACTGGCTGTGCCGAGACGACGTGCGCCGCGGCCTGCGAGCCGTAGCCGACCGCGGCCTCAGCTACGACCTTCTGGTACGTGCGCGGGAACTGCCGGCAGCGGTCGCGACGGTCAAGGCGCTGCCGGAGCTGAACGTCGTGGTGGATCACATCGCCAAGCCGGCGATCGCCGCCGGCGCCGACGACCTCTGGACCGAGCGGATGCCGGCCCTTGCCCAATGCCCCAATGTGATGGTGAAGCTTTCCGGGATGATCACCGAAGCGGACTGGGCCGCCTGGACCCCCGGCGATCTCCGGCCGTTCATCGCTCGTGTCTGCCAGTGGTTCGGCCCGGACCGCGTCATGTTCGGATCCGACTGGCCCGTCTGCCTGCTCGCCGGTACCTACCAGTCTGTTATCGGCGGGCTGACCGCCGCGATCGGCGCGCTGAGCGCAGCCGAGACCGCGGCGCTCTTCGGCGGCACGGCTCACGCCTTCTACCATCTGGGGGACCGTACGGTTACCAGCGCTACCTCCTGATCCCCGAGAGCAGGCCATAAGGCGAATGGGGACCGCGATGGTGCCATCGCAGCGCCCGCCGCGTCCGCCGCACCGCAACCGGCGATCGCGTGGTCACAGCAGACGATCAAGTGGGTGCCATGCTTTTCCGCCCACCCGGTGATGCAGTGCGCGGACATCCAGGTACCGCTCGACTGGGACAACCCGGGGGCGGGCTCAAGCCTGTCGATCGGCATCAGCCGTGTCCCCGCGACAGATCCGGCACACTACAAGGGCATGCTGTTGGTGAACCCGGGTGGACCCGGCAGCTCATCGATCACCCTACCGCTGGTGCTCGCCCGAGCTCAGCCGAGTCTCTCCGCACAGTACGACATCGTCACCATGGATCCACGCGGCGTGGGATTCAGCACGAATTACAACTGTGACATACCCGATTCCGTGCTGGCCATTGCAGCACAGCCCAAGTACGACACACGGGACCTGTCGGCGCCGGCCGTCGCCGAACAGCAGGCCGTTGCGCAGGGAATCGCCGATGCGTGCGCGAAGAACCCGCTCACTCCCTACATCAACACCTGGCAGACCGTCCACGACATGGACCTGATGCGGGAACTGCTTGGCGCGGCCAAGCTCAACTACCTCGGCTACTCCTACGGCACCTGGCTGGGCGCGAAGTACGCCGCGGTGTTCCCTGACGAGGCCGGCAAGGTCGTGCTGGACTCCAACACGTCCTGGATGGACGACCTGGCCAACGCGTGGGAGCTACAGCCGCTGGCCTTCCAGCGCCGGTTCGATGAGCAGTACCTTCCGTGGGTCGCCCGTAGTCGGCTCTTCTCGCCGGACCTGGGCACCACGCCGGGACAGGTCAACGCCTCCTACGAGAAGGTCCGGGCGGCGATTCTTCCTTTCTTTGCGAGGAATGGGCTCGGCCAGAGCGGCGGCCACGCTTGGGACAGCTTCTTCGCCCAGGCGATGTATACCAATAGCCAGTGGTTCGTCCCCACTCTATTCTTCGGCATATACAAGGTCTGTATCGCGGACACCACTCCCGCCAACTGGACCGGCGCCGCCATCGGCACCTGCCTGAACGATTACATCCTGCGTCTCATAGACCGCCTTACCGGCGGTGTGTCCGAGCCGTCCCTGGCCGATGTGAATGCGGCCAGCGCCACTGCGCAGGCAGCCACGACCCAACTGCTCAGCGGGCAGCTACCCGCGCAGTTCGAGCCGACGTATCCGCTCGCCCCGTCCCTTGCGACGATCTCCCCTTCCGCGACCGGTAACACGACGCCGGTCCCCGGGGTCTTCTGGGCGGTACGGTGCGGCGACGGCGGGCAGTGGCACAGCCCGAGCTGGTGGGTCAACTTCACGCAGCAGATCGGCCCGGCCAATCCCTTGGCGGGGTACAACTACGTCGCTGAAGCCTGTGCTTACTGGTCAGCGCCGACTCATACCCTACCCAACCCGGACTCCCGGAACGGGTCCATCGTCACCGTACAGGGCGAACTCGACCCGGCCACCGGGTACGAGGAGACCGCACGCAACATCGCGCAGTTCCACGACGCCAGGCTGATCGCCGTCCAAGACGCCGGTGACCACGGCCAGTACGGCGTCCGGGGCAACAGCTGCGTCGATGACACCGTGAACAACTACCTCCTCAACGATGTGCTACCGCCGGCCACCACCGTCTGCGGCGCGACACCGCTCCTCTTGGAGAACACCGTCTACCCCGAACCCGGCCCGCTGGACGGCCATACGCCGCCCAAGGCGGTCCGCGCGGTATACAACGACCAGCAGGCCAGCGACATGTTGGCCCAGCTCATCGGTTAGTCCCTTGCCCACGGTGGCTGCCCGGGGCGCGCCAGCGCCCCGGGCAGCCACCGTGTGGTGGTCACAGCCAGCCGCGGGACTTGGCCTGCAGGCCGGCCTGGAACCGGGTGTCCGCGCCGAGGCGCTCCATCAGCTGCTGCACCCGTCTCTGCGCGGTCCGGATGTTGACCCCGAGCCGGCGGGCGATCGTCTTGTCGGTCATCCCGGAGGCCAGCAGGGCCAGCAGCTGGCTGTCCTCTGGCGACGGCGGGTCGGCACCGGGATGCGAGCCGGTCGGCTGCAGGGGAGTGGCGAAGCGCCACAGCGTCTCGAACATGCGCGACAACCCCTCCAGAAGCGTGGAGGGGCCGATGGCGAGCGCGCTGGTCACCCCACCATACGACTCGGACAGCACGATCAGCGCGAGGCGGTCGTCGGCGATGATCAGCTTGAACGGGACGCCGGCCAGGACGCGCCCCTCCTCGCCCGCGGCGCGGAACCGCGCTATCTCGTCCAGCTTGCCAGGCATGTCCAGCACTGACCGGTCGTACAGGAAGCGGACCTGCGTCCCCTTGCCGAGGAGCTCGAACACGGGCTGGTTGGCGGGATCGACGTACGGTGGCACGTCGATGCCACGCATCTCGGTCCGCACCATCCGTTCGAGCTGGAACACCCGCTCCGGATGGCCTCGGCGCCGGCCACGACCTCGATCAGGTCAACCGGATGCCGGGCACGGCGCAGCCGGAACCGCTCGGCGAGCTGGTGCGCGGTGACCCGGGCCCGCTGGGCCTGCTCCTGCGCCCGGCGGGCCCGCTCGTCCCGGTCGGCGACGAGCCCGGTGAAGCCGATGCTGGGCTCGATCGCGCAGTACTGGCGGGGTGCCCCCGGCAGCCGGGTGATCAGTCCGGCCGACTCCAGGCCGTCGAGGATCCTCGTCACCTGGTCCGGAGTCGCGCCGGCGAGCCGGGCGAGCTCGTCCGCGGACTGGCTGGGGGCGTCGACGAGCGCGAGGTAGAGTAGCTCCTCGAGATCGTCAAGCCCAAAAGCTTTCAGCATGGCCAGAGGTTAATACAGCCAGGTTGCCCCAAAATTATCCCTAGCTTCCTTGTGTTCAGCGCGATCTTGTGATATTTCGACCTGACCCTGAGGAGTCGAAAGCAGGGACTCGGCACACTGGCAATGCGTGCGCGCCCTGGCCGGTGCCTGGTGCTGCGACACGATTGCGGCCCCGTCGGCCCGCACCGACCAGGCCGCGAGGCTCACGCTCGTCCCCGCCGTGCCGGCTGTCCCGGCCGGGTTCGCGGTCCCGGTCGTGCCCGCCTGGGCAGCGGTCCCGCCCGGGTTCGCCTCTGGCGCCGGGTGATCGCGGACCGTCCGCCAGGACACCAGCGCCCGGGTGAACGCCTCGGCGACCAGGTCCTCGGCCAGGTCAGGGCGCCCGGCCCCGGCGATCACCGCCCGCAGGCAGCGCTGGTGGCTGGCCCGGTAGAACTCGGCGAAGCCCGTCTCGTCTTGTCGCACACCTCCTTAACGCCCCAGCCGCCCGGAACTTTTACCGGTTAATCCGTTGTCCCGCCGTGGTACCGGTGCGGCGTCAAGTCGCTGGGCCGTCCGCGCATGTCACCTACGGGAAGGATGGAACTGGTTGGGCAGGCGGGGTTCGGGTTCGGTGTTCGCGCGGCGCGTGCCGGGACGGGAAGATCACCCGCTGATCCAAACAACCGCAGGCCAGCGGCCGAGACGCGGTTTTCGCACCCCACAGGCCTACAGTCCGTAATTGTTAACCTTTTTTTTGAACGATGATGTTAACGGTTTGTTGATGCTCTTGGCTATTGCCGCCGTCTCCGTGCGGGGTTCTACTACTCACGAAATGGCGTGCCAGCTGAGCAGTAATGAGCAGTAATGGGAGGCTGTCGTGGAGTCGTTCCCGGGCGCAAGGAAGCGCCGGATCCGCAGGATGGCAGCGACGGCCGCAGCGGCACTGGCACTGTCGCTGGGGGCGCTCGCGGCCCCCGCCGGCGCCATGCCCCTCCGCGGCGGGGGGGCGGCCTCAGCGGCCGAGGGCACGACCCCGTCCTGTCCCTGGCTCGACCAGTCGCTGCCGGTGCGGCAGCGGGTGTCGATGCTGATGGCGCAGATGACGCTGGCGAACAAGATCAACATGGTGACCGGGGCCGGGTTCAGCGAGCCGTACGTCTTCTACGTCTCCGCGATCCCGAGCCTGTGCATCCCGGCGATCGGCGAGGAAGACGGCCCGCTCGGCGTGGGCGATGGCCTGACCGGCGTGACGCAGCTGCCTGCCGCCGTTTCCCTGGCGGCCGCCTTCGACCCCTCGCTGGCCTACCAGTACGGGCAGGTCGTCGGGTCGGAGGAGCGGGCCAAGGGAGCCATGATCGACCTGGGGCCGACGGTGAACATCGACCGCGACCCGCGCTGGGGCCGGTCGTTCGAGGCCTACACCGAGGACCCGTACCTGAACTCCGCGCTGGCGGTCGCCAACGTCGACGGGGTGCAGAGCCAGGGCGAGATGGCGCAGATAAAGCACCTGGCCGTGTATAACCAGGAAACGAACCGCAACAGCCCGGCCGACGACGCGATCGTGAGCACCCGGGCGCTGCACGAGATCTACCTCCCGGCGTTCTGGGCCGGGACGACGCAGGCCCACGCGGCGTCGGTGATGTGCGCCTACAGCACGATCAACGGCCAGGCCGCCTGCCAGAACCAGTACCTGATGCGGACCACCCTTGACCAGCGGTGGGGCTATCCCGGCTTCGTGACCTCGGACTACCAGGCCACCCATTCGACGGTGCAGTCCGCTGACGCGGGCATGGACCAGGAGATGCCCGCAGGGCAGTTCTACGGCTCGGCGCTGCAGGCGGCGGTGCAGTCCGGCCAGGTCTCCATGGCCACGCTCGACGACATGGTCAGCCGCATCCTGACCGAGATGTTCAGGTTCAACGAGTTCAACAACCCGCCGACCGGGTCGACGAGCGCGGTCGTCACCACGCCCGCGAACCAGGCGGTCTCCACCGCGGTCGCCGAGGCGGGCACGGTGCTGCTCAAGAACACCGGCGCCACCCTGCCGCTGGCGGCGAACGCGGCTGGCACGGTGGCCGTGATCGGCCCGGCCGCCTCCGCTGGGCCGGTCGACACCGGCGGTGGCAGCGCGTACGTGACCTCAACGTTCACCGTGACGCCGCTGCAGGGCATCGAGGCCGCGGCCGGGCCGGGGACCACGGTGCAGTACGCGCAGGGCCTGCCCACGGACACGTCCCTGTCGCCGATCCCGAGCGCGGACCTCACCCCGGCGTACCAGCCGACGAACTACGGCCAGAGCTACGCCGGCGCGCTGACCGCCCCGGAGACGGGCACCTACGTGCTGGCCTTCCGGAACCCGGGGTCTTACACGGCGACCAACCTGTACCTGGACGGCAAGGAGATCCTCGCCAACCCGGGCACCCCGCCGGTCTCCACCTACTCGGTTAGCGTGGACCTGACGGCTGGCCAGACCTACAAGCTGCAGCTTTCCGGCGGCGGCCCGTCGGCGTCGCTGAGCTGGGCCACCCCCACCGACCTCGCCCCAGGGATCGCGCAGGCGGTCGCCGCGGCGAAGTCGGCCGCTACCGCGGTGGTCGTCGTGTCCGACGACACCGAGTCTGAGGCGGCCGACCGGGTGGGCCTGTCCCTGCCGTCCGCGCAGAACGAGCTGATCTCGGCCGTGGCCGCGGCCAACCCGCACACCGTCGTGGTCGTGGACGCGGGCGCCCCGGTGGCCATGCCCTGGCTGAGCCAGGTCTCCTCGGTCCTCGACGCCTGGTATCCGGGCGAGAGCAACGGCACGGCGCTGGCCGCGGTGCTGTTCGGCAAGACCGGCCCGGGCGGCCACCTGCCGGTCACCTTCCCCGCCGACCTCTCGCAGGTGCCCGCGTCCACCCCGAGCCAGTTCCCCGGGACCAGCGGCCAGGTGCAGTACTCCGAGGGCGTTGACGTCGGGTACCGCTCTTACGACGCGAACAGCGAGACCCCGCTGTTCCCGTTCGGCTACGGCCTGTCCTACACGACGTTCGCCTTCGGGCAGCTGAGGGTTACCCCGCGAGAGGTCCTGAACCACGCGTCGAACCCGGGTACGACCGCCTGCGGCTGCAACGGGCAGTCGGGCGGCCAGGTGACGGTGTCCGCCACCGTCACCAACACCGGCACCGTTGCGGGCTCTGACGTGGCCCAGCTGTACCTTGACGACCCCGCCGCAGCCGGCGAGCCGCCACGCCAGCTCAAGGGATTCCAGAAGGTCACGCTGCGGCCCGGGCAGTCCACGACCGTCCACTTCACCCTCACCGGCCACGACCTGTCGTACTGGAACGACGCGGCCAACGGCTGGGTAGTCCCCGATGGCCACTTCGGCGTCTACGTCGGCGACTCCTCGGCCCTGGCCAACTTGCCGCTGCGCGGCAGGTTCACGGTCGAGCGCACCATCGGGGCCCGCTACGCCACCCTGGCGGCCCCGGCTACGGTCACGCCTGGCTCCACCGCCACGGTGACCGCCACCCTGGTCAACGACGGCGACTTCGCGATGCCGCAGGCGCGGTTCAAGCTGATGGTCCCGCCCGGCTGGACCGCGAGCAGCCCGGAACCGGTCACCCTGGAGCCGGGACAGACGATCACCAGGCGCTTCACCGTGACCGCGCCGGCCGGGGCCCAGCCCGGTGACCAGACGCTGCAGGTCGCGATCATGCCCAGGGACGGCACCTTCGCCGATCGCACCAGCGTGGTGGAGGCGTCGGCCACGGTGACCGTCCCGTACTCCTCGCTCGCCGCCGCCTACAACAACACCGGGATCAGCGACAACGCCAACCCGGCCGCGGCCAATTACGACGGCGTCGGCGACAGCTTCTCCGCCCAGGCGCTGGCCGTGGGCACGCCGACCCCGCTCACCCCCGGCAGCCAGGCCACGATCGGCGGCACGACGTTCACCTGGCCCGCGGCCGCGCCGGGAGCCCCGGACAACGTGGTCACCGCAGGCCAGACCGTTGCGCTGTCCGGGTCCGGGACCGACCTCGGGTTCCTCGGCGCCAGCCAGAACGGCACCGCGAGCGGCACGGTCACCGTGCACTACGCCGACGGCAGCAGCCAGTCGTTCAACCTCAACATGGCGGACTGGTACGCGGGCAGCCCCGCGGTGGGCAACCAGATCCTGGCCACGACCTCAAGCTGGAACTTCACCAGCAGCACGCAAGCGCCGCACCCGGTGAGCACCTACTTCGCCTCGGTGCCGCTGCAGCAGGGCAAGCAGGTGTCGTCCGTCACGCTGCCAGTCCTGCGCAACGCGGGCGGCACCACGGCCATGCACATCTTCGCGATGGCCACCGGAACCGGGACGCCGACGACCGGAGCGCCTTACACCTCTCTCGCCGCCGCCTACGACAACACCGGTATCACCGACAACGCCAGCCCCGCGCCGGGCAATTTCGACGGCACCGGGGACAGCTTCTCCGCCCAGGCGCTGGCCGTGGGCACGCCGACCCCGCTCACCCCCGGCGGCCAGGCCACGATCGGCGGGACCACGTTCACCTGGCCCACCGCCGTCGGCACGCCCAACGACGTGATCGCCGACGGGCAAAGCATCGACCTGTCCGGGTCCGGGACCGACCTGGGCTTCCTCGGCGCCGGAGCGTTCGGGGCGGCCAGCGGGACCGGGACCATCACCTACACCGACGGCAGCACCCAGCCCTACAGCCTGGTCATGGCGGACTGGTACAACAACGCCCCAGTGTCCGGCGACGAGATCGCCACCACCACGACGAGCTGGAACTTCACCAGCAGCACGCAAGTCACCCACCCGGTGAGCATCTACTTCGCGTCGGTGCCGCTACAGGCCGGCAAGACCGTGGCATCGGTCACGCTGCCGACGGTGAGCGCGGGCGTCGGAAACGGGATCACCGCGCTGCACGTCTTCGCGATGGCGATCGGGTCCGGCACGCCCACTGGAGGCTGAGCTCCGATCGACAGCCTTTGTCCCTGCGAGCGGCTACCATCACCTGATCCTCAGCAGGCGCGGCACACGGGCGCAAGGTGTCCGCCAGAGCGCGCTGCCCAGCCGACGAGAAAGGCATGCCGATGACGAGCGAGGGCACACCCCACGTGGGCGGGCCTGACGACGTTCGGGCTAGCAGCGACGGCCGGCGCGCCTTCGATACCAGCGTTGCTCACCAGGCACGGATCTACAATTACTGGCTGGGCGGCAAGGACAACTTTGCCGCCGACCGGAAGGCGGCCGAGGAGGCGATCGCCGCCTACCCGGGCGTGGCCACTGGCGCGCGGGCCAACCGGCAGTTCCTCGCCCGAGCGGTGCGCCACCTGGCCGCCGACGCGGGCATCGGGCAGTTCCTCGACATCGGTGCCGGCATCCCGGCCGCGAATAACACCCACGAGGTCGCCCAGGCGGAGGAACCGGAGTCCCGCGTGGTCTACGTGGATTACGACCGGGTAGCGCTGGCCCACGCGCGGGTCCTGCTGGCCAGCCACGATGACGGCCTCGTCGACTACCTGGACGCTGACCTGCGCGATACGGACACGATCTTGGAGCAGGCGTCGCGGACGCTGGACTTCTCGCGGCCGGTGGCGATCATGCTGATCGCGATCCTGCACGCGATCGGCGACGACGATGACCCATATCGGATCGTAGCGAACCTACTGGACGCTGTACCGCCAGGCAGCTATCTGGCCCTGTCCCACGTCGCCTCAGACATCGACCCGGAGCAGATCGCCGAGGCCACCGGGCGCCTCAACCAGCTCAGCCACCAGCATTTCACCCTCCGCGATCATACTCAGGTGCTGCGTTTCTTCGAGGGGCTGAGGCTGCTGGATCCCGGGGTGGTCCGGGTCGAGAAATGGCGGTCCTCGGAACTAGAGACCCGGTACCGGTCGGCCATGTGGGGCGGGATAGGGCGCAAGCCCTGAGTGCGGCGCCGCTGATAGCGGTCATTGACCAGCAGGCGGT
>WNEY01004330.1_pt1 | contig 10801 bp, 13 predicted proteins | sample 5400531 | NCBI WGS metagenome assembly WNEY01 (sample SAMN13153338, study PRJNA577476) | soil metagenome | isolation source: 200 cm saprolite under Douglas fir tree site 1 | place: USA:California | collected 2015-04-18
CTGCCGGTCGTGGCGGGCAGGGTCGCCACCAAGCGGCAGATTCTGATCTACTGCGTCCTTCTGGTTGGCGCCGCGTCACTGCCGTGGGCGATCGGCGCCGCGGGCACGGTTTACGCCGTGGCCTCGGGCATCTGCGGGGCTGCGATGATCGCGCTCGGGGTCCGATTGGATCGCAGCCGCTATCCAGACGCGCGAGCGGCGCGTCGCCTGTTTGCCTTTTCGATCCTTTATCTGTTCGTGCTCTTCACGGCGCTGTTGGCAGACGCGGCGGTGGCGGCCCGCTGGCCGGCCTGAGGCGCCGGGACAATTAGGAGGCGAAATAGGCCCGCGCCAGAAGGGCGTAGCGATGAATGTCGGACCAGGCGCAGCGCGTGGTTACGGGATATTGCGCCGCCAGCCGCTCGAGCCGGTCGAGGCAGGCTGCTCCTCTAGGCTGCTCCTCCCTGAATTCGCCCTTCATCGAAATAGAGGCGCGTCCGTTCGACGATTGCAGCCGCGGCTAGGCGGCCTCTCTCCGCGCGCCGACGGTGGGGGATCCTATACCAAATGGGCCCGGATGGGGCAGGCGCGGGCGTCGATCGTCAGTGCAATTGTGCTGCGAGACTCGCAGCCGTCATTTGCGCCAAGGCTATCCCATGTGAGCCGGCAAGTTCCTGCTCTTGATGCAAAGAACTTTGACGCGCTCGTCCTCGGCGAGTTGCTGGCCGATCGTCGTCCCGGCAATGTAGGCCTCTCCGCGCATCGCGCACATCGACGGGGAGGCTATCTGTTCGGGCAGCTGCATGACCTGCACGGCATTGTTGCGGTCACAATTGCGCAAATAGTCCGGGGTGACGGACATCGAGCAGACGAGAACCAACACCGTGAGCATGATCAGCACTCCTGCGATTCCACACGCCACCCAAGCTGTGCGGCCAGCCTCTATCCCATGCGAGACCGCGTCCCGTTTGAAACGGGAACCGCCGTTTTCCGGTCCTGGTAGATCAAGAGCCCGCACAGCCCTGCCATGAAGATATTGAGCAGGATCGATAGTTCCAGCGCGCCCTCAAGGAAGGACAAAAACTCGACCTTCATCGTAACCTCCTTGTTGTCCGTCGGGATTCCATGCGCGGCAGCGCCCGTTCTCAATCCGCCTAGATTAATCCGCCTCAGGCGGCCTGTTCGATCCTACGGAGGCGCCCTGTATTGTATGCCGCAGGTGCTGCGCGGGCCCTTGTGTGACAAGGTACAACGCGCCTAGCTGATGCGGGCGCAGCTAACGTGCGGTGCCGTGTGCGCGCTTTTCCCGCCATTTCGGTCCGGGGCCACGCATGTAGTGCAGCTCGGGCCGGTACGGATCGAGCATCTTGCGCCAGCGCCGGGCGACCGCGTCGAGGCCGCGCGCCGGCGTGCAGGGGGCTAGCAGCACCTTCAAGACATACGAATCTGAGAACGCCGTCATTCGAACCTCCGTTCGCGGAAGTGGCACCGATCAAAAGCGGGACCGGGAACGGCGCTGCCTTTTCCACCGTGGCGCCCTACCGGCGGCTCAGTCGCCGCTTTGTTGATCGGCTGCCAAGGATGCTAGTTCAGCGAATGCCGACAAGTCGATCCTACGGAGGTTGATCCGCATAACGTCTTGGGTCGAGCCGCTTATACTTAGGTTGGGCTTGGTTGTGCCTTGGGTTGAGGCGGCTCCTGTCGCGCGACACGAACAGCTTCATCGGAATGCATAGGGGAACTCAGAGTCCGAGCGGCGGCGGAAAATCGCCTCGGAACAAAAGCTATCAACAGGCAAGCAGATCGCCGTGGGCCCCTACTTTGTCCCTCTCACCTTCCCCTTTGTGAGGACAGCCAAGAAGGCATCACCGGCGTCGTCGGTGAGCGTCCGGCCATTGCCCGGGAAGGACGCCGGGCGCGTGGGGTCGTAGAACAGCATGTCCGGCAGCAGCGTCCCCACGCCGGGCGCGTGGGGTCGTAGAACAGCATGTCCGGCAGCAGCGTCCCTGCCACCCGCTTTGCTTCCTCCGGCGTATACCACCCGCGTGCTCCAGCGCGAGCGCGAATACGGCAACGAAACGGGCATCGTCCGCCTGCGTCCTCATGGTTGGGTTAGCCAGGGCAGTCACTCTGCTGCGAGCGCGCGATATTGGAGCCGCAACCCGAGGCGCCCCCACACATCGACCAGCGCTTCGGCGAGTGCGTCGATCAGCACGTCCTCGTGATAGGGCGTGGGCGTGATGCGCAGGCGCTCGGTGCCGCGCGGGACGGTCGGATAGTTGATCGGCTGGATGTAGATCGCGTGCTCGGCCAGCAGAAGATCGCTTGCGTCCTTGCACTTCTCCGGATCGCCCACCATCACGGGCACTATGTGTGTGTCGTTGGGCATCACCGGCAGGCCGGACACTCCGAGCACCGCCTTTACTCGTGCCGCGCGATCCTGGTGCCGGTCGCGCTCCCATTGCGAGGTCTTCAGGTGCCGGATCGCCGCGCTGGCGGCCGCGCAGACCGCCGGCGGCAGCGCGGTGGTGAAGATGAAGCCCGGCGCATAGGAGCGCACCGCGTCGATGATATTGGCGCTCGCGGCGATGTAGCCGCCGAGGCAGCCGAACGCCTTGGCGAGCGTGCCCTCGACCACGTCGACGCGCTCCATGACGCCCTCTCGCGCGGCAATCCCGGCGCCGGCCGGGCCGTACATGCCGGCGGAATGCACCTCGTCGATATAGGTCATGGCGCCGTAGCGCTCGGCGAGGTCGCAGATGCAGCCGACCGGCGACGTGTCGCCGTCCATCGAATAGAGCCCCTCGAACACGATCAGCTTGGGCCGCTCTTTGGGCTGCGCCGCCAGCAGCTCCTCGAGGTGGCCTACGTCGTTGTGGCGCCAGATTTTCTTTTCCGTGCCGGCGCGGCGCACGCCCTCGATCATCGAGTTGTGGTTCCACGCATCCGACAGGATCAGGCAGTTCGGCATCAGCTTGGCGATGGTGGCGATGCCGGTCTCGTTGGAGATGTAGCCCGAGGTGAAGACCAGCGCGGCTTCCTTGCCGTGCAAGTCGGCGAGCTCGCGCTCCAACTCGACCAGGGGGTGATTGGTGCCGGAAATGTTGCGCGTGCCGCCGGCGCCCGCGCCCATGCGCGTCGCGGTCTCGATCATGGCGCCGATCACCTTGGGGTGCTGGCCCATGCCGAGGTAGTCGTTCGAGCACCAGATCACGACCGGACGCGGGCCGTCCGGGGAATGCCACGTCGCGTGCGGAAAACGCCCGGCGATGCGCTCGAGATCGGCGAACACGCGGTAGCGCCGCTCCTCGTGCAGGCGGGCGAGCGCATCAGCAAAGAAATGCTCGTAGGTCATGCGGTGGAAACTCCGTGCGGATTGGCTCAACGGTCGGAAACTTTGGGCGTGTCAAGAACTGCCGACACAAGCCGCTTGAGTTTGGTGCCGATCTGAGGAGCGGCGCCGTCTTTCACGATCACCGTGCAGGTCATCCCCGCGCTGATGAGGACGTTGGGCGGAACCTCGGTCAAACGAATGCGGACGGGTATGCGCTGCGCCAGCCTCACCCATGTGAAGTTTGGGTTGACGCTGGCGAGCAGCTCGGGGCCGTCCTTGTTGTCCGGGTCGGTGATGCCGCGCGCGATGCCATCGACCTGTCCCTGCAGGGTGCCGGCGCCGTCCATCAAGCGGATCTGCACGAGAGAGCCGGGAACAATGCGTGGAATCTTTGTTTCCTCGAAATAAGCGTCGACGCGATAGGAGTCGCTGTCAATCAGGGCCATGACGCCCTTTCCCTGGGACGCATAGACGCCCGGTGCGAGGTTGTTGAGGTTCGTCACGAAGCCGTTGACGGGCGCCCGCACTTCGGTGCGCTCGAGATTGAGCGTCGCAACGTCGCGTGCGGCGGTCGCCTGCTTATGGTTGGCGACGGCCGATTCGAACTGCCGCCGCGCGTTGTCGAGATTCTCGGCGGTAATGCTGAGCCCCAGGGTCAGTTTGGCCCGACGCTCGAACTGCTGATGCAGCATTTCCCGCTGCGCGTATTGCACGGCGAGAGAGGCCTCGGCATTGGCGAGGGCCAGGCGATACCGGTCCTGCTCGATCTTGAACAGGATGTCGCCTTTTCTCACGAATTGATTATTGCGCACGTTCACATCGGTGACGTAGCCGGATACGTCGGGCGCAACGGTGACGACGTCGGCGCGGATGCGGGCATCCCGGGTCCACGGCGAGTAGAGATAATAGGACGCCATCTCGTAGCCGAGAAATACGGCGGCGGCCACGACGACGAGTGTGAGGAACACGCGAACCGTCATATACATGGTCTTTCCCTTCTCACATGGTCACGAAGGCGAGGCCGCCCGCGCAGAACCAGCAGACGAACAGCGACGTTCGAACCAGCGCGGGATGCCAAAACAACCGATAGAAGCCCGCCCTCGTGAGCAGAACGTCAGGAACGATGAAGATGACGAGCGAGACGAACAGCCAGATCGCGATGGCCGGTACGAAGGCGCCGAGGATGTCTACATCAGCGAGCATCCAAGACCTCCCGCAACAGCAGCGGTGCTTTCAGCAGGCTCGAGCGGAGGACCTCGCAGCCGGCGAGCGCGGCGACGAGCGCCTCGCTTTCCTGATCGTCCTCCACGGAGCGGGCCAAGGCGAGCGCCCGGCGGCGCAGCGCGCGCGCGTCCCAGGCGGTCTTGACGATCTGCCGGCGGGACGGATGCAGAAAACCCGGCGAGGCAGCTGTGAGCAGCCGTGAAATTCCCGAGGTCATCGCGGCGGGAAGCCGGCCGGTCGCGATGGCCGTCCTCAGCTCCTCGACCGCGCGGGAGACCGACAGCGCGACGATGGCGCCGGCAATGCAGGCGCGCGCTGCCGCCGGTTCATTCTTGAGGCGGACGATCGTTGCGGCGAGCCGTTCGTAGAGAGCGCGCTCATGATCCGCCACCGTGGGGTGCTCCGCACTGCACAGCCGGCCGAGCCGGACCAGCAACTGACGGTGAAACCGGTTACCTATCCGCCGCGGCGTCTCCGGAAAGAATACGGCAAACAGCACCAGCGCGAAGCCCATCCCCATGAGAATGGCAATCGAGGTGTTGAGGAACGCCGACAGGTCGTAATTCATCACGTTGTCGATATTGGACCCGACTGTGAAATACGCGACGGGAAAGAGGCCAAGAGGCTGGCGCGCAATGATGACGCCGCACGCCAGCAGCAGAGGCGCGAGTGCCACCGACATGGAGACGAAGTCGGTCGCCATCGGCAGCAGCCCGTACACCGTCCCGAACACCGGGATGAATGCAATCAGCAGGGTTGCGACGAGAGCGAGACTGATTTTGACCGGTTGCTCCAGGTCACCGAACAAGCTGCACATGGTGGCGGCGACGATCACCGCGATCGTACCGTTCGGCCATGCGGTGACGATCCAGAATGCCGAAGCAACCGCGACGACGAGGGCGGAGCGAATTCCGGTCAGGGCCGCCGCCACCGGATCCGACCAGAAACCGCGGCCGGCATCGTCGTCGGCGGCCGTGCCTTGGTCGAAGGCCGCGGCAGCCGCGCGAAGGCGAACCACCGCTTCGGCGAGCGCGCGCGCATCCACCGCATCAACGATGCGGGACACGACTTCGCCATTTCCGCGCGGCGTGTCCGGCGCCGCACGGACGAGCGTGGCGAGGCGCGGATCGGCGCCAGTGCCGGATCGCGCGTCCGTTCGGCCGGCCGTGGCCTCGGCGACGGCGCTCACGTGCAGGGCCGCGCCCACCAGCTGCCGAAGCGCGCCGTTGCAGGCCCGGGCCTCGGGGCTTTCAAAATAGGCGGACGCGCGCGTCGTCTCGACCGCCGCGAAGTCGGTGAGGAATTGCCGGCGTTCGCCGGCGCGGTCCTGCCAATCGACGCGCCTGACGGCTGCGGCGAGGCGTTCGGCGCCGCGGCGCAGCGCCTCAACCAGGCCGACGAGCTTCGGCATGAGGTCGCGCGGAAACACCAGGCGGGTCACCAGCGACGCGCAGACAATTCCGAGAACGATCTCGGTGAATCGCGCCAACAAAACCGGGAAGGCTTGATCCGGATTGAGGGCGGCCGATATGCCGATGATGGCAACCGTGTAGCCGGCCAGCAGAAATCCATAAGAAGCGAAGTTGCGCAGCGCGGCCGCCGCGAAATTGCACAGCCCGATCCACAGCGCCAAGGCAGCGAGGAAGAGTTCGCCCGACTGGGACAGCCCGAACACCAGCGCGATCGACACCAGCACCCCGGCTATCGTGCCGAGGATGCGGTAGAAGCCTTTGGCGAGCACCTGGCCGCTGTCGGGCTGAGCAACGATGAACACGGTGAGCAGCGCCCACCTGGGTTCGTCGAGCCCAAGCCAGAAAGCGATGAAGAGGGCAAGGAGGCCGGCCAAAAAGGCTTTGATCGCGAATACAACGGCGACGACTGCCGGATTGTCCACCCAACGAACCGGTGCCGCCGGCGCGAAGCGCGGCGGCATGCCTGCAATGGTCGTCGAAACGCTCGCTGTCATCATAACGCCGTCGTCCATCGTCCCGGCGGAGGGGGCGGCCGGTCCTCGGGGGAAAGGGACCGGCCGCCGGCTAGCCCGGCGTGGGACGACGAGGGGGAGCGCGCCGGGGGCGCCAAGCACTTGCGAATGCCGCCCGTCTTCGTGGCCAAATCGGTACGCGACAAGGCGCGCCGGTGCGAGTGAAGCATTCCAAATCTCGGCAAATCGTGGCGAATGCCGATGCCATTTGCATCGACCGCCGTCGTAACACACTGTCCGCGGCCCGTTTGAAGGAACCGGCTGAGGCTTTAAGCCGATGAGCTGCCCTCAGGATTTGCGACGATTTAGGGTCATTTGCCGGCATTCATTCGCCTCGGCGCGCGGCTCGAGCTAACAACTTGGCACGTAGAGAGCATGTCGTTGTTTGGTGACCTGCAGGCCATCCAGCCGCAGCACGGACAGGATTCCATGATGCTGCGCCGGTCGGCACTGAAAGCGTGGACGGTCTACTGGTTCAAGCTGGCGAACCTCTGGTTCCCTTGGGTCGCCGTCATGTCTCGGCAGAACGACGCTGAGCGAAAATGAACTACACCGTCATGAAACGAGCGGAACAGAACAGCTGGCGACGATCCGCGATACTGCGGGTTGCAATCTCCGCTGGATGGCTGCTGTGCAGCCTTCCGGCGGGAGCCGCCCCATCGTCGTGCCAGCGCGAGCTCGGCACCACCGACATCACCTTGATCAAGTCTGTTCTGCACCTGCGCGACGTTGAGCATGCGCCGGAAGACCGGCAATGCGCGGCCTATCGCCAGCACGTCGCTACCGTGAGCAAAGTCCGAGGGGTATTTGCGCGATGTCTTTCGGGCGCGAACAGGGACGCCGATCTGCAGCAACTCGAGGGCGCCCTCGATGACGCCAACGGCGTGATCGCGCGGGTTTGCGAGCGATGAAGCGAAGAGTTCGACCTGAGTCGGTGGATCTGGAGGGCGCGCCATGACGGTTCCGCTTGAACCGGCGCTTGCCGCGCTCGCCGGTTCCACGATCGGGGGCCTAACCACGCTGGCAGTGACGTTGATGACCCAGCGGGTCCAGGCCCGGGCGGCGCTCACGACACGGGACCTGACCGTCCGGCAAAAGCTCTACAGAAAATTCATCGAGGAGGCCTCGAAGCTCTACGGCGACGCGCTGATGCACAGTGCGGTCGATATCCCGATGCTCATCGGCACCTCCGCGCTCGTCAACCGGATGCGCGTCATTTCGACCTCTGGAATCGTCGACAAAGCCGAGGTCGTCCTGCGGACCATCGTCGACATTTACTTTTCGCCCAACAAGACCATCGCCGAGTTACATGAGGAGATCAACAGGGACAAGCTGGATCTCCTGCGCGACTTCAGCAACGCCGCGCGAGAGGAGCTGTCGGCGCTGAAGCATTGAGACTCGTCCATCCATGCTGTCGGCGCGTCACGTAATTTGCTGCCACTCGCGGGTTCTTTGCGACCATTTGCATCGTCTTTCACCTCTTAACTCGAACGGATACGCGCCCACCTTGGTTGGTTGAGCCCGAGCCAGAACGCGAGGAAAAGGGCAAGGAGGCCGGCCGAGAAGGTTTTCAGCGCGAATACGACGGCGACGACGGCGAGATTGTCCGCCCAGCGAACCGGTGCCGCCCGCGCGGACCGCGGCGACGTGCCTGGGAGGGGCGTCGAAGCACTTGCTGCCATCATAGCTCGGTTCGTTCGCTTCCGACGTTCGCCGGATTAGAGAGTGTTCATACACATGCGATCAGCGTCGTCCTCCGTCGTCCCAGAGGAGGGGCGGCCGGTCCTCGGGGGGACGGACCGGCCGCCGGCGAGCCCGGCGGGGGGAGGACGCCGGGATGCCAAGCACGTGCGCAAGCCGCCTGTCTGCGTGAGGCAATTGGTGTACGAGACGGCGCGCCGGCGCGAGTGAAGCAGTACAAATACCAGCAAATCGTGGCGAATGACCCGCGGAGACAGGGTAAACTGGATCTCTTGCGTGACTTCAGCAGTGCCGCGCCAGAGGAGATGTCGGCACTGAAGTATTGAGGTTCACCGATCCGTGTCGCCGATCGCCGGGAATTTGCTGCCTGACTTCTTTGTGATCATTTGCACCCTCTTGCGCCTCTTAAGTCGAAGAGATGCGTGAAGTCGCCTAACTTGAGATCAGATAACGCGGCTTTTTCGCACGCAGGATGCCGCGGCTGACTCTGGAGGCGCCCATGGTCCGCGAGCAGATGATCAATTTCTTGCAGGCGACTGTGATCTTCCTGCTGATCACCGGTATCCAAGAGGAGTAAGGCATGACGCCGATTGGTGACAATTGGTGGTTGTTGGTGATGGGTATTATCGGCATGCTGTGCTGGATCCTGGGCGTAATCCCATGGCAATTGTGAGCGACTGCCATGGCGGAATCGGCGTCATTGGCGCCGTCAGGTCTTCTAGGTCCATTGGCGTTCCCGTCCCTGCAACACGACCCTAAGAAATCCAGGGCAAGCGCTGTCACGCAGAATCAACGCGATCTCGACAAGCAGCTCAATATTTGCCGCGGCTGTTAGTCGGTTCCGACCTCACCCACGCGTCACGCGGGCGCGGGCGTCGAAAAGCGCGGTCGCACGCCAATATAAAACGTGGATGGCTCTTGAGATTCGGTGCCGCGATGAAGCGTGATCTTCGGCTGGATTTCTTTCGAGGATTGTCGCTTTGGATGATCTTCCTCGACCACATTCCCTCGCATCGCGTGATCGATGTCGCCAGCTGGGTCACCATCCGCAATTACGGTTTCAGCGATGCGGCGGAGATCTTCATCTTTGTTTCCGGGTACACGGCTTCCTTGGTCTATGGCCGCAAGATGTGGCAGCAGGGTTTCGCGGTCGGCAGCGCCCGGATTCTGCGCCGCGTTTGGCAGATCTATGTCGCCCATCTGCTCCTGTTCGCCTTTTACGTTGCGGAGGTGGGATATGCCGCCGCGAAATTTGGCGCTCCCAATTTCGAGAACTACACCAATACGTCGATCTTCTTTCGCGATCCTGGGACCGCGATGGCCCAAGCATTGCTGCTGCACTTCAAGCCGGTGGATCTCGATGTGCTCCCCGTCTACATCCTCGTGCTCGGCGCCTTCCCGCCGACCCTCTGGCTCCTGCAGCGCGCGCCGAACTTGGTTCTTGCCGGATCGGCGGCCCTCTATGCATGCGTATGGCTGTTCGGCTGGAATCTTTCGGCTTATCCGGACGGGCTCTGGTATTTCAATCCGTTCGCCTGGCAGTTCCTGTTCGTGCTCGGGGCTTGGTGCGCGGCGGGTGGCGCAGAGCGCCTGCGCGGCGTGACCGAATCCCGCATCGTCATCGTCGCCGCCGCGATCTGCGTCGTGGCGGCGTTCTTCATTGCAATGGGCTGGCACTCGCGGTCCTTCGCGGCGATCCAGCCGTCCTGGCTGACGCAGTGGATCATCAACCATCCGATCGACAAGACCGACGTGCATCCATTTCGGCTCCTGCATTTCCTGGCGGTCACGCTCATTGTCCTGCGTTTCGTTCCGCGTGAATGGGTCGCTTGGCAAGCGCCCGTGTTCCGCCAAGCTATCCTATGCGGGCAGCACTCACTCGAGATCTTCTGCGCCGGAGTATTCCTGTCGTTCGCAGCGCACGTCATCCTGTTCGAATGGTCGCTCGGCGCCGTCGCTCAAGTGGCCGTGAGCGCTTCAGGCATCACGCTGATGATTTGCTTGGCTTCCTTGTTGACTTGGTACAGGAGTCTGCAGTTAGAGACTCGGGGATTGGGTACGAAATCGATGGCTACGCTTCGATAACGAATGAAGGGACATCGGATCGTTGGCAGGGAACGCCGCGCAGGCTTCAAGGGAGATGCCCGCGAACGGCTCTGATCTCTTCAAATTTTGCGCTGATATTCCCTTTTGGGAAACGGATTTGCCCCGGCCCCTGGATGTTGGAGAATTCTTCGCATCCCTCCTCGAGAAGCACTATTGCGCGCCCGAAGCCGAGCCGCCCCTGAAACAGTCCGAGTTGCATAGGTCTCCCTCCGGGGAGTGAGTCCCTAGCGAGTCACTAGGCAGATTTTATCGAAGATCGGTGCAGTGTGTAAACCGAGCTAAGTCATTGATTTTGCTTGGAGGCCACGCCCGGAATTGAACCGGGGTAAACGGTTTTGCAGACCGCTGCGTAACCACTCCGCCACGTGGCCCCGTGCCGGATAGGTAAACCGCCGCAACGCGGCAGGCAATAGCCGCGGCCGCCGCCCGGATCGCGGATCCGGCCAATTCCAGCGCGCAACCGGCGCGGCCGG
>WNEY01013271.1_pt1 | contig 10800 bp, 9 predicted proteins | sample 5400531 | NCBI WGS metagenome assembly WNEY01 (sample SAMN13153338, study PRJNA577476) | soil metagenome | isolation source: 200 cm saprolite under Douglas fir tree site 1 | place: USA:California | collected 2015-04-18
ACTTCTGGACCAAGCACGTCGACGTCAACGCCTACTTGCAGCCCGAATTCTTCGTCGAGATCGGCGAAGAGTTCGCCAAGGAAAAAGGCATCAAGTCGGGCGGCTGGGTGCGGGTGTGGTCGAACCGCGGCTCGGTGAAGGCGAAAGTCGTCGTCACCAAACGCATTGTCCCGCTCACTTGCGACGGCAAGAAGGTGCACATCGTCGGCATCCCGCTGCATTGGGGCTTTACCGGTGTGGCGAAGAAGGGCTTCGGGCCGAATTCGCTCACGCCCTTTGTCGGCGACGCCAACATCGAGACGCCGGAATACAAGGCATTTCTGGTCGACATCGAGCCTATCGTCGGGCCGGTGTCGTAAGGGGGGCGGGCATGGATCTACCAAACCCGAACGTCCAGAACCCGAAGGTCGACCTGACGGAGCGCGACGTCATTCTCCGCTCCGCCTCGCCCCTTCCTCCCCCGCCCGAACGCAAGCTCACGTCGGTCGCCAAGCTGATTGACGTGTCGAAGTGCATCGGTTGCAAGGCCTGCCAATCGGCCTGTCTCGAGTGGAACAACATGCGCGAGGAAGTCGGCGTGAACACCGGGGTTTACGACAACCCCGACCTCACGCCGAACATGTTCACGCTCATGCGCTTCACCGAGTGGGTCAATCCCGACAGCGGCAATCTCGAGTGGCTGATCCGCAAGGACGGCTGCATGCATTGCGAGGACCCGGGCTGCCTCAAGGCTTGCCCCGCGCCCGGCGCCATCGTGAAATACTCGAACGGCATCGTCGACTTCGTGCACGAGAACTGCATCGGCTGCGGCTATTGCGTGAAGGGATGCCCGTTCGACATCCCGCGTATCTCCAAGGTCGATCACAAGGCTTACAAGTGCACGCTCTGCTCCGATCGCGTCGCGGTCGGCCAAGGCCCCGCTTGCGCCAAGGCCTGTCCGACGCAGTGCATCAGCTTCGGCACCAAGGACGAAATGCTGATGCAGGCCGAGGGCCGCATCACGGACCTGAAATCGCGCGGCTTTGCCAACGCCGGGGTCTACGATCCACCCGGCGTCGGCGGCACCCACGTGATCTACGTGCTGCATCACGCCGACAAACCGGAAATCTATGCGGGGCTTCCGAACAATCCCCGCATCAGCCCGCTCGTCGATCTGTGGAAAGGCGGGGCGAAGTACATCGGCATGGCCGTTATCGCCATCACGGCGGCTTTCGGCCTTCTGCACCACGTCGTTGCCGGCGCCAATCGCGTCAAGCCGGAAGACGAGGAGAACGCGAAGAAGCTCGCCAGCGCAAAGGGTCGCGCAGCATGAAGTATCAACCCTATCAACCCTATGATGTGATGCCGGGCGACAAGGTGAATCCGGGCGATCCGGTGACGGTCGACCGCTATACCACCGGCGCCCGCATCAACCACTGGATCACCGCGTTGAGTTTTGTGCTCCTCGCCATATCCGGTTTCTCGCTGTTCCATCCCTCGCTGTTCTTCCTCACCGCCTTGTTCGGCGGCGGCGATTTTACGCGCATGGTTCATCCGTGGATCGGCGTGGTGCTGTTCTTTGCTTTCTGCGGGCTCTTTCTTCGCTTCTGGCAGGCGAACCTGTGGGAAGGCGCGGACAATGCTTGGCTCGCGCGCGCCAGCGACGTGCTCAAGGGCGACGAGGAAAAGCTGCCGGAAGTCGGCAAGTACAACGCCGGCCAGAAGATGGTGTTCTGGTCGATGTCGGCGTTGGTCGTCGTCCTGATTACGAGCGGAATCGTGATTTGGGATCACTATTTCTCGAACATCTTTTCGGTCGAGCAGCAGCGTATCGCCGTGCTCGTGCACGCGATCGCGGCGGTGGTGGCGATCTGCGTCTGGATCGTCCACGTTTACGCGGCGATCTGGGTGCGCGGCACGATCAGCGCCATGCTGCGCGGGCAGGTGACCGGCGGCTGGGCTTGGCGGCATCACCGCAAATGGCTGCGTGAACTGGTCACCGGCGGTCCGAGATCGTAACGAAAAATGATGGGCAAACCTGCGGGTTACTTTACCGCCATGTGGCCCGTGTGGCTCGTGAGGTTTGGTGATGGGTAAGGCCGGCACGTCCCGGCACGATCCGGTTCCGATCGGCGAGGTCGCAGAACCTCCCTTCGTCCGGCTTCCTGATCCGAAACGCATCTTCGCGGAGCGTGCCGAGCGTTTCGCGGCGCTCGCCTCCAACCATCAGCTCGCGTCCTATCTGCTTTTTCTCGCGGCGCTCTGCGAAGCACAGCACCAGGCGCAAGACGGCACGCCCGAGCCGGAGCTGCCGTCCGCCGACGCGATCGTGCGCGCGCGCGAGTTCGGCTTGCCGCCTTTGGACCGAAACCGCTTCGCTGTGAGCGCGGAATTCGACGTGATATTCGATCGTCTCCTCGCCCTCGCGGCAGCGATCGAGAAGCCCGCCGCCGCCGCGGCGGCGCTCGCGCGCGTGGCCGCGGCCGATTCCGCCATGCGCAACGCCATGATCCGCAATGTGCTCGCCGATTCGATTCCGGTCGATCAACTCGCCGATCACGTCTACGCCGCGGCGGCGATGCAGCTTCATTTCGCCCGCCTCACGGCGCGCCTCGACGATAAGCAGCTGGTGCCGGTCGGCGACGGCGCCTGTCCCGCCTGCGGCGCGCCGCCGGTCTCCTCGATGGTCGTCGGCTGGCCGCGCGCGCACGGCACGCGCTTCTGCGCTTGCTCGCTATGCGGCGCCTTGTGGAACTATGTCCGCATCAAATGCACGATCTGCGCTTCGACCGCGGGCGTCTCCTATCGTGAGATCGACGGCGGGCCGGCCACGGTGAAAGCCGAGACCTGCGATTCCTGCAAGAGCTACGTGAAGATTCTCTACCAGCTCAAGGACCCGGCGCTGGAGCCCATCGCTGACGACGTCGCCTCGCTCGGCCTCGACCTTCTCGTGCGAGAGGCCGGCTACCGCCGCGGCGGGGTCAATCCCTTTCTTCTTGGGTACTGAGGGCGCACCATCGGGTGCGAGAAATCGCGGGCTGCGATTGCCCCCGCCTTCGGCGAATGGATCGCTTCCGAAGCCTTCAAGGACCGGACGGAGTGAGCGGCTAAGCGGAGACGCGGATGCCGGGCTCACCGACTTCGGCGTGGCCGATGATGCGCGCCGACGGATTGCCGGCGGCGACGATCTCTTTCAGGAGCGTCTTCGCCCGGTCCGCCGCGCAGGCGACGAGCAGGCCGCCGGACGTTTGCGGATCGGTGAGAAGCGTGCGCTGCCAGTCGGGCAGATTTTTCGGCAAGGCGACGGCGTTGCCGTAGCTCGACCAGTTCCGCGCCGACGCGCCGGTGACGAGTCCCTGCCGGGCGAGCCGCTCCGCCTCCTTCAGCAACGGCACGTCTTGCAGCCGGAGGACGAGCGAAAGATTCGATCCGCGCGCCATCTCCAACGCATGCCCCAGCAAGCCGAAGCCGGTGATATCGGTGACGGCGTGCACGGCCGGATCGTCGGCGAGCGCGGCGCCAACCTTGTTCAGAAGCGTGGTCGAAGCGATCATTTCGGCGTAGCCGTCGCCGCCGAGTTCCCCTTTTTTGAGCGCGGCCGAATAGATTCCGACGCCGATCGCTTTGGTGAGAATCAACGCGTCGCCGGCCCGCAGGGTGTGATTTCGCCGCACCTGTTCGGGGCGGCAAACGCCGATCACCGCGAGACCGTAAATCGGCTCGGGCGAATCGATCGAATGGCCGCCCGCCACCGGAATTCCGGCCGCGGCACAAACCGATGCGCCGCCTTGCAGAATTTCGCGCACGACCTCGACCGGAACCTTGTCGAGCGGCATGCCGAGGATGGCGAGCGCCATGATCGGCTTGGCGCCCATGGCATAGATGTCGGAAATCGCGTTGGTGGCCGCGATGCGGCCGAAGTCGTGCGGGTCGTCGACGACCGGCATGAAGAAATCGGTAGTGGCGACGATGCAGGTCTTGTCATCCAGTTGCCACACCGCCGCGTCGTCGCCGGTCTCGGTGCCGACCAAAAGCTGCCGATAGGGCGCGGCCGCGGGCTGACCGGCGAGCAGCTGCTGCAAGACCGAGGGCGCGAGCTTGCATCCGCAGCCGCCGCCATGGGCAAGGCTCGTGAGCCGCACAACCGGTGCATTCATCGCCGATCTCCCTTCCAGCGCCGGCCCGCGGCGATGGTCCCTTGCTGTCCGCGCAGAATAATGCCGTTCATGGCACGGTCAGCCAATTCGCCTCCGGGGCAGGACTATGCCGAAGCGGGCAAGCTTTGGACATTAAACAAGTTGTGAACGCAATTCCTCCACGGCGTCGCGCAGATGCGGGAGGAATTGGCCGACCATTTGCCCGCTGCTTGCGCGATCGACATGGCTGAAGATGCTGAGCGCCGCCACCGTGCGGTCACGCGCGCTTTTGATAGGAACGGAAATCGCGATGAGGCCGGCGTCGAGCTCCTCTTCCACGATGGAATACGAAACGGTTCGCGCTTTGAGGATCGCATCGCGGATTTTCGCGGGATTGGTGATCGTCCGCGGCGTGTAGGCGCGCGGCTCTATGCGGGCGAGATATTCTTCGATCATTTCGTCGGATTGGGCGGCAAGCAGCACGCGTCCCATCGACGTGCAGTAGGCGGGAAACCGGGTTCCGGTGGGTTCGGTCCCGAGGAGCACATGCCGCACCGGCACCCGCGCCACGAAGACCGCTTCGTCGCGATCGAGAATCCCCGCCGAAGAGCCGGCGTTGAGCAAGGCGGACATTCTTTCGAGATACGGCCGAACGGCGCGCGTCACCGGCAACGATGTCAGATATGAATGACCGAGCGATAACACCTGCGGCGTCAGCATGAAGGTTTTGCCGTCGCTCTCGACATAGCCGAGCGTCTCGAGCGTAATCAGCGCGCGCCGCACGGTGGCGCGCGGCAATTCGACCTGCCGCGCGATTTCGGCGAGCGCCATGCGCTTCGATTGCGTGCCGAAGGCGCGAATGACCGCGAGGCCGCGCGCGAGCGCGGTCACGAAGTCGGGCTGTTCGCCGGGGTCGCCCGCGCGCTGGGGAAAGAGCGGCTGGTCCATGGTGCGGTTACTGATTACCACTTTCGGCGGCGGCCAAGGGAGGATTGCGCATCGAATTTGCAGATCTCGGTAGCGGATTGGGCGCGGAGCGAACGACTGAAGTCGCGCGCACGGAAATAGTTTCCGATCGCCCGGACCTAATCAAGGCCTTGCCTAGGCTTCAGAATCCGGGCGTGTCCCATCGCTCTTGGCTTGCTTGATGGCATTCGGCCATGCTTGAAAAGTATCGGAACAAGGACGATGAACCGCGTCCGCCGCCGCCGAGAGCATAAAAATTGCCAGGCAATTCAAAACGTTAGCGTCCCTCGCGGGGACCCGAGGTAGCTGAATGGCGGCCATTCTCTCGCTCGCCCAAGCGGTCGAGGACAATCTCAAGGATGGCGACATCGTTGCGATGGAAGGGTTCACCCACCTCATTCCGTTCGCCGCCGGCCATGAGGTGATCCGCCAGCGGCGCAAGCGTTTGACGCTGATCCGCATGACGCCCGATCTCATCTACGACCAGATGATCGGCATGGGCTGCGCGGAAAAGGTCGTTTTCTCTTGGGGCGGCAATCCCGGCGTCGGCTCGCTGCACCGTTTCCGGGACGCGCACGAAAACGGCTGGCCGAACAAGATCACGATCGAGGAGCATAGCCACGCCGCCATGGCCAACGCCTACGACGCCGGCGCCGCCGGGCTGCCGTTCGCGGTCTTCCGCGGCTATCGCGGCGCGGAACTCAAGCGCGTCAACCCGAACATCAAGGAGGTTGCCTGTCCCTTCACCGGCGAAATGCTAGCCGCCGTGCCCGCGATCAAGCTCGATGCCGCGATCGTTCACGCGCAGAAAGCCGATAGCAAGGGCAACGTGCTGTTCGAGGGCATCGTCGGCGTGCAGAAGCAGGCGGTGCTCGCCGCCAAACGCTCGATCGTCACGGTCGAGGAAATCGTCGATACGCTCGCACCGCATTCGCCGAACGCGGTCATTCTGCCGGGCTGGACGGTGAGCGCGGTCGTGCACGTGCCCGGCGGCGCGCATCCCTCCTATGCGCAAGGCTACTACAAGCGCGACAATGGGTTCTATAAACGATGGGACGCGATCTCGCGCGAGCGGGATTCGTTCCGCGCCTGGATCGACGAGCATGTGCTGAAGAAGGGCCCCGACGCCTTCGCGGTCCATGCCAACAAAGCGGCGTGAGCGAGGAAAGCGATGCGCGATTACACGTCCTCCGAGATGATGACGATCGCGGCGGCCCGAGCGCTCAATAATAATGACGTCTGTTTCGTCGGCATTGGGGCGCCGTCGGCGGCCTGCAATCTCGCCCGCCTCACGCATGCGCCGGACATCGTGCTGATCTACGAATCGGGCACCATCGAAACCAAGCCCAGCATCCTCCCGCTCTCGATCGGCGACGGCGAATTGTGCGAGACGGCGCTGGTCACGGTTTCGGTGCCGGAGATGTTTCGCTACTGGCTGCAGGGCGGACGCGTCACTACCGGCTTTCTCGGCGGCGCGCAGATCGACAAATTCGCCAATCTCAACACCACGGTCGTCGGCCCTTACGAAAAGCCCGCGGTGCGGCTGCCCGGCGGCGGCGGCGCGCCGGAAATCGCCACCAGCTGCGGCCGCATCTTCATCACCATGAGCCACAAGAAACGCGCCTTCGTGGAAAAGATCGACTTCGTGACCTCGCTCGGCCACGGCAAGGGCGGCGACGACCGCGCGCGGCATGGCGTCACGACGCAAGGCCCGACCAAGGTGCTGACCGATCTTTGCGTCATGGAGCCGGACGCAACCAGCAAGGAGCTGAGCGTGGTCTCGCTTCACCCCGGGGTGAGCCGCGAGCAAGTCATTGAATCCACGGGCTGGCGCATTAAGTTTGCCGCCAACGTCACCGAGACGCCGCCGCCGACCACCCAAGAGCTGAAGGTGCTCCGCGACTTACAGGCGCGCACCAAGGCCGCGCACGGCGAAGCGGCCTGAAGGGAGAGATCATGGCCAATCTTCGCGACGCCTACATTTGCGATTTCGCCCGCACGCCGATCGGCCGCTACGGCGGCGCGCTGTCGAGAGTGCGCGCCGACGATCTCGCGGCGATCCCGCTCAAGGCGCTCATCGCGCGCAATCAGTCAGTCGATTGGTCGAAGCTCGACGACGTCTTCTTCGGCTGCGCCAACCAGGCGGGCGAGGACAACCGCAATGTCGCGCGCATGGCGCTCTTGCTCGCGGGCCTGCCCGCCTCGGTCCCCGGCGTCACGCTCAACCGGCTCTGCGCCTCCGGATTAGAGGCGGTGGGCGAGGCCGCGCGCGCGATCAAGACGGGCGAGATGGAGCTCGCGATCGCGGGCGGAGTCGAATCGATGTCGCGCGCGCCCTTTGTGATGGGCAAAGCCAGCGAAGCCTTTCAGCGCAGCGCCGAGATTTACGACACCACCATCGGCTGGCGTTTCATCAATCCGCTGTTGAAGGCGCAATACGGCGTCGATTCGATGCCGGAAACCGGCGAGAATGTCGCCGCTGAATTTCAGGTCTCGCGCGCGGACCAGGACAAGTTCGCGCTGCGCTCGCACCAGCGCGCGGTGGCGGCGCAAAAAAGCGGCTTCTTCGCCGCCGAGATCGTGCCGGTCGAGGTGCTGGGCAAAAACGGACCGGGGAAGGTCGATCGCGACGAGCATCCGCGCGCCGACACGACGCTCGAGGCGCTCGCCAAGCTGAAGACGCCGTTTCGCAATCCCGGCACGGTGACGGCGGGCAATGCCTCGGGCGTCAACGATGGCGCCTGCGCGTTGATCATCGCCTCGGAAGCCGCGATCAAGGCGCATGGGCTGAAACCGCGGGCGCGCATTCTCGGCATGGCCGCGGCCGGCGTGCCGCCGCGCATCATGGGCATCGGCCCGGTGCCGGCGACCGAAAAGCTCGTCGCGCGCCTCGGTATCAAGGTTTCGCAATTCGACGTGATCGAGTTGAACGAGGCTTTCGCCAGCCAAGCGATCGCGGTGCTGCGCCAGCTCGGCGTTGCCGAGGATGCCGCGCACGTCAATCCGCACGGCGGCGGCATCGCGCTCGGCCATCCACTCGGCATGACCGGCGCCCGCATCGCCGGCACCGCGGCGCACGCGCTGGAAGAAAGCGGCGGCAAGCTCGGGCTGGCGACACTCTGCGTCGGCGTCGGCCAGGGCGTTTCGCTTGCGCTCGAGCGGGTGAATTAGAGTATGACCCCGAAAAGTGGAAACCGGTTTTCGGGAAAGATCATGCTCAAAGTAAAATATCGGGGACGCGCTGATCCAACCTCGGCGAGCGCGCTTTAAGCCGGCTTGACCTCGATCGGACGGCCGCGCCCGCGCGCCGAGCGTGTGGGCTTCACCTTCAGCTCGATCCAGTTTCTGAGCTCGGTGGTGCGAATCTCGCGGTTGGTGATGGCGCCGTCGATGCCGTGGCGCCAGGTCAGGCGGCGGTTGGTCGGCTCCTGATAGAGCTGGTCGATGTCGGCAACGTATTGCGAAGCGTCTTCGTCGCTCGCAAAGAAGCCTTCGGTCACGAGCTGGCCATTCAACCGCTTCAGGATCGCCGAAATATCCCGGAAATTATATTCGGGATGGTACTGCACGCCCCAGGCGACGCCGCCCTCGCAATGAATCTCCGCCGCCTGCACGCCGGAGTGCTCGTTGGCAGCCAGCACCTCCGCTTTCGGCGGCAAAGCCTCGACCTCGTCGATATGGACGGTGAGCGCCTCGAACACCGGCGGCTTCTTCTCGTAGAGCGGATGCTTGAAGCCCGCCTCGGTGACGCGGACGCGGCGCGCAAACCCGATTTCGCGCCCGCGCGGGTTGCGGTGGACGGTGCCGCCGGCCGCGACGGTCGCGATCTGCAGCCCCCAGCAGCTGCCGAACATCGGCGTCTTCGAGCGATAAACGCTGCGCGCGAGCTCGATTTGCGGCTTGATGGCGGGACCGCCGTCATAAATATGAAGTGCGGAACCGGTGATGGCGACGCCGTCGTAGCTCTCAAGGCCGGCGCCATCGGGAAGGTTCGCGCCCGGGTCGGCGGGAAAACAAACGTCGACGGCGGCTCCTGGCCAAAGCTCGCCCAAGAGCCGGGCGTAGCCCTCGCTTGCCGCCACTCCTCCCGCGGCGACCTGACGCTTACGCCCCTCGGCGGTATTTCCTTCGACAACGAGCAGGCGGGGGGTGGGCATGACAAGATGATAACTTAGAGGAGTGAACAAAATTTACATAGGTGTTTCTTTGCGGCGGAATCGAGGAAATCTCTTTTATTTATGCGAGATTAGTCGCCTGTGACATTGCGTAACAGATTGTGAAACCGGCGCCGATCGTCCAGCATGCGACTCAACGAAAGTAGGAAAGCGCCGCGTGGGGAAGCGTAATGGCCGACTATGATCTGGCGATTGTCGGCGGCGGAATAAACGGCTGCGGCATCGCCCGCGACGCGGCGGGCAGGGGGCTCAAAGTGCTCCTGGTGGAGCAAGGCGACCTCGGCGGCGCCACCTCCTCGGCCTCGACCAAGTTGATCCACGGCGGGCTGCGCTATCTCGAACATTACGATTTCAGCCTCGTGCGCCGCTCGCTCGCCGAGCGCGAAAGATTGCTCCGGCTCGCGCCGCATCTGGTGCGGCCGATGCGCTTCGTCCTGCCGCACGTCAGCGGTCAACGGCCGGCCTGGATGCTGCGCGCCGGTTTCTGGCTCTACGACCACCTCGGCGGGCGCACGGTGCTGCCGCCCACTCGCGTTCTCGATCTTGCCGACGATCCGGCCGGCGTGCCGCTCAAACCCGGCTTTCACACCGGCTTCGAGTATTCCGATTGCGTCGCCGATGATTCGCGCCTGGTGATCGCGAACGCGATCGGCGCGCGCGAGAAGGGCGCCAAGATCCGCCCGCGCACGCGGCTGGTGGCGGCGCGGCGCGAGGGCGAGCACTGGCAGCTCGTGCTGCAAGCGGCGGGCCGGCGTGAAATCGTCAAAGCGCGCGCGCTCGTCAACGCCGCGGGTCCGTGGGCGGCGCGGCTCAACGAAACCATCATTCGTCTGCCCTCGCGCACCAAGATCCGCCTCGCCAAGGGCAGCCATATCGTCGTTCCGCGCCTGCAGGCGCATGAGCGGGCCTATCTCCTGCAGGCCTATGACGGCCGCCTCATTTTCGCGATTCCCTATCAGGATCGCTACACTTTGATCGGCACCACCGATACCGATGTCAGCGGCGATCCGGGCCAAGTCTCGGTGAGCGCCGAGGAAATTCTCTATCTCTGCCGCGCCGCCGCCGCTTACTTTCGGGCGCCGGTCGAGCCGTCGCAGCTGGTGTGGAGTTTTTCCGGCGTGCGGCCGCTCGTCGATGACGGCGCCACGGACGCCGAGGATCTCACGCGCGATTACACCATCGAGGTCGGCGGACGCTATGGCGAGCCGCCGCTCATCTCCGTGCTCGGCGGCAAGCTCACCACCTATCGGCGCCTCGCCGAGACGGTGCTGGCGAAACTCAAGCATCGGCTGATCATGCACAGACCGTGGACCGGCAGCGAGCCGCTTCCCGGCGGCGAACTCGGCCCCGAAGGTGTCGAGGGTCTGATCGCGGAAATCGCCGCCCGCCATTCTTATCTTCCGAACGATCTTGCGCGCCGGCTGGCATTTTCCTACGGCACGCGCGCGTGGCGCATCATCGCCGATACGAAGCGGATCGATGATCTGGGTCCGCGCCTGGTCGGCAACCTGCACCGGGCGGAGCTCGATTATTTGCGCAAGGAA
>WNEY01004331.1_pt1 | contig 10798 bp, 9 predicted proteins | sample 5400531 | NCBI WGS metagenome assembly WNEY01 (sample SAMN13153338, study PRJNA577476) | soil metagenome | isolation source: 200 cm saprolite under Douglas fir tree site 1 | place: USA:California | collected 2015-04-18
GACCAGGTTCGTGTTCCGATTGACAGTGTTGTTGCCGGAGTCGGGCGAGGTCCATAGTCCGCCATCGTTCGCGATGAACAGCGTTCCGCCGGTGTCATAGCGCAGGTCGTGGCAATCAACGTGCGCACCACCGGTGGTGAGCGTCGGCCGCGTCCAGGTCGAGCCGCCGTCGATGCTTTTCGCGTAATAGGTGCCGCCGACGAAAACCGTGTTTGGATCTGAAGGCGCGACCACGATCGCGTTGTCATAGTCGCCCTGTCCGTTCATATAGTTGGTGATGAAACCGTTCGCGTTAATGGAAAGGTTGGTCTCCGACCAGAGCGTTCCGCTGTTCGTTGTCTTGTACACGTGCGATGACGTCTGGCCGGTGTTGCCGTCGTAAATCTCGGTAGCGGCATACAGTGTCGAGGTGCTGGAAGGCGCGATCGCGAGCGCCCAGCGGCCGACGAGCGACGTGGCCGTGGAAAGCGGAAGACCGATCGCCATCGGCGTCCAACTCACGCCGCCGTCGAGCGACTTCAAAACCGTCGGCATCGAGAAGTTGTACGGATCGAAGCAAGCGCCTGGCCGTTGACACCAATAGCCGCGATCCCAAGTCCCGGCGTACATCACAAGGGCATTCGACGGATCGCGAACCAGGTCCGAAACGTCGCCGTAGCCAATCGTCACTCCCGCGGAAGCGGAATTGATGACCTGAGCCCACGGCCCGTTCTGGCCCATCGTCGAGCGCTGCGCTCCATTGTTTGTTGCGATCACCAGCTCGTTGGAGTCGGTAGGACGCACGCTGATCCGATAAAACATCGACGCGACGACGCTGGACGGCGGCGTCCAGTTCGCTCCACCGTCCGGCGATACGAGCAACCCGAAGCCGGGAATGAAATCGGATGCGTAACCGCCTTCGCCGGATCCGAGGTAGATGATGTTGGTGTTGGAGGGAGCGTATGCCACCGCGCCGACCGACAGATTCGCGATGCTATCGGTCAACACCGCCCAACTGGCGCCCGTATCGGTGGTCTTCCACAACCCGCCGCCGGCCGCACCCACGATCGCGGTTCCGGCCGTCGTCGGATGCGTGGCTACGGAGGTGAGACGTCCCGAGCCGTTGGTCGGGCCGATGCTCGTCCACACCGTGCCACCGATCGACAGAGAGTGAATTCGTCTCTCGCGCTCGCGCTCCTCGTACGTCTGACGATTCAGGTAGAGAAGAACTTCCGGATCGATGACGCCGTTGTCGCCGTGGCGGTTCAGGTAATCCTTGACGCGGCCTTCGAGACAGCCGCGTTCCGAGAGCGCGAATCGCTCATCGTTCTCGTCGTTGATACGACGCGGCGCCTGCTGAGCCAGGGCGGCAAACGTGCACAGACACATCGCGGCGAGCGCGATAAAGGTTTTCATTTGCGGATTGGCGTAAATGCTACCGCAAGTCGCCTACGGGACGTACCGCCGCGTCGGAACCCCTTCCGCCTTGTTGATACTGAGCTCCGCGAGAATGCGCGTCAGGCGGCGGCCCTCGTCGTCAGTTTTCTGGTACGTCTCAACCAGCATATCGAGGTAGTGCGGCGGAACGTCGGCCGCGACTGTGAATCCGTTCAGAGGCTGCTCCGGACGCGTGGTCGGGCTCACCTTCCACTCCCCATTCAGCAGCTCGCAGCGCCGATAACGTCCGCTCTTTCCTTCGAGATGCACGTAGGGACCGATGGGCGGGATCCCTTCCCAGTTGGCGCGCTGCTCGTCGAGGGCCTTCGTGACGAAATAGCCGATCAGCTCGCGCATGATCTTGTCTGAATCGCCGACTGCTTCCACGATTCGAAGGCCGATGTCGTAAGTGCTCTCCTTCGTTCCGGTTCCAAAGACTTGGAGCACGCACCGGGTCACAGTGCCCTTCAGCAGGATCGTTTTCCCCTGCCAGTCGATCCTCAGCTCCTGCGCCGAGGCCGGAATGACTTTGAAGGTGCCGAGGAGACGGGCGCCGCCGATGGCCAGGTCGAGAACTGCGACCGCATGCCCGGTTAGCATGCCGGGAATCGGATGCTCGAAGTGAATGCGCTCGAACTGCCGCTTCACTTCATGAAATGCGCGCCGGTGACCCACGAGAAAAGTATAACGGCCTGCCGGGTGATTTCAGGTCATCCAAAAGATAGAGCCTCAGGGAGGCGGGGCGAGAGGGGCCAGCTCGCCGAGGATGCTCTTGGTGATCGCCGGAAGAAGGTTCTTGTCGTCGGCGATCCCCCGCGTGAGGATTACCAGGATAATTTTCCGGCCGGTGGGCAGCTCGATATAGGCCGCGTCGTGTCGAACTTCGGCCGTCCATCCGGCTTTCGACCATAGTTTCGAGCCGGCCGGCAACGCCTCCCCGATGAAGCTTTTGACCTGCCCTTCGTCGGTCGGTGGGGCGTCGAGCGGCCGCGCCATGAGCGCCAGCATGGCATCGCTGGCCTGCGGCGAGACTGCGCGCTTCCGCAAAATCCATAGGATCAGCGAAGCGAAGCTGTTTGCGGTAGCACGATTTCGGTTCGGCCGGTTCGGGCCGCCCATGAGCTGTACATCGCGTCCGAACGGGCCAAAGCTCCAGGGCTTGGCCATGGCGCTGATGTCGTAGCCCATCGGAATGAAGTACCGATTGACGACCCGCCGCTTATCGATGAATTTTCGCAGCGCGCGGCCCTCCAGCTCGGGGCCGCTAGACGTATCGCTGATGGTGTCGAGCAGGAACGCGGTGGCGTCGTTGTCGGAGACCACGATCATCTCGTGCAGCGCGCGCGGAACGTCGGGATCGTTTTCTTTGCGCTGGTGGTAGACCTCGACCATGTAGAAAAGCTTGATGACCGAGGCGGGGTAGAACGGCGCATCGCCGTGGTAGTCGGCGCGCGAGAAGACATCCGCCTTCGTGACGTCGATGGTGCTCATCGCGAGATTGTCGGCGGTCAGCTTCGGAAACGCCTTCAGCGTGGCTTCGGCCGAATGCCGCAGCGCTGTATCGAGAGATGGATCGAGGGGCAGCTGCTTGAATTCCTGGAAGTTCGCGCTTGCAGCCGCGGCGACCAGAAAAACGATGAACCTGTTCACCGTTTGGACCGCCACGCCCGAATCCGCTCCGCCACTTTCTGCGGCGTGAACCCCAGCTCCTCGGCGATCTTCTCGTACGGGGCCGAAGCGCCGAATCGATCGATGCCGATCACGAGCGCGTCGTGGTTGAGGTACTTGTACCAGCCCGACGAGCGGCCCGCTTCGATCGCCACCACCCGGCTGCGGGCGCCCAGCACGCGATTGTGATAGTCAACATCTTGACGATCGAACAGGTCGAGCGACGGTGCCGACACCACTCGCGCCTGCACGCCTTCGCCACGCAGCAGATCCGCGGTTTTGACCGCCAGCGGCAGTTCGGATCCGGTCGCGATGATCGTGAAATCGCCATCGAGGTAGCGATCGAGGACATACGCGCCGCGCCAGATCTCGTGCGGATCGAATCCCTCCGCGCGCGGAATGAGATCGAGCTTCTGACGCGTGAACACCAGAATGCACGGCCCTTTCGATTTGCCGGCCGCCCAGGCCCAGGCCATGCCGCATTCCGCACCGTCCGCGGGACGGAAGAGCGTCATGTTCGGAATGAGTCGAAGCGAGAATAGCTGTTCGACCGACTGGTGGGTCGGTCCGTCTTCGCCCAGGAAGACGGAGTCGTGTGTGTAGACGAAAATCGATGGAATGTCCATCAATGCTGCCAGGCGTATCGCAGGCCGCATGTAGTCCGAGAAGATGAGGAAGGTCGAGCCGAACGCACGCCACGAGCCGTAGAGCGTCAATCCGTTGACTTCCGCCCCCATCGAGTGCTCGCGAACGCCGAAGTAGAGATTGCGCCCCTTGAAAGTCTCGAGTGAGGGTGGCTTGTCGGGCGTCTCCTTCGCGCGAACGATGGGGGTCGTCTCCTTGATGTTGGTCTTCGTGGACGTGGAAAGATCTGCGGCGCCGCCGATGAAGAATGGGGCCATGGCCGCGAGCTTCTGAATCACCTGACCCGACAGATCGCGTGTGGCGCTCGGCTTGTCGGTCTTGCCTGCTTCGACGAGCTGCATTTCGAATCCGTCGGGCAGCGTGTGATTCCAGTAGCGATCCCACTCCGACGCGAGCTGCGGATTGCGCGCCCGCCACTCCGCCATCCCCTTCTCCCATTTCTTGTGCTCGCGCGCGAGCTTCTTCGTTTTGCGATCGAATTCCGCGCGCGCTTCGTCCGGAACGAGAAATGTCGGCTCCTGCGGCCAGCCGATCGCCGCTTTGGTGGCCTTCACTTCGTCGGCGCCGAGGGGCTCGCCGTGCGCGCGAGAGGTGCCGTGAAACTTCGGACTCCCCCATCCGATGACGGTTCGCGCCATGATCAGCGACGGACGGTCGGTGACTTTCTGCGCCTTCTTGATCGCCTTGCGCACCGCATTGCGATCGTGCCCATCGATCGACTGCACATGCCAGTGCATGGCCTCGAATCGCTTTTTCACGTCGTCGGAAAATGAGAGCCGCGTTTCGCCGTCGAGCGAAATGTAGTTGTCGTCGTAGAGATAGATCAGATTTCCCAGCCCCAGATGTCCGGCCACCGACGACGCTTCGGAGCTGATCCCCTCCATCAGATCGCCGTCGGAGCAGATGCAGTAGATCCAGTTGCTGACCGGCTTGAATGGATCGTCGGAATTGAATCGCGCGGCCATCATCTTCGACGCCATGCCCATTCCGACCGCGTTCGCGAAGCCCTGGCCCAGCGGCCCGGTGGTGACCTCGATGCCGGCTGCGTGGCCGTACTCCGGATGGCCGGCGGTCTTCGATCCCCACTGCCGAAACGACTTGAGCTGATCCATCGTCATGTCGGGATAGCCGGTCAGATGCAGCAGCGAGTACAGCAGCATCGACGCGTGCCCGGCCGAGAGCACGAAGCGATCGCGATCCTGCCACTTCGGCGCTTTCGGATCGTGGCGCAGGAATTCGGTCCACAGCACGAAGGCCATGTCCGCCATGCCCATCGGCGATCCGGGATGTCCAGACTTCGCCTTCTCGACGGCATCGACTGCCAGAAAACGGATGGTGTTGACGCAAAGCTCTTCGAGCTTGTCTTTCGTACCGGTTTTCGGTTCGTTGCTCTGCTCGGCGGCCTCGATGGCGTTACTGGCTTCCTGCGCGACGCTGCTCATGCGACCTCCGCTCGTGGGAGCGTGGATTATACTCGGCGCTTACGCGTCCAAAATCGCATGGGAGATGAGACCATCACGGTCAAAGGCTCGCCCGTTCGCAGTTTGCAGAAATTCGTCGAGGCGGAGCTGACTGCCGATCAACGAGAGACCCTGCTGCACGCGCTGCCCGCCGATTTCTCGCGCCGGCTCCGCGGCCACATCCTGCCGACCGAAACCATTCCGGTCACCCTTCTGAATCAATTGACCGAAGAGGCCGCGAAAGTGAAGGGCGAGCCGGCCGATGCGTTCGCGCGCCGCGCCGGGCGGCAGGCGGCCGCCGATGCAGTGCGCGGCATCTACCGATTCTTCGCGATGGTCATGACGCCGGCCGCTCTGCTTGCGAAGGCCTCGCAGATGTGGAGCGCGCTCTACAATCGCGGCCGCTTGCGCGTGTCCGATCAGACCGATCATGGCGCGACCATCCAGCTTCTGGACTTTCCATCCGAGTTCGCCGGATGCTCGCGCACGACCGGCTGGATCGAGCGCATGGCGGAGCTCACCGGGGCCAAGGACGTGCGCGTGCAGCAGACTCAGTGTTACGCCAAGGGAGCGCCGCATTGCGAATGGACGATCACGTGGGCGTAAACGATGAACGCGGAACGATGAACGATGAACAAACTTTTTCCACAGCACAGTGACCATCCCCTCTTCCGATATTTCACCGACGACGAGCGGCGAAAGATCGAGAAGATCGGCCTGGTCAGGACCGTGCGCGCAGACAATTACCTGATCCGCGCGAAAGAAGCGGATTCGCGGCTCTACGCGGTCGAAGAGGGACATCTCGACATCGTGGCCAAGCGCGACGGAAAGGAAGTCATCCTTGCCACCGTCGGCCCCGGCGACGTCCTCGGCGAAGTTTCCTTCATCGACGACTCGCCGCGAACGGTGGCGGTGAAAGCGGGCGAAGAGAACGCGGTCGTGCGGGGATGGGAGAAGCGCGATCTCTCCGAAGCCCTCGCGCGCGATCCACAACTGCTGGCGAAATTCTCGGTGGCGTTGTGCGAGCTTCTGGTAGAGAGGCTGCGGGACACGGCGCGGAGAGTGTAGGAGAGCGGCCGTCTCGGCCGCAGTCGCTGGACGTCTCGTCCAGCGACAACACTGATCGCGCGAGACGCGCGATCAGTGCGGGCGGGACGCCCGCTCTCCCACGGCCGGTAGCTCAGCGCGAAGTCGATCCGCCGCTGGGCGGCAGGATGGCTGTAGCGCCACCACTCGATGAAGCGCGGCGGATTCGGATCGTGTTTTGAATCCTCCGCAAATTTCACGAAGGAGCTGGCAGTGGCCTCGTTCAGATGCGTCAGCTCGAGGCCGAATCTGTCCGCCTCGTGCTCGATGTGTCGCGAAAAGCCGTTCGTCACCGGCGACAACAGAAATCCGATCACGGTTGCGATGAGCAGCAGCCACGGGAGAGCAGCCGGATCCCCTTTGTCGCTGATGCCCCATCCCGCCAATCCGCGCTCGTAGATGATCTGCGCGATGAAGAACGAAAAGAAAGACACCGCCACGCTGAACGCGATGCCCTTCCAGAGATGATGCATCACGTAATGGCCCATCTCGTGACCCATCACGGCGAGGATTTCCTCGTGATCGAGCTTCGCGAGCAGCGTGTCCCACAACACGATCCGTTTCGACGGTCCGAGGCCCGTGACGTACGCGTTCATGGTTTTGGTCTGCTTCGATCTGTCGACCTGATAAACGCGGCCTCCCTCGATTCCGGCGCGCGCGGCTTCCTCGAGCAGATCGCGTCGCAGCACCGGATCCTTCAGCGGCTCGAATCTGTTGAAGAGCGGATCGATGATCAGCGGCGTGATGACGACGCCGAGGATGATGAGAGGAATCGATCCGAGCCACAGCACGATCCACCATCGGCGGAAGCGGCGAATGATGAGAAACGCCAGCGCCGCGATCGGCGCTCCGATGGCGACGTCGACCGCAATGGCCTTGCCGAAGTCTCCCATCCACGACGCAAAGCTCTGGTTCGTCAAATCGAATTGGTGCGGGACGACAAAGCCCTGATAGAACGACAGCGGGAACTCGAACGCCGTCGTGACCAGGCTGAGAAGAACGAAATAGAGCATCGCGACAACGAATCGCCATCGCACGGCGCGCGATGCGATGTCGCGTAATCGCATCGAGATTCGCGTTTGCAGGATCAGCCACAGCACACCCACGCTGTAGGCGAAATCGACGAAGTAGAGAACGTCCTGCAGACGGCTGTGCAGGATCATCTCTCGCGTGACATGAACGACGAGTCGGCGGCCGGCGGGCGCGGCCACAGCAGCAGCGAGCAGGAGCGACAAAGCGGGACTATGATCGCACGCGATGGAGATTCGCGCGGCCACCGAGGCGGACATCCCGCTCATCCTTCAGTTCATTCGCGATCTCGCGCAATACGAAAAACTCGAACACAAGATGGTCGCGACCGAGGAAAGCCTGCGGCGGACGTTGTTCGGCAGTCCGCGCTTCGCGGAGGTGATCTTCGCGTACGTCGGCGAAGAGGCCGCCGGCTTCGCCCTCTTTTTCCACAACTACTCGACATTCCTCGGCCAACCCGGCATCTATCTCGAAGATCTTTTTGTGAAGCCTGAAATGCGCGGCCGCGGCATCGGCAAAGCGCTTTTGGCCCATCTCGCCCGGCTGGCGCTGGAGCGCGGATGCGGCCGCGTCGAGTGGGCCGTTCTGGACTGGAATGCGCCGTCAATCGATTTCTACAAAAACCTCGGCGCGGTTCCGCTCGATGACTGGATCGTCTTTCGATTGACCGGCGAAGCATTGGAGAAACTGCATGAACGAAATCGATAAAACGAAGGTTGTTGCAGTGTTGAACAAAATTCTGGAAGCGGAGCTGGCCGGAGTCGTGCGCTACACGCACTACTCGCTGATGGTCTTCGGCTACAACCGCATTCCGATCGTGTCGTGGCTCCGGCAGCAGGCAACCGAATCGATGGCCCACGCCACGCAGGCCGGCGAGATGATCACCGCCCTCGGCGAGCATCCCTCGCTGTCGATCGGCCACCTCCTCGAGACGCACAAGCACGACGTCGGCGACATCCTGCGAGAGGCGCTCGAAAACGAGCGCAGCGGTTTGCAGTTGTATAAAGACTTGTTGGCGCTGGTGGAAGGAAGAGCAGTGTGGATCGAAGAGTATGCGCGACAAATGATCTACGCCGAGGAGATGCATGCGGCCGAGGTGGACAAGATGCTGCGGAAGCCTGGGGAGGTGAAATCGATCCGATGACCCCTCACCCGGTCCCGCTCCGCGGGACCACCCTCTCCCCGCTTCGCGGGGCGAGGGTTCTCGCGCATCCAGTTCCCTCTCCCCGCCTGCGGGGAGAGGGTTAGGGTGAGGGCTACGCCCTGAGCGCGTCGACCGGCTCGAGGCGCGAAGCTGCGATCGAGGGATACAACCCCGCCAGCAGGCCGATCGAGATCGCGAAGCCGCTCGCGACCGACAGTCCGAATAGCGACACCGGAAGTCCGGCCGGAAAGAATCCTGAGATCGCGCGGACGAGCAGAATTCCGCCCGCTAGTCCGATGACTGCGCCGACCGCCGACAGCGTCACTGACTCGATCAGAAACTGCCCGAAGATCTAGGCGTTCGTGGCTCCCATCGACTTGCGAAGGCCGATCTCGAAGAGCCGCTCTCCGACGGAAATCTTACGCACGGAAAAGATTCCGACGCCGCCGATCAGCAGCGAGACTCCCGCGATCGAGAAGAAGACGATGCGCCAGTTGCGAAGAATGCGCAGGATTCTGCCGCGCTCCCTGAGGATCTCCTTGCCGACGTTCGAGACGCGCACGTCGTGAATTCCGTTGTGCGCCTGCGAATACAACCTCGCCGCCTCATCTTCGGCGTCCACACTTTTCTCAGGTGTGACCGCCTGGGCCAGCATGTACGCGATGGCGTGCGAGCGGCCGAACATGTCCTGGTAGATCGAGAACGGCACGTACACGCCCTCGGTCTCCTTGCGCATGTCGTCGTCGTTGACGAATTCCATATTGAACTTCGTGCCGACTCCGACCACCGTCAGCCGCCGCCCGGCGAGATTGATCTGCTCCCCGATCGCTTTCTCGCCGCCAAAAAGCTGCTGCTTGAGCTTGTATCCCAGGACGCAGACTTGCGCGGAGCTGCGATAGTCACGCTCGCTGATGAATCGTCCCTCGGTCGTCTTGCGACCTTTGATGGTGCCGAACGACGGCGTGATGCCGTAGATGGGCACGCGGCGCGTCACTTTGCCGGCCGTGATCACGGCGCGAGTCTCGCCGACCGGTCCGATCGAGGTCACGAGCTCGTTGTCGTCGAAGTAGCGCGTGTCCTCGACTCGAATTCCGCGCGAGATATGTGCCTTCGCCGCTTCGACGCGATCGGTCGGCGTCCGCTGATTGATGATCAGCACGCCGTCGAGTCCGAGGTCTTCAATGCCTTGCCAGACGGCGACTTCGACGCCGTCCATCACCGACAACACGACGACAAGCGCGAGCGAGCCGAGAATGACGCCGATCAGCGTGAAGAACGAGCGCAGCGGATGCGCTCTCACTTCTTCAAGACTGGTGCGGATCGATTCGCCGATAACCATGGTTGCTCGGTTCCTGGGTTACTTGGTTGCTGGGTGTACTGAGCAACCCAGCAACTTAGCAACCTAGCAACTACTCCGTTCTTAACGCCTCAATTGGACTCAACCTCGATGCACGTAATGCCGGATACATCCCGAATATCAATCCCGTTCCGGCCGCGAAGATCAGCGCTTTGACAACTGTGTCGGGCGTGATGACGGCCGGATCGCGCGTCAGCGCCGCGATGCCGTCGGTGAAAAGCTTCCCGACAAAGATTCCGAGGAATCCGCCAAAGATGGACACCAGGATCGACTCGGACAGGAACTGGCCGAAGATCTGCGCCGGCGACGCGCCGACCGCCTTGCGCGTTCCCACCTCGCGCACGCGCTCATTGAACGACGCGAGCTGAATGTTCATGACAACGATGCCGCCCACGATCAGCGAGATCACGCCGCAGATCATGAAGGTCATGTCGTACATCTGATTCTGCTGCTCGTTGCGCTTCAGATTCGCGACGCGCGACAGCACTTCGTAGTCCTTCACGCCGTGCTGCCGGTGGAGGACTTTTCGGATCTGATCGACGGCTTCCTCGTGATTCTTGATGTCGATCATTCGCGCGTTCATGAAGCTGACTTTTCCGGTCTCCAGCGTCTGGCCTTTGCGCGTGAAGAATGTGGTGAGCGGAATGTAGACCTGCCGATTCATCCAGCGCAGCACGTTGCGCTTGTGATCGAAGCTGAAGTACTTCTCCTGCATCACACCGACGACCTGATATCCGGTGCCATTGATCGTGACCGTTTTGCCGATCGGATCATCGGTCGAGAAAAACTCCGCGGCCCGCTCCGCGCCGAAAACCACCACGCGGGCGGCCGTCTGCACGTCGCTGTCGGTGATGAAGCGTCCGCGGGCGGCGTGCACGTCGTTCATCGGCGAGTACGCCGGCACCACGCCCATCACGTCGCGGGGTTTTTCGATCTCGCGGTATCGGATGGTCATCGATTCCTGCGACACCGGCGAAACCAGATCGATCTGTT
>WNEY01004332.1_pt1 | contig 10797 bp, 11 predicted proteins | sample 5400531 | NCBI WGS metagenome assembly WNEY01 (sample SAMN13153338, study PRJNA577476) | soil metagenome | isolation source: 200 cm saprolite under Douglas fir tree site 1 | place: USA:California | collected 2015-04-18
TGACACCACGGTGATGCTGTGGCGGACAGAATAAGGCCCTCCGGCCTTCGCCTGCCGGGAATGGTCAAGCGACCCTGTCAGGAATCCTCAATTTGGTCATAATATTAAGGCGAACGGTTTGGCGATTGGCGTCGCTTCTTTTGGATATGGAAAACCAAAAGATTCTCGAAAAGGTCGGAGCTCTGGCCGCAACATCGTCGAACGCCGGAAAATTGATGGAGGAGACCGTCAGTTTCCTCCGGCGCGAACGGCGGCACTACAACTGGGTGGGGATCTACCTTCTCGAAGACGGAGAGCTGGTGCTCGGGCCGTACGTGGGCAAACCGACGCCCCACACGCGGATCCTGCTCGACAAAGGCATCTGTGGCGCGGCCGCGTCAAGCGGCGAGACCCTGATTGTGGACGATGTCAACTCCGACTCGCGTTACCTCGCTTGCAGCCTGGAGACGCGGTCGGAGATCGTGGTCCCGATCATCCGCCGGGGAAAAGTGCTCGGCGAAATTGACATCGACAGCGACACGCCCGCGGCGTTCAACAAAGGCGATCGCGAGCTCCTCGAGGGAGTGGCGCTAATTATTGCTGAAAAGCTCTAACTCCGTGTCTCGGCTCCAGCGAGAGTGGCTCGAGAGCGGCGCGCAAAGGAAAAAACGTGTGGCTTGACGCGGACGAAGACGTCAGCCGGATGGACGGAAAAACTCTCGTTCAGGTCCGGGAGCCCAGGATGTACGGTCTCGTCAAAAACCGCGCGTCCGGCTGCAGTCCTTCGAGCTCTCGACCTCGATTGCCGGCCTCGGGGCTTACGCCTTCACGTTCGTCTCGTGCGTTGAAGGTTAGCTGGTTTTCGGTCTGACCACCGCCGGCGCTGCCCACCCATCATCTGTCCTCTGTTACAATTTGACTTCTCCATGGCTGAAACCGAGCCCGTCCTGGTCACTGCCGGCATCCTAGTAAACGGCGATCAGATTTTGATTTGCCAGCGGCACCGCTCGGACTCCTATGGTCTTCAATGGGAATTTCCCGGCGGCAAAGTCCGCGACGGAGAAGAGATGAAAAGTTCGCTGCGGCGGGAGCTCACCGAGGAACTTTCGATTGACGCCGAAGTGGGGCGAGAAGTCTTCCGCTTGCGTCACCGCTATCCCGACCGCTACGTTGAAGTGGTCTTTTTCCTCGTGCCGGCATTCCGCGGGGACGTGCGAAACCAGGTGTTTGAGTCCGTCGTGTGGGCTTCCCGGAAGAGCCTCCCTGAATATAACTTTCTTGAAGCCGATCGCGAGTTGGTGAACCGGATATCCCGAGGCGAAATTGTCTAAAAATCGCCCGACCAGTCCGGCACGGAAAACCAGAGCAGCCCGCCAAATTCCGGTCCACGTTGCCTGGCTCTGCCTGCTGGCGAGCCTTTGCGTTTCGGCGGTCCCATTGCTCCCGGGACAGATCGAAAGCGTCGAATCGTCTCCTTCACGCGAGCTGTGGGTCAATGAGGCCCGCCTCGAAGGCCACCTTGCGCTAAGGTACTCCCCGGCCGGAGCTTTCTCGCCGGACAGCTCGACGCTCGCCGTGGTCAACCGGGACAAAGTGGCGCTGATCGACCTCCGCAGTGACGGCAGCCTGCGAAGAGTGGTGCGGCCCCGCGTCGAAAACATCGCAGACTTTGATATCCAATCTGCCAATTTCATTGACGCAAGCGGGCTTTTTCTGCTTGCCACAGGGTTTCTCCACGCCAAAGACAAAGGGCCGGGCGGGCCTACGCCGTTGCTCGCCTTCTCTTGGGACACGGTCGCGGACGCACTCACCGGCAAGGTCAACGCCGTGGGTCCGGGAGGAGGGTTCGGGCCCGCGCGGTACTTTCCCGTGATCGGATATCTCGGTCTGTACAAGGAGAGCAATTTCGACTTGTGGAACCCGGTGAGTGGTCGAGGAAGCCGCGTCAACATTCCCGCCGTCACGCGCGCGCCGGGTCTCTACGAGTTTTCTCCGGACGGCCACTGGCTGCTGCTCGCTCAGATCGAGGGGAGCTCTTCGGCGGACCCGGTCATTGTTCAACTGAGCGAGCACCGGTTTGTGGACGCGCTGCGGGGCCACCAGGGGACGGTTCTGGGCATTTCTTTCTCGCGCGACAGCAAGAAAGTGGTGACCGCCTGCGAGGACGGCAAAGTCCGGGTCTGGTCTGTGCCGGACTGGAAACTGCTCGAGACCCTCGCCGGCCACACCGGGCCTGTTCACTGGGCCGAATTCTCGCCAGATGGGCGATGGGTGGCTTCGGGCGGCGAAGATAAGACCGTGCGCATCTGGTCCGAGGGCGACGGCAAGCTTGCGCAAACTCTGGAAGAGGCTCGGGACCCGGTCTTGACCCTGGCCTTTTCTCCCAACGGCGAATACCTCGCGGCATCCACCGAACAGACCGTCCTCGTCTGGCAACGGAAGCGCGGCGGTTAAATAATTCGCGACCGGCTTCCCCTCCCCGCCAGGTTCATTTAGAACCGGCGTCAGGTTTCTTGCCCGAATCGACCGAGCGCGAAGGCGGCCAGCCTTTATCTCAGGGGAGGTCCGACCGCTGGCACTCAAAACATGGTAAAATTTTTCTTGAGCCGCCCGCTGGGCAGGTTTGCGGCGAGACCAGAGCCTTCATGCCTAAAATCGGAATGGTGAGTCTGGGCTGTCCCAAGAACCTTGTGGACAGCGAAGTGATGCTCGGCCTGCTGGCCCAGAAGGGTTACGAGCTGACGCCTCGGGCCGAAGACGCCGACGTCCTCATTGTCAACACCTGCGGTTTCATTGACCCTGCCAAGCGCGAGTCCATTGACACCATCCTTGAAATGGCCGAGTACAAGAAATCGGGCTCGGCGAAGAAGCTCGTGGTGGCCGGATGTCTCGTGGAGCGTTATCGGGACGAAATCCTGAAAGAGATCCCCGAAGTCGATTTTGTTATCGGGACGAACGAGCTTGAAAGGGTCGTTGAAGCCTGCGCCGACGTGGGCGGCTCTCGCTCCTGTGAAGGCGCCTCCGAGCCTTACCTCTATCACGAGTTCACTCCCCGGGTGCTCTCGACCCCCGGTTACTCCGCCTACATCAAGATTGCCGAGGGATGCGACCACCCTTGCTCTTTCTGCGTCATTCCGAAGATGCGCGGGCGCTTCCGGTCGCGCAGCCTGGAGTCCGTCGTGCGAGAGGCGGAGGTCCTGGCGCGGCGGGGAGTGCGGGAACTCACCCTGGTCGGTCAGGACACGACAAGCTTCGGCGAAGACCAGGGCCTTCGCGGCGGCCTGGCGAAGCTGCTTCGCGAGCTGGGGCAGCTCCCCGCACTCGTCTGGGTCCGTTTCCTCTATTGCTACCCCAACCGGCTGACCGACGGCATGATTGAAGCCGTCGCGGAGACCCCCAAGGTCGCGAAATATTTTGACATCCCGCTCCAGCACGCGAGCCCGCAGGTCTTGAAAGCGATGCGCCGCGGGTCCGGCGGCGACCGGTTCCTGCAGTTGCTCGCAAAAATACGCGCCGCGATCCCAAACGCCACGCTCCGCACGTCGATGATCGTGGGCTTCCCGGGCGAGACCGAGGACGACTTCAAGGCTTTGCTCGATTTCATTCAGGCGGCAGAATTCGACCACCTGGGCGTGTTCCTTTACTCGAACGAGGAAGGAAGCGGGGCCTACTCGCTCCCAGACGCCGTCGCGGCTTCGGTAGCGAAGGCCCGCCAGCGGAAGTTGCTCGCAGCCCAGCGAAAGATCTCGCGGCACAAGCTCCGCCAGGCAGTGGGAAAGACGTTCTCCCTGCTAGTCGAAGGCCGCTCCCAGGAGACCGAGCTGCTGTTCCACGGGCGGCTTGAGTCTCAGGCGCCGGAAATCGACGGCCAGGTTTACATCAACGATTTCGCCGGCACGGAGCCGCGCCCGGGAGAATTCCGTTGGGTCACCATCACGTCTGCTTCCGACTATGATCTGGTCGGACGGCTCGAGGAAGCGCATTTTGCCGAGCCGCCGACCCCGCGGATGGGCGGGCTCGTCGCGGGGGTGCGGCTCGTTCGGATCCAGCCCGCCTCTCAAGGCTCGGGATAGCCGAAGCGCAGGGGATGGTCATGAAATGTCTCAACTGCGGACGGGAGACCGTTTACCAGGGCAACCCCTTTCGCCCCTTCTGTAGCGAGCGCTGCAAGTTAATCGACCTGGACAACTGGCTGGCCGGGCGCTATCGGATTCCAATTTCGTCCGAAAACCGGGAATCGAAGTCTTCCGCCCCCGTGCCGGTGGACGACGAAGCAGGCGACCGTGACTGATCGGCGCAGGGGAGCGGGGGTGTGGATCGCGACCTGCGCGGGAGCCGGATACCTCCCGCTCATCCCCGGCACGGCAGGCTCAGCCCTGGGACTCGGCCTGGTTGCGGCGCTGGGACACATGCGCCTCACCCGACTGGGGCTCACAGCGACGCTTGCCGCGGCTGCGGTGGTCATCTTTATCGCGGGCGTGTGGGCTGCCGGAGCGGCTGAAAAGTTTTTCGGCCGCAAAGACCCCGGGCAGGCAGTCATTGACGAACTCGTGGGGCAAATCATCACGTTCCTTTCCCGTGCCGCGGCATCCTGGAAGTGGCTGCTGGTGGGGTTTTTGGTGTTCCGGGCTTTCGACATCATCAAGCCGTTCCCGGCGCGGCGCGCTGAGAAATTACCCGGGGGGTGGGGTATCATGTTGGACGATGTCGTCGCGGGAGCTTATGGTCTCTTGACGCTATCGCTGCTCGGATTCAAGTTCAAATGAGTTTGTGGAGAAAGGCCAACAAGTCAGACGCACCGATGGAAAAGGGAGGCCCGGGTAAACCTCAAATCGAGCGAGTGGCGCCACGTGCCGCCATTGCGGGCGGAGAAATCTCCATTCGCGGAACGGGCCTCACGGAGAACGGAAACCGACGTCCGGTGGTGCGCTTTGGTGACCAGCTCGGCAGCCTGCTGCTGTGTTCCCCGAATCAAATCGTCGTCAAGGTACCCGAGGGCGTCGTGAGCGGGGACATTACCGTGGACACGGGGGCTGCGGTGAGCCCGCCCGTCTCGGTGAAAGTGGGCGCCACCATCGCCGAAAACCTGCATCCCGTGGGCAACCCGGCCGTGGATGCTGCCGGCAACATTTACAGCACCTTCAGCGGTAGCCGCGGTCAGAAAGTCCCGGTCTCCGTCTATAAAATCGACCCCGCCCGCAAAATGCGGCCCTTGATCAGCGACCTCATGAATGCCACGGGGATGGCCCTCGACCGCGAGGGCATGCTGTACGTCTCGAGCCGGATGGAAGGAACGATCTACCGCGTCACGCCCGATGCCGAGCGATCGGTTTATGCCGAGGGGATGGGAGTGGCGACCGGAATCGCTTTCGATCACGAAGAAAACCTCTACGTCGGGGACCGCACCGGCACGATTTTCAAGATCGACCGAAAACGCGAGATTTTCGTCTTCGCGACGCTGGAGCCGAGCGTCGCCGCCTATCACCTGGCCTTTGGGCCCAAAGGAAACCTCTTTGTGACCGGCCCCACCACCTCCAGCTTCGACCACGTCTTCAGTATCACACCGTCGGGCCATGTCACGTCTTTCTACAGGGGAGTGGGGCGGCCACAAGGGCTCGCTTTCGACGCCGAGGGAAACCTTTACGTGGCATCTTCACTGGGAGGGCGGCGCGGGATTGTGCGCTTGACGCCGGACTCCAGGGCGGAACTGGTCGTCTCAGGAAATGGCGTTGTGGGTCTGGCCTTCACTCGCCAGCGCGCGCTGATTCTGGCCACCAGCCAGTCCTTGTTCGAATTGTACATGGGCATCGAAGGCAGACCTCTCATCCAGTGATATATCGCTGGTGACGAGTCGGGGCCTGGCATTCCAGATCTGGGAGCCGGGCCTCGCCCGTCGTCTTTCGCTATCGAGCTTGCATGGACGCCGAGATCATCGCCGTGGGATCCGAGCTGCTCACGCCCGAGCGGATGGACACCAACTCGCTCTTCCTCACCAAAAAACTCAATGCTCTGGGCATCGAAGTCCGATACAAAACGATCGTAGGCGACGAGCCCGAACGCCTGGCTGCCGTGCTCCGTGGGGCAATGAACAGATCCCAACTCGTCATCGTCACGGGCGGCCTCGGTCCCACGGAAGACGACGTCAACCGGAACGTCCTGGCCGAAGTGCTGGGGCGGAAGCTTCGGGAAGTCCCGGAAGTCCGCCGCCGCATCCAGGAACGCTTCGCGAGCCTCGGACGGACCATGCCCGAGAACAACCTCCGTCAGGCATTGGTGCCGGAAGGGGCCGACTGGCTGCCCAATGAGCTCGGGACGGCGGCGGGCCTCTGGGCGCAACAGGGCGGCGTGACCATCGTGCTCCTGCCCGGCCCCCCCGCGGAGCTCGAGGGCATGTTCGAGGCGCAGTGCAAGGCACGCCTGGAGAAGCTCGCGCCCAAAGAACGCATCCTGACTCGGGTCTATAAGGTTGTGGGTCTGCCGGAGTCCGAGGTGGACCAGCGGATCGCCCCCATTTACAAAGCCTACCAGATTCCCGTCACCACCATCCTCGCCACGCCCGGGGCCATCGAAGTCCACCTCCGCGCCCGGGCCGCGAGCGAGCGGGAAGCCGAAGCCCTGCTCAACGAGCTCGGAGACAAGATCGAACTTGCCCTGGGCGACCACATCTTTTCATCGCACGGGGAGTCCCTGGAAGAAGTGGTCGGGATGTACCTCGTGATGAAACACAAGACCGTGGCGGTGGCGGAAAGCTGTACGGGCGGGCTGCTGAGCGAGCGCTTGACCCGGACGCCGGGCAGCTCAAACTTTTATGCAGGCGGAGCGGTCTGCTACTCGGACGACCTCAAGACCAAAATGGCTGGGGTGCCGAGGTCGCTGATCGAGGAAAACGGCGCCGTTTCAAAGCCGGTGGCCCAGGCGCTCGCCGAAGGTATCCGGAAACGCGCCGGGGCCTCCATCGGGATCGGGATCACCGGCGTCGCGGGGCCGAGCGGCGGAAGCCCCGAAAAGCCCGTCGGGCTCGTTTACGTCGCCCTGGCCGACGAAGCCCGGACGCAGGTCCGCGAGTTTCGCTTTCCCGGGAACCGGGAACGGATCAGATACTGGGCCACGCAAGCTGCGCTGGAGATGGTCCGGCGGTCCCTGAGGTCGTAGCCAAGGTCCCGGCCGCTTCCGGCGAGTTCGCCGCCTATTGTGCGCGCCTTCATCGCCATCGCGCTGCCGGATTCCATCCTGGACGAACTCAAACGGCAACAAGCTTCATTCCGCTCCGCTCGCTCGTCGCCTTCCACTTTCTCGGATGAAATTCGCTGGACTCGGCCGGAGGGAATCCACCTGACGCTCAAGTTCCTCGGGGAAATTTCCGAGGAGCAAGCCCGAAAAGTAATTGACGCGCTCGGTACCCTCGACCGCTTCGAAAATTTCTGGGTTGAGGTCAAAGGTTTCGGGTTCTTTCCGGACGACCGCCGGCCGCGCGTGTTCTGGGCGGGACTCGAGGCTCCGCTTGGCCTGGCCGAGCTTGCAGGGAAAGTCGAGGATGCCATGGGCAGCCTGGGCTTTCCCCGTGAGACTCGACCCTTTACTCCGCATTTGACGCTCGCGCGGTTCAAGACTCCCCGACGGCAACCGGAGCTTCGGGCGCTCGTGGGCCGGGAAGCCCATAGGAGCCTGGGGCGGTTTGAGGTCTCGGAATTCTTTTTGTACGAGAGCAAGCTCAGCCCGCGAGGCGCCGAGTACCGGAAAGTCGCGCGCATTCCGCGCCCGTAGAGCCTGAATGTTTGGCACCCTCTCGACGTTGATGGCCTACCTTCTGGGGTCGGTACCCTTTGGCTACGTGATTGTCCGGTGGAAGAAGGGCATCGACGTCCGCGCCACCGGGAGCGGGTCCATCGGCGCCACCAACGTCATGCGCAACCTGGGGATCGCCGGCTTTCTCGCGACGTTCTTGCTGGACGCGGGGAAAGGACTCGCCGCCGCCATCTGCGCGAAGGCGATGACCCACAACGATTCGAGTTGGGTCGCCTCCGCGGCGGTGGCGGCGATCCTGGGCCATTGCTTTCCCATCTGGCTGAAATTTCGCGGCGGCAAAGGCGTGGCAACGGGCCTGGGCGCGTTTATCGGTCTCAGTCCTGTTCCTCTCGGCCTGGCCTCGCTGGTTTTCGCCGTGGTCGTGTCGCTCTCGCGCTACGTTTCGCTCGGCTCAATCATTGCGTCGGCGTCATTCCCCGCCCTGCTCTATATCCGCGACAAGCCGCCGCTGCCCGTCCTCCTGGGCGCGGCGGCCGGAGCCGCAATCATTATCGTAAAACACAACGCCAACATTCGCAGGCTGCTGAACGGGACCGAAAACCGCCTGGGTAAAAAATAGAACGGCAGGAAGAACTGGCGATTTCTCCCCTGTCGAAACCCCCGGAGCGGGTGTTGGCATCCGTTGATTCATCAACACCCTAGGGGTCCAGACTCATCCCCGCCGCGCTCCGCCTATTGATTTCCTTTTAGCCTTTCCACTAAGATGCGGTTGATGTGAGGCCGCATGAAACGTAAGCGCCCCCGGCGCCTGCGAATCCTATACGTCTTGCTCGCCATCCTCATCGCAATCAGCGTCCTTCCCCTGTGGTTCTACGGAAGGACGATGAGCCAGGCGAACCAGCAGACCCTGAAGACGCAGGAGCAGATTCTCCAGACGACGATCGCGCAGTCGCTGGGCCAGGAGATTTCGCTTTACATGGCCAATCTGCGGCAGAACTTGAGCGAATTATTCGACACGGTCCTCCCGCTCGCCTCCCAGATTGACGCCGCGAGCTTCAGCACCGACCCGAGGCTCCGGAACGCGCTCGAGAACTTCATCACCGGCCCGCACAACGTGAGCATCCCGTACGTGACCGCGGTCAACAATGAAGCCCAGGGGCGCGGCGCGCAAGCTCCGGACTACAACGTGGCCGACGACGCCTTCGTCCGGAAGTCTCTTGAGTCCGCCTTCATCGCCGCGCGCCAGGGGCACGAGTACCAAAGCGACCCGCCCATCACCGTCGTGACGCAGAAAGGGAGGGAACTGGTCATGGTCATTTCCCGCCCTATCAACGTGAAAGGCCGCTTCCGGGGAATGGTGGCCGCCGTCGTCACGCTGAAGCACATCGTCAAGCGGCTTAAGGACACCGCGGAGTACACGGGCCTCGAAGCCTATATCGTGGACAACGCCGGCCGTCTGATTGCCTCGAGCAACCCGGACACCAAAGTGCCAGGCATGGACATGGCAAGCGTCCCCATGGTTCAAAAATTCCTGGTCTCGGGCGGTAACGCCACCGAAACGTCCGAGTTCGACGTGGGCGAAGGCCCGAGCGCCAGACGCATGCTGGGCGCCTACTCGCAGGTGCTGAGTGTCAACTGGGGAGTGATCGTCCAGAGGAAGTTGAGCGACGCCTACCACTCGGTGACCGAGATGCGGCGGCAAACGGTGATTTGGGGTCTTGTGGCGATTGCGCTCAGCCTGGCGGTCGGCGCCGTGGCGGCCAAGTCCATCACTCGCCCCATTGACGACTTGACCCAGACGGCGCGGGCCATCGCCCAGCGGGACTTCTCCCATCGCGCCGACATCCGCAGCCGGACGGAAATCGGCGAGCTGGCGCAGACCTTTAATCTAATGGCCGAGGACATCCAGCACTACATCGGCGACCTGCAAGCGGCCTCCGAGAAAAACAGGCAACTCTTTTTTGACTCGATTGAAATGATCGCCGCCGCCGTTGACGCCAAGGACCCCTATACGAAAGGCCATTCGGGCCGCGTCGCGCAGTATTCCGTCATCCTGGCCAAAGAGCTGGGGCTCTCGGAGGAACAAACGGACAAGATCCGGATCTCCGCCACGCTCCACGACGTCGGCAAAATCGGCATTGAAGACCGCGTGCTGAAGAAACCGGGCGTGTTGACCAACGAAGAGTTCGAGCTGATGAAGCGCCACACGGTAATGGGCTACGAGATCGTGCGTCAGGTAAAGCAGCTTGCGGAGATGCTGCCCGGCATCCGTTGGCACCACGAGGCCTTGAACGGCAAAGGGTATCCGGACGGGATCAGCGGGGACGAAATCCCGCTGATGACGCGCATCATCGCCGTGGCCGACACCTTTGACGCCGTCACCACCGACCGCCCGTACCAGGCGGGAAGTGACTTTCCCAAGGCGCTCGAAATCCTGCGCAAACACGCCGGCAGCCGGTACGATCCCGTCGTCGTGGACGCCATGCACGCCTCTCACTCGAAGGGCGCCTTCCACAAGTTCGAGACCCGCAGGACTCCTCTTGTCCCCGTTCCCCAGGCCAGGAGCTGACCTCCCCTCCCGTTTCTCGCCCCGACCCTGAGCCGGCGCGCTTCGTCGCTTCCTGCCCGGCGCCGTACAGGATAGAATGGCCTTCCATGGTGGGTTCGCCGTCAGCGCCTGAAGAAAAAAAGACGAGCCTGTTTGATCGCCTCAAGCAGGCGGTGGCATCCACGAAGGCGCAACTGGTCGAACGAATCGAAGAAGCCGTCGCCGGGAAGAAAGAGATCGACCGGGCCGTGCTGGATGAGCTCGAGGCGACGCTGATCAGCGCCGACCTGGGCGTGAAGACCACTCAGGAAATCCTGGCCCGCCTCTCCGAACAGGTGACCCGCCGAAAGCTCACGGAAGCGCGCGACCTTCGGGCCGCCATCGAACAGGAAATCCTCGGCATTCTGGAGAACCCGGGCGGGGGGCGAGAGGTCGCCGGCCTCAAAGCCAGTCCCGCCATCAAACAGCCCCCGCCCGGCCTGCCGGAAGTCATCTTTGTGGTGGGCGTCAACGGCGTGGGGAAG
>WNEY01004333.1_pt1 | contig 10797 bp, 12 predicted proteins | sample 5400531 | NCBI WGS metagenome assembly WNEY01 (sample SAMN13153338, study PRJNA577476) | soil metagenome | isolation source: 200 cm saprolite under Douglas fir tree site 1 | place: USA:California | collected 2015-04-18
CCCGCGCACGGGCCCATGATCGCGGAAATCTGCGGCACGACGCCGCTGTATAACGTGTTGCGCAGAAAAATGTCGGCGTATCCCGCCAGCGACGCCACACCTTCCTGAATGCGCGCGCCCCCGGAATCGTTCAAACCAATTACCGGAGCGCCCATCTTCGCCGCCAGGTCCATGATCTTCACGATCTTCCCTGCGTTAGTTTCCGAGAGCGATCCGCCGAACACGGTGAAATCCTGCGCAAAGACGTAGGCCAGCCGGCCTTCGATGCGGCCATATCCCGTGATAAAGCCGTCTCCGTAGAACTTCTGCTCCGCCATACCGAAGTCATTACAGCGGTGCGTGACCAGCTTATCGGTCTCTTCGAAGGTGCCGTCGTCAAGCAGGAACTCGATGCGCTCCCGCGCCGACATTTTGCCTTCTTTGTGCTGGCGCTCGCGCCTCTTCTCGCCTCCACCCGCTTCGGCAAGTTGATTGCGCTTCTTCAGTTCTGCGGCCTTTTGTTCGAGATTCATGTGCGAAAGGATTATAGCGGGTGAAATGGGCCGACAGTTGTAACCGCCTTCGACGGCCTTCTTTCAGCAAAAAACAAGGGCTGTCCGCAGTGCACTTACGTAATTTGTTCGGCGCTCCCGCGTTTCGTACCCTACGGGTTCAGGTAGTTTCTACAGGAGGAACTGGATGTCACACAAGATGTGGTTGCGAATCGGCGGAATCTCCGTCCTCGGCCTCGCACTCTCGACGCCCTTGGCGGTCGCTCAGGACCATGGACACGGTCACGACAAACACGATCGGGACGATGACGACGATCATGGGCACGGCCATGGTAAAGGCCACGAAAAAGACCACGACCGTCATTCCTATTCCGATCACGATCGCGACGAGATGCGAGGGTGGTACCGCGAAAACTACCGGCACCTGCCTCCGGGCTTGGCCAAGCGCGATCGGCTGCCGCCCGGGCTTGAGCGGCAACTGGTGGTGCGTGGCACTCTGCCGCCCGGACTAAGAGCGAAAATTGTGGTCTGTCCCAGGGATCTGGAGCGGCATCTTCCTCCGCCTCCGCCGGATTGCGAGCATGTCGTGATTGGTGGGCACATCGTTCTGCTGAACCGCAGAACGTTTGTGGTGGTGGATGTGTTTCACCTGGAGATTGGGTAAGTCAAAGAGCTGGTGCGTGCAAAAGGCCAGCCGCGGCTGGCCTTTTTCATTTCCCGTCGCATAACCCAAAGCTACTGTTTCTTCGCATGAATCTATTCCAGCGACGCCCCCAGTACCTGATACCGATACTTCTTTCCGTCCCAGAAAACAACCGAGGATGTGTTTTCGCCTTCGCCCTTTTCTTCCATGTAGACGCCGAGGATGGTCTTCTTTTTCAACGCCAGCCTTTTTACAGTCAGAGTCTTGAAAGGCAAGTTGATCAGCAGGAACTTGGACTTCGGCTTGTCGGATCGCCAAGCCTCGGCCCCCACGCCATGAACGATCAGCAGCGATACTCCTTTGCGTTCCGGCGCATCCGAGGCAAATGTCGACGTGACTTTTACCTCGCCGAAACCCAAAAAGCTGTTATATGGATCGGCTACCAGAAAACCGTATTCGGCCTGGTCGGCCATGGGATTCTTGCAGCGGGCCGCAACTACAAGGTCGTCCACACCGTCGGCGTCGAGATCGCCGACAAACTGCGGAGGACCCGGCAGTAGCGAACAGTTATCGCCAAACTCTTTGTGCACGTAGTCATCGGTCACCGCAGGCACTGGAGACTTGGCGCGAGCTGGTGGCGGAGGCGGTTGTTTCTTTTCTGCAACTAGAGTTGCTGACGTTACAGCGATCGTCAACAAGACAAGGAAAACACGGAGAACGGCGACTCGGGAGGACGACATATCCTTACTCTAATCCCGATTTTTCCTGGAGGGTAGATACATGAATGGTGACGGGTAACCGAGGTACTCCACATCCCTCAGGGGCTTAAATCCCGTTTTTGGGTTGTTTCCTGAAGTGCTCCCAGCCACGCGGCTCAAGCTGGTAGCCGACTCCGGATCGGTTCATCAGGATTATCTCTTTGCTCCGCGTGATGAGCCCGACATGCGTAATGGGGATTCCGGCAATGCGCGATGGAACGCGCTTGCCGCGCGGAGCGGTGAAGAGCAGTTCGTAGTCTTCTCCGCCGTGCAAGGCGAACTGCCGACCGACCTCTCGCGCCGGCTTGCCCCCACTGGCTCGCGGAATGAGTTCTGCCTGGATTTCCGCCCCAACGCCACTTTCCTCGCAGATATGCGCCAGATCTGTAGAGAGGCCATCGCTGGTGTCGATCATGGCAGAAGCCAGACCCTTCTCGCGCAGGATGCGGCCCAGTTCGACGCGCGGCTCCGGGAAGAAATGCCGCGGATAATCGCGCGGATTCAGCTTGCCCTTAGGCCTCTTCCGCATTTCCCAAACTGCGGCAGCCGATCCTCCCAGTTCGCCGCTTACATAAATAAGGTCGCCGACACGCGCGCGGGAGCGCAACACAGCCTTTCCTTTGGGCGCGGTTCCCACGACGACGATGTCCGCCAGAATTCCATTGGGCGACTCAGCGGTGTCGCCGCCTGCCAGCGTGACTCCGTGGCGTTCGGCCAGACTGATTAAGCTGCGGGCAAAGCGCCCCACCCAGCTCTGCGCCAAACCGCGCGGCAGCGCCAGCGAAAGAAATGCCGCGACCGGCTCGCCGCCCATAGCGGCGATGTCGCTTAGACCGCGCGCCAGGCACCGGTGCCCCACCGACTCGGCCGGATGCCAGTCGCGCCGGAAGTGGATTCCCTCCAGGGTGAAGTCCGTCGTGACCAGCGTGTCCTTTTCCTTGCCTCGGCCGGGCAGAAGTCGCAGCACGCAGCAGTCGTCTCCAATTCCCGTTGAGATCGCAGGATTCTTGGCAGACCTCGCCAACCTGCGAATTTGGGCGATCAGCGATTTTTCGGGAATTACCACGCAACCAATATAAGCGACGCCAACCTATCGATGCGAAACGTCGTTTTGCGGACTCAAGAACGCCGGAGGGCTTAGTATTTTGGGGCCCTGCCTGCCGCGCCAGACAAGGGATTCCACTGTTTCACGGCTTAATTTCCTCCCCAGTCGGCAATAGAACCTTGTATCGGCCTCCTGGCCAATATGCCCACGTGCCCATTCGCTCCGGTAACGCCCACGCGGACACCGGGGGGTTACCCTGCCTTAAGTAACGGCTAATAGCCCCTCGCGGTCGTTGACAGGGGGAACCCGGTTTGCTACCTTTTACCTGACATTCACAAACACTCTGGCCGAGCGAAGTTCAGTTACATTTGGACAAGCTAAGTTCTGCATCTTGTAGGAATTGCAGACGAGTTGTTTTTTGGTTTGATCCTCGGTTCAGTAGGAAAACGGGCGCGTTAAGATTTTCCATTCCCAAGATGGGAAGCGCAGCCCGAGCATCAGGCGGTCCGAACAGGCTTTCTGCAACCTAAGAACTTGGCCTGGATTTCCGGCCCTGATCATTCAAGGCGAAAGAAGGAAAGCATTTGCATAAGCGTTTCTACATCCTATTTGTGGCCCGCGGGGACGACGGGCAGCTACGAAAGATATCCATTCCCGTCCATTATCTATACGTCTTCGTAGTTGGGGCCGCGATCGGATTCCTCAGCCTCACCGGTATTGCCAGTTCGTACGCGCGCATGCTGCTCAAGGTTTCGCACTATAACGAACTACGCACTGAAAAAGAGCAGTTAAGAGATCGTTATTCCCGGCTGGAAGAGGTCGCCAAAGAGCGCGACGTCCAGGTCGCTTCTTTGGGTTCGATTGCCAGCGAAGTATCCGCCCTTTATGGATTGAAGTCTCAGCCCACGTTGGTGACTGCCTCGCAGCAGGGAATGCAGGACGCTGACGTCACTTCTTCTCTGGATCAGCTCAGCGCGCTGCGCAATTCCGCCCTGACCGGCGCTGCCATGGTTGGCATCAGCCTGGGCATGACCCGCAATGCCACTACAGCTGACTGGTTCCGAGCCAACTCCGCACCCAACCTCTGGCCGGTCGATGGTCAGGTCACCGCCAGCTTCGGTGAGCGCATCGATCCGTTCAATGGGGAAGGCGCATTTCACAGCGGGGTGGATATTGGCGGCGCCTACGGCCACGCGGTAATCGCCCCGGCAGACGGCGTGATCACCTTCGCCGATTTCCAGGGCGGATACGGCAAGCTCATCATGATGGACCATGGCCACGGCATCTCGACGCGCTACGGCCACCTTTCCGGCTTCGCGGTCACTCCGGGGCAGCAGGTCCATCGCGGCGATACCATCGGCTATGTCGGCCTGAGCGGCCGATCCACCGGGCCACACCTCCACTATGAAGTTCGCATCAACGACACGCCGGTCAATCCTTATAAGTATCTGCGCATTACGGTCGCGCACAGCGGCGGCTTCCAGACCGGAAGCTAGGACAGACCAGTTCTCAGTTCTCAGCTTCTGGCCCTTGCACTCTTTCCCTAGCTGAGCTACGTTCATGGGGACGAGGAAAAGGAAGTTCCCACCTCTTGGTTCTCAGTGCAATGTACCGGCACGATTATGCGGCTACCTGCGCGGGTTAACCGAGAACTGAGAACTGCGAATTGCGAATTGCGAATTGCCCCATGATCAGTTTCTTCCGCTCGATGCGCGAGGATATTGCCGCTGTCTTCGAGTCGGACCCCGCCGCCCGCTCCTACTTTGAGGTTCTCTTCTTATATCCCGGGCTACAAGCCGTGTGGGCGCATCGCCTGAGCCACTGGCTCTGGCGTCACCGCATGCCCTTGTTGGCGAGATTCATTTCGCAAGTGGCGCGACTGTTTACTGGCATTGAGATTCACCCCGGCGCCGAGCTTGGACGCCGTCTCTTCATCGACCACGGCATGGGTACGGTGATCGGCGAAACAGCGGTCGTCGGCGACGACGTCACGCTCTATCAAGGCGTAACGCTGGGCGGGACTGGCAAAGAGAAAGGTAAGCGCCATCCTACCCTGGGGAACAACATTTCCGTGGGCTCTGGAGCAAAGCTGCTGGGCAACATCACCATTGGAGACAATTGCCGCGTAGGCGCCGGCTCCGTCGTACTGCGGAGTGTCCCCGCCAACTCCACCATCGTCGGCGTGCCTGGGCACATCGTTTTACGCGACGGGAAACGCGTGGTTATCACCGACCCCAAAGACATTCGGGACCCGCTGTCGGATGTGATCATCAAGCTGGCTGCGGAACTGCACGAATTGCGCGAGAAGTTTCAGCAGCACTCGCATAATGCGCTGGGCGCTGAGCCTGATCTGTCATTCGATGAAGACAGGGCGACTGCGAACATCTCTCCCCAAGAGCTGTTCCAGGATGACTACCAGATTTGAGAAGCAGTGATCAGTGATCAGTGATTATCAGTGATCAGTGGTCAGTAAGTACACGTTCGCGACCTGCTTGGTTTCACTGGCCACCGATCACTGCCCACTGGCCACTGCTCTACTGCCTCAACCCCATCCAGCTTTCCGAGACCACCAGGGAATTGCCGGGATTGTGCGGATCGTACTTCACCGACGTGGGCAGGCCCAATCGGCAGGAATGCAGATTGATCCATTGGCGCAGATAGGTAACGTCCTGCGAGCACTCGTACGATACGCCCGCCACGTCGTATTTATAGATGAGCAACACGGCGGCATGATGGCCGTCGTTCGGCTCCATCTCCTGCACATCGATGACGGTTCCATCAGTGATGCGCCCGATGCCGTCGAGCCAGGTGCGGCGTTCGCGTTCCAGTTCTGCAGGCCCTTTGGGCTTGCGCCGCAAAAGCGCGTACGCGCTAATGGCAACGGCTGTGCCGCCAGCAACAACCAGCGAATAGAGTCGCAATGAATCCATACTGAAGATGAGTGAAGGCAGCCAGCAGCTGCCAATTCTGTTTTCGTTATCAGAATATGACGGAAGCGGCGTCTGCGGAAGTGGGTGCAGGGGTACCGAGGTGCGAGCCTGTGGAAAACTAAGAGCAGTGATCAGTGATCAGTAAACAGTAAACAGTAAACAGTAAACAGTAAACAACCCACCGGAGCTACGCACCGGAAAACGCATTTCGTTTTACTGGCCACTGCCCACGTTCTTTTCTATTTCTGCTTGCAAACAAATTCCCGAGCCATCTCCCCGAAATTGCCTTCTGCCACCTGGCCGAACTGATCGTCGCGGTGAGTTTTTTTGCTGACCACGAGCTGGCCGCTGCGATCACGCGAGTAAAACCATTCGGAGTTTGGCACGACGCTGCCGCTGGCGCAGTTGAACCGAACCCGCGCCCGCAGTTCCACAAAGGGGCCGCCCTGTGGCAACTTCAGAGGCTCTTTGTATTGCACGCGGATCCATGCGGTGCGCAGACCGTTTTTCCGCGCCGTGACCGAGCTGACCAAAACCTGGTCACCACCGGCGGTCGCGCCGATCTGTCGCCAGTCGCCCGCGGCCAGCACCACCAGTCCAACGAGCAGGACCGGGGCCAGCACCACGATCACGAAGATAAACAGTCCCTTCTTTATGGGAGACACGGATAAGGGCATAAGAACGCCGGAGACACTTTGGGGCAAAAAGCGATTTCTGTCAACTGGGGCAATCTGGGTACGCCTGAGTTTGGAAAATGCTTATGTGGGGACAGCCGCCCTCGGCTGTCCGGTCGAGCGAAGCTCGACGGTTACTTCGCCTCGACTGGCAAACTAAGCCATTTCCAAATTTGCGGTCAATGGTCAGGGATCGAAGTACCCACTGATCACTGACTACTTGCTACTGAGTTCTGATAAAAGTTCAGAGCCGGTGGCAGATCGTCTGCTATGGTTGACTGCTGCGCGGAGGATGGGCCTATATGGAAAACCTTTACTGCCTGAATATGGAATCGGCGATTGGACCGCTGTTTCTGGCGGCTTCCGCGCAGGGCCTGGTCGCACTGGAATTTGATGCCCGATTGCCCGGACAACAATCGATTCGTCCGAACCCGCGCCATCTTTGGAAAGAAAAGAACGGCTTCACGTTCGAAGATTCCCGTCGCGTGATGCTGCCGTACATAAACGAGCTGGAAGAATATTTTTCCGGCAGGCGCCGCGAGTTCACTTTCCCCCTTGATCTTCGCGGCACAGATTTTCAGCTTGCCTGCTGGCGCGCTCTGTTGGCGATTCCTTACGGAGAGACGCGCAGCTACGCCGATATTGCCCGCTCTGTTGGCAAGCCGAACGCGTTTCGCGCCGTCGGCATGGCTAACAATCGCAATCCCATTGCGATCGCCGTTCCCTGCCATCGCGTGATCGCCTCCGACGGCACGCTCTGCGGCTACGGCGGCGGCCTTGGCGTGAAGCGCAAACTGCTCGAACTGGAAGGCGCGCTGACAGGGGTGCTGGCAGCGTAGCAGCCAGTTGTGCGACTGAGATTCGTACCAGGGCACGCCTTCAGGCGCAGCATTCCGCTAACAAAATCCTTTGACGACATCTAACAACAACAGCGCATCCGCTCTTCGAAAAGCCGGGCTCTTCTACCTCGTCTTCGTGATGTTTTCCTACACCACGGGCGGTCCGTTCGGACTCGAAGACATGGTCACCACTTCGGGACCGGGGATGACGCTGATCTACCTGCTGGTGCTGCCGTTTTTCTGGTGCATCCCGGTCTCCCTGGTATCTGCGGAGCTGACCACGGCAATGCCCGTCGAGGGCGGCTTCTACCGCTGGACCCGCGAAGCTTTTGGAGATTTCTGGGGATTTCTTGCGGGATGGTGGAACTGGTCAGCGTCCTTCTTGCTGGGCGGAGCCTACGCCGTTCTCTTCACTGACTATCTCGTCTACTACTTCCCCTCGATCACGGGATGGAAGCATTACATCGTTTCCGTGGCGCTGATTGCCGTGATCACGTGGGTCAACGTCCGCGGCATTCAGATGGTGGGGAAGGTTGCGACTGCGCTCGAGATTTTCATCTTTGTGCCGGTGGTGACGATGGTCGTGATCGCGCTCATGCACTGGCATCACAATCCTTTTGTGCCGTTGATTCCGCCGTACCAGCCAACCTTCAAGGTCTTCGGCGTAGGACTGGCGCTGGGATTGTGGTTATATTCCGGATACGAGCAGCTCTCGACCGTGGCCGAAGAAGTCGAAAACCCGCAACGGGCTTATCCGCGGGCGTTGGCGCTGGTCGTGCCGCTCTCGATTGCGGCATATTTTTTGCCCACGCTTGCGGGACTGGCCTCGGCTGGAGAGTGGCAGAACTGGCATACAGGATTTTTTCCCGACGTGGCGCGATTGATCGGAGGACCGTGGCTCGGCAACTGGATGACGTTGGCTGCAATGGTCGCCAACGTTGCGCTGCTCAACAGCACCGTCCTAACCACCACGCGCATGCCCTTCGCCATGGCCGAAGACGGATACCTTCCCGCGATTCTTACGCGCAAGCATTCGCGCTACGGAACGCCCTGGCTGGCGATCATAGTCTCGGCGGTCATCTACGCGTTGCTGGCGTGGCAAAGCCTCGGTCAGCTCATCTCGGTGTACATCTGGCTGCGTTCGGCCACGACCGTTCTGACGGTCTTGTCAGCCTGGACGCTGCGCCGCACACGTCCCGAGATGCCGCGCGCGTTTCTAATTCCCGGCGGGCAAATAGGATTGTTCTATGTTGTGGCTGCGCCCGTCGTTATGGCTCTGGTGGCGCTGCTCGGAAGCGACAGGTTTGCTTTGATTGGCGGCGCAATTGCGATGGTGCTGGGACCGATGGTCTACGGGATTATTGTACTTAGCCGCCGCTAGATATACAATTACATATGTATATCCAAGGAGGGCTATGCAGGTTTCAAAGTGGGGAAACAGTCTTGCCATTCGTCTACCTGCCGCAGTCGTCGAAGCACTTAAACTGAAAGAGGGCGACAGCATCGAGATTCGGGTCGCTGACAAGCGCACCTTCGACGTAAGCCGTGACACGGCCCGCCAGCAAGCGCTCGCCCGCCTGCGGAAGTTGAGCCGTCCCTTGCCGGCTGGGTTTGTCTTCGACCGCGAAGAAGCGCATGAGCGATAGGGTGTTCTTCGACTCGAACGTCCTGATCTACGCGATGGTGAGCGGGGATTCCCGCAGAGAGCGGGCCCAGCAGTTAGTAGAGCAAGGCGGAACAATCAGCGTTCAAGTTCTAAGCGAATTCGTCTCGGTCGCACGACGTAAGATGCGCATGCCGTGGGAGGACGTAATCGACGCGCTGGATGCGATTCGAGTCTTGTTCCCGTCGCCGCTTCCAATCACGCTGGATACGCACGAGGCGGCATTGAAGATTGCGCAGCAGTACGGGTTCGGTATCTACGACGCGCTGATCGCGGCGGCAGCCCTCGAAGCGAAATGCTCTACACTTTATTCGGAAGACTTGCAGGACGGCCAGATTATCGAGAAGAAACTGACAATCCGAAACCCGTTTCGGTGAGGCTTCACTGCTGCAACTCACTCGCACTTAGGCTCTGTCCTTGCGAGGAACAGCCTAATAACCTCGCCGCACTTCGCGTCGTCTCGTAGGCGCCTTCTGCAGGCCTGCGACGTGTTGCCCGTATTCCGGATGACATCAAAGAGTATTACCCCGGCCCCGTTTGAGATCGTCTCTCGGCAAGCCAACGAATCACACTGCTCCTTAACGCTCAAGCGTTGCCAATAATTAGCCATGTGGGAGGGAGGGACACTGCGTTCGCGGAACAGCAGCCCCTCCCGATATTCCAGATGGAAGGTCGATTCGATGAAACTGCACATGTCCTTAGAGTAACCCGATATTTCGTGCGCACGGCTGCTGGGGACAGGAACCACGTAGCGGCAGTCAAATTCTCGTTTCCACTCCTCGATAAACTCTCCAGCTGCGTCGTAAACCTCCACCATCGCGGTCTTGAAGCACTCAGTGTCCTTGGACGCTTTGAAGGCGTGAATAAAGTTGCTGACCTCATCTGAATGTCCAGACCCGACGGTTTTGTATACGAATAGCGAGAGCGAGAGGTTGACCGAATCCCAACAGACGTCCCGCTTTCCGCGGATATTGATCCAAGGAAGGGTTTCCACTAGCTCACCCAATCCAGAAACTTGTACCACATTCCCGCGAACGGCAGAAACCACGGCTTGCCGTTATACAACCCGAGCGGCGCTCCGGGAAACGGAATACCCACGAAGGGATTCTCAGGCTTATCGCCTGACATTAGTTCCGCCATCCTCTGGCCCTGATACGTTGCCATGGCGACGCCGTGGCCCGCGTAGCCTACGGCGTAGTACATGCCGTCGAGCTGGCCCGCATGGGGCATGATGTCGAAGGCGAAGTCGAGCGTGCCGCCCCAGACGTATTCAACTTTTACGTCGCGCAGTTGGGGATAAACATCGATCATGCCGCGGCGCAGAATCTCTGCGCTCTTGCGGATGGTCTGATCGGTCTCAGGGAAAAACGCGGCGCGTCCGCCGAACAACATGCGGCGGTCGGGGGTGAGCCGGTAATAGTAAAGATAATTCTTCGAGTCGTAAATCATGCGGTTGCGCGGGCTAACTTCATGCGCCAGTGCTTGCGGCAGGACTTCTGTCGTGATGATGAAGGAGCCGATCGGAATGAGCTTCTTCTGCAAGGCGGGAGTTGCGTGGGAAGTGTAGCCGCTGGTTCCTACGAAGACTTCCCGTGCCCACATCGCGCGGCGAGAGGTCGTGATCTTCCATCCGGATTCGCCTTGGCTTGATTCGCGCTGCAAGCCTTCAACTCGCGTGTGCTCGAAGATTTCCGCACCGGCCTTGATTGCGGCGGCGCCCAATCCGACGACGTAGCGCGCGGGATTCAGACCGG
>WNEY01004334.1_pt1 | contig 10796 bp, 7 predicted proteins | sample 5400531 | NCBI WGS metagenome assembly WNEY01 (sample SAMN13153338, study PRJNA577476) | soil metagenome | isolation source: 200 cm saprolite under Douglas fir tree site 1 | place: USA:California | collected 2015-04-18
CCGCGCAGGCGACGCTGACGACCTCATGGCAGCAGGTGACCGTGACGTACACGATCAAGTCGCCGGGGTCGACGCTCGACTTCCAGGCGTACGTGTCGAGCCCCGCCCCCGGGACCGCCTTCTACGCAGACGACGCGTCTATCGTCCTTGGCTGAAGGGGAGGCCGCCTGGCCTTCCTAGGCCTACGCGCGAGCCAAACCATCGGCGAAGCGTCGCAGTCTAAGGCGACAGACGAAGACCCCGCGAAGCCAGTGGCGGGCAATCCGCCCGGCCGATCAACATGAGCCTGAGCCGGAGTCGGTGAAGCTGGCGCCTGCGACGGGAACGAATTGCCAGTCATAGCTCCCCGCGTGCAGCGTCAGCTTGAGGACGCCGAAGCTCGTGTTGTCTCGCACTTCGCTGTTGGCGATGGGCGCGCCGAAGGTGTAGTGGCTTGCGCCGCCGGTACCGACGACGAATTCGCGGATCCCCTTCGCGTCGGCGGCGCCGCTCGGGTTCTGCGGCGCGAACCGCTCGTACTCGTGGTCATGTCCGTTGAGAACGATGTCCGCCCCGGCCGCGTAGAGGTCGCGCCAGATCGGGTCGAACGTCGAGTCGCTTCCATGCTCAGCGCCCGACGAGAAGCGCGGCTCGTGCCAGTAGGCGAGGATGCACTGAGAGGGGTGCGCGGCTAGGTCTGCCTTCAGCCACACCTCCTGCGCCGACCCCGCCCCGGCGCTCATCGTGTCGTCCCCAGGGAGGGAAATCAGGTGCCAGGCGCCCAGGTCGTAGCTGTAGTACAGAGCGGGCGCGCGGGCGCCGAAGTAGTCGCGGTAGCCCTGCGCGTTCGCGGTGTGGAACTCGTGGTTGCCCGGAGCGGGGAAGACCTTCGCGTCCTGGCGCCCCCAGTTGGGCTTGTAGTAGCTGTTGTACTCGGTCAGCGAGCCGTCGTTGTAGGCGTTGTCGCCGAGTGTCAGCACGGCGTTGGGGTTGAGCGAATCGAGCAGGTTCGCAGTCGGCGCACAGTCGGTCGAGGAAGTGCAGATGTCGCCCGCGGCGGCGATCACAGGGTCGCCGGCAGGCGGCGGCGGTGGGCTCGCGCAAGCGGCCGTGGATGCGCCCACCGTTGCGCGCGTCGAGTGGTTTCCTGCGGCATCGTAGGCCTCGACGCCGAGCGTGTAGCTCGTGCCACAGCTAAGACCGTTGAACGTGTAGTTCGTGCCGGGAGTGCTTCCCGCCTTCGTCCCGTTGCTGTAGAGGTCGTAGCCGACTACGCCGATGTTGTCGAACGACGGCCCCCAGGTGAGAGCGATGCTCGTCGTGGTCGCACTGGTGGCTGTCGGCGTTCCCGGAGCGGTCGGTGGAATCGAGTCGGGGCAGGGACTCGTCGCGATCGTCAGCAAGGCCTGCTGCGACCGATTCCCCACGCCGTCATACGCATCAACGCCGATCGAGTAACTCTTCCCGCAAGAGAGGCCGCTCAGCGTGTAGTTGGTCGCTGTTGACGAAGCCACGAGCGTCCCGCCGCTGTAGACCCCGTAACCTGTGACGCCGATGTTGTCGGTCGAGGCGGTCCAGGAGAAGGAGACACTGGTCGCCGTTGCGCCGGTCGCCTTCAAGTTGGTCGGCGGCGAGGGCGCTACCGTGTCGGTGCACGAACCCGTCGCTGCCGTCATGGAGGCCTTCGCGGAGCGGTTCCCGGCCGCGTCGTAGGCGTCGACCGAGAAGGTGTAGCTGGTGCCGCAAGCGAGCCCGCCGACCGTGTAGCTCGTCCCGGAGGTGCTCGAGACGAGTGCGCCATCGCGATAGACGCTGTAGCCGGTGACGCCCACGTCGTCGGTCGATGCGTTCCAGGCGAGCGAGACGCTCGTCGCGGTCGAAGCGGTCTTGCTCAAGCCGGTCGGCGTGCTCGGTGCCGTCGTATCGCCAGGCGATGTGCTCGTGCCGAGGTTGAAGTCCTTGATCGCGTTAAGGACGTCGGGATGGTTGAGGAGCGGGTCGTTGTTCCAGTTCCAGCTGAAGGTCATGTACCCGCTCAGACCGCTCAGATTCGGGTCTTTGAGCCGGTCGAGCATCTGACTCTCCTCGGCCGCGGTCGGCCAGCGCCACTCTGTTCCTTCCTTGAACGCCTGGAGCGTGACGAAGTACGGCTGCCCCAAAGACTGGGCAACCTGGAGAACGTGGTCTTCCCACGCGAAGTCGCAGGGCTGGCTGACGTAGCAGATGTATGGGTTGTAGTTGATGTAGTCGGCAGTGCCTTTCCACATCGTCCCGTAGTTGTCGAAATGCTGCCGCCAGTTCGCGTCGATTCCGATCAGGGTGTATTTCGTCGGAGCCAAAGACTTGATGAGCGCGTCTCGGTCTTTGTGCTGCTGCGGCGCGTTCGGGCAGGCGAACGGGTCGGGCTCGTTCGAGAAGTAGAACCCTGCGACTTTGGGGTCGTTCGCCACGGAAGAAACCATGTTCCTGATGTAGGTGTCGTCCTTCTCCCAGGCGCAGGTGGTGTTGTCGTAGTCGTACAGCCAAAGCTGTCCCTGCGTTCCGGCCGGGGTTGCGTCCGCCTCGCTCTTGGTGGAAACGTCAATCAGGTTGAAGCCGTATTGCGGCATCGAGTTCTGGTCGGTCCGGTTCGAATAGGCGAACCGGTACCTGATCGAGGGGCCTGTGCTCCCCTGGCAGGCGCTCGTCGCTGCGGCCACGGTCGCTCGTGCCGATAGGTTGCCGGCAGCATCGTAGGCGTCGACACCAACGGTGTAGCTGGTACCGCAAGTCAGCCCGGCGAACGTGTAGTTCGTCAACGCCGTCGAACCGACCTTGCTTCCATTCAAAAACACGTCGTAGCCACTCACCCCGACGTTGTCGAACGACGGATTCCACAAAGCCGAGATGTTCGTCGAGTCGGCCGTGGCTGCTAGGCCGGTCGGAGCCGTCGGCGCGAGCGTGTCCAGGCACGGGCTCGTCGCCGCGACAAACGAGCTCTGGCCCGAGAGGTTACCGGCTGCGTCGTAGGCCTGGACGCCGACGGTATAGCTCGTGCCGCAGAGGAGGATGCCGGTGAAGCTGTAGTCGGTGGCCCCGGTGGAATCGATCAGTGTCCCGGTGAGGAACACGTTGTAGCCGGCGACGCCGACGTTGTCGGTCGAAGGGCTCCAGGAGAGAGAGATCTGTGTCGCCGAAGCCGACGTGACCGTCAGGCCGGTCGGAGCGGTCGGCGCTGCGGTATCCGGACATGCGCTCGTTGCAACGACGAGGGGTGTCGGTGACGAGCGGTTACCTGCAGCATCGTAGGCATCTACGCCCACCGTGTAGGTCGTGCCGCACGAGAGTCCGCCGAGCGTGTAGCTCGTCTGCGACGTCGAACCGACCAGCGTGCCGTCGCGGTAGATCCCGTAACCGGCCACGCCCACGTCGTCCGTCGAGGCTGACCATGACAGCGAAACGCTCGAGCCGGTCGTGGCGGTGACGAGAAGACCGGTGGGAGTGCTGGGAGGGGTGGCATCCGGACTGGTCGTCTCGACGACGAGCACCGGGCTTTTGTTCCCGGACTCACGGCTCCCTATGGCGAGGGCATTGGTGCTAGGCGTGGTCACCGCGAAACTCGCCGAGCCGGTTGCGCTCACCGCCGATGTCACGTCGACAGCGGTCCACGTGCCGGAGACGTAACCCTTTGTCGATCCGATCGGCGTTGCGGATATCGAAGGCGCATTGGCGAACGTGATCCCGGATTCCTGCCAAGAGCTGTCCGACACCGTGTGCACGTCGTAGCCCATGTTCGAGCCCGTCACGGCGTACAGCCAGAGGGTGGCGCGCGTCACCTGGCCACTGATGTTGCCGCCGGCGAAGCGCAGGTACGCCTTCATCACCGGCGCCTCCTCGGCCTTGAGTCTTGTTCCACTGCCGTAGTTCGTGCTTGGCTTGCTGGAGCTGACGTACGCGTCGGCGACGGGCGTGAACTTGAAACCCGGGCTCGCGCTGGGCGGGTTGGAGACGGGTCGGTTACGCGACTGGGCTATCGGCGTCGAACCGAAGCCCAGGACCAGGGAGAGAGCCGCGACTACCGCGGAAAGCGCTATTGAGACTGTTCGTCTTCGCATCGGTCCCCCCGTCGCTGTCGGTTTCAGCAATGGCCGACGCTCTGAGCCGCATCAGCGGGCTCGGCCTGTCCTGTCCTATCCCCCATCATCGGAGCCGGCTCCCCTTGCTCCATCCCTCTTTCTTGCTAAACCTTTCGGAAGGTCGGTTTTTCGTTGTTCTCCGGTGGGGCAGGTTGCGTGCGTTAAGGTGAGGTCCCGTCCCCCAGAGGCCGTGTCGTCCGTTGCAAGTGGTAGGAGTAGGTAAATCGGGCGAAACGGAAGACGAGCCCAGCGTCATCCAAGGCCACTCGATGATCCCCCCTCATCAGAGACCGCGAGTCCGAAAGAACCGCGACAAGCGGGTCCTACGCCACCTCCCGCTTGTGCGGAGCGTTGCAAACCGCATGGGGTCGCGGGTTCCGCAGGTCGACGTCGATGATCTCGTTTCTGCCGGCACGATCGGTCTGATCGAGGCCGCCGACCGCTACGACGCCGAGCTCGGCGTCCCGTTCGCGAGCTTCGCTTACCGCCGCATCAAAGGGGCGATCATCGACGAGCTTCGACGCTTGCCCGGTACTAGGCGAGCGGCTGCTGCGAATGCGATTTCGGAGCCGTTGTCTCTTCAGGCCCCGATCGACGAAGAGCAGGACATCACGTTGATGGACGTGACAGCAGATCGACGAGCGTCACAGCCTGAGCGAGGCGCAGAGTTGAGCGAGCTGGTCGACGCGATCCAATCCCTGCCGCGTCGGGAGCGCGAGATGCTCGGTCTCTCGACCGCAGGTCACAGCGTTAGCGAGATCGCCGAGCTTTATGGGTGCAGCCAGTCCCTCGCTTCGCAGCTCATCGTGCAGGCGCGCTTTCGTCTCGAGGAGAGGACGGCCGCATAGTGCTGATTCCCCGGAGGATCGAGGGAAGGGAGCTGTCTACGCCGGAGCTCGAGGTGCTGCGCGCGGCTGCGGACGGTCTGTCTGCGAAAGAGACAGCCCGGAAGCTCGTCAAGTCACAGCACACGGTGATCGCTCAGCGCCGGACCATCCGGGCGAAACTGGGTGCTCGCAACTTGCCGCACGCCATCGCACTCGCATTCCGCCGGCGAGTGCTCTATACACCCGAGCGTCGCTAAACAACGACGAGTTTGGCGCTGACGATCGGCTGACCGAGGCGTGCCTCCGTGGGCCGGCCGAAACCGGCCTGGACGACCCAGCGATAGCTTCCCGGCGTGAGACTGTGACGGTGGCCCTTGAAAACCCATTCGGGTGGAAGGGACAGTCGAGGCCCCGACGGTCGTGCCTCGAAGATCTCTTGCGAGCCGCGGTAGAACCGAACGAGGTAATACGTTGCTTTCGGCACTGCGACCCACGCGAACGCCCGGCGAGAGGGCGCGGTACGAGGGACAGCTCCACCTTTTGGCTTGACGGTCTCCTTCGGCCCAGCCTTGTCGGGTGTACTGCTCGACGCGGCGTGCTGCGGAGGTTTCGGCGTCGAGTAGGGCCCTCCCCTCAAGACGGGTGCGGGCTCACGGACGGTTGGAGAGACCGCGACCTCTCGTGATTCCCAGAAGAAGTGGCGCAGTGATGGGACACGCATAATTCCGATGGCCGCTGCGGCCGCCAGGAGCAGGAGGATGAGGATTCGGCCGCGTCGTCTCTTCCGAGGCGGCGGTTGCAGGCGGCGCTCGAAGGTCGCCGGGCTTGGTTGAACGACGACGAGGCGCGGCGTCACCGGAGAGCGAATCGACTCGCCGGTGGTCCGTCGAGGTTCGGGCTCACGGTCTGGAAGCTGCTCTCGAGCGCGACGCGCCAAATCAGGGTCGAGGTGAGGTGTCACCGGAGAAGGAATCGACTCGCCAGTGGTCCGTCGAGGCTCGGGCTCGCGGTCTGGAAGCTGCTCTCGAGCGCGACGCGCCAAGTCAGGGTCGACGAGCACGAGCTCCGGCGTCAGCGGTTCCGCAGAGACCGTTTCCAGGTCGTCTCCAGCAGAGTGGGATGGCCGCCAAGCAAGGGCGGGCCGCCCGGGCTCGACGTCTCCGACGTCGTCTTGCGGGAGCCGAGCGCGAAGACCGCCGTATACGGCCCCCGGGACGATGGTTTGTTCGCTCTTGCCGGCTTCCTGCATACGGTCGGAAGAAACTTGGAGATCGGGTTCCACGCCGAAACCCTCGAATGGGCCCAGGCAACCTCGCGTGCGTCGAGGCTATCTAACTTCGATACACGACGACTCGGACGCCACCCAGGTGGGGAAGGGAGTCATCCGTTCACCAGACGCGCCTACCTGCGCCGCGAAAACGTCGCACAGCTTCGCTGTCCGGCCACGAATGGTATGAGCCCTTGGTGAGGTCGAGCGGCTTGCGGGAAACCACGCCCTTCTCGATCTCCGCCAAGACGTCGAGCAGTAAGTCCGCGGAAATCGCTTTCGATCGGCGGAGGAACTCATCGAGGGTTTCGTCCGCGCGGACCTCGAACGTCCGTTGCCCGCAGAGCTCGCCTGCATCGATGTCCTCGTTGACGAAGAAAATAGAAACGCCTGCTCGCTTCTCGCCGTTTGAGATCTACTACGCGCCAGGATCGCTCAAGGCGAGGCTCTGTGTAGAGGGCAGCCGCGAGGTTTACGCGTACTGCGATGAGAAGGGCATTCCGTACGAGCGCTGCGGAAAGGTAGTCGGCGCAACCTGCGAGGACGAGTTGCCGCGGCTCGAGGAGTTGTCCCGACGCGCCCGCGCGAACGGAGTTCCGGGCATCCAGTTGATCGACGAGGAGAAGCTTGCCGAGCTCGAGCCGCATGTAGTCGGGATCCGCGCTCTCTATTCGCCGGGAACCGGGATCGTCGACTTCCGAAGGGTCGCGGACGCACTGGCTCAAGACGTAACGAGCATGGGTGGGACGGTCCGCACAGGAGCTGCGGTCGTCGGGATCAGGCTCGCGGGTGGGATCGTCGAGCTCCGAACACCGCAGGGGCCGGTCCAAGCGCGAAGCGTCATCACCTGTGCCGGTCTGTATTCGGACCGTCTGGCCCGACTCACCGGGGGATCGGAGACGCCGAAGATCGTCCCGTTCCGTGGGCGCGACTACTCTCCCGTCCGGACGCCCGCGCCCTCGTCCGAGGGCTCGTCTACCCGGTGCCCGATCCCGCGTTTCCGTTTCTGGGTGTGCACTTCACAAAACAGATCTTGGGTGACGTCTGGGCGGGCCCGAACGCGGTCCTTGCGTTCGCCCGCGAGGGATACAGGTCGCGTGATTTCCGCGCCCGGGAGCTGTGGGAGACGCTCTCGTATTCGGGCTTTCGTGCACTCGCTGCACGGTATTGGCGGGTCGGCCTCTCGGAAATACGCGGGGATCTTTTCAAGCGCACCTTCGCGGAGAGCTGCAGCGGCTCGTGCCGACCATCCGTTCGACCGACCTCCTGGAGGCGCATGCGGGTGTGCGGGCGCAGGCGCTTTCCGAGGATGGCCGACTCATCGACGATTTCTGGTTCGACCATGCAGAGAACATCGTCCCGTCCGAAACGCGCCCTCTCCCGGAGCAACATCGAGCCTCGCGCTCGCGCGGGAGATCGTTCGGGTTTCGGAGGACGCCATCTCGGGTGCGTAGGCGATTCGCAGCGCGACTGGACCTTGGCGCTCTGGGGGCCGTCACGCCGCAAGAGGCGGGCTAGCTCCGGCGAGACGTGCCTGCGGGACCCGACGTGACCGAAGCCTTGTCGGAGTCGGGTGCCGCCAGATAGGGCCTGCCCGTCACGAAGGTCGGGTACGCCCGCGCCTGCTTTTGTTCGCAGGCCAGGCAAGTCCGGCCGAGGGTCAGCGTGCTACATCCCGGGGTCTCGCATCGGCGGATCACGAGGCGATCTCAGCCCCCGAAGAGTCGAGCAACTCGACCCCTACATCCGGATGCATTTCTCGCCAAACGCGTAGGTAGGCCTCCAGCTCCATCCGCAGGTACGCCTGCTCGATGAGCGGTCGCTGTGGAGGCGCGGCCTCGACGGAGCCATACCCAGCGATCTCCGCGCTGCATCCGCACCTTCTGAGGTAGGCGACGAGGTCACCCACCGAGTCGGGATCAGTAAAGAGAATTCTCATTTCCCCAGTTCGACGAGGGCCGAGATGCCGCAGGGACCGCGTCCCCAACATGGTTGCACGGCTTCGGCGACACTTCAAGCTCGGCTCGACGGTCAGGCTCTCCGGACATGGGCGTATTGGTGTTGGACACTCCGCGACCGGCACTTCCGCGGGACGGAGCTGCCGGCGATGGGGGAGGCAGGCCTGCCGCCGTGCTTGCGTGGCCCGGTGCGGCGTGGTCCATTCCATCCCAACGCGGCGAGGTACAGAAGTAAGCGGGCCGGGAGCGGACGCATGGGGATGCGTCCGCAGCCCCGGCTCGCGTGACTGGGTCGAACCAGTCTGCGACGCTGCGGCAACGTCGCGTGCGCAAACGTACGACCGATTGACGCGTGCGCGAAATCGCAGTTCACGGAAAGTGCGATGACTATCGGAGTTGATCCACAGCTTCCACAGCCGACTCACAGGCGTTGTGGACAATCGGGGAACATCCCCCCGAGTGTTCTAGCGGGGCGCGCCGTCACGGGCCCCGACTACGTGTATTAGTGGCAGGATGCCGCTCCGGGTAGGGTCGACGCTCGCGCCCAAACAGAACGTAACGCTGCGCCGTTGACGAAATGATCCGCTGCCGAATGAGGGATCGCAAAACGCAACTTCTTCCGCCGTTCTTGATCGCGGCTCTAGCGTTGGGGTCTGCCCTGATGATCCCAACCCCATCGCCAACTGCGGCAAGCCTCTCGACCTCCCAGTCGCGGATCGTGGTGCAGCCGCCCAGACGGTTGCTCCTCGTGAGGGATCGACTGATCCAGACGATTTCGACGGCAGGTCCGTATCTGACGTGGGAGCAGGGCGGCTTTGGCCTTCGTGCGCCCAAGAAGTCACCCCTGATGCACCGCGACCAACGCACTGGCAGACTCAAACAGCTCGCCGCGGACACTCTGCCCCAGTTCGGCCTCGCCTCGACCTCGACTCAGGTCGTCTACGCGACTCGCGGGGGTTCGGGCGTCAATCTTCTCTCAGTGCGGCGCGATGGAACACACCGCATCTTGCTGACACGCTCACTGGCTGCTCCCCTCGCTTCGCGTGGAAGTCTCGTCGCTTGGGCGGAACAATCCGGACCCTGGCAACGGGTTCTCGTTCGGAATCTGAGGAGCGGTCGGGAGTGGATCGCAGCCCGCCTGCGCCGTTGCGATCGCGCGGGCTGCTTTCGGATCGACTCGGTGACACTGGCCGACGACGGCGTCGTTTTCGACAGAGGCGCGATCGGAGGGCAGCCATCGCTCGTCGTGCGGCGTCGGTTCCGCGACCCGCGGCCGACTACCGTCCGTCTTCCAAACGATCCGCAGCCCGACCTCGCCCCCTCCTCCGCCGGAGCCTTCTACTACTGGTTCCAGCACGGCTGGATGCGCTGGGACTTTCGAGGGAAGAGACATCCCGTCACGACGATCAGAGGGGCTGGCTCGTGGGCCGTCTCCTACGAACGCGGACGCCTTCTCCTCCTGGTCGGCTCGAGATGCAGGCCGCGGCTCGTCGTTCAAGCACCCGACGGTCGGAGAAGCGCGGTTCCCGCTCCTGTCTCAACACCTGCTTCGCCCAAGGGTTTCGGCCGCCTGTGCCGGTTGATGACGGATTTCTCATGGATGGGCCGGCAGCTCCTGGTGGCCTGGTCGATTCTTCCGGACGTCAGTCTGCGCTCGCACACCGATGTGGGCCTCGTGAGCGTCGTCTCGCGGACCACGATTCCAGCGTCCACGAGCAACCGCTCAGGATGAAAGTGCGTGACGTAGTCCACGGCGATCCTGTCCACAGGCTCGGCCGGATCGACCAGCCTTCGGGATGACCGCAGTTTGCGGGGTTTGGCATTGACGGGTCCGGGCCTGCCTGCGAAACTTAGTGCTCCCGGCCGTTAATACGCACATGATCGGTTGAAGGGACCGCGCTTCCGGCGTCGAAGTGGACGGCATGGCGAAGAGTCCTTTCGAGATCGAGCTGAGCGAGGAGGAGGTGCGGGAGCTTCGCTCGCGGGCTGCCCGCTACACGGTGCCGCACGGCGAGGTGTTGCGAGCGAAGATCGTGCTGCTTGCCGCGGAGGGGGAAACGAACGCGGAGATCGCGCGTCGGCTCGACTGTTCGGTGCGCACGGTGTCGTTGTGGCGGAAGCGCTTCTTCGAGGAGCGGCTGGACGGTCTTGGTGACCGACCGCGGCCTGGGCGTCCGCGGCGTTTTCCCCCCGGAAGAGGTCGCACGGGTGAAGGCAATCGCCTGCGAGCTGCCGCGCGAGCACGGCCTACGGCTATCGCGTTTCTCAGGCGCTGAGCTGCATCGGCTGGTCGTCGAGCGCGGCGTGTGCGAGGCCTCGGCCTCGACGATCGCCCGCTGGCTGGCCGAGGACGCGCTCAGGCCGTGGCAGCACCGCTGCTGGATCTTCCCCACCGACCCGGCCTTCCTGGAGAAGGCAGGGCCGGTGCTCGACCTCTACCAGGGACGCTTCGAGGGCCGGCTGTTGCATCCGGGCGAGTTCGTGATCTGCGCCGACGAGAAGCCGTCGATCCGAGCCTGCGCGTTTTTCTGTGTATCGGTGGGTGGTTAGGTGTTGTCGGGGATGCGGTCTCCGAAGTGGATGCGTAGGACTGCCATTGCTTGTGTCCAGTTGTAACAGGTGCGCCAGGTCGTTTTGGCGCGGATGATCG
>WNEY01004336.1_pt1 | contig 10795 bp, 6 predicted proteins | sample 5400531 | NCBI WGS metagenome assembly WNEY01 (sample SAMN13153338, study PRJNA577476) | soil metagenome | isolation source: 200 cm saprolite under Douglas fir tree site 1 | place: USA:California | collected 2015-04-18
CGGGCAGGTCCGATTCCTGCCGGCCCGGGCCGCTGAAGTAAATCACGTTGCGCGATTTCGCAACAGACACGTCGATACTAAACACGGTCGAGTCATTCATCCGGTATAAGCCGATAATCTGACCGTCAAGATCGGCGATAGCGATCACGAATTTCGCCCGTGTGCCGAGCGGAAGACGAATGATCGCTCGCGTCTGATTCGCCGTCGCGATACTGTTCTCGATGATGCTCTGCACCTCGCCCGCGCTTAGGCCGCCGAGCGTGCCCGCCCGCGGTGCCACCAGATAGCCCTCTGGCGCTGGACCGGAGCTGGATAGCGGACCCACGACCCACGTGCCGACGCTTTCCAGCACTCCGATAGACGCCGGCTGAGTGCCCTCCGGCTGCACGGTCTGATTCACGAACGGGAGTGCGATCCCGTCGATGAACACGACGCCCGGATCGGGAGGCGCCGGCAGAAATCCGGACTGGCCGGACCCCATGAACGCGGCATATTCCGCCACGGCCGCAGACACGCCTGCCACGCCCACGCCACCTACCATCCGGCCGTTCTTATACAGCGGCACGCCGCCGGGGTTGACCGCGTTAGGATCGCTGTCATTCAAGTCCGCCTTGCCGGTGATGATGCCGAGCCCGGGTTGGCTGCCATCCAGAGTGCGCGCGGACGGAAACTCCCGGCCGGGGATGTAGGGGGCGTTGAACGCGCATCCGCGGTTCGTATTTTCGATTCCGTAAAGAGCCGCGTTGGATACGAACATAACTCCCGGCGGGAAATGGATGCCGCTGATGAAGCGCACCGTCCGGCTGGACAACGGCGCCTGGCTGTTGCTGAAGAATGCAGCCGTTCGCGCCACTGCCGCCGCCAGTTCGTTGGTGTCCACGGTGTTGCCGAAATTCCCGATGGACGACGCCGGCGCCTGGCTCTTTCGAAACACCGCCAGACTGTTGCCTTGGCGATCACTGACCGCGATCACCATGCCGGGATCGTTCACCGCGGCGGCGGCGTTGGTGACGATCGCCCGAACGTCATCCGAGGTCAACGCAGCGTTGTTCGGAGCCAGTCCGGCATCGGGACCCTGCCCCCGCGCCACAATCCCGCACGCGAGGATCGCGATCGCAAGTAAGTTCGCACTGTTAGTTCGTCTCATCAGCCGGGGCCCTTATGGCAGCAGAGCCTCAACTTTTTTCATCTGGAGAGCAAACGGCTGCGGACTATAGGCTGAGGGATTTTGGAGTAATTGAAACAGGCCGTTGATGGCCGTCCGGGTCTGAGTATTTTCCGCCGCTGTAGTGGCGATATACAGCGTGTCGATCGCCATCGCCGCCTGCTCGGCCGCGCGCTCCCCTTGCGACGCGATCCGGTCGGAGTCCGCCGCGATGCTCTTGAGCAGACGCCGGGCTGTGGCCTGATCAATGTTCGCCCCCAGCATGCGGCGCGCCAGCCCGTCCGCGACATCCGCCGTGCCGGCAGCGGCTCGCGCAATCTGATTGCGGTCGGCGGTGACATCGCCCACCAGCGCCACAACCTTCTTTACTTCGGCATCCAGTTGCTGAGCGGAGCTGCGGTCCAGCTCACTGAGGACCAGTTGGAAGATCGCGTACCGCGAGGGGTTCCAGGGCGGATTCCCCGCCCGCCGGTCCACGTACCCACGCTCCTGCCGCCAACTGTCTTTCGCGGCCGTGAGGCTGTGATGGCACGCGAAGCAGTCCAGTTCGGAATACTCGGGCCAGAACCGTGTGGCATCGCGCGCGATGCGCCGCATGTTCTCGCGCAGTTGAACAGCTTGCCCGACCACCATCGTCTTGACTTCGATCGCAGGATCCTTGTCCTTGCCATCCTTCCAGTGCCGCGGCATCACGGCCTCAAAAGAGGCCTGCTCGAAATACAGATCCGGGTGGCCGGCCGCGATCATTTCGTGATCGACGTACTTGGAGGCGTCGCCCAAATGGCACGACAGGCATTTCTCGCTGCGCTTGATCAGATCGCGTGTGTCGTACAAGCCGAGCCCCACCGATTTCTCATAGCTCCAGCCGCGCGTCGTATGCGGACCCAGCCAGTTGGAAGAAGGGCCATGGCAGTTCTCGCAGCTCACGCCGTCATTGCGGTCGAAGGTAGCGGCTTTGAGCGAAGGTTCGATATCCAGCGAATGGCACGCCAGACAACGCGGCTCCTTCTCCGGCTGGAGCTTCAGAATGCGGCCCATGCGCTGCGCCACATCGTTGCCCAGAACGGCTAGCGCGCGTGTGTGCTTGTCCTGTACTGCCCAGGTGCTGTATTCGTTCTGAAGCACGCTGGTCTCATTGCGCGGCTGAACGCCGCCGTGGCAGCTCGAAGAGCTGCACGAGCCCGGACCCGTATATTGCGCAGGCCCATCCGCCGCGCGCAGAACGCCCCCGAGTCCCCAACCGAGCAGCATGAGCGCGAACGTATGTTCGAACAGACGCATGAACCGAATCACCTATTTTTGAGTCTTCGCCGCTTTGGCCTTCGCCGTCAAAATTTGATCCAGCTCCGACATTTTCGCCTTCACCCAGACCACGTCCGGCCACTTCGTCTGAATCTTACTGTAAGCTTCGTAGGCATTCGCTGGAAGATTGGCTTTCTCGTACACGGCCGCCATCCCCACCAGCGGCGACGGATCGTTACCACTGGCCGCCAGGGCTTTTTCGAAAGGCGCCAACTCCGCGAGCACGGCTGCAGGCAGTTTGTCGTGCGGCACAGGCGGCGTGTCCTGATCCAGGTCTCCTCGCGTCCTCAAGCTTCCGAAAGACTGTCGGCTGGCAACCGAAACGCGCATCACGGGGGGCAACAGGCACGAGCCGGCCGGCTGCTGGGCGGTGATTTTTCCGGTCTTGATCCGCACCTGCGCCGATTCAAAGCGAGCTTCTCCCTTCGGACCCAACGTCTGCCTGGTCTTTCCCGCGCAGAACAGATACGTCGCGGCTGCGGTACCCGTGCGGATGGAGTCGCCTGCGAACAGCAGGTCGGTGGTCTTCGCGTCCGCCGCGGTCGCCGTATTGGCCCGCGTGAGTTTCGCATCACCCGCGGAGAGAACAATGCCGACAGGTGTTTCGGGCGTGGCAGCGGCAAGGTTCCCCACGGCGAACCCAACCGCCAGCAATCCGCCAAACAGGAAGTTTTTCATACGTTGTCACTCCTCATACAAAATCAGGTAGCAGAGTCCACGGTCATCAGCGATGACACCGTGTAGATCTCGATCGGTTCGGCTTGGCCACGCACCGGCACCGCCCCCAGCCTCGTCAATTCAACCTGCTCCTCCAGGAACGCCTGGGTGGCCCGGCTCATCAGCAGCTTGGTCTTTTTTTCCTTGTTTAAACTCTCGAGGCGTGACGCCACGTTCACAGTATCTCCGAGAACTGTATACTCCATCTTATCCTCGGAACCCACATTCCCAACCACCGCAAGGCCTGTGTGAATGCCCGCTCCCGTCTCAAAACGGTTGGGAGCGGTCACGATTTCCAGCGCGCAATTTACGGCGCGCACCGGATGATTCCCCAGCTCAGCGCCGTCCTCATCGGAGAAGATCGCCAGGATCCCATCTCCGATGAATTTATTGACGTGTCCGCCATGCTTGACGATGATCGAGACCATCTGGCGCATGTATTCGTTTAACAGACCGACCACCACCGTAGGGTCCTTGTCTTCGCAGAAGGATGTGAAACCCCGGATGTCGGTGAACAGGATCGTGACGAACTGGCGGGTTCCGGACAACCCAATATCACTGGACTTATCCAGGCTCGTAGCCACGCTTTTCCCCACAAACATAGAAATCGCGCGGCGGAAGTGATCGCGCCTCTGCTCGGCCGTCACGAAGCGGTAACCGATGGAGGGAACCAGACTGAACAGCCAGCAACCGGCCAGGTCGGAGGTGGAAAGAGTGTAGCCCGATAGAAACAGCGCATGGGACCCGGCCAGCGCGCCTCCGAGGATCGCCACGGACGAACCCGCCACCAGGCTGGTGCGCAACGTCGTCGCGGCACCGAATGTCAGAAACGCGATGGCCAGCAGAGCAGCGCCGCGGAGCCACAGTGGCGCCGTGAGAATATAGTTTCCACTCAGAATCGTGCGCACACTATTTGCGTGGATTTCGACTCCCGCGGTGGTCCATTTCAGCCCTTGAAATACCGTATAGAAAGGAGTTGGATACCGGTCATCGATGCTGTCCGGCCCGATGAGAACGATTTTGCCTCCCACCCAGTCTTTCAACTGCTGCCTGCGCCCCGCGCGCGTTGCCTCGATAAAATCGGCCAGCGATATTTTAGGAAACGTATCGGCCGGGCCCGCGAAGTTGATCCGAATGACTCGATCTTCCGAGGTACGGATGACCTTGCCATTGAGCGCCAGCCGCCCGCGCTCAACAACGGCCTCCTGGCCTAGCGCCTTCTCGGCGATCCTAAGCGCGAAACTCTTGGCAAGAGCCACGCCCGCCGCCGGCGCCTCCGCGTTCGCCTCCAATAGCTCCTGCCGGCGCACAAATTCGTCCGTATCGACGGTCAAATTGGCATAGCCGGAGAGTCCCAGGGCCGAAGCGATCATGTTCACCGGAATCGGCCAATCCTTCTGTTTCGCCACCAGGTCCGGGATAAAACCGATCACCACCGGGATCTGGGCCGAAGTGACTGCGTCAGCCAGAACGCGGTCGTTGCCGGGCGCCCATTTCTCGACCGGGATTCCAAAGGCCACGTCCATGGCCACCACTTTGGCTCCTCCCAGTTCCGCGCCGCGAATCGCTTGCGCATAGTAGGGGTGCCAGAAGGCCAGCAGCTCCGGGAACGTGTTGAGCGCCTTGTCGTCGGCCACCACAAGAACAATGCCCTGCGTCGCCGTCTTGCCGCGCAGCACAAAGTGCGCGTCGTAGGCTTTCAAAGAGAGCAACTGAAAGAAGCGAGACGTGCTCAGCAGTTGCGTGGCGCCCGCCGCCGCGAGAGTAACGATGCCCCAGACGAGGCCGTAGCTCCACCGGCGTGTCTTCAGAAATGCAGGCATTCTCACGACGAGAATCCTGAGCTTCGCCGTGGGGCAGGCGCACCCGCCTGCGCCGGGCCCATTGGCCCGGCCTTGATTTTACGGAGAGGCCGGCAAATGCGCCGTCCGCAGGCCACGGGCCTTCCCCACGACGCGAATTCCTCTGCGAACTTGGGACTCACCACACTAGCGTGTCTTCAGCAGATCGTCGATGTTCTTCAGATTCTGGCGCGCGAACTTGGCCTCCTCCAGATCGGCGTTCAGATCGAGCATGACCTGGAAGTGCTTTCGCGCCGCGACCCACGTCTCCAGGCGTCCGTCCTGGATCGCCTCCCTCGCATAGCACAGGGCCAACGCGTAGTGGGTGTACGGATCATTCGAATCGTAGGCCAGCGATTTCTGGCAGTACGCCACGCCCAAATCGAAATGGTTTTGCTTGCGCTCGGCATCGCACAGGCCGAAGTAGGCCAGACTCCGCATATCGCGCCACGTGTCGGTCTGGGCCGCGCGCTTTTTCCGTCCGACGCCGGCCAGAAATCCGAGCACGTAGTAGTTCATCCGGCCGGCCAGCTTGCTATCGAAATCGCTCAGCCGCAGATATTCGGTGTACTCGCCCGACGCCTCCGGATACTTCCCGCTGAGCCGCAAGCTTTCGGCCAGCCACAGATGCGGCTCCGCCGCCGCGGGCGCCAGCTTGATCGACGCACGTGCGGAATCGATCGATTGCGCGTACAGCTCCTTCATCCGGTAGGCTTGCGCCTGCAGGTACAGCGCCGTGGCATTGGTTTTATCGCGTTGCGTCACCAGGTTCAACTGGCGGATGGATTCATCCACCGCGCCTGTGTCCAGCAGCATTCCGGCCAGGCTCACGCGAGCTTCCAGATAATCCGGATCGATCTCGATCGCTTTGCGAAAGGCGGCCTCGGATTTCTGCTCTTCGAACAGCGAGTTGTAAGTGCGCCCCAAATAGAGCGCGGCCTGGCTGTAGGTCGGATCGAGTTGCAGCGCCTTTTCGAAGTGCTCGACGGCTTTCTTATAGTTGTCGGCGAATCCTTTGTTGTAATATTCGAGTCCATCATTCAGTTGATCGAGCGCGGCTTTGGTGCGGCGGCGCGCGATCAGAATCTTGATGGTGACGGTGGCGTCCCGCCCGGGATAAACGGTCTCATCGCGCGGGCCATCCGGTTCATAACCGAGCTTCACGCCCTGAATCGTGTGGCTCCCTGGACGCATGCCCGGCAGGCGCAGCGGGCCACCCTTGTTCACGATGCCGCGCGAAACTCCGTCGACGAAAACCTCGACGCCGTCCATATTGGTCTCGAAGATCAGCGTGCCGTCCACTGGCGGCGGCGCATGCGCTACGCGCAATCCCGTAGGAAGATACGCGAGCAGCATGTTGGGATCGAAGCTGCCGCGATCGGAAGTGGGATTCTGCTGTCCCTTCGTCGCTTCACGCACGTTGCGGCGGACGTATTCGGCCAGCTCATCCGCGGTAACGATGCCGTCGCCCGACTCGTCCGCTTCGCCCTCCAGCCCCTTCACCACGTAATACGTGAAGATGCCGTGCCCGCCGCCCCAATCCTGGCTCTCGAACGAACGCTCGCGGTCGCGGCTGGCCGTGAGCGAGAGAATCGACCGCGACAGATCCAGCAGACTTCGATTCAGCGCCTGCGCATCGGCATCGGGTGTGATGGCCCCGCTGTGGCAGGCGTCGGTCATCAGCACTTTCCACTTGGATTTGATCTTGGTCCCGGCCACCTGTCCCAGCGTGTCCATCGGATAACCCGTGCCGGGGATGTTGTTGGGGTCCAGGTCATAGGGCGCCAGATACGCCCGCCCGCCCGCGATGAATCCGTGCCCCGCGAAGTAGATCACCACGCGATCTTCTTCCTTGGCGACCGAGGGCAGCCAGGTTTCCAGCTCCCGCTTAACGTTCGCCAGCGTGGCCTGCTGGCCGGTAAGCCGGTGAACATTCTCCGCGCGGAAATTTCCGCCCTCCGGGCTGATCAGGACCGAGTAGATGGAATCGGCATCGCGCTCGGAATATTCGAGCTGCGCCCTGGCCGGCAGATTCTTATAGTTTCCGATGCCGATAATCAGCGCGTACCCGCGCGGAACCGTTACCGCCGGGGTCGCCGCTGTGTTGTTCTCCTCGTACTTGAGGTCGCGCTGCTGTTTTCCCTTATCTTGCGATCGCGGCTGGGCGGGCGCCAACAGCGCCACAACCGCGAGACTAGCGATGCGCCAGACGTAGCTCATAAATGATTGGTCCTGAAAGCGGCTTAGGAGAGGACACCACGGTCTGACCTGGCCCCTCCGTAAATACCAGGTCGCGAGAAGTAGCGGTCGCGGCTCCATTCAAGTGTTCGGGCAGTTTTTCGCCAGGCTGAACCGGTTTGAGGCCGGCGGAAGTGTCGATGCATTCGCCGCGTGCCTTGAAAATGTTGTCGTCGCAGCGCGTGTGCAGAGACGCAGGCGGTGCGCTGGGCGTGGACAGCCCCGAGGAAAGCGGCTTGTATTGCCGGCCCAGTTCGACCGGGCTGAGCACCCAATAGATGATGTCGTGGCCCTCCGGACCCGCAACTCGGAACCAGCCTTGCCGCGCGGGAACCGTGTAGTCCTTGGAGGCTTCGATTCGATTGTCGCTGCCGCTGTCCGATTTCGGAAACAGCAGGTCGTAGCTGCCGGAGGTGCCCCGGTCCGTGACGTATAGATAACCCGGGAAACTCGTGGACACGCGGAACCGCAGACGGTCTCCAGCCGCGAACACCGTTGCGGGATTCACCGCGCGCCATCCCGCGGTATCCTGCCGCTCGACGCTGACTTTAATCCGCGGCGGCTCCTGCGCGAGCACAGCGGTCGCCACGGAAAACCCGACCAGCAATAGACGCATAGGCTATGTGTCCATCTTAGCTCCAGTCGCGCTGGGTTTCTCTAAGGGGTTTCACTTAAGTAGTGCGCCGGATTCGTCAGCCCCCCGCCTCAAAACCGGGATACAGCGTCATTCCGCCATCCACGTAGAGATTTGTTCCGGTGATGTAATCCGCCATATCGGAAGCCAGAAACACGGCCACGCTGCCGATATCCTCAGGCTCGCCGATGCGGTTGTATGGAACCAGCTTCATCAGATCGTTGTAGGCTTCCGGTGTGGCCCAAGCCTCCGTGTTGATGGGCGTGCGGATGGCGCCGGGACAAATGCTGTTCACGCGGATGCGCCACGGAGCGCATTCCTGGGCCATGCTCTTCATCAGCATCATGACGCCGCCTTTGGACGATGCATAATTCACGTGGCCCGCCCAGGGAATCACGTCGTGCACCGAGCTCATGCAAATGATCTTTCCTGCCGACACCGACACCGCTGCCACCACGCCGCGCCGCTTGAACTCTTTCACCGCCTCCCGCGCGCACAGAAATTGTCCCGTCAGGTTGATGCCGATCACCGTGTTCCATTGCGCCAGTGTCATGTTCTCGAATGGCGCGTCCTGCTGGAGCCCGGCATTGTTCACCAGAATGTCAATGGTGCCGAACTCCTGGATCATCCGTTTGAACATGGCTTGAACCTGATCTTCTTTGGAGATGTCGGCCAGGATGGCGACGGCGCGGCTTCCCAATGATTTGATGTGGTCCACAACCTCTTGCGCGGCCTCGTCGCCGCGGACGTAATTCACCACGACGTCCGCGCCGGCTTGGCCCAGTGCAATCGCGACGGCTTTGCCGATTCCCGAGTTGGCCCCCGTCACCAAAGCCTTTTGCCCTTTGAGAAGGACAGGAATGGTTCGCGGGGAGGGCGTCAGCGCTTTGGGAAAATTCTCAGAATGTGCGGGCAAGTCGACGTCTCCTTGTGAAAAATTTAATGAATACTGCGCGGCTGAATCAACTTCGCAATCAAGCCTGTCCAGCCGGTCTGGTGGTTGGCCCCTACGCCGCGGCCGGTGTCTCCATGGAAATATTCGTAAAACAAAAGGTAATCGCGGAAATGTGGATCCTTCTGCATTTTTTCGTTCTGACCGAAAAGCGGCCGGTGTCCGGCGCCGTCCCGCAGGAAGACCCGGCGGAGCCGAGCCCCGAGCTCGGTGGCCACTTCGTCAATGCTCATGAATTTTCCGGAGCCAGTCGGGCACTCCACCCGGAAGTCGTCGCCGTAGTAGTGGTGGAACTTTTGCAGCGACTCGATGATCAGGTAGTTCACCGGAAACCAGACCGGGCCGCGCCAGTTGGAGTTCCCTCCGAACAAACCGGAGGTCGATTCGCCCGGCTGGTACTCCACCGTCATCGACTGGTTATCCCAATGGAACGTATACGGTTGATCTTTGTGGATGCGTGAGATGGCGCGCACGCCGTAATCGGAAAGGAACTCGGTTTCGTCCAGCATGCGCCGCAGAACCTTTTTCATGCGGCTGCCGCGCAGCAGCGACAACAGGTGGCGCTCGCCTGAGCGCGCTTCCTGCCAGCGGGAGACCAGAGCGGCCAGATCCGGCCGGTAGTTGAGAAACCACTCCAGCCTGCGCTTGAATTCCGGGACTCGCTCCAGCAGATGCGGTTCCAGCGTCTCCACCGCGAACAGCGGGATCAGCCCCACCATGGAGCGAATCTTAAGCGGAATCATCTGCCCATTGGGCATGTTCAGGACGTCATAGTAGAAGCCGTCCTGATCGTCCCAGAGTCCCCATCCCTCTTCGCCGCCCATTTTCGTCATGGCCTCGGCGATATTCAGGAAGTGTTCGAAGAACTTGGTCGCGATGTCCTCGTAGACGTGGTTGTGCTGGGCCAGTTCCAGCGCGATCCGCATCAGGTTCAGGCTGTACATGGCCATCCAGCTCGTCCCGTCGGACTGGTTGATGTAGCCGCCCGTGGGCAGCGGCGCACTGCGATCAAAGACGCCGATGTTATCCAGGCCCAGGAAACCGCCCTGGAAAATATTGCGACCGGCCGCGTCCTTGCGATTCACCCACCACGTGAAGTTGAGCATCAACTTGTGGAACACGCGCTCCAGGAATGCCAGGTCGCCTTTGTCCCCAGGCTTCTCCTCGCGCCTCCGCTTGCGGTCCATTTGAAACACGCGCCACGTGGCCCAGGCATGCACCGGAGGATTCACGTCGCCGAACGCCCACTCATACGCGGGCAACTGCCCGTTGGGATGCATGTACCATTCACGCGTCATCAGCACCAGTTGGTCTTTGGCGAAATCCGTATCCACCACCGCCAGCGACAGCGTGTGAAACGCCAGATCCCACGCCGCATACCACGGATACTCCCACTTGTCCGGCATCGAGATCACGTCGGCGTTGTTCAGGTGCGCCCACTCGAAGTTGCGCCCCGTTTTTCGAGGGTGAGGCGGAGGCGGGCCGGCCGGGTCGCCGTTCAGCCACTGCGGAATGTCGTAATAGAAGAACTGCTTGCTCCAGATCATCCCCGCCAGGGCCTGCCGCTGCACCATGCGGGACTCGTCATCGCTCACGTCATGCTGCAGTTCTTTGTAGAAATGATCCGCCTCGGCGCGGCGCTCCTTCATGATCTCGTCAAAATCGCTGAACGGATCGTTGGAACCGCCCGCGCACAGGCGCACTCGCACGATTCCCTCCTGCCCCGCTTCCACCCTGACGATACAATGCGCCGCCACTTTGGTCCCGGCGCGCTCCGGGTTCACTGCGGCCCCGTTACCATGCACCACGCACTCGTGGATCGCGTCTTTGGGGTAGCCGTGCTGCTCCTGGCCGAATAGCCGGTGCATGTTCGTCTCGTTGTCGCAGAACAGGTACTGGGGACCGCCTTCGGCGTAAAATTCGTATTCGCCGAGCTCCGCGTGATG
>WNEY01004337.1_pt1 | contig 10794 bp, 7 predicted proteins | sample 5400531 | NCBI WGS metagenome assembly WNEY01 (sample SAMN13153338, study PRJNA577476) | soil metagenome | isolation source: 200 cm saprolite under Douglas fir tree site 1 | place: USA:California | collected 2015-04-18
CACAGCCGCCCATGCCACAGCAGCAGCCCGGGCCGATGCCGCCGATGAACACGCCTCCAGCGGCACCCGGGTTCTTCGCTCCACCGAGCGCGCCAGCGTTTGCGCACCCCGCCTTCGCTCCCGCAACCAGCGGCCCGACCGCACCGGCGCCGCCGACCGCCCATCCCGCCCCGCCGGTTGGGCCGCCCATGCCACCGGCCTACAGCAATCCGCCGGCTGGTCCAGCTCCTCAGCCCGCCACACAGGATGCCAGCCGCCGCGGAAAACCAAAGCGCCGTCGCTTCAACTTCAACGTCCTCGAAAACCTCGAGAAGATCGTGCAGGCGAGGAGTGAGCCCCTCCCGCCGACGGGATGGCAGCCGCCGGCCGGTGCATCGCCAACCCCGGCGGCACCCGCGCCCACGGTCCCATCGGTCGGGGCGCCTCCCGAATTAAGGGTTCTGCCAGGGCCGGCGGCGGAGGCCGCGAGTCCCGTCACAGAGTCCCCCACGGAGGCGGCTTCGCTGCCGTTGCCGTTCGGCCAAGGCGCCCAGGACGCGCGCAAGACCGCGGAGCAGGAGGGCGCCGCGACTGAAGCCGAGGAGCCGAGTGTCGCCGAGCAAGCCGAAGAGCCGCCCGTCGCGAGTGAAATAGGGACGGCCAGTGACGTAAGCGACATCGAGGCGGAGGCCCCGGTGGCCGAAGTCGAGGCCGAGCAGGAGGCGCCGCCGGCCGCCCCGGCAACGCCTGAGCCTCGAAAGTCGATGCGCGAGATGCTGTTTGGCGAGGAACCTCCGGCTGCGGCTGCCGCCGAGGAGGAACCGGCCATCACCTCGTCGTCGCCATCCGACCCCGAACCGGCGTCTGCGGAATGGAGCTGGCGCCCCACTCGTTGGGAACCCGCCGAGGGCGCGGCACCGACGCCCGAGACGGGAGCCGCGGCAGCGGAGCCAACTGCCGAGGAGCCTGTCGAAGAGCCAACATCGGCCGTCGAGGACGCTGCCGAGCCCGCGCCCGTCGTCGAAGCCAGTGACCCGGAGCCGTTTGCGCCGTGGAAGTCATCGTTTGCCTCGGAGCTAGCGGTCGAATCGGAGCCAGCCAAAGCGGATGCCGAGGAGACCCCGGCCGGTAGTTTCACGGAGACCCCCACCGGGGCCGCCGCCAACGGACCGAGTGCCGGCACCGTCGTGATCATCGAGGACGATGAGACCGCAGCCAGCTATTACGCGACCTTGTTCCGAGGCAACGGGTACCGGGTCGAGGTAGCGAACGACGGTGTGTCGGGCGTCGATCTCTGCACCCGCGTCCAACCGCAGGTGATCCTGCTCGACGTCATGATGCCGCGCCAGAACGGCATCCTGGTGCTGCAGACCTTGCGGGCCTCCGACGAAACCAAGAACACGCCCGTGGTCGTGATGTCGAACTTCAGCGAGCCGACCCTGATCAAGCGCGCGATCCAACTCGGCGCTCTGGAGTACGTGATCAAGACGCAGGTGGAAGGCACGGCGTTGCTCACCGCCATGCCGCGCTGGATCAACCGCGAGAAGGCCTTCGCCGCGGCTTAGGTCCGGACTCGAAGCGTCGCGATCCCCCAGGCCGGCAGCGAGAGCCGAACCAGCCCATCGGCCAGGGAAAGCGGCTCGCGCAAATCGCCGGCGAGCGTGATGGAAGTGACCTCCGTCGGCGCCGGTTCGAAATCGACGCTGGCCTCGCGCGGGGCATCGGAGGCATTGAGGACTCGCAGGTCGTAGCCGTCCGGCCGCGGCACCAAGCCAGTCATCTGGATGGTGTCCGGAGCCAGCTCGATGCGGGCGCCCGTGCCGGCGATGGTTGGGCCGGTGCCGGCAACAAGGGGCGTCAGGGTTGATTCCGCCATCCGCCAGACGCCTCCACGTTCCCAGTCGCCCTCGTGGAAATACAGGCTGTAGCGAAGCCGGTGCCCTCCCAGCACCTGCGCGCCAGGTGCCTCCAGGCCCGGACCGGCGTGTCCCGTCCGTGTGGTCAGGTCGTCGCGCGAGAGCCAGCCGACCGAGCGCAGCAGAGTCAGCGCCAGCTCCGGTGGGTCGCCGGGCAGCACCTCGTACTCGTGCAGGCCATCGGCGATCAGCGCGAGTCCGGCCCGCCCATCGCTGACGTCGACGAACGACCACAGCGGGTAGGTCGGCAGCTCGAGTTCGGTGGCGCCCGGATCGCGCCGGGCGCCAATGACGGGGCGCCGGGTCACGTGGAAGGGCGTGTCGGCGGCCGACTCGCCGACTCGAAACGGCAGCGGAAAGTGCGCCCGCAGCCGATGGTCGGGCGTACGGTTGATGATCTCCAGCTCAATATCGAGGCGCGGGGTATCGGCCTCCAGCGAGAGGCCCAGACGAATCGGTAGCGCCGTTTGCCGGTCGCTGCGCGCCTGGCGGTCAGGACGCAGTCCGTCGTAGACGGCAAGGTCGAAGCGTGCCTCCAAACTGGCCCGCATCGGCCCGGTTTCGACGACGGTGCTGCTGAAGTTGCGTACTGGCTCGGCGAGCTGCGGACTGCGCGCGGGCGGCGAGAAGTTGTACTCATCGCCGGCGTCGCCTTCATCAACCAGTCGGTGCAGTCCCTGGTACCGCAGGCCGGTCTGCCGGTCCACGATCGTCAGTGTTCCATCCGACAGAAGCTCGCAACTCAGCCGCGCGTTCTCCAGCCGGCGGGTGGTGGCGGTCGCCGGGACGCGTGGACTCCGCGTCGTGACCGACGCAACCGAACCGCCGGCGACGATCGGGGTCAAGACGAGGGAGTCCTCGATTTCCACCAGGCCTTGCCGCGGAAAGAGGCTGGGATTCCACACCTGGCCCGCGCCGGCCAGCCGGCTCAGACCGCGCTCGACGACGGCCTGGGCGATGCGCAAAGCGGAGACGCTCCGCTGCCGCGACGCGTCCGCGACCGCATCGATGCCCGAGCCGCAGGCGGTGTCGTGCGCCGCGTTTTGCAGCATCAGGGTCCAGGCCTTGTCGAGCGCATCACGCGCCTCGATGCCGCTCAGGGCGACGATCGGCTCCGCCAGGCGCTCGAGCGTCCGGCTGGCCGCGAAGTGACGTTGCTTGTCGGTCACCCGCACCGACAGCGTGCCCATCAGGACGTTCGCGCGCGCCGAGGAGCGCAATTCGCCCCGCCATCGCGGCCACCCGTCCGCGGGCAGCGTCGCCAGGTAGTCATCAAGGCGGGCAAGCCGGACAATGGTGCCGTTGAGCCGGCCGCTGGCGCCCCGAACGGCCGCGCTCAAGGCCGCCTGTGGTAGGACGTGGTCGTTGCCGTTCATCAGCAATACGTTCGCGGTGGGATGAAACGGCTCGATCGCCTCCAACGCGGATGCAACCCACGTCGCCAGGGCCGCGGGCTCGGTGGGCAGATCGACGCCCTGCGCGTAGGAATTGCCCATGTAGGCGGTGAGGATGCGGCTGCCATCCGGTGCTTCCCAGGAGAACGCGACGCGATCGATCTCGAGCGGGACGCCGCGCCAGACGGCGGCATGGCGAAAGCCGAGCTGGTGGTAGAGCTGCGGCATTTGGGCCGCGTGGCCAAACGAGTCGGGAAGGTAACCGACCCGCATCGAGCCGCCGTGCGCCTCAGCCGAGGCGATTCCGCGCTGCAGGTTGCGCACCAGCGTCTCCCCGCTGACCAGGAATTCATCGGGCAGCGTGTACCAGGGCCCGACCTGGATCTGCCGGCCACGAATGGCCGCCTCGAGCCGAACCTTCGCCTCCGGCCTGACCTCGAGATAATCATCGATCACGACCGTCTGGCCGTCCATCAAGAATCGGAAATCGGGATCCGCGTCGGTCAGCGCCAGCAGCTGGTCCCAGAGCTCGACGAGCTGGGCACGGAACGTCTCAAAGGTCGCATACCATTCGCGATCCCAATGCGTATGCGGCACGATGTAGACGGTCGTGGTCAGGTCGGGGTCAGGCACGCCTTGATTGTCCGGGCCCGCCGGCCCACGCGAGCGGCGCTTTAGTGCCAGGCGAGCGTTTGAGGCGTTTGATTAGCTCTCAGCCGACGCCGCTCCACTTCTCGGAGCCGATGACGTGCACCCAGGTCAGTCCATTGTCCAGGTCGATCGGGTTGCCATTGGCGTCGAGGTAGACCGCCGGCACGTTGGGATCCGGATGATGCCAGGTGGCGTGGATGACGACACCATCGACGAAGATGTCGGCTCGGCCGTCGCCGGTGGTCTCATAGGCCTCCGTGTAGTAGCCATGGAACCGGTTCGCTGGGTTCTTGTCGAGGTAGGAGTTCACGTACTCGACGATCACGGTCTTGGCATGGACTCGACCCGTGCCGACATTCATGAAGCCTGCGCCGTCCTGTGACTTCAAGTACTGCTTCGAACCGGGGTCGTACTGCCAGGTTGCCCCGTGATCCGGTACCGAAACCGCAGGCGCGGCATCACCGGTAAACGTCGCGTCCGCGTGTTTGGGCGCGACGTCGTACTGGAGCGCGGGCAGGTTCGCCTGTGCGGTGAAGGTCGTGACGTTGGCCCCGTGCATCATCACGTTGTGCGGCGCGTAGCGAGTGTTGTTGTCGCGGTAGAAGACGTTGCCGGCGCCGTGGCTGTAGTCGTTGATCAGGTTCGGGTGCTGCCAGACCAGTCCGAGCACATAGTCGTTGGCTCCCGAGCAATAGATCATCCCCTTGTACATCAGCACCAGGCGGATGGTGATCAGGCGACAGCTGCGGACCGGCCCAACCAGGTCGGGCAGCGGGTGCCAGTAGATGGCGCTGAGCCGTGGAATGTCGCCCTCGCTGATGTACTCGTAGATCATGTCGGCCTGCTGCATGCCAGCCTGGGGGCGGGCCTCGCTGCTGTTCTCGATCTGGATGATGGTCGGAGCGCCGGCTCCGATCCGCGAAGGGTCGCCCTGCGAGGGGACCTCGATGAGCGTGGTGAAGGTGAGCTTCCAGTCGGCCGCCAGCGGATCCTGCTTGCGGTTGACCGCGGTCTGGGGAATCGTCAGCTGGTATTGACGGCTGTGCCCCAGCTTGAGGTTCAGCGTGGCGCTCTTGCCGTCAGCGGTCCAGCTCACCTTGCCGGTCTCGAACGGTTTGCCGTTCACCGCGATTGGCGTCCCGGCCCCGTCCATCGGCTGAGAGAAATCGATCTTCACATCGCCGGTCGGCTTCAATGACTGCTGGCCATCGGTGACCGCGTTGTTGTCGACCTTGACGGCGGCGACCGACGGCGCGGGCTCGGTCTTGAAGTTGAAGCCACTGGTGACGCCACGCCCGGAGGTGTTCTGCGCCTCCTTGATGCTGACGTGATAGGCGGTGTTCGCCGCCATCTTCGGCCGGAACTGGAATTCCCGGAGGCTGACGGCCTTGAAGGCGACCATCACCGGCGGGCTGATGCCGAAGGCGTGCTGCACCGAGTCGGCCTTCATGTCCTGGTTGAAATGAAGGTCGATGGTGGCCGTTCGGGGGACGGCCTGGTCACCGTCGTTGACGTTGGCATTCACCTCGAGCGGGGTGGTGATGATGCGAATCACGATGGCGGCGGCCACCACGAAGATGGCGATCGGTGCCAGCCACCAGCGTTCGCGAAGTGTTTGCGTCCAGGTCATTGATCACTCCCTATAACGTGAACCCAGGTCAGCCCGGTGTTCAAATCCACCGGGTTGCCGCTGGCATCGTAGTAGACAACGGGTAAATCGGGATTGGGATGTTTCCACGTCGTGTGGATCATTCCGCCGTCGGAGTAGATGTCGGCCGAACCTTCCCCGGCCAGCTCGTAGTACTCGGTGTTGTAAGTGTGATGCACCCCGGTGTTCGCGGGGTTGGTGTCGAGGCGCGATTGCACGTGCTCGATGATCAGGTTCTTGGCATGGACCTGGCCGGTGCCGACGTTGGTGAACGGCGCCCCGTCCTGCCACTTGAGGTACTCACGCGAATTGGCATCATACCGCCAGACCGCCCCGTGCTGCGGGATCGTGACGCTCGTCGCCGGCGTGGCGCCTGGTAGCGGCACGTCGGGGTGCGCCGGGGCGATGTCGTAATTGAGCGCCCCCAGGTTTGCCTGGGCCGTATGGGCCGCGATCTTGTCGGGGCGGGCGATCACGTTGTGGGGCGCATAGCGATCCGAGGCGCGATACATGAAGTCGTACATGTAGTAGTAGTCGTAGACCACGTTCGGCCACTTCCACACCTGGCCCAGCACGTAGTCGTTCGCGCCCGAGCAGTAGATCATGCCGCGGTACATCTGCTCGAGCGCCACCGTGATCAGGCGGCAGCTGCGCACCGGCCCGATCAGGCTCGACGGTGGATGCCAGTAGACCGCGGACAACCGCGGGATCCCAAACTCGCTGATGTACTCGTAGATCATGTCGGCCTGCTGCATGCCGGTCTGTGGCCGTACCGTTGGCTGTGAGCTGTTTTCGATCTGGATGATGATCGGGGCACCCGAGGTCCCGATCCGCGCCGTCGATCCCGCCGACGGAACCTGCACCATGGTGGTAAAGCTCAGCTTCCAATCGGCGACCGCGAGATCGTGCTTGCGGTTGGTCGCCGTCTTGGGGACCAGCAGCGTGTGGGTGCGGCTGTGGCTGAGCGTCAACGCGAGCGTGACGTTCTGCCCCGCCTGGTCCCAGGCGACACTCTTGGCATCCAGCGCGGTCCCATCCAGCAGCACCGTGGTGCCGGCCGCATCCATCGGTTGCGAGAACGCGAGCTTGAGGTTGCCCCGCAAGGCGACCGCTTGCTGGCCGTCCGCAAGCGGCGTGTCATTGTAGGTTGCCCCGGTGACCTTGGGGGCGGGCTCGGTCCGAAAGGCAACCGTATAGTTCTCGCTCCCGAAGCCCATCCCCTTGCGCGCCCCGAGGACCTGGACCTTGTAGGCGGTGTCGGGCTCGAGTTGCGGGTGGAACTCGAAGGTCCGCGAATTCTTGACCACGACCGTGTACGGCACCGATGGGGTGATACGAAAGCCGCTCTTGACGGAGGCGGCATCCATGTCCTGGTTGAAGTTCAGCACCACGGCCGAGCTGCGGACCACGGCACGATCGCCATCGGCCAGGCTGGCGCTGACCGCGAGCGGCGCGGTGAGGGCGCGCAACACCAGCCCAGCCGCGACCAGCAGCAGGACGATCGGGAAAACCCACCAGCGGCGACGCAGCGCCGCGGCAAACCCACTACCGCGGGTCATGGTCTGACGCATCAAGGGATCCTCAGCAGGGTACTCCGACCGGCCGCACAGGCTATTTGAGACATAAACCGGATTCAACAGCAACGGCTGTCCGGCTTATTGAGCGCTGTGCGTTACGGTTTTCTTGCCGGTTGGATCCCCCGGGTCTAAATTACGCCACCATCAACCGGGGCAGGAGGAGTTGCTGGACATCAAACAGGACGTCCAGAACCCGCACCGGGTCACGGGTGACGTTGCGGTTGAGGGCGCGCAACAGCTTCCGGCTCAACGGCCGGACGAACTGTGTGACCTCGTCCATGAGCGGGGCCGGGACCGCACCCCGCCGGTTCTCGATGATGTCTTCGACCGCGAGCAGAAGGTCATCGGCACGGCGGACATCGGCGCGCCGCTTGAGTTCCTGGTTCCGCCGGTCGGCCGCCGCCTCGAACTCCCGATGGATCTCTTCGATTGCGTCGCTCAGCATTGAATCGCTCCCTTCACTAACCCCGATTACACCCTATTCACCGACGCATGAAAATTGATATGCACACTGTTACATAGTCGGGTATGGCTGTCAAGGCCTTTCGCAAATAGCCGCCCCCGGTGTGGAAAGGGCGGCGGATAGTGCTGAAATCAGGCGGTCAGGCCGTTTCCGGACACTTCCTGTAGCGCATCGAGCTCGCGGACCTGGTTGAGATCGAGGCCCTGGTCGCCAAGCGACTGGAGGAGGCGGAGGACGTATTTGACGCCGGCCAGGTTCACGCCCTTCTGCCGGGTGAGGAACTGGATCACCCGGACGCGGCGGATGTCGTCTTCGGAGTAGCGGCGACGGTTGGTCGCCGTCCGCTGCGGCTTGATGAGGCTCTCGCTTTCGTAGATCATCAGGGTGCGCGGGTGCAGATTCAGAATCTCGCTCGCGATACTGGGTGTGAAGACCGCCCGTCCGGGAGCGATCGCCGGCATTCGCTTGCGCTTTCCCATGTCCGTCACCCCTAAGACGGGACACCCATCCATCCCGTATGGCAGTAATTTTATATCCACGATATCACATATTGCCCAAAACCGCAACCTTGGCCAAAGCCCGGGGACTGCCGTGCGGAACGCCGCGTAGAGTTAGATCCAGGCCATGCTGGCGATCGAGCAATATACCCGCCGCCTCCTCAAGGACTTCCACCCCATCGTTGCCGCCAACCGTCCGCCGGTGGACCTGGCCCACGATCCGGCTGATCGGACGCGCTTCGTCCGCGGGGCCGGGGGGCTGGTGACCGGCCTTTCCGGGCTGGCGCTCGCGACCGGAGCGGTGTGGGTCGCCTCCGTCCGGGACGGGCTCGAGGGCGAGCTCGAGGTCGACAGCGGCGGCGAGCCCATGATGGTCGAGACCAGCGACGGCTCACGATTCCAGGTGAGCTGGGTCAATCCCCCGCGTCTCGCCTACGACCTCTACTACAACACCATCGCCAACCCATTGCTCTGGTTCGTTCAGCATTACCTCTGGAATTTGGCCGAAGCCCCCGTGCTCGACGACAGCACCCACCTTGCCTGGAACGAGGGCTACCGCAGGGTCAACCAGCTCTTCGCCCAACAGGTCGTGCGTGAGGCCCGCCGTGGCCGCAAGCGGCCGCTGGTTCTCTCGCATGACTACCACCTCTACCTGGTTCCCCGGCTGGTCCGTCGCGAGCTGCCCGATGCGGTCCTCCAGCACTTCGTCCACATTCCGTGGCCGACCCCGCAGTACTGGAAAGTCCTGCCGAGCTACATGCGCGAGGAGATCATGGATGGCCTGCTCGCTGCCGACATCATCGGTCTGCAGACCCACTCCGACGTTCGGAACTTCTTGTTGACGTGCGAGGAGAACATGGGGTTGCCGGTCGACTTTCGCCAGCAGACCGCCTTCTACCGAGGGCGCACCATCTGGGTCCGCCGCTACCCGATCTCGATCGATGTGCGTGAGTTCGAACGCACCGCACGCAGTCCCGCGGTGGAGCGGGCCGAGCGCGAGATCTTGCGATGGCGACCGGAACAGCTGATCTACCGCGTCGACCGCATGGACCTCTCGAAGAACATCATCCGCGGCTTCTTCGGCTACGAGCGGTTGCTGCACGCGCATCCCGAGTGGCGCGGCCGCGTCGTCTTTTGGGCGCTACTCCAGAAGACGCGCCAGGATGTGCCCCAGTATCGCGAGTACGCCCGCCAGGTGGTCCAGGTGGCTCGAGTGATCAATCAGCGCCTCGGGTCAGACGCCTGGCAGCCGATCCGGCTCGAGCTGCGCGACGACATGAACCGGGCGGTGGCCGGCTACAAGCAGTTCGACGTGCTGCTGGTGAACCCCATCTATGACGGCATGAACCTGGTCGCCAAGGAAGGCATCACCGTCAACCAGCGGGGCGGGGCGCTCATCCTGTCGGAGAACGCTGGGACACATGAGGAGCTTGGCGAGTGGGCGATCACCATCAATCCTTTCGATGTCGATGCCACGGCGCAGGCGCTGCACCGCGCCCTGTTGATGGACCCGGTGGAACGTCACGCGCGCGCCGAGAAGATGCGCATGGTGGTGCAGCAGAACGATGTGGCCCGCTGGATCTCCGCGCAATTGCAGGACATCCGCGACCTGGTGGAACCATCCGCCGCGCGCCGGCCGGAGGTCGGGCGCGATGAACCCCTGCCAATCGGACGCGAGGGAATGCGCTAGGCGCTTGCGCAGACGTCGAGCAGTTGCGTGAGAAACTGGATGACGCCCGCCACGCCTTCCACCATCAGGTCGCTGTCGACGAACACGTCGTCCGGCACCTCGGGTGACCGGACACCGACCGCGACGGTTCGACTGCCCGTCATCCGCTTGAGTGCCGAAAATGCGGCCGCATCCGTCCGGTCGTCGCCCAGGTAGACGACCCCGGCCGGCTGCATGGCCGCGGCCAGCCGGCGCAGCACCGCTCCCTTATCGACATCGATCGGCGGCCGAAACTCCCAGACGACGCGCCCGGGTTGGAGCTGGAGCTGCTCGCGACCCGCGATCTCTTGCAGGGCGGGCCGCAGTGCGGCGCCGGCCGCGGAAGGCTCTCCGGCCTGCCGAAAATGGACGCTGACGGTCGCTCGCTTGCGTTCGATGGTGATGCCGGGCGCGCGGGCCTGGGGGAGCGCCTCCACCGCATGGGCCGCACGCGCGAGTCGCTCCAGGTACGGCTGCGCCTCCGGGACGACGCGCGAGGCGCCACCGTCCCGCTCTTCCAATCCGTGGTTACCAATAAACAGCGCCTGAGGCAGCGCCAGGCGGCTCACCAGGAAATCCGTGTCCCGGCCGCTGATGATCACGATCCGCTGCAGGCAATGGCTGAGCTCGCTGAGGAGCGCCGCCGCGTGCGGATTGGCTGCGGCCTGGTCCGGGTCGGGCACGATTGGCGCGAGGGTGCCATCGAAGTCGAGGCCAAGGAGAATCCGCGAGGCGGGAACGCTTGCGAGACGCTCGCGAAGTGAGGTCAGGCCCAGAGATGGCGAGCGCCGGCGAGCTCCGGAAACTCCGATTCCGGAATCTGGAGCCGGCTCTGCACCGCCGCCTCCATCAGCGAGAAGATCACTTTGACCCCGGCGAGATTGATGCCGTGCACCGTGGTGAGCTCTCGGATCAGGCGGATCCGTTCGATATCCCGGCGCGAGTAGCGGCGCCGCTGCGT
>WNEY01004338.1_pt1 | contig 10794 bp, 7 predicted proteins | sample 5400531 | NCBI WGS metagenome assembly WNEY01 (sample SAMN13153338, study PRJNA577476) | soil metagenome | isolation source: 200 cm saprolite under Douglas fir tree site 1 | place: USA:California | collected 2015-04-18
GGCCGGTGGCGGTGGCGTGGCCGGTGCGGGCGCGGGGGCCGGCGCCGGCGGGACCATCGTGGATGGCGCAGGGGCTGTCACGGGCGGCGGCGCCGGTGTCGGTGTCTGAGAAGGCGCGCTGCTCTTGGCCTGGGTCTTCGCAGGTGGCGAAGGCGGCGTCGGCTCGAGCCAGTTGAGCAGATACGGCAGCGATACCACGACGACGATCGCGAGCACCGTGAGTACGAGGAGAGCGCGAAACCATCCGGCCGAAAAGATGCTCCGCCGGGCGAGCTCGTCCTGCTCTTCGTCTTCGAGGAACTCGTCGCGGTCCGGGTTGGTCGCCATGTGCCCCCTGTTCTGGCCCGGGATCTAACGCCGCGTCATGTTAGCACAGAGAGCGGGGACCACAAACCATTTTGCTAGGGGTTCTGCCTACTTAGAGGGATTTGCCTCAGGCTCGGTCCGGGGGTATAGGCTCAGCCGCGCCGCTTGCCGGTCGCCCGCCCCTGCCCGGAGCCGGTTGTTCCCTTCTTCTTGCCGGCGCTCCGTCGCACCAGGAGACGTATGGGCGAGCCGGCGAAACCCGCGGCGTGGCGGATCGAGTTGATCAGATACCGCTCGTAGGAGAAGTGGAGCTTGCCGGGCGAGTTGACCTTGACCGCGAACGTCGGCGGCGATACGGCGACCTGCTGGACGCCATGCACGCGGATCGGCACACCGCCAGAAGACGCGGGCCGCCGCTCGAGCGCCTGGCGGAAGATCGTGAGCAGCTCGCCCGGCTGAAGCCGCTTGCGCGCTTCCGCGGCGACCTGGTCGACGGTGTCGAAGAGATCACGAAGTCCGAGCCTGGTCACCGCGGAGGTGAAGCAGATGGGCGCGTAGTCGAGGAAGGGCAGCCGCTCGTGGATCTGCGCCGTCACCTCGGCCTTCCCCACGAGCCCCTCGGGCACGAGGTCCCACTTGTTGACCGCGAGCACGATGGCGCGGCCGGCGTCGTGGGCGTAGCCCGCGATGTGGGCGTCCTGCGACGTCACGCCCTCGGAGGCGTCCATCACCAGCACCGCGACGTCGCAGCGCTCGAGGCTCTTGAGCGCCATGACCACGGCGAGCTTTTCGAGAACCTCGATGACCCTGCCCTTGCGCCGGATGCCGGCGGTGTCGATGAGAAGGTACGGGCGGTCCCGGAACGTCACGGGCGTGTCCACCGCATCCCGCGTCGTGCCGGGGGCTTCGTGGACCAGGACGCGCTCCTCGCCGAGCACGGCGTTGACGAGCGAGGATTTCCCGACATTGGGCCTGCCGATGATCGCCACCCGCGTGCCTTCGGGCTGGTTCTCGATCTGCGGCTCCGGCGCCAGGCCGCGCGCGGTCTCGATCAGCTCGGCGACTCCGCGCCCGTGCTCGGCCGAAATGGATTGCACCGACGCGAAGCCGAGACGGTAGAAGTCGGCGAGCGCCGCCTCGTTGCCGCCGGAGTCGATCTTGTTCACGGCGAGCAGCACGGGGCGCTGGCTGCGGCGCAGGATGCCGGCGATCTCCTGGTCGAGCGCGGTCAGGCCCGCGCGGCCATCCACGACGAAGACCACCAGGTCGGCCTCGGTGATGGCAGTGAGGACCTGGTCCCGCACGGCCGCGACCAGGTCGGACTCGGTGCTGGGGTCGAATCCGCCCGTATCCACCACGGTCGCCTGCCAGCGCTCGAAGACGGTCGTGCCGTAGAGGCGGTCGCGCGTGACGCCGGGCACGTCATGGACGAGCGAGCGCCGGCGGCCGACGAGGCGGTTGAAGAGGGTCGACTTGCCGACATTGGGCCGGCCCACGAGCGCGATGATCGGGCGGATCACGGCGGGAACTTCGAGCTGAGGCGTCTCGGCGCTGCCGTAGGCAGCGGGAGGCGACGAGGCGAGGGCTGAATCAAGGTGGGCCGCTCAGCGGCCGAGGAGGGCCGCGGCAAGCGCGCTCGCCGAAGGCTCCACGGGGCGCACGGAGACGCCCAGCGACCTGGCGAGGTCGGCGGGCGAGAGATCGTCCAGGAAGACACCGGCGCCGTCCCGGATCGCGACGGCAGGCACGAGCACTTCGTCGCCGAGCCGCCGCCCGGCGAGCTGCGCGGCGATGTCTTGTCCGGTCAGGAGCCCGGCTACGCCGATGCCGTGCCCGAACCAGTCGTTGGCGATCGGGACCAGCTCTACGCGCAGGCCCTTGACGGCTATCGTCTCGAGCAGGCCCCGCATCCGCGGGGCGAACATCGTGCCGGTCACGACGGTCACGGCGCGGGGAGCGGCCAGCCGGGCGGGAAGCCGGCGAGCCGCGCGCCCGAAACGATCGCTGAAGCGGCGGACCAGTCCTATACCGTCCTCGATGACCGGGAAGCCCTCGTAAGCGGCGGCGTGGGGCAACGATGTCCCGGCCTGGAGGTACACCTCGTCCGACGCCCAGACGAAGCGCGTGCCCAGGTCGCGCAAGAATTCCCGCTGCCAGCCTTCGATCGTGAGAGCGAGAACGCGCGCCTCCGTATCCGCGAGCGTGCGGAGATCGGGCAGCTTCTCGCGATGCCTCGTCAGCCCGACAGGCACCACGGCGGTCGTCGCGACCTGCGGGTGCAGGCGCGCCAGCTCGCGCACCGTGCGCTCGAGATGGGCGCCGTCGTTCCAGTCCGGCACGAGGACGATCTGCGCGTGCATGACGATGCCGGCCTTGGCCAGCCGCTCCATGACGGGCAGGATTGGGAGGCGGACGCGCGGCTGGCCGAGCAGGCGATGGCGGAGCTCCGGATCCGTCGCGTGGACGGAGACGTAGAGCGGCGAGAGGCGCTGCTCCTCGATCCGCGCCAGCTCGGCCTCGTCGAGGTCGGTCAGCGTGATGTAGTTGCCGTGGAGGAACGAGAGCCTGAAGTCGTCGTCCTTGACGTAGAGGCTCTTGCGCATCCCGCGCGGCAGCTGGTGGATGAAGCAGAACACGCACTTGTTGCTGCAGGTGTCGATCTCCCCAGGGCGGGGCGCTTCGAGCTCGAGGCCGAGATCGGGTCCGGTCCTCCGTAGCACGGCGCTCCGGGTCCGGCCTCCGCGCTCAACCGACAGGCTGAGCCGCTCGACCCCGGCATGGAAGTGGAAATCGATGACGTCTCTCAACCGGGCGCCGTTGATGGCCACGATGCGATCGCCCGTGTCGAGACCCGCCCGCGCGGCCGGCGATCGCTGCCGCACCGCCGCCACGACGACGCCGTTTGACGCCGGCTCAGCGCAGCTGGTCATGCCGCATCCGCGCGCGCTCGTCCACCAGCGGCTCGCCGGCCGGCGGGTTCAGCTGCTTCAATCCCTGAACGAGGTACTGGAGGCCTGACGCGACTGTGAAGAACGCCGTCACCCACGCCGCCGCCTTCGGTAGCGTGAGGAGAATCTTGAAGTAGAACGCGAGCATCGCCAGGAGGACCGTCGTCATCTGGCAGAGGGTCGAGGCCTTGCCCAGCCAGCTGGGCGTGGGATGAACCCGTCCGCCCGCGACGTGGATGACGAGAACGCCGACGCTCAGGATGAGGTCACGGCTGACGACGACGGCGGCGATCCAGAACGGGATGACCTTGAGGTAGGTCAGCGTGATGAAGGCCGAGGTGATGAGAAGCTTGTCCGCCACGGGGTCGAGAAAGGCGCCCAGCTGGGTCTGCGTTCCCCGGCTCCTCGCGATGTAGCCGTCGAGGAGGTCTGTCAGGCTGGCCGCGCAGAAGACGACGACGGCCCATCCCGCCTGCCGGTAGACCAGCAGGGTCACGAAGACCGGGATGAGGAGGATGCGGAGCGTCGTCAGCCAGTTTGCGAGTCCCATAGATCACCCGTTGCGGACGGAGCACAAGTCTACCATTCCAGGCGTCAAGGCCGGAGCGAAAGCTCCGCCTAGCGCGTGACCCGATAGGCCTCGACCATGGCCAGGAGACGCGGCGGCAGCTCGACCTCGAGGTGGATGCCTTCGGCGGCGTCGGAGCGCGAGAGGACCCGGCCGCGCTCGTAGCAGTGCGCCAGCGCCGTGCCGTCCCGATACGGTATGAGGAGGCTGATGCGCTCCACGCCCGGACGCAGCGCGTCCTCGATGCGGTCGAGCAGCGCCTCCACCCCCTCACCCGTGCGGGCCGACAGCGCCGTGCCCTCGAACCTGTCCACGAGCGCGCCCAGGGCGGAGCCCTCCTCCAGACGATCGACCTTGTTGAGCGCCACGATGGTCGGGCGGCGGCCCAGGTCCAGCTCGCCCAGGAGCGAGTCCACCGCGCTCATCTGGTCGTCGAGACCCGGGTGGCTCGCGTCGACCACGTGGACGAGGACGTCCGCCTCGTCCAGCTCCTCGAGCGTCGCCTTGAACGCGGCGACCAGCTGGTGGGGCAGCTTGCGGATGAAGCCGACCGTGTCCGTGAGGATGAACGGCGCGTGCCCGGTCCGGGAGACCAGTCGCGCCGTCGGGTCGAGCGTCATGAAGAGCTGGTCGGCGGCGGCGTGCTCGGCGCCGGTGAGCCGGTTCAGCAGCGTGGTCTTGCCGGCATTGGTGTAGCCCACGAGGGCGACCACCGGGACGCCCGCTGATTTGCGGCGGTCGCGGAGCAGCCGCCGGTGCACCCGCACGCGACCCAGCTCGCCCCGGATCTTCTCTATCCGGTGGCGGACCATTCGGCGGTCGGACTCGAGCTGCGTCTCGCCGGGCCCCCGCGTGCCGATGCCGCCGCCGAGCCTCTCCAGATGCTTCCACTGCCCCACGAGGCGCGGGAGGAGATAGGACAGCTGCGCCAGCTCGACCTGGAGCTTGCCCTCCATGGTCCGCGCGCGCTGGGCGAAGATGTCGAGGATGAGCGCGGTGCGGTCGATGACCTTGAGCCCGAGCGAGCCGCCCAGGTTGCGCTCCTGGATGGGCGAGAGCGCATCGTCGGAAATCATCAGGTTGGCGCGCTCCCGCTCGGACGAGGCCTTGAGCTCGTCCACCTTGCCCTTGCCGAAGTAGAGCTTGGGGGTGGGTGCCTGCCTTTCCTGCGTGACGCGGCCGACGACCTCGGCCCCTGCCGATTCGGCGAGGCGGCCCAGCTCGTCGAGCGACTCTTCGACTTCGTAGCGGCGCTGCCTCGGAAGCCGCAAGGCCGCCAGGAGCGCCCGTTCCCTCTTTCTCACTCGACCCATCCCTCCCTCAAGAGGTGCTTGTGAATGTGTTCGGCGGCGCCTTCGACTCCGCCGACCTCGTCCACGTCCAGCCACTGGATGCCGGGCTCGCGCGCGAACCACGTCATCTGGCGCTTGGCGTAGCGCTGGGTGTCCCGGACCATGAGTCTCAGCGCCTCGGCCTCGGCCAGCCGGCCCTTCAGCACGCCGACCATCTGGCGGTAGCCGATACCGGCCATGCCCGGCGCCGTCTCGTCATGACCGGCGGCCAGCAGGCGCCGCACCTCCTGCATCATCCCACCAGCCAGCATTCCGCGCGCGCGTTCCTCGAGGCTCCTGGAGAGCGCCTTTCGCTCGCGCGTGAGCCCGAACATGGCCGCACTCCATCGCGGTACAGCCCGCGTCCAGCTTCCGCCTGGTGCAGGCTCGGGCCCATGCTTTTCTATCGCCCTGATGACGCGGACCCGGTCGTTGGGGTGAAGCCGGGCCGCGCTCGCGGGATCGAGCGCGGCGAGCTGGGCGTGCAGCGCGGCAGGACCCTTGACCCGTGCCGTCTCCTCCAGCCGCGCCCGCAGATCCGGGTTGGCGGGCGGCGCCGGATCGAGCCCCCTCAGAAGCGCTCGGACATAGAGCCCGGTGCCCCCCACGATGACCGGGAGGCGGCCGGCCGCGCGGATCGTGTCGATCGCCGCCGCCGCGTCCAGCCTGAAGCGCGCGGCATGGTAGCGCTCGCCGGGCTCGATGAGGTCGAGGAGATGATGCGTCACGGCGGAGCGCTCCGCGGCGGTCGGCTTGCCTGTCGCCGCGTCCATGCCCCGGTACACCTGGCGCGAATCGGCGCTGACGACCTCCATGGACACGCGGGCCGCGAGGGCGACCGCGACGGCGGTCTTCCCCACCCCGGTCGGGCCGACGATGACGAGGAGCGGAGGGGGACCTACCATGTTCGCCGAAGCTCGCGCTTGATTTCCTTGAGTGACAGCCGAGAGACGATGGGCCGCCCGTGCGGGCAGAAATACGGCGTTTCGGTTGCCGAAAGGTCGGAGAGCAGACGCATCATCTCCTCGCGCTGGAGCGGCGCATGCGCCTTGATCGCGGCGCGGCACGCGACGAACGCCAGGGCTCTCTCGACGAGGGGCGCCGACTGCGCGCCGGCCGGAGAGCCGACTTCGTCGAGGAGACCCTCGATGAGTCTCTGCGGCTCCTGCGACTTGAGCAGAGCCGGCACCGCGCGCAGGAGGACGCTGCGGCCGCCGAACTCTTCGAGGGCGAAGCCCAGCCCTTCGAGATCGCCGGACCATTCCAGGAGCAGATCGGCCTTGCCCGGCCCCAACTCGAGCGTCTGGGGAAAGAGCAGGACCTGGGAGGCGAGGGGTCCTCCGGCGAGGTCACGGCGGAGCTCCTCGAATAGCACGCGCTCGTGGGCGACGTGCTGGTCGATAAAGAAGACCTCCTCGTCACTGCCCGAGACGATGAAAGTCTCCTGGAGCTGCCCGACCACGGCCCCGAACCGCCCCGGGCCGAATGAGGCTGCCGCCTCGTGGAAGAGCGCCCCCTGGCTCTCGTTGGAACCCAATCCACTAGGAAAGTCCGCGGACTGGGGGAGTACGAGGGCCATTTCTGGGCCCCCGTACTTGGATGTCAGACCCTGTTGGGGTTGGACCACGCGCTGGGATCGGAGCGCGTCGTGGACGGCGCGGAACACCGCTTCCTGCACGAGGCGCGGCGAGCGGAAGCGGACCCACGCCTTGGTCGGGTGGACATTGACGTCCACTTCAGGCAGCGGCAGGTCCACGAGGATCGTCGCCACGGGAAATTGGTGGCGCGGGAGCATCGGACGGTAGGCTTCGATCAGACCCTGGGCCAGCGCCGTGTCCTTGACGGGGCGGCCGTTGACGATGAGGGTGATCTCATCGCGATTGCCGCGGGCCCGCTGGGGTGGCGCCGCGAGGCCGGTGACGCGCACCAGGCCCTGCGAGTGGCCGACGTCGAGCATCGCCGCGGCCGTCTCGAAGCCGAGGAGGGCACCGACCCTGTCACGGAGAGTCGCCGAGGGCGGAGCCGACAGCACGGGCTTGCCGTGGTGGAGCACCCGGAAGTGCAGGTCCGGGCGCGAGAGCGCGATGCCGTGCAGGAGCCGCAGGATGAACGCCAGCTCCGCCGGCGCGCTCCTGAGAAATTTCAACCGGGCCGGCGTGTTGAAGAAGAGATCCTGGATTTCGACCGAGGTGCCGACCGGGGCCTCGACCTCGAGACGGTCGGCGACAGCCCCGCCCGCGCCGCGGACCAGCGTGCCCATGGTGTCGCCGTGCGCGCAAGAAAGAATCTCGAACCGGCTGACGCCGCAGATGGCCGGCAGGGCCTCCCCTCGAAAGCCGAGCGTCTCAATGGCGGCCAGGTCGGCATCGTCCGAGATCTTGGACGTGGCGTGACGACGGAGCGCCATGTCCAGGTCACCGCCCCGCATGCCGGTTCCGTCGTCGGTCACGCGGATGAGCTGGCGGCCGGCATCCTTCAGGTCGACCGTGATCAGGCGGGCGCCAGCGTCGATCGCGTTTTCCACGAGCTCCTTGACGACCGACGCCGGCCGTTCGACCACCTCGCCGGCGGCGATCTTGTTGATCAGGTGGTCGGGCAGAAGGCGTATGGGTTTCACGGCCGGACCTTGAGCCGCCGCTGCCAGTCCGCCAGGAGATTCAGCGCCGCGAGCGGCGTCAGCGCAGACACGTCGAGCGCTTCCAGCTCCTTGAGGAGCGGATCGGTCGCGTGAGGAAAGAGACCGAGCTGCGGAGCCGGCTCGGATGGTCCCGGGACCCGGCCGCCGGGATTCTGGCTCAGCTCGACCAGGATCTCTCGGGCGCGGGCGATCACGGCCTTGGGAAGGCCGGCGAGGCGGGCGACCTGGATGCCATACGACCTGTCCGTTCCGCCGGGCCCCACCTTGTGGAGAAAGATGATCTCGTCGTTCCATTCCTTGACCGCGACGTGGAAGTTGCGGACGCGCGGAAGCCGCTCGGCGAGCGCGGTCAGCTCGTGGTAGTGGGTGGCGAAGAGCACCTTCGCTCCGCGCCCGCGGTCGTGGAGCTCCTCGGTGACCGCCCAGGCGATGGCGAGGCCGTCGAACGTCGAGGTGCCGCGGCCCACTTCATCGAGTAGGACCAGCGCTCGTTCCGTCGCGTGATGCAGGATGCTGGCGGTCTCCACCATCTCGACGAGGAAAGTGCTTTGGCCCCGCGCCAGGTTGTCCTGGGCGCCCACGCGGGTGAGGACGCGGTCCACCAGGCCGATCCGGGCGGAGCGCGCCGGCACGAAGCCGCCCATCTGCGCCAGGATGACAAGCAGCGCCGCCTGGCGCATGAAGACGCTCTTACCGCTCATATTGGGGCCGGTCAGGATCATGATCTGCTCGGTCTCGGGATCGAGGTGGAGATCGTTGGGCGTGAAGGGGCGCTCGCCGCCGGCCTCGATCACGGGATGCCGGCCATCGCGGATGTCGATGACCCTGCTGTCGTCGACCACCGGTCTCGCGTATCCGCGGTCGTGGGCGATGTCCGCCAGCGACGCGAGCGCGTCGAGCATCCCGACCGCGCGCGCGGTGCCCAAGAGCGCCGGCGCCTCCGCGGCGACAGCCGCCCGGACTTCCTGGAAGAGCTCCAGCTCGAGCTTCGCCATCCGCTCCTCGGCCCCGAGCACTCTCCCCTCGTACTCCTTCAGCTCGACGGTGACATAGCGCTCGGCGCCCACAAGGGTCTGGCGCCGGATGTATTCCCCGGGCACCTTCGCCGTATGCGCGTTGCTCACCTCGATGCCGTACCCGAAGACGCGATTGAAGCGCACGCGGAGCGTCGGGATACCCGTGCGCTCCCGCTCGCGCCCTTCGAGGGCGGCGATCCACTCGCGTGCCTCCCGGGCCCCGCGCTTGATCTCCCCGAGCTCGGCGCTCCAGCTCTCGCGGATCAACCCGCCGTCCCGGAGCGTCGGCGGCGGCTCGTCCTCGAGCGCCTCGGAGAGAAGCTTGTGAAGCGCCGGGAGGGCATTGATCTGCTCCCCCACCTCTCCAAGCACGCTCGCGGAGGCTCCGCACAGCGCCTCGCGCAGGCCGGGGAGACGGCCGAGAAAGCCCCGCAGCCCCGTCAGGTCTCGCGCGTGCGCGACACCCAGCGCTGCGCGACTCGAGAGCCGCTCGAGATCGCCGATGCCCTTGATCTGCTCCCGGACGGCAGCACGTAGCGCGGTCTCGGCGACCAGGATCTCCACGGCGTCCTGCCTGTGCGAGATCGCCGCCGTGTCGAGTAGCGGCCGGAGCAGCCACTGGCGGAGCGTCCGCGCGCCCATCGGCGTGGCGGTCCTGTCGATGACGGACAGGAGCGAGCCGCGTGGGGTGCGATCCTGGGCGTTCTCGAACAGCTCGAGCGTCGTCACTGCGGTCGGGTCCAGCGCCATGGCGTCGCCCGGGTGAAGACGCTGGAGCCGGGTGAGATGGCCGAGCGCCTCACCCTGGGTGTCGCGCAGGTAGGCCAAGGCCGCGCCCGCCGCCTGGAGCCCCGCGGCCATGTCCTCCACGCCCAGGCCGTCGAGCGACTGGACCTTGAAGTGCGCAGCGAGCAGCTCGCGCGCCGGGCGAAGCGCGAACCACGACGGCTCCCCGCTCGTCACCATCATGCCGCCCGCGGCGAGACCGGTACCCAGGCCCGTGTCCTCCCCGCGCGCCACGAGGCACTCGGCCGGCCGGCGAAGGAGCGCCGTGTCGAGGAGCGCCGCCTCGTCCGCCCCCGAGCCTTCCCCGGCCCAGAAGTCGCCCGTGGACACGTCGACGAGAGCCACGCCGAGCGTGCGGCCGGAGCCTGTCCCGGCCCGATGCAGGGCGAGGAGATAGTTGTTGGCTGCCCCCTCGAGGTAGCGCGTATCGGTCAGCGTGCCGGGCGTGATGACACGGACCACCTCTCGCCGGACGAGCTTCTTGCCCTTGGCGGGTGCTTCCATCTGCTCGCACACCGCCACCTTCCGCCCGGCCCGTATGAGCCGCGTGATGTAGCCGTCGGCGGCATGGTGCGGAATGCCGGCCATCGGAATGCCGCCTTCTCCCTTTTGGCGAGATGTCAGCGTGATTTGAAGCAGGCGCGCGCCCTCGTGGGCGTCCTCGAAGAAGAGCTCGTAGAAGTCGCCCAAACGGAAGAGCAGCAGGTAGTCCGGGTAGCGCTGCTTGAGCTCCCGGTACTGCCTCATCATTGGGGAAAGCAATTGGGGCGACAGCTCCGAGGGAGCAGAGTCGGGAAACAGGTCGGCCGCGGAATCCTTCAAGGGCCGAGCGCCGCCAGGAGGCGGTCATACGTCGTGTCGAGGCTTTCGGGCAAAACCCGTGTGTCGCTCACGACGGGCATGAAGTTCGTGTCGCCGCTCCAGCGCGGCACGATGTGAACGTGAAGATGCCCGGGTACCCCCGCCCCGGCCACCCGCCCCTGGTTGAGCCCGACATTGTAGCCGTCGGGGTCATAGCCCTTTCGGAGCGCGCGCACGGCCGCCTGCACGAGCTCCATGAGTTCCCCAAGCTCGCCGGGCGCCGTCTCCTCGATCGAGCCGACGTGGCGGTTGAGCGCGGCCATGACGTGGCCGGAGGCGTAGGGGTACTTGTTGAGGATCAGGAAAGCCGTGGGGCTTCTCCGGAGGATGAGGCTCTGGC
>WNEY01004340.1_pt1 | contig 10791 bp, 6 predicted proteins | sample 5400531 | NCBI WGS metagenome assembly WNEY01 (sample SAMN13153338, study PRJNA577476) | soil metagenome | isolation source: 200 cm saprolite under Douglas fir tree site 1 | place: USA:California | collected 2015-04-18
GGAAGAAGCGTTGGCTCGTTGGCCTTGCCGATGAATTCCGCAAAGCGATCCAGCTCGCCGAGCAGTTGGCGCGACTCTTCGTCGAGCACGCGCATTCGCTCCGCGGCTTGTTTTCGCGACAGCGAAACCAGCGCTTCCACTTTCTGCTGCCCGACGCGGGCCTCAATGTCCCGGCGGATGTAGTCGAACCGGTCCAGCACGCGCACAAACTGCAGCGGATAGAGTTTCTTGGCCTTCACCAGCACTTCTTCGCGTACTCCCACTTTGCCGAAATCGTGAAGCAGGGCGGCGTAGCGCAATTCCTTCACCTGGTCGCGGGAAAAACGCAGATCCGCGTATGGGCCGCGCGGCTCGCGGTCCACCGCTTCCGCCAATGCCACGGTCATTTCGCAGACGCGATGCGAGTGACCGGACGTGGTCGGATCGCGCTGCTCGATCGCTTTTACCGCGGCGTTCACAAATCCATGGAACAGATTCTCAATATCTCGATAGAGCCTCGAGTTTTCGTAAGCCACCGCAGCCTGCGAAGCCAGCGATAATCCCAGCCGCACGGCACGCTCCGGAAACGGATGCACCCAGCGCCGCACCGCGCCGCCATTGGTCAGCCGCGCCTTCGCGTTGCGTTTGCAATTGATTAGTTGCAGCACGCCGAGGACTTCGCCTTTCCCATTCTTCATCGGTAAGGTGATCAGCGAACGCGTGCGGTAGCCGGCCTCTCGATCGAACGACGCGTTGAAGCGAAACGGATGCGCCTTTGGTATGCGATAAGCGTCAGCGAGCTCGATCACCTCGCCGTGCAGCGCGCAGTATCCAGCCATGGAGTCTTCGGATAGCGGAAGCGTGTGTTCGCTAAATGGAAACTGGGCGCTGTCGTTTTGCGTCAACTTGAACCGCAGCAGCGGAAGTCGCAATCCTCCATCCGCCGAGGCTCCGCCTTTCTCCACGAGATACAGGGAGCCGGCATCGGCGGCGGTGATTTCCCGGGATTTCTTCAGGATAAGCTCCAGTAGTGCGTCCACGTCACGCGTTTCGGATAGCGCAATCCCTACGCGGTTCAGCTCTTCCAGGTCGAAAATAGCCTGCGTCGCGTTGAGCGTCTTGTTGCGGGTCCTGGGGGCGCGCTTGGGTGGCGATTTTTTGATTCCAGGCATAGAAGACGGGCAGTGGGCCGCAGAGGCAGGGCGCTCCGGGCAGACCGAGAGTATAACGAAAGCATTTACGGGGGGCACGCAAAGTGTGCACCAATGAAAGCCGCAATCACCGATAAGTCAAATGGGACGCGTCACTTCCGGGCCTAGTGTGGCCAAAGAGCGAGTAATCAGTAGGGTTCAGAGCCTTTCGCAAGCCTTGGGGCTCTGTTAGCGTGGGAATAGAGTTGCCGGATACACGTGTGGCCAGGGGTGTAATCTCAGGGCGGCAAGGGGAGTTTGTGTGCGTATCGCAAGTGGCGGCGTGACCGATATGGGTCGCGTGCGTACCAACAACGAGGATTGCTACAAGATCGTTGAGCCGCTGAACCTCTTCGTGCTTTCCGACGGCATGGGAGGCGAAGCGCACGGCGAAATCGCCAGCGCTATGGCTGTTGAAACGGTCGTGAAGCACTGCCTGGACTTAGAGACCAATCCAGCGGCCCGGGTCATCGGTGCTGTTCAACCTTCCTGGAACGCCCAGACAAAGCGTCTTTCGACGGCCGTCCATCTGGCCAACGAGAATATTTTCAAGTCCGCCGAAGAGCAGCCCGAACAGCATGGCATGGGCGCGACGCTTACTGCCGCGTGGATCGCCGGCGCCAAGCTCAGCGTCGCTCACGTTGGCGACAGCCGGGCCTATCTGCTGCGCGGCGGGACCTTGCTGCAGCTCACTCGGGACCATTCTCTCGTTGCCGAACAAGTGCGGCGCGGCATTCTGACCGCTGCCGAAGCCGAGGAAAGCGATATGCAGAGCGTTCTTCTGCGCGCGCTCGGTGCGCAGAAGGAAATCGAAGTCGACGCCGAAGAGCACACGCTTTTTCCCCGCGATGTTCTACTGCTCTGTTCCGATGGATTGACCCGTGTGGTCACCGAGCCGGAAATCGCCGGAACGCTCCAGGCGCAAACCGAACCCCTCCGGGCAGCGGAAAAACTGGTCGAACTCGCCAATGAACGCGGCGGCCCAGACAACATCACGGTTTTGATTGTGCGGCTTGAAAAGGATTCCAAGGGATGGTTTTCGTGGTTACGCGGTGGAGCGCACAAGAATCAGAGTTCGAATGGCAGCGCTGGAGGAAATTGAGATGCCGAAGCTCAGCCTCATGTTTGAAAACAAGATTGTGAAAGAGGTGCCCGTGGGCAACCGGCCTGTAACCGTCGGCCGAGCGCCGGACAACGATCTGCCCGTCGATAATCTCGCGGTGTCCAACTACCACGCGAAGATTTATTTCGAGGCCGGCCGCATGGTCGTTGAAGACCTGGACAGCCTCAACGGCACTTTTGTGAACGATCTCCGGGTCGAGCGCGCCACTTTGCACGACGGCGATAACGTGCACATCGGCAAGCACAAAATCAAGGTTGACACTAGCGGCGATGCTCCGCTGGCCTGGGACACAGGGCGCAAAACCGCCGCGCCGCGCATCGATGAAACCATGGTGCTGGACACCAAGGAGCGGCGTCAGATGCTACAGCAAGCAGCCGCCATGGGCGAGTCCATGCAGTTTGCTTCTTCGCGCATGAAGGTGCCGACGCTAGTCGTTCTCAACGGCCAAACCGACCAAAAAGAATATGTGCTGACGAACAGGCTGACGGTCGTCGGAAAATCAGCCATGGCCACCGTTCGACTGAAAGGCTGGTTCAAGCCGCAAATGGCCGCGCAGATCAATCAGCGCGATGACGGCTATTACCTGGGCCCCGGCGACAAGGTGCCCAAGATCAACGGCAAGTCCATCTCCGGCCCCGTGCGCCTCAACGACGGCGATCTCATCGAAGTCTCCGGGGTGCGCCTGAATTTCATCTTCCGCGAGTAGCGTTCGAAACGCGATGGCAGCTCCGTCAGAAGGCTTTTGGCAGCGGCGGGGCGCTCTGGGCCTCTACGAACTGCTGCTGACGTGGTGGCGCCACCGCGTCTCGTTCGTCACCAGCGTTTTCATCACATTTTTTGCGCTGGCGCTGTACTACTTCACATTCGTCGGCGAACGCAGCACTCCCATTTTCAATTTTGTTCAGCGCCTGGAATACGACTCGTTGGATACGCGTTTCCGCTACCGTCCGCGCAGCGCTACGCCAGTCGATCCTCGAATCGTTATCGTGGACATCGATCAGCATTCGCAGGAAGTGCTCGGGAAGTGGCCATTCTCCAGAACGCATTTTGCAAACTTGCTCGACGTGCTCCGTGAGGATGGGGCCAAGGTGGCCGCATTCGACGTCACCTTCAGCAAACCGGATCAAAGCGCGGCGCCGATTCGGGCGCTGTGGGCCGGGATGGAAGCGCGCAGAAAACGCGGCGAAAGAATTGATCCCGCGCTCTCCGCGGAAGTTCAAAACATCGCTGCCCAGTACGATGCCGACAAACAATTCGCCACTGCCATTCAACGTTTCGGCGCGGTGGTACTTGGAAATTTCTTTCTTCACACGGAAGCCGACCTCCGCGGCCTGGATGACAAGACGCTCGATACGTACGCAAATCAAATCGCCTTCTATTCATTTCCGAGCGTGCGCCCGCTCCGTCCGGAAACCGGCAAGCACGACCGCATCAGCCTGATGGAGAAATTTCAGCCGGACAATCTTTTACCCAAAGGCACCGAGGCCAACCTGGAAGTTCTCACCAGCTCGCTCAGCGAGGAAGCCTCTTCAACGGGATTCTTTAACGTGTATCCCGACGTGGACGGCGTTGTCCGTCAAGCCAACCTCATTATTCCGTACGGACGTTCCAAGGATTTCAGCGATTGGGACATTTACGCCTCGCTCGACGTGCAGGCCGTGCGATCGTACTTCCGTCTGCCGAATGAACAGGTTGTTCTGGAATATGGACCGGTCGGGGCGTACCGGATTCTCTTTGGCGCATCCACGCCGGTTCGCACGGACGATCTCGGACGCGTGCTCATCAATTTTCATGGACCGGGTTACACCTACCCGCACCGTTCGCTCGCCGACGTCGTGGAAAAGAAGATCTCTCCTGATGTGTTTCGCGACAAAATCGTTCTGGTCGGCGCAACAGCCACAGGCATTGGCGATCTGCGAACGACGCCCTACGGCGGGCTCGATTACCCCGGCGTGGAAATTCATGCCAACGTGATCGACTGCATACTGCATCAGTCATTTCTGTATCATGGAGCAAAGCAAACGCTGGCGGACGTTTTGCTGATTTTGTTTTTTGGCATTCCCTTGGGAATCTGGATGGCCCTGGTTTCGCCGCGCTGGATGTGGTTTGGCGCGTTCCTAATCGCTCCTTTGGTTGCAGTCGACTATTTTGCATTTCTGCATGGCTGGTGGCTCAACTTTGGGGTGCCTGCGCTCACGCTGGGTTCCAACGTATTGCTCGTCTCCTTGTACCGGGCGCTATTCGAAGAAAAAGAAAAGCGCCGGGTGCGTTCCGCCTTCGGCCAATACCTGAGCCCCGAAGTAATTCGCCGTCTGCTGGTAAATCCGCGCCTCGTCGAGCCCAAGAAAACGGACATCACCGTGATGTTCAGCGACATTCGCGGATTCACCACCATTTCTGAAAAACTCGACGCTCAAGACTTGGCGCTCTTCCTCAACCAGTATCTCTCGGACATGACCAGCCTCGTCTTCGAGCACCACGGTACGCTTGACAAGTACATTGGCGACGCCGTGATGGCCTTCTGGGGCGCCCCTTTCGAGGAACCCGGCCACGCATCGAGAGCGTGCGACACGGCGTTGAAAATGATGGACCGCGTGCGCGAGATGCAGAAGAAGTGGGAGTCCGAAGGCAAGCCGCATCTCGACATCGGCATCGGCTTGAACACCGGCGTGGCCAGCGTTGGCAACATGGGCTCCGCGCTGCGCTACGGCTACACCGCTCTGGGCGACGCGGTGAATCTCTCCTCGCGGCTGGAAGGACTCAACAAAGACTACGGCACGCACATTCTAGTCAACGAGACAACCTACGCGGCGACTAAGGAAGATGGCTTCGTCTTCCGTGAACTCGATCTCATCCGCGTAAAGGGCAAACTCCAGCCGGTCACCCTCTACGAACTCATCGGCCGCGTCGCTGAGAATTCTGTTTACGGCACGCCGGACGAAGTTCGTGCGCGCCTCGATTTCTTCCAACAGGCTCGCGAACTCTACCGGAACCGCCGTTGGGAAGACGCGCAGAAATCTTTTCAAACCAGCCTGGACAAATGGCCGGACGACGGCCCTTCGCGCACTTACTGGAAGCGTTGCCAAGACTATCTCTTTGACGAACCCTCGTCGGGGTGGGATGGCGTCTTTACCATGACGCACAAATAGCGCTTGCGCGCCTCGCGGTCTTCTCCATTCAAGCCTGCCCAATGGAAGCCGTGGCCGTCCAATTTGAATGGAGCCAGCCGTGCGCCTTGTGTCAGAATGAGCGCATCCAATGGGGCGTGGCGACCCGGGGGGAGCAGCGCCTTCCATGATTTTAACTGATACATGGCGCGAGACTTAATCCGCGGTTGATCCTGTTCCAAAGCGGATGGAAGCGAACCAGATAGCGCTACGGCGGATGGCCGCCCAATCGGGGACGTACCCAAACAAATGCTCTCAGGAATCTAAGTTGAATCGGCGGAGATTGACGAGTCAGTGGCAATGATCGAGCCTCGCCGGTGCAAGAAAGCGAACTAAGAGTTTATGTGGATTGTCCGACTAGCGCTGCGCAGGCCATACACGTTTGTCGTGATGGCCTTGGCGATCATTCTGCTGACGCCCGTGGTGCTCTTGCGCACGCCTGTGGACATTTTCCCCGATATCAATATCCCGGTCATCTCTCTGGTCTGGACGTACAACGGCCTCGAACCACAGGAGATGGAGCAGCGCATCACTTCCAACGTCGAACGCGGCGTCAATACGCTGGTGAACGACGTGGAGCACATCGAATCGCAATCCTTGTCGGGGATCGCCATCATCAAGGTCTACTTTCAACCAGGAGCGAATATCCAGACGGCGCTCGCGCAGGCAGGTGCGATTTCCCAGACGTTCTTGCGATTCCTCCCGCCGGGAACCACTCCGCCGCTGGTGATCATCTATTCAGCTTCGACCGTGCCGGTTATCCAGATTGGCCTGACTAGCGACACGCTCAGCGAACAACAGCTTTTCGACACCGGGAATTACTTTATCCGCACACAGCTGGCCTCCGTGCCAGGCGCCGCGACGCCCTTCCCGTACGGGGGCAAGCAGCGCGTCGTCAGCGTCGATATTGATTCCGCCGCCCTCCAGTCAAAAGGTCTTTCCGCCGTCGACATCGTCAACGCCGTGAATGCGCAGAACCTCATCCTTCCCACCGGCACGGCGAAGCTCGGCCCGCTCGAATACAACGTGGAGATGAACGGAAGCCCGCAAACCATCGCGGAACTGAACGATCTTCCGGTTAAAACCGTCAATGGCGCGACCATCTACATGAAGGACGTAGCTCACGTGCGCGACGGCTTTTCACCGCAGACCAACATAGTCTTGTCCAACGGCCAGCGCGGCGTGCTGATGAGCATTTACAAGACTGGCACGGCTTCGACGATCGAAATTGTCGACAACGTCAAGCGGATGCTGGCCTACAACAGCGCCTCCTTTCCAGAAGGCCTGCATATCTCTACCTTCTTCGACCAGTCGCTCTACGTGCGCGCGTCCATTCAGGGGGTGATACGTGAAGCGATCATCGCCGCCTGCCTGACCGCGATTATGATTCTGCTCTTCCTGGGAAACTGGAAGAGCACGCTGATCATCGCCATTTCCATTCCGCTGTCGATTCTCGTCAGCATCCTTTGCCTGAGCGCGCTGGGGCAGACCATCAACATCATGACGCTCGGCGGCCTCGCGCTGGCCGTCGGCATCCTGGTCGACGACGCCACCGTTGAAATTGAAAACATCAATCGCAACCTGGCCATGGGGAAGGAAACCGTGCAGGCGATCCTCGATGGCGCCCAGCAGATTGCCGTACCCGCTTTTGTTTCCACGCTTTGCATTTGCATCGTCTTCATTCCCATGTTTTTCCTGTCCGGCGTGGCCAAGTTCCTCTTCGTTCCGCTGGCCGAGGCCGTGAGCTTCGCCATGCTGGCTTCCTATATGTGGTCGCGCACCATCGTACCTACGCTGGCCATGTACCTCCTGAGTTCGGAAGACGAGTATCACGCCGAAGAGCACATCGGCGAAAAAATGGGATTCTTCCGGCGTTATCAGCAGGGCTTTGAACGGAATTTTGAAAAGTTCCGCGAGGGCTACCGGAACGCCCTAGGCGCCGCTCTGCGCTCTCCGGGGCTCTTTGCTGTTTGCTTCCTGGCGTTCTGCATTTTCTCCCTGCTCCTCGGTGGTGTGCTCGGCCGCGATTTCTTCCCGAAGGTGGACGCCGGCCAGATTCGCCTGCACCTGCGGGCTCGCACGGGTTTGCGCATCGAGGAAACCGCTCGCCTGGCAGACCAGGTAAACGGCGTCATACGTGAAACCATTCCCAAGGAAGAGCTCACCACGGTCCTCGACAATATCGGCCTGCCTTACAGTGGCATCAATCTCACTTACAGCAACGCCGGCACCATCGGAACCTCCGACGCGGAAATCCTCGTCCAATTGAAGGGGGAACGCGGCAAGTCCACCGCGGCGTACATCAACGATTTGCGCCAAAAGCTGCCGCAGCGTTTTCCCGGCGTTCAATTTTTCTTCCAGCCGGCGGACATCGTGACGCAAATCTTGAATTTCGGAACTCCCGCGCCCATTGACGTGGAAGTGACCGGCATGAATCAGCGCGGAAATTATTTAATCGCGGAGAAACTCGCCAACGAGGTCCGGCACATTCCTGGCGCGGTGGATGTTCACGTTCAGCAGGCCTTTGATAGCCCTACTCTCTACATGCAGATCGACCGCGCGCGCGCGCAATCCGTTGGCATACAGTCCCGCGACATCGCGCAGAACGTGCTCGTTTCCCTTAGCTCCAGTTTTCAGACCAGTCCGTCCTTTTGGCTGGATCCCAAGAATGGCGTGGAGTACAGCGTCGCGGTGCAGGAGCCGCAGTATCGCGTGGACTCCTACCAAGCGCTGCAGAACACGCCCATCAGCGGAAGCATTGCCGGCGCGGCGCCCCAGATTCTGGGCAATCTCGTGCAAACGCGGAACACTTCGCGGCCCGCGGAAATATCGCATTACACCACACAGCCGATGATCAATGTGTACGCCGCAGTGGACGGCCGCGACCTCGGCGGCGTGGCGGACGAGGTGGAAAAGCGCGTCCATGCCATCGAGAAGGATTTGCCAAAAGGCAGCCACATCGACGTTCGCGGACAGGTCCAGACCATGAAGAGCTCCTTCGAGGGCCTCGGCTTGGGTTTGCTCGGCGCCATCGTGCTTGCTTATTTGTTGATCGTCGTCAATTTTCAGTCCTGGCTTGACCCGTTCATTATTATTACCGCGCTGCCGGGCGCGCTCGCCGGAATTTGCTGGACGCTGCTGCTGACCCACACCACGCTCAACGTACCATCGTTGACCGGCGCCATCATGTGCATGGGCGTGGCCACGGCAAACAGTATTTTGATGGTTTCCTTCGCGCGCGAGCAGTTGGACGAAGGCAAAAGCGCCCGGGATGCAGCTATCGAAGCCGGCTTTGTGCGCATCCGGCCGGTGCTCATGACGGCGCTGGCGATGATTATTGGAATGGTGCCGATGGCTATAGGCCTCGGCGAAGGCGGCGAGCAGAACGCGCCTCTTGGCCGCGCCGTGATCGGCGGGCTGATCTTCGCGACCTTCGCCACCCTTTTCTTCGTGCCCTGCGTTTTCTCCATGATTCACGGGCGGCGCGCGCGGAGATCGGCGGAGGCGGGGTCGCCGTCGCCGGCAACGATTTGAATTTTTTCTATCTGGAAGTAAGAGTGGAGTTGGGGTGATGATGGAAGGCGGAGTTCCAATGGATCCTGTAGACCGAGACCAATCGCGCGGAAAGGGCAGCCGGGTATTCACGATACTTTTCCTGGTCGTGGCTGCACTGGTGGTCCTGGGGGCGGTAACTCTGTTCCAGCGCCGTAGCCAGTATCAGGCGCTTGCAAAGGAAACGGAAACGTTAGCGATTCCGACCGTGGCCGTAATTCATGCTTCGGTGGAGTCGGCGGAGGAAGATCTGGTCCTCCCCGGCACCATGCAAGCGTATGTCGAGTCGCCCATCTACGCGCGGACCAACGGCTATTTGAAGAAGTGGTATCACGACATCGGCAGCCGCGTGCACCAGGGCGATTTGCTGGTGGATATTGACACGCCGGAAGTCGATCAGCAGTTATCTCAGGCGCGCGCCGACTTGAACACCGCGCAAGCGAACGCGAATCTCTCCAAGATCACGGCCTCGCGCTACCAGGAACTCATCAAGACCGACGGCGTCTCAAAGCAGGAAGTGGACAACGCTGTCGGTGATATGGAAGCCAAACTCGCCACCGTAAAATCCGCCGAAGCCAATGTGCGGCGGCTGGAGGAACTCGAGTCCTTCAAACATATTTATGCGCCGTTCAGCGGCGTGGTCACCCGGCGCAGCGTGGACACCGGCACGTTGATCAACGCGGGCAACGGTGGCACCTCGCAGCAGCTCTTCTTCCTCGCGCAGACTGATCCGATCCGCGTGTACGTCAGCGTGCCTGAAACCTACGCGGCCTCCATTCGCGCCGGGCTCGGCGCCTATCTGGAGCTTACCCAATTCCCCGGCCAGAAATTCCAAGGCAAAGTGGTCCGCACGGCGGAGTCCATCGAACTTGGCACCCGTACGCTGCTTACGGAAGTGGACGTGCCGAACCACACAAGCACGCTGCTCCCAGGTGGCTACGCTCAAGTTCACCTGCAAGTGAAGGTAACGGGAGCGCGGCTGGTCGTCCCGGTGAACGCCCTGCTATTTCGCTCCGAGGGGCTTCGCGCCATCGTTGTGGACGCCAATCATAAGATGCACCTCAGACCTCTGACCATCGGCCGCGACTACGGCACCACTCTTGAAGTCCTTCAAGGGCTGGAGTCCAGTGATTGGATCGTGCTCAATCCGGCCGATTCGCTCGACGAAGGTCAGGAAGTCCACGTGAAAGAAATCGCTTTGAACTCTGCGCCGGGAGCCAGCCAGCCAGCTTCCTCCGCTCCGGGAGCCAAGAAGCAATAATGAAGCGTGACAGGAAATTTTGTGCCCTGCCCGGGCTGGCTGTTTGTATCCTCATCGGTGGCTGCACCGTGGGGCCGAAGTATCAGCGACCCACCGCAGCGGTCCCTGCAAAATGGGACGTGTCGGAGCCCTGGCGCGAGAGCACGCCAAAAGACGGCGTCGCCAAGGGCGAATGGTGGAGTGTTTTCAACGATGACGAATTGACTTCGCTGGAAAAGCAGGCCCTCGACGCCAACCAGACCATTAAAGTATCGGCAGCGCGGCTGGAACAAGCACGAGCCTCCGCGGCGGTGCAGGTTGCAACGCAATTTCCCACTCTTGCCGTGGCGCCACAAGCGCAGCGGCAACGCCTCTCCGGAAACCGCCCGCCCGGCAGCGCCATTCCTGTGACTTCTGCGGTAACTCAGAACAGCTTCTCCCTGCCGTTTACGGCCGGCTACGAAGTGGATCTGTTCGGGCGGCGCAGGCGCAGTATTGAAGCCACCCAAGCGTCCTACCAGGCGAGCGCGGCCGACCTCG
>WNEY01004341.1_pt1 | contig 10791 bp, 12 predicted proteins | sample 5400531 | NCBI WGS metagenome assembly WNEY01 (sample SAMN13153338, study PRJNA577476) | soil metagenome | isolation source: 200 cm saprolite under Douglas fir tree site 1 | place: USA:California | collected 2015-04-18
GCAAATCGGCCCCGGGACGTTCAAACCGGTCGACGTGGATGACCTCGCGGATCACCCGATGCACGCCGAGGCGTATCGGGTGAGCGACGACGCGGCGGAACTCATCAATGCGAGACGCAAGGCGGGCGGGCGCGTGTGGGCCGTCGGGACCACCGTGGTCCGCACGCTCGAGACGGTGGCAGCGCCCGACGGTACGATTCGCCCGGGGGCGGGCGACACGAGTCTCTTCGTTTATCCCCCCTACACATTCCGCGCGGTCGACCGTCTGCTCACGAACTTTCACCTGCCGCGCTCGACGCTGCTAATGTTGGTATGCGCGTTCGGGGGCTATGAGCACGTGATGGGGGCGTATCGGGAAGCGGTGAAGGAGAGGTATCGGTTCTATTCGTATGGTGATGCGATGGTAGCGGTCTGATCGATGGTGTCGATCGCTTCTTCATTTACTTCTAGTCGCCGGTCCCTCCTACCACAGGTCAATCACGTACAGCTGGCTAGTCGTCGCCGCCACCAGGGTCAAGCCGTCAGGAGATAGCGCCAACCGGTATGGCGACGTGCTCAGGGAGAAAGTCTCAAGCACGGCGCCGTCGCTCAGCCGTAGGTGACTCACGCCGGCCGTGGTCGCGTAAAACGCGCTGCCGGCGTCCGGCGCGATGACCGACGCTCCGGTGTACCCCGCGGGAGAGACAGCACCGATCAGCGACAGGGCATTGGTAAAGATCGACTCGTTGATGAGGAACCGACTGCCCGTGAAGTCGGCGGAGGTCACGTTGAAATAGCGACTCACCGTCCCCCGCCCAGGGAGAAACGCGCCGTTGAGCGCGTTGTACACGATTCCCTCAATGGGGCAGCACGAGTCGTCGACGAGCACGAGCAGGACCGAACGATCCCCCGACCGGCACAAAGGTACGAACTCGGTCACCGTCACACGGTTCTGGAATGTGCGTGACGCCAAATCGGCCGCCACGATCGAACCGCCGTAGCCCGAGCCGGCGAACGTGATCGAGACGATAGCCTTCCCATCAGCCGTCACGCGTACGTTGTCAGGACCCCGATCAAGAAAGTTGTCGTCGTTGACGCGAATCGTGTCGCGTGCTCCCGTGACCAGGTTCACAACGGCGAGATATGGTGTCGCGCGGAGGGCGACGAGCAGCGAGTCGCCGCTCAGGGTCACGTCGATCCCGCGTGGCAACCCCACGAACCGGAGCGGAGACTGAAACGTGGCGGATGACAACGAGAGGACGGCCACGCGTTGGCTGTCGGGCTCTGACAGGTACACCACGCCCCGCTTCACGTCGAACGCCACGTCGCCCACGTTCGCGTCGAGCGCGACGCTCTGAACCGGCGCTCGGCTGCGGGTCGAGACCGTGAAGCTGCTCAGCAGGATCGAGACGGCATGCCCGACCGAATCGCGGGCGAACACCGTGAACGTGGACGTGCCAGTCCAAGCAGCGGGCACCACGAGGGTCACGGTGCGGCTCAGTACGGTATCGGGCGACGAAAACGAGTCGCGCACCGCGGCCGGGGACCCGAGCGCGTAGCCCGCGTATTGCAGGCGATAGTTGTCACGCGCCGCGAGGACCAGGCGCATCGTATCACCCGGTGCGAACCCGGCAGTCCCTCGGGCATTCGAGAGCGCGGCCTGCACGACCGGCGGCGACACATCGTCCACCGAGAGCGTCGGTCCCGTGCCTGTGGCCGTGAGCCCTGCGACATCCGCGACCTTCGCAGTTACGGTGAGCGGCGTCGCGAGCCGTGCGGTGTGTGGGACCCGCAACCCGATGGCGCGCTGGACGAACGGCGTGAAGTTCAGGTTCACCGAGTCCGTGAACGCGAAGGCACCCCCCACACGCACCGTGGCGTACTTGAGCCCGACGTTGTCGGACGCGCTGAACGTTATCGTGATCGAGTCACCGGGCTGGACGATCCCGGACGGCACCACCGTCACCGGCGAGAGCATGGGTGGCACCGTGTCGGCGACGGCGATCCGCGTCTCTCCGGTCGCGGTCGTCCCGCCGGCAGCCGCCCTTCCCAGAATGTTGAGGTATCCAGTGCCAGCGTCCAACGGGGCGCGGTAGGAGCGTGTCACGGTGTAGCTACCAGACGCGTTCACCGCGATGGATTCACTCGAGGCAAGCACACCGCTCGTAGTGATCGTCAGGTAATCCACCGCCGCCGTTGTGGTGGTGACCGTGATCGTCGCGCCGACCGTCTGCCCTGGGAGAATGGCGGACGACGTCGGCGTCACGGTGACCGTAAACGGCGACGTCACGTTTGTGATGTAGTCCTTCGTGCAGGTGAGGGTCGCCAACGCAACTAGCGCGCCCGCCAGAATCGGGCGGATCCGAGGCGGCCCGGGACGGCCGGTGGAAGAGAATGGAGGCATAGCAACGACGCGTTGTCTCGGAAGGTACCCCCGGCCGGGCGCAGCGCTAGGGCGCCGGTTACCTTTGATCACTGATGTACGAGTTCCACCTCGACGCCACGTCCGGCCCCGCCCGCGCCGGCACGCTTACCCTCCCCCACGGCACGGTCGAGACGCCCGTGTTCATGCCGGTCGGAACTCAAGGCACGGTGCGGGCGCTCTCTCCCAACGATCTCCGTAACGCCGACGCGACGCTGGTGCTCGCGAATACCTACCACCTGCATGTGCGGCCCGGCGAGCAGGTGGTCGAGAAGCTCGGAGCCCTGCATCGCTTCATGGGTTGGGATCGTCCGCTGCTCACCGATTCGGGTGGCTTCCAGGTGTTCTCGCTCGAGGGATTCCGCCGGGTGGACGACGACGGCGTGGAGTTTCAGAGCCACGTGGACGGCGGCCGCCGCACCCTCACCCCCGAGCGCGCCACGGAGATCCAATGGACGCTCGGCGCCGACATTGCGATGGCGTTCGATCACGTGGTGCCGGGGGGAGCGGACGAGCCGACTGCCCGCGACGCGCTCGAGCGGACAATGAGATGGCTGGGGCGGTGCCGCAAGCGGCACGCGGAGCTGACGGCGTCACATGACAACCAGACGTTATGGCCGATCCTGCAAGGTGGCGCCCATGTCCAGCTCCGGACGGAGGGCCTCCGCCGCATCCTCGATCTCGGCGACTGGACCGGTCTCGCCATCGGCGGCCTCTCGGTGGGGGAGCCCAAGGCGGTCATGTACGACATGCTGGAGCGGCTCGAGCCGAAGCTCCCCGCCCTGCCGCGTTATCTTATGGGCGTGGGATTCCCGGAGGATCTGGTGGCGGCGGTGGCGCGCGGGGTGGATCTGTTTGACTGCGTCGCACCGACGCGCAACGGCCGGAACGGCTCGGCCTTCACACCCGACGGTCCGGTGAACATCCGCAACGCCGAGCACCGCGAAGATCCGCGGCCGCTCGACGCGACCTGCGACTGCGAAACCTGCACCACGTTCTCGCGCGGCTATCTCCGCCATTTGTTCATGGCCGAGGAGCTGCTGGGGCTCCGGCTGCTGTCGCTGCACAACGTTCGTTACTTGATCCGGCTCGCGAATGCGATGCGGGCCGCGATCCGGCGGAACGCCTTCGGCCCATGGGCCGCGGAGTGGCGCCGTCGCTACCTGCATACGGGATCCGCATGACCGCGCACGGAATGTTCGCCCTGCTGTTCGCTCCCTCCGGCCAGAGTGCCGGCGGCGGAATGACCGTCTTCCTGATCCAGATCGGCGCCTTGATCGCGATCTTCTATTTCATGCTGATCCGCCCCCAGCGCCGGCAACAGGAGCGGCACCGCCAGCTACTCGCCTCGCTGCAGCGCGGCGACCGCATCGTCACCTCGGGCGGTATCATCGGCGAGGTCGTGCACCTGAAGGATGACGAGGTCACCATAAAGAGCGGGGAGTCTCGCTTGATCGTCCAGCGCAGCAACATCGCGAACATCGTCAATCGTTCGGTCGAGGCCGCCAAGCCGCAGTGACCATCCGCCAGCTCCACCTGCTCGGCTCCCCCGTCCTGCGGCAGCGCTCCGCCCCGGTGGCCGCGGTGGACGACGCCGTGCACCGACTCGTGGACGACCTGGTCGAGACGATGCACGCCGCCAAGGGGGTGGGACTCGCGGCGAATCAGATCGGCGTCGCCCGGCGCGTGGCCGTCGTGGACGTCGGCGAGGATGCCCCACCGCCCCTGGTGCTGATCAATCCGCGGATCGTGCAAGCGAGTGACCTCTTGGAAACCGCAGAGGAAGGGTGTCTCTCGATCCCCGAGGTCTACGGCGAGGTCGAGCGCCACCTCAGCATCACTCTCGAGGCGCTCGATCGCGAGGGTCGCCCGTACACGGTCGAGCTCTCCGGTTTCAAGGCGCGGGCGGCGCAGCATGAGATCGATCACCTGGACGGCGTCCTCTTCCTCGACCATTTGAGCGCGGTGAAGCGGGGACTGCTGCTTGCTAAGTGGAAGAAGTCGCGCAAGGGCCAGTCCGGGTACGTGAAAGACGTGACGCCGGAGCCGGCGGGCGAGCTCTGAGTGCGCGTCGTCTTCTTCGGCACGCCGGAGTTCGCGGTCCCCTCCCTCCAAGCTTTGCTCGGCGAAGGGTTCGACGTCGTCGCGGTAGTCACGCAGCCGGACAAACCCCAGGGCCGCTCCCGCTCGACCGTGGTCCCAACCCCGGTCAAGACGGCGGCCGACGCGGAAGACGTGCCGGTGCTGCAGCCCGAGCGCCCCAGCGATCCCGCATTCCTGGCGCGCCTGCGCGCCCTCGTCCCGGACGTCGGTGTGGTCGTGGCGTACGGCCACGTCCTCAAGCCTGACCTGCTGGGTCTGCCGCGCCTGGGCATGATCAACCTGCACCCGTCCCTCCTCCCCGAGCTGCGTGGGGCCGCACCGGTGGAATGGGCGATTCTGAACGGCCTCAAGCAGACCGGCGTCACGATCATGCGGATGGAGGAGGGCCTGGATTCGGGTCCGATTCTCCTGCAGATCCCGCACGACATCGACCCCGACGAGACGGGCGGCGAACTGGCCGAACATCTGTCCGAGATGGGCGCCCAGGCGCTGGTCGAGGTGCTGGCCTTGTTCCAGACCAACGGCCTCGAGCCACGAGTGCAGGATCACCCGCGTGCGACCTACGCCCCCAAGCTCACGCGCGACACGGCGCACATCCGCTGGACCGACCCGGCGGAGCGGGTCGCACGGTTGATCCGCGGGCTCGATCCCAGGCCCGGAGCGTGGACCGAGCTTGACGGCCGTGAGGTCAAGCTGTTCGGCGCCCGCGTCGTGGAGGGCCGCGGCGCGCCGGGAGAAGTCCATCAGACGGACGACGGATTAAAAATCACGACGGGACAGGGGGCGGTGCGGATCGAGGAAGTCCAGCCCGCGGGCAAGGCGCGCATGGCCGCGGCGGAGTGGGTCCGCGGCCGGGGCGCGCAGGCGGGCCAGCGCTTCGGGTGAAGTCGCTCCCGACCCTGCCGCGGCTGCACGCCATCACCGACGAGCGGATCGCCCGCCGGCCGGATTTGAGCATCGTGGCGCAGCAACTGGCGGCCGGGGGTCGCGAGCAGCTCGCGTTTCACTCGCGTGGTCGCGCGCTCTCGGGCTTGGAGCACTTCGACCTGGCCAGCGGCCTCGGCGCCTGTGCGCCTGCGCATCTATTTGTAAACGACCGCCTCGATGTGGCTCTCGCCGTCGGCGCCGCGGGGGTTCAGCTGGGACAGGGGAGCCTCAATCCCGAGGATGCGCGCCGCTTGAACCCCGGCTGGTGGATCGGCAAGTCGGTGCACGACTTGCGCGAGGCCGAGGCCGCGCACGCCCAGGGTGCCGACTATCTTTTAGTAGGGCCCGTGTTTCCGACCGCCACGCATCCCGACCGGATGCCGCTCGGCACCGCCGAGCTGAAGCAGATCGCTGGTCTCGGGTTGCCGGTCGTCGCCATCGGTGGAGTGACGCCTGCGCGGATCGCCGATCTCCGGGCCGCGGCTCAGATCCACGGCGTGGCCGCGATCGGCGCGCTGTGGCTTGCAGCCGATCCGGCGGACGCCGCGCGCCGGATGCTGGAGGAGCTGAATAGATGAACGGCATGGTCGACGTGATGGTGAACGGCGAGGCTCGCGCGGTGGCGCGTGGCGCCACGCTGCTCGAGCTGCTCGAATCGCTCGCGCTCGACCCGCGCGCCGTCGTCGTGGAGCACAACCGCACGATCGTGCGGCGTCCCCGGCTCGGCGCGGTGACGCTCGCGCCGGGCGACGCGATCGAGCTGGTGCATTTCGTGGGAGGGGGTTGAGCCTATGACCACGGCCGTAGAGACGATTCGGGATGTGCCGTTCACCATCGGCGGGCGCTCGTTCCACTCGCGCCTCATGGTCGGCACGGGGAAGTACCGCGATAACGACACCATGGCCCAGGCGATCGAAGCGTCCGGCGCCGAGATCGTCACCGTGGCAGTCCGGCGTGTGGACCTGGACCGCACGAAAGAGGAAGGCGTCCTGTATCACCTCGACCCCAAGCGGTACTTCCTGCTCGCGAACACGGCGGGGTGCTACACCGCCGAAGATGCCGTCCGCTACGCGCGCCTCGCCCGCGAGGCGGGGTTCAACGAGTTCATCAAGCTCGAGGTGATCGGCGACCAGGAGACGCTGCTGCCGGACGTCCAGGGCCTGCTGGTCGCGGCGCGCGCGCTGGTCGCGGAGGGATTCAAGGTGCTCGCCTACACCAACGAGGACCTGGTGACCGCGCTGCGGCTCGAAGACGTCGGTTGCGCCGCGGTCATGCCCCTCGCCTCGCCCATCGGGAGCGGGCTCGGGCTCTTGAACCCGTTCGGGGTGCGCACGATCAAGCGACGCCTGAAGGTGCCGGTCGTGGTGGACGCCGGCGTCGGCACCGCATCGGACGCCTGTCTCACCATGGAGCAAGGCGTGGACGGGCTCTTGATGAACACGGCGCTCGCGGCGGCGCGCGATCCCGTGGCCATGGCGCGGGCCATGCGCCTTGCAGTCGAGGCCGGGCGGACGGCGTACCTCGCCGGCCGCATGCCCAAACGCGAGGTGGCGGTGCCTTCCTCGCCGCTCGAAGGGATGCTGGATTAGGGACGCCACCGCCGCCCGGCGCGCGGCACTGCAGATGCTCGACGCAGTGCGCGGTGGTGCGACGCTCCAGGGCGCCCGCGATGGGGCGCTCGCGAACCTGATGGAGCGCGACCGCCGGCTCGCGTACGAGCTCGCGGCCGGCGTACTGCGGCGCCGCGCGCAGCTCGACGGGATGCTCGAGCTCGCAAGCGCCGATCCCCGCCTTCACGACGTCCTCCGGCTCGGAGCCTACCAGTTGCACGCGCTGGCGCGGGTGCCGGCGTACGCGGCGGTATCGACCAGTGTGGAGCTGGCGCGGTCGCTCGCCGGTGAGAAGGCGGCCCGCTACGTCAACCAGGTTCTACGGAGGCTCGCGAGAGCGGGGAGCGGGGAGCAGGGAGCGGTACCCTCCCATCCCCAGTGGCTGCTGGCCCGCTGGCGCAAGCACTTCGGTGCAGAAGAAGCCGCACAGCTGGCCGCGTGGAACGACACCAAGCCGCTACTCACCCTTCAGCCAGTGCACTGGACAATCGACCAGTTGAGCACGCGGCTCACGGCTGCCGGTTTCGGGGTACGAGAAGCGCCGTATGGAGCGGGGCTAGAGGTGGCAGCGAGGGGAACCGCTCCCCGCTCCCAGCTCCCCGATCAGCTCCCCGGGTTCCGCGAGGGAGCCTTTATCGTCCAGGATCCCGCCCACGCACTGGTTTGCCGCTTCGCCGCGATCCCGGCTGGCTCCTCCGTGTATGACGCCTGCGCCGCTCCCGGGGGCAAGGCCGTGGCGCTGGAGCGCGGCGGGGTCCGCGTGATGGCCGGCGATGCGCGGCGCGACCGCGTCGGCCGCCTGGTCGAGACGGCGGGGCGCGCGGGAGTGGAAATTCGGGTCGCCGTCGCCGATCTTCTGGCGGCCCCGTTCCGGGCGGAGTCGCTGGCTGCCGTGCTCGTGGACGCCCCTTGCTCCGCCACCGGCACCATGGCCCGACACCCGGACGCCCGCTGGCGGGTGACGCCACGGACGATCGAGCGGGCGGCGGAGCGCCAGCGGGCGTTGCTCGCCGCCGCAGCCGCGCTGGTGCGACCGGGCGGACTGCTGATCTACGCGACCTGCTCACTCGAGCCGGAGGAGAACAGCGACATCGTGACCGAGTTCCTGGTGCGCCACCCCCGGTTCGTCCGTGCACCCGCTGCGGGCGCAGTCCCCGCCGCCCTGGTCACACCCTCCGGCGACTTTCAGTCGCTGCCGCAGCGCCACGGAATGGACGGCGCGTACGCGGCGCGACTCGCCCGGGTGCGCTGATGCGGTTCCGCCGGCATTTTCCGCCGGTTCGGGAATGGAGACTCCCGACGCTCGACGCGCTGGGGGCCCGCCGCTGGGGGCTCGCGCTGCTCGGCGCCCTGCTGGGCGGCTACCTCACGGCGTACCTGGTCCTGTTCCCCGCGCCCCTGTTGGCTAGACACGGAGTGGTGCCGCGCGTGTTGGGCCTGTCGTTGCAGGAGGCGTCGGACCAGCTCAAGAAAGTCGGCCTCCAAGTGCAGGAGGGCGGTGGCGAGCCGCACCCCACGGCGCCCCAGGGCACGATCGTCTGGCAGGACCCGCCGCCTGGCGTGAGCGCTCCGGCGGGGTTGCGGGTCACACTGGTGTCGAGCGAGGGCCCGCCCAAGATTCCGGTACCGGACGTGACCGGCCTGGACGGCGAGCTGGCCCGGCGCCTGATCGCGGCGGCCGGGCTTACGGTGGCGCAGGTGGAATCGGTGCAAGCCGCCGCGCCGCGGGGTATCGCGATGCTCACGCGCCCGGCGGCGACCACAGTGCTCAGTCCGGGGGCTCCGGTGACGGTGGTGTTGAGCCGGGGAGCTCCCACGATCGCGGTCCCCGATCTGCTCGGCATGTCGCAGGCGGACGGCCGCACCCGGCTCGAGCTGGACGGCCTCGAACTGGGCACGGTGACGCGACGCCGGACGAGCGACGCGAACCCCGGAACGATCGTGGGGCAGAAACCGGCGGCCGGTACGCTCGCCGCACCCGGCACCGTAGTGGACATCGTCGTGGCCCGGAGCCCATGATGACCAACGGGGGAGGAGAGGGGATTCGCATCGCGCCCAGCGTCCTGTCAGCGGACCTCGCCCGGCTCGCCGAGCAGGTGAAGCAGGTCCTGGCCGGGGGCGCCGACTGGCTGCACGTAGACGTGATGGACGGCCGGTTCGTGCCGAACCTCACGTTCGGGGCGAGCATGATCGCGGCGCTGCGCGGACTCACCGACAAGCCGATCGACGTCCATCTGATGGTGGTCGAGCCCGAGCGCTACCTCGAATCGTTCGCGGCCGCGGGCGCATCCGTCTTCACCTTCCACCCCGAGGCGACGCTGCACGTCCAGCGCCTGCTCGCCGCGGCGCGGAGTAAAGGGATGCTCGCCGGACTCGCGCTCAACCCGGGATCGCCGCTGCAGCTCGCGGAAGAAGTCGTCGTCGACTTGGACCTGCTGCTCATCATGACCGTGAACCCCGGGTTCGGCGGGCAGACATACCTCCCTGCTTCGAACGACAAGATCCGCCGGGCGCGCGACCTGCTGGCCGCGCACGGCTCCCGGGCGTTCCTCGAGGTGGACGGCGGAATCACGTCCCACACGATCGCGGCGGCTCACGCCGCCGGTGCGGATACGTTCGTGGCGGGCAACGCGATCTTCACGAGCGGCGACCCGGCCCGCGAGGTCCGGGACCTGCGGCGGCGCTGCCTGGTGACCGTATGACGCCACCGCGGCGATGGACGGTCGCGATCGGCGTCGTGATGGCGTTGGTGTTCGGCACTGCGCTCGCTATCAAAATCGCGCCGCAGATCGACCTGCTGGGCGTGGGCTCCACCGCACCCGCGTTTCACGCCAAGGACCTGCGGACCGCTCGCCCAACGACGCTCGCCGACTACCGCGGCAAGGTCGTGCTGCTCAACGTGTGGGCCACCTGGTGCCTGCCATGCCGCGTGGAGATGCCGTCGATGGAGCGCCTGTACCGCCGGCTCGGGGGGGGCGGCGACTTCCGGGTGGTGGCGGTGAGCATCGACGAGCAGGACGATTCCGTGGTCATGTCGTTCGCGCGCGAGCTGGGACTCAGCTTCGACATCCTGCACGACCAGACGGCGGCCATCAAGCGGGCCTACCAGGCGACCGGTGTGCCCGAGAGCTGGGTGATCGATCGCGACGGGGTGATCGTCAAGAAAGTGATCGGCGCCTCGGAGTGGGATGGCCCTGTGAATGAAACCCTGATCCGGCGACTGATCGATGACCGTCCGCGCTAGCCTCGGGCAGCTGTTCGTGCGCAACTGGCCGATCAAGCTCGCGGCCCTGTTCTTCGCGATCATGCTGTACGTGGCGGTCGCGGCGCAGCAGACCCTGACGCAAAGCTTCGCCCTGCGACTCGCGATCGGCATCCCGCCTGGTCGGACGGTTCGGCAGCAGCCCGCCGGCGTGAAGGTGGTAATCTCCGGCAAGGGCAGCGAAATCCTCAAGCTGCGCTCCTTCCCGCGCGTGATTCGCAAGGTCATTCCCGATACGTTCTCCGCCTCGCTGTGGCGCATCCAGCTCCAACCCAGCGACGTGGAGATGCCCAAGGGGATCGACGTGCAGGTCGCCGATATTCGCCCGCGCGATATCGAGATCCTGCTCGACTCCGTGTCGCACAAGGACGTCCGGATCGTGCCGCGGGTCAAAGTCGAAGCCGAGTCGGGCTACGTGCTCCGCGGACTGTCGATCACGCCCAGCCTGGCCCGCCTGGTGGGACCGGAGAAGAGCCTCACCAAGCTGG
>WNEY01004540.1_pt1 | contig 10791 bp, 8 predicted proteins | sample 5400531 | NCBI WGS metagenome assembly WNEY01 (sample SAMN13153338, study PRJNA577476) | soil metagenome | isolation source: 200 cm saprolite under Douglas fir tree site 1 | place: USA:California | collected 2015-04-18
ACGAACTCCACCGGCACCCGCCCTGGACTGCCGGCCGCGTTTTCGGCGGACACGAACACGGTGTCGCGGTACACCCCGGTCGCGAGTCCCGCGGGGCTGAACGCCAGCCGCAGCTTCGCGGGCGCCGTGCCGCTCGTGGGACCGATGAACGCGAGCCACGATCCGCCCATCACCAGCCGCGCGCTCCAGGAGAGCGTTCCGGGTCCGGTGTTGATCACGGCGAGACTGTCGCCATCGACGGCCGTGCTCCCGACCGCGGCGGAATCCCGCACTTGACTCGGCTCTAGGGAGAGCGTCGCGACCGGTGGAGGGTTGTTGGTGAGCTTATCGACCTGGCAGGTCGCGACTAGTATAAGGAGGGACGCCCGGGCGACAACGCGCAGCACACCCATTCCTGGGCGCAGCTCACGCACTCCACGCATCCCCGGAAAGCCGCCCACGACCTTGCCTTAGTAGCGTTAGGACGATAGGTGGAGCAAGGCCTGTACCGGCTGAACAGCTAGGTGGTGCGCTGTGTCACACGACAGAGTGTGGCTAATCTGCAACAAGGACGTGAGGTTGAGGCTGAGGAGCGACAGGGGGGGTGGGACGACGTATAGTGGGCGGTACAGGACTCGAACCTGTGACCTCCGGTATGTGAGACCGGCGCTCTAACCAGCTGAGCTAACCACCCGTGAACGGCTGGTCGCAAGCCGCAAGGCACAAGTCGCAAGGGTCGCGACCAAGCAGCGTATCTTCTTGCGGCTTTCGGCTTGCATCTTGAGACCAGCTTCCAGCCGTGGGCCCTCCAGGATTTGAACCTGGGACCTACGGATTATGAGTCCGCTGCTCTAACCAGTCTGAGCTAAGGGCCCGCAGGGGGACAAATATAATGGGGAACTAGCGCCATGCATCGCGTCCTCATCATCTCCCACACCTACATCCCGCCCTCGAACCGCGGGAAGCTGCGCGCGCTCGCCGCTCGCGGGCTCGAGGTGACCGTCGGTGTGCCGCAGCGCTGGCGCGACCCGGTCCTGGGCAGCACCCGCGAGCTGGCCTGGGAGCGGCAGAACGGCGTCGAGGTGTTCCCCCTGCCCGCGCGCCACCACGGCGACGCTGCCACGCTCGCGTTCGGCAGCCGGGCGCTGCACGCCTTGCTGCGCGACAAGCGGCCCGACCTCATCCAGGTGGAAGAGGAGCCCACGGCGCCCGCCGCGCGTCAGGTGGTCCGCGCGGCTCGCCAGCTCAAGCTCCCCGCGGTGCTGTTCACGCATCAGAACGTCGGGCTCCCCCTGCCCTGGCTCGCGGGCTGGCGCCGCAACCGCACGTTGCGCCGGCTGCGCGGCGCGATCGCCGGGAGCGAGGGGGCGGCGGCACTACTCCGCACGCTGATACCAGGTCTGCGGGTCGGCGTCATCCCCCAGCTCGGCGTGCACGTGCCGACCCAGCCCGAGCACGCCTATCACGACGGTCTCGCGATCGGATGCGTCGGCCGTTTGGTCCCGGAGAAGGGAGTCGATACCTTGTTGCAGGCGCTGGCCGAGAACCGCGCGCATCGCTGGCACCTGACGGTGGTGGGCGACGGCCCCGACCGGGAGCGGCTGGAGCGGCTGGCATCCGACCTGCGGCTGGCCGCGCGCGTCCGCTGGACCGGGGCGCTGCCACCCGAGGAGGTGCCGAAGCTCTGGCCCGAGCTGGACGTGCTCGTGCTCCCGGCGCGCGGGCTGCCGACCTGGGCCGAACCCGCGGCGCACGTGGTCGCGGAGGCGATGGCCCACGAGGTGACCGTGGTAGGGACCAGCGGGGGCGCGACGCCCGAGGTGATCGGCGACGCGGGCGTCGTGGTGCCGGGAGACGACCCGCTGGCGCTCTCGGCGGCGCTGCGCCGCCTCGCCGCCGCCGACCAGCGCCGTCCGCTCGCGCAGGCGGGGCGGGCGCGGGCGATGCAGTACTTCTCCGACGATGCGGTGGCTGAGCGAACGCTGGCCTTCTGGAAGGAGCTCCTGAGCTGACCCGAGTCCTCCTCGTCCCCGATCTCCCCCTCGAGCGCTGGCCCTCCATGGATCGCTACGCGCACCGGCTGCACGACTGGCTGGAGAGCACCGATCCGGGGTTCGAGGTGCGGCTCGCCGCGTCGATCGGCGACCTGACGCGCGACCGGGGGAACGGGCGTACGTCGGGCGGCTATCCCCGGTGGTGGGCCCAGGACGTGGATCCCACGAAGTTCGTGCTGCCGGGTCCGCTGCACGGGCCGCAGCGCTACATGGCCCGCTACTTCCTTTATCCGTGGTGGCTGCGGCGCGAGGCGAAGCGCGCGCAGCTGGTGCACATCCTCGATCACAGCTACGCGCACATGGTGACGCGGGTGCAGCGTCGCCCGGCGATCGTCACGGTGCACGACCTGATGCCCGTCATCATTCTGCGCTCGCCCACGGACGGCTGGCGCGAAGGCGTCCGCAATCGGTTCCTGCGCGGCACCCTCAAGGCGCTGCGTCTGGCGCGCGCCTATGTCGTGGGCACCGAGTGGTTGAAGCGCGAGCTCGCGACCTGGCTGGGAGACGATCGGCGCATCACCGTCGTGCCGTTCGGCGTGGACCGCGCGTTCTTCTCCGAAGCCCCGACCGCGCGTGCCCGCGGCCGGGCCGACTGGCGCATTCCCGACGACGCTTTCGTCGTGCTGCACGTGGGGAGCACCGTCGAGCGCAAGAACGTGCCGCTCGTCATTCATACGGTGGCGCGGCTCCGCGCCCAGGCGGACGCGTATCTACTGCAAGTGGGCGGACGGTTTTCCAACGATCAGCAGCAGCTGATCGAGCGGCTGGGCCTGCGGCGCTGCGTGCGGACCGTCCCGCTCGCGGACGAGAGCACGCTGCGGCGGGCGTACCGGGCGGCGGACGTGCTGCTCTTCCCTTCTCTGTACGAAGGCTTCGGCTATCCGGTGATCGAGGCTTTCGCCTCGGGGTTGCCGGTGGTCACCTCCGGCGCCGGCGGTCTGAAAGAAGTGGGCGGCGACGCAGTCGTGGTGGTCGAGGGCCGCGATCCGGCGGCGTACGTGGAAGCGCTCGAGAGCCTGTCCGACGATGCCCTGCGCCGGGAGGAGCTGACCGAGCGGGGACGCGCCCGGGCGCGCACCTTTACCTGGCAGCGCACCGCCGAGCAGACCGCGGACGTCTACCGAAGCCTGCTCCCGTAGTTCACCGCCGTCCACTGCAGAGTTCGTAACACACCTGTTGCTTCGATTCTGCAGGTGTGTCAGAGCGATTCAGGTCGCCTAATCTCAGTAACGCCCTGGTCCAAGCCGGCGAGCCGGTGCGGCGCTTGCAGCACCGCTCGGCAGCGATGAAGACCCTTTTCGCGCTGGCCCTCGTGGCACTCGTCACGAGCTGCCACTTCGATAAGCTGTTCACCGGCGGCGGGGAGACGCCGTTCTCCCATGATCCCCCCGCTGGCCTGCTCTTTGGCGCCGGTCCCGGCAATGCGCAGGCAGGGCAGCCCCTCAACCCGGTGGTGGTTACCGTCGTCGATTCGGCGGGTACTCGCGTCGCAGGCGCCGACACCCTGATCACCATCGCGCTCGGCGCCGGCCCGAGCGGCGCGACGCTCAGCGGTACTGTCACCACGCACGCCGTGAACGGTGCCGCCCGGTTCGCCGACTTGACCATCGACAAGCCGGGGACCGGGTACACACTCACCGCCACGGTCGCGGGCTTGAAGCCCGACACGAGCGCCGCGTTCGACGTGATGGCTCCGCCCCCAACGACCGGCGACCTCACGGTTACGACGACCACCGGTGGCGCCGGCACCGATCCCAACGGTTACACGGTGAGTGTGGACGGTGTCACTAAGTCGATCACGGTCAACGGCAGCGTCACCTACAACGGGCTCACCGCGGGCAATCACTCGGTCGGGCTCTCCGACGTCGCGAGCAACTGCGTGGTGAGCGCGCAGAACCCGCGGACGGTCGCTGTATCGGCGGGCAACACCACCCAGACCAGCTTCGCGGTCACCTGCACCACACCGGCGAACCAGCCGCCCACGGCCGCGTTCACCCCGAGCTGCACCTTTTTGGACTGCAGCTTCACCAGCACCAGCAGCGATGCCGATGGGTCCATCGTGAGCTACAGCTGGAACTTCGGCGACGGCAGCGCGCCCGCCACGGCTCAGAACCCGTCACATAGTTACGCGGCCGCCGGCACATACTCAGTCACGCTGACGGTCACCGACAATCAGGGAGCCCAGGGCAACGTCTCGCACTCCGTCACCGTCCAGCCCAATCGGCCGCCGAGCGTCAACGCGGGGCCGAACCAAAACGCGCTGACCGGTGTGCTGGTCGCGCTGCAGGGGGCTTCGTTCAGCGATCCCGACCACGATGGGCCGTGGACCGTCACGGTCGACTGGGGCGACGGTGCTTCGTCACAGTTCACGATGCCGAGCGAGGGGTCGATCAGCGCCTCGCACACCTATGTGGTCGCCCTGTTGACCGATTTCCAGGTCACGGTCACCGTGGAAGACGCGCACGGGGCCAGGGGATCCGCCTCCAAGACGATCACGGTCGCGCTGTAATGAGATGAAACGCGTCTCCGTTCTCGCGCTGGCTGCTGTCGTCCTCGGCTGCCACATCGATAAGCTCTTGAACGGGTCGAAGCCGCCGCCGTCCCAGGCCCCCCCGGCCCGTGTCGCGTTCTCCTCATCGCTCGCCAGCGCGCGCGCCGGCGAGCCGATCAGCCCGCCGGTGCAGGTCGCCGTTCAGGACTCGACTGGTCGGGTGACGCTGCGCGACACCCTGGTCACGTTGTCACTCGGCGCCAACCCGAGCGGCGATTCGCTGCGGGGAACAAAGCAGCTGCGCTCCGTGAACGGCGTCGCCACCTTCGCGAACCTGCGACTGGACAAGGCGGCCAGCGGCTACACGCTCACCGCCGCGGCCCCGCAGCTGCATCCCGATACCAGCGGGGCGTTCAGCGTGATGCCGGCGCCCGCCACCGAGCTCGCGTTCAGCGTGCAGCCCAGCGCCACCATGCAGGACAGCGCGATCAAGCCGCCGGTGCAGGTCACAGCGTACGACTCGCTCGGGAACGTCGCCACGAACTTCACCGGTCCGGTCCGGGCGGCGCTCGGCACTGATGGGAGCACCTCCAAGAACGCCAAGCTCACGGAGCGCCGAACCCGGTGACCGCGGTAGCCGGCGTGGCCACCTTTTCCAATCTGCACATCGACCAAACGGGCGCCGGTTACACTCTCACCGCCGCATTCGGGAGCGCGACCCCCGTCACCACGAGCGCTGCCTTCACCATCACGGCGTCTCCGCCGCCCCCACCGCCGCCGCCGACCCACCTGGGATTCACGCAACAACCCCAGAACGCGGTCGCCGGCGCCACGATTGCTCCGCCGGTCCAGGTGGCGGCGCTCGATGCGGCCGAGCACGTGGTCCAGGGATTTACCGGCGCGATAACACTCGGGCTGGGCGCGAATCCGGGTAGCGGTACGCTCTCAGGCGGCGCGCCGGTGAATGCGGTCAACGGCGTCGCCACGTTCCCCAACCTGAGCATCAACAGAGCCGGCAACGGCTATACGCTGCGGGCCACGGCCGCGACGCTCACCGCCGCCACGAGCAGTCCGTTCAACATCACCGCGCCGCCCAACCAGCCGCCCGTCGCCGCGTTCACGTCGAGCTGCACGCTGCTTGTGTGCAGCTTCACCAGCACGAGCAGTGACCCGGACGGCACGATCGCGGGCTACGCGTGGACGTTCGGTGATGGCGCGACGGCGACCACCCAGAACCCGTCGCACACCTACACGGCGGGCGGAACCTTCACCGTCACGCTCACCGTGACCGACAATCAGAGCGCGACGGGCTCCGTGTCGCACCCGGTGACGGTCACCGCGCCGCCGCCCCCGAACCAGCCGCCGGTCGCCGCCTTCACCTCGAGCTGCACCCAGCTCACCTGCAGCTTCACGAGCACGAGCAGCGATCCCGATGGCACGATCGCCAGCTACGCGTGGACGTTCGGGGACGGCGCGACAGCGACCACCCAGAATCCGTCGCATACCTACACCGCGGGCGGGACCTTCACCGTCACGCTCACGGTCACCGACAATCAGAGCGCGACGGGGAGCGTGTCGCACCCGGTGACGGTCACCGCGCCGCCGCCGCCCAACCAGCCGCCGGTCGCCGCCTTCACCTCGAGCTGCACCCAGCTCACGTGCAGCTTCACGAGCACCAGCAGCGATCCCGATGGCACGATCGCGAGCTACGCCTGGACGTTTGGGGACGGCGCGACAGCGACCACCCAGAACCCGTCGCACACCTACACGGCCGGCGGAACCTTCACCGTCACGCTCACCGTGACCGACAATCAGAGCGCGACGGGCTCCGTGTCGCACCCGGTCACGGTCACCGCCCCGCCCCCGCCCAACCAGCCGCCGGTCGTGACCGCCGGGGGCGACCAGACAGTGCTGGTCGGCGCGTTGTTCTCGCTGAGCGGTGCAGGCTTCAGTGATCCGGACCACGATGCGCCGTGGACCGTGACCATCGACTGGGGCGACGGCTTGTCCACCACGTTCACGACGTCGAGCGAGGGGTCGATCGGCGGCTCGCACTCGTATCCGGTGACCATCCTGGCACAGGACTACCTGCTGACCGTGACCGTGGTAGATGCGCACGGCGCTCGCACCTCGGCCACCAAGACAGTCCACGTGGTATTGGGGCTGTGAGCACGCGGGCCCATCTTCCGTAAACCCCGGGGCATGGCCCCGGGGTTGGTTCACCAGGCCTACTCCCTAGCCTCCTTCACCCACTTGCCCTCGAGCTTCGCCATCTCCAGCGCCCGGGCCGCGCGCGCCAGCAGGCTGCGGGCTTCGAGCGCGCCCCCCGCCCCCCCTCCGGCGGCGCGCCGGCTCCCCATCGCGTCGTAGCCCGCGCGCAGCTCCACACCGACGGAGTCCCGCAGCCGCTTCGCGAGCTGACGCGCCCCGGCCCGGTTCACCCCCGCGGCCACCACCGCAAACTCGGCGGGCCCGATGCGGCCGATCGCATCGGAGCGGCGCCCGCTCGCCTCGAGCGACCGCGCCACGCCCCGTAACGCGTCGAGGCCATCGGTCCCTCCCTCTTCACGGGAGCGGTCGGGCGCGACCGCCACACAGGCGACCGACGCGTTGTGCCGCGCCGCCTGGAGGATCAGCTCCCCGGCGCGGCGCGCCAACCCGTGTGTCGAGTAGAGACCGGTCACGTCGTCCACCAGATCCCGGCGCGACACGCCGTCGCGCTCGACCTTGACCATCACGTAGCGATCCAGCCGGCCGAGCAGCCCGGCGACGTCGAGCGGCTCCCGCACCAGCTCCCACACGCCCGCGCGCAGCGCGGTGTGATGGTCCGCGCGGCCGGGACGGCCGGGCACCAACATGAGAATCGGAGTGCTCGATCCGATCGAAGAGTCGGCGCGGAGCGCGCGGCTCAGATCGAGGGCTTGCGCCGCACCGAGCCGCGCGTCGAGCACGATGACGTCGGGACGCGCCGTGCGTGCCCGCTCGAGCACCGAGGCTTCGGCGAACACGCGCAGCACGGAGTACCCGCGTCGGCCGAGCGATCTGACCACGTCCGAGAGGGCGTGGTTCTGATCGCTGGCGATGAGGATCCGCGGCGGACGGGTGAGACGCGGTCGAATCGGCATACGGAGTCGGACCTAGAACGCCCAACCTAACGGGATACCCCGGTCACCCGACACGGTTGCATGGGTGCAGCGAGGGAGTTTGTGAATCTCTTCTCACAGTGGGAACCCCGCGTCCCCCCCAGGCGTACGACCACATTCAACAGGAGGTGTCGTATGGAAGCCCGCATCACAGCGCAGTCGCAGTCGTTCAAGCTCCGCGAGCGGTTGGAGGAAGCCAAGGTCTCACATGGACAGGAGGTGCGTGCCGATCTGCCGAACGTTCGCGTCGCCGTGTTGGCGGCGACCGGAGAGGCGCAATTGATGTTCTGCAACATGGGCTCGATTCGCGTGCGCGACCTGGTGCAGCCGGGCGATCAGGGCCCGCTGGCCACCGAGGTTACGCTACAGGGTCTCGCCGTACCGTTCCCGGGGACTTACGACCTCGTGAACGCGCGCGTCTCGGTGAACGGCAGCATTCACGTGATGGTGGACCGGGACACGCAGGTCGTGCCCAACGTGCACCGGGGGTTAGAACGGATAGCCCAGGTCTATTTCGACAATTGGCCACGTAGTGTGGGCGTTGCCTGACGCGCTGACGCTCAAGCGGCCGGCGAACGTCTTCGCGCCCAGCTCGACGCCCACACCGTCCACGTAGCGGGCGGGATCGAAGCTCCAGCGGTCGAGCACGGTCCCGGCGTTCCAGCGAACGCGCGCGAAGACGTCCGGCGCGAGCTCCCATTGCGCCCCGAGCTCCGCCATCTGGACGTGGCGGCCGCGCCGCTCCTGCGTGCGTAACCCCGCGAACGCGATGTCGCGGTCGGGAAAGATGTAATAGGTGTTGGCTCCGCCCAGGAAGAACTGATAGTGCGGCGGGGGCTCGCCGCCCGACGCACCCACGGTCGCGCCCGCCCACAGCGACATCCGGCGGAATAGCGGGACGTAGCACCGCAGGTCGGCGACGTGGTGCGAGAACGCCGCGCCGCCGGCCGCGGCCGCCACGCGGTTGCCCCACTCGGTCACCGCCCGGAATGCGACACCTGAGCGGGGGAACAGTCCGCGATCGTAGGTATCGATCTGCAGCACGCCGGCGACCGTGTAAAACGTCCGGTGCACCGGCGGCGTAGCGACCGCCGACACCTCCTCCGCCCAGCGGGCATGCTCGGCTTTGATCCGGACCGACGCGTCCACGGCCGTCCCGAGGCTCCGCGCGATCGAAGCGGCGATCGCCCCCAGGTCCACTCGCACCTGCGCCACGCGATGGTCGCCTTGATACAGATCGAACGGGCTGCGCACGTAGCCAAGGTCGCTACCCAGCGTGACGCTTCTCCCATCGCCGAGCAGCTTCGACACGCCCGCGCGCACCTGAATCTGTTGGCCCAGGCGGGCATCGGCCCGTCCGCTGAACCCGCCCGCGATCGGGCCCAGGGTGCTGGACAGCAGCACCGATGCCTTGTAGCGGCTGTCGTAGCGCAGGCCCAACCCGAAGCGGCCACTCGAGCGCTCGCCCAACAACACGGTCAAGTCGCCCCGCTCGAGGCGGTACCCCACACTCTCGAACAGCCCGGTGGCATACAACCGGCTCATGCGCTGGTCCAGCGTACCGCGCGATACCCAGGAGCCACGGCGCAGGCCGAGGGCGCGGGCGAGAAAACCCTCCGGCACGAGGCCGGCGGGATCGAACCGCACGCTCGTCACCAGCACCGACTCGGGCTCGACCACCGGCGCGCGCGGCCCGCTCGCCCGCCGTGATACGCGTCGCCGCGCGAGCGCGGCTTCAATCTGGGGAAGGGCTGCGCGCCCCGCCGCCTCTCCCCGCGCGATCACCTCTCGGGCGCGTGTGAACCCGAACGTGGAAAAGCCCCGCACCTCCGGGAGAATCACGACGTCGCACTTGCTGCGCTGCTCGGCCTCGGAGTCCCACACGCGGAACGACACCGACTGCACCAGGACATCCACCAGCGAGACGATCGAGTCCCGCGGCTCGAGCGGATCGGTGACGTCGCTGCAGATCAGCACGTCGGCGCCCAGGGCGCGCGCGTCCTGCGCCGGGAGGTTCCGCACCACACCACCGTCGATCACCGCCGTGTCCCCGAGGTCGACGGGTGAGAAGACGCTCGGGAGCGCCATGCTGGCGCGGATGGCATCGGGCAGGAAGCCGTGATCGAGCACCACCGCCTTGCTGGTCTCGAGGTCGGTCGCGACCGCCGCGAACGGGATGGGCAGCGCCCGGAAATCCCGGATCCCGTGCGCCGACCAGGTGAGCCCGGTGAGAAGCTGAGAGATGCGCTGTCCCGGGACGACGCTGCGGGGGAGTTTGATCCCGCCGCGATGAATCGGCAGCGTGATCAGGTAATGATCTTCAGTGAACTTGCGATCGACCGCCAGATCGCGGCGGTCCACCGGGTCGGTGAGCAGCCGAAACCAGTCCTCCGTGCGGACGATCGTGTCGAGCTGGGCGGCGCTGTACCCCACGGCATACAAGCCGCCGACCACGCTGCCCATGCTCGTGCCGGTGATCACGTCCACCGGAACGCCCGCCTCCTCGAGCACCTTCAGCACGCCGATGTGGGCCAGCCCGCGCGCCGCGCCCCCCGAGAGGGCGACACCCACCTTCTGACCACGCGCCCCGGCTAGGGGTAGCGCGCACACGAGAAGCACCAGGGCGAATCGCTTCACGGTTTGTCCGATTGGGGGGGTTGAAGGGTTACCGACTGTTGCGTCGGCGCGCCAGTCGGCGACCCGGCGTAGCGGGGCCGAACGAAGCACGCGATATGCAGCGATTTCAGGGCACTATGATCCGCCGCCGAAGCTCTGATCGACGGCAAAGTATGGGCCGCCGCATTGTACGCGACCGCCGGCGGGAGCAGGAGCCGCCCGAGGGCGAACGGCGTAGCGGCAGGGAGCGTCGCTCCGGCAGCGTCCGGCGCTCCGGTGCCGAGCGCCGCTCAGCCTACTACGCCGCGCGCGGCGCGCGCTTCGAACACACACAGCCCCGAATCTTCCCACGCGACCGGAAACAGCCCGTTGCACCGGGGGCACACGACCCGGAGCGCGTGCTGGCCGAGCGGCGCGCGCGCGCTGCAGCTCGGGCACACGCCGTACGTCGACCCCCAGCTGGCCGGCGGATGTTGAGCATTGGGAAGCCGCGTCACCACCGACCACA
>WNEY01021971.1_pt1 | contig 10791 bp, 8 predicted proteins | sample 5400531 | NCBI WGS metagenome assembly WNEY01 (sample SAMN13153338, study PRJNA577476) | soil metagenome | isolation source: 200 cm saprolite under Douglas fir tree site 1 | place: USA:California | collected 2015-04-18
CATTGAGGTCGTGGTAATCGCGGGGGGTCTTGCCGAAGGAGTTGGTCCAGGCAAAGCTCGCACTCGACGTGCCGCTGCCCGGCGCGCTCGCCTCCAGCACGGTCACCCTGGCCCCGCGCTCGGCGAGGCGATAGGCGACATTGGCGCCCACACACCCGGCGCCCACCACGATGATCTCGGTTCCCTTCATGCGCGATCCATCCTCGACGCGGCCGCTCCTCGCAAGGATCTATCCTTCGGGTGCTGTAAAGGACCCTTAGCATACCAAACGGTCGCCATGAATCAGCTCCTGATGCGAGTCGATTTCACGAATGGCCCGCTCCGGGGTCCTAACGTGGTGAGTGGCGCATATCTCAGCACCCACCGGGGGGGACCATGGGAGAGAAGCAGACCGTAATGAAGCAAGCGCAAGAGGCCTACACCGAGCTGGAGCGGAGCATTGCCGGGCTCGATGAGGCTCGGGCAAGCGACCGGTGGCTTGGCACGTGGGGAGTGCGGGAGATCCTGATCCACGCTTCAGGCTGGCTCCAGGAGATGAGGCCTGCCCTCGAGCGCCTCGGGCGGGGCGAGGCGCCCTACCCCGACGGCGTCTCCTACGACGACGCCGACGAGTGGAACGCGAGGTTCGTCGAGGCCCGCCAAGGGGTGAAGCTCGCCGACGTCCTTGCCGAGCTCGAGACATCCCACCGGAACTTCATGGCGGCGGCCCAGGCTCTCCCCGAGGAGCACTTCGCGCCAGATACCGCGGGCCGGAGCTTGTTCGAGGGGCTGCACCTCGCAGCACTACCGGGAGCACGCGAGTCAGATCCGCGAGTGGCGACGGGACGCCCGATGACGGCATGACGCACGCCGCCTACTACCTCTTCGAGACGCCGCTGGGTTCGTGCGGGATCGCCTGGAGCGACGGTGGACAGTCCGCCCGGTCACCCGCGGTGACATTCCTCCAATTGCCCGAAGCGACGCCGAAGATGACTGAATCGAGAATCGCTCGGATCTCCGGCGCGCCCCGGTCGAGCGTACCCCCACCTCCCATTGCCGAGATCATCGAGAGGTTACGCAAGCATCTCCAGGGCCACCCCCAGGATCTTCGCGACATCGCCGTTGACCTGAACGAAGCGGATCCGTTCGACCGACAGGTGTACGAGGCCGCTCGAGAAATCCCGTCGGGTCAGACCAGGACCTACGGCGAGCTTGCCAAGGCCTTGGGCCAGCCGAACGAGGCCCAGGCGGTTGGGCAGGCTCTGGGAAGAAATCCCATCGCCCTCATCATCCCGTGCCATCGGATCGTGGCCGCGGGTGGCAAGCCCGGGGGATTCTCCGCTCACGGGGGACGAGCGACCAAGGCCAGACTCTTGGCCATCGAAGGCGCGACGGCTCAGCCGGCCCAGCTAGAGCTGAGAGACGCACGCTCCAACGATACGTGGCCGGCTAACCGATCGTTCTGACTGGGCTCCGGCGCGCATACCAGCAGGGCCGGTAGCCGGCGTGGGGAAACAGCGACTGGACGCAGATCTCCGCCTGGGGCTGGTCCCAGAACACCTCGACCCGGCCGTCCTTGCGAAGGGTGGCGTAGTAGAACGTCACCGTGCCAAGGACTTCCTCGGTATCCGTTCGGCGCATCCGGAACCGCACCCGGAGATCTTCGATCACGTACACGGCGGCCAGGGCCACCACCGCGATGACGAGGAGACGCAAGCCGGCGATGACGAGCTGATCCGCGCGCGTCCTCAGAGCTGGTCTCCCGGCAGCGACGTCCGCGCGACGGAGAGCCGCGCGGATATGCTGGTCAATCTAGCCTGGAAAATTCATGAACGTACAGGCATCACTGCGACGAGCGCCCCAATGGGTCGTAGGCGCACGTGTGTGGAGACCAACAGGTCGACACAACGTCCAATGGCCCCACGCATCGCATGGTGGCCGAGCGACGTGCGGGATGGGAGTGGCGGACGGGCCCTCAGTGATGACAGTGTGCTCTTGGTGGGACGGGAGCGTTCGGGGGGCGACGCGGTCAGGGCGTTGCGCCGACGGCGCGAGCGATCCGCCGCCACGTCGGGAGCCAGGGGAACGTCGCCGGGAAGTGCAAGACGATCCGCCGGACCGAGCACTCGACCCACACGGCGAGCTTGAGCAACCGCTCGCGCAGCGTGGTGACCTGCGCATGGGCACAGGCGGTGCCCGCCGCCCGGCGCCGCAATTCCTGGAACAGGACGTACGCCGCCAGCGTGAGCAGGACCCGGAATTGGTTGGCCAGGAAGCGCTCGCAACTGGTCCGGTCCATCTCCAGCCCGTGATGCAGCTCCTTGAGCCGGTTCTCCACGTCCCCCCGCCCGCAGTAGAACTGGTAGACCGTCTCCGGGTCGTCGGGCAGGTTGGTCACCACGAAGCGCGGGTTGTTCTTCGGATCGCGGCCGGGATGGCGCACGACCTCGGCCTTGATGATCACCCGCCGCGTGCGCTTCCAGCTCCGTGCGGCATACCGCGTCTCCCCGTACACGTGCGCCGTCTGGCCGGTGGCCTTGGAGAGCATCCGGGCCTTGCCCATCAAGCGCCGGGCCCGCTTCTCCAGCCGCGAGTTGCTCGCCATCGCCACGACGTACTCGACCTGCTGCTGCTCGAGGAACTTGAACAGCTTCGGGTGGGCAAAGCCCCCATCCAGGCGCACCCGAAACGTGGCCGTCCGAAAAGCGTCGCGCAGCTTGGCCAGCAGGCGCCGCAGGATGCCCCGCGCGCCGCGCGTGGCGGGCGCGGTGCCCGGCCGCAGCACGGCGGCCACCGCGAACTGCTCGGCCTCGTCGTTGAAGGTCACCGTCGCGACGCTCGGCAGGTAGCACCACGTATCGTAGTGACCGTTGAAGAACGTGAACTCCTGCTGGCCGTGGGTCGGGTCGTCGGTGGGGTCCACATCGATCGTGATCCGGGTCGCCCGGCCCTTGCGTCGCCGCCGCTGGGTCTCGATCACGGTGTCGGCCAGGACGTGCGCCATGTCGCGCAGGGGCGCCCACCCCACCACGTTCTCGAACCGCGACAGCGTGGGCTGCGAGGCCAGGGCGCGTCCCGCGATCGGATCGCGGTCGACCAACAGCTTGTGGATCGCATCGTCGGCCAGCCGGGCGGCGTCGTTGCAGTCGGCGTAGCCACAGGCGAGTCCGAAGACGCGTTGCCGCACCAAGGCCAGCGTCTGATGCTGGACCTTGCCCGGCTGGCGCGTGTCGACCAGGCACCCGGCCAGCCGCTTGGTCAGCTGCAGCTGGGTATCGAGGCTCTTCAACAGGACCGCCCCGCCGTCCGAACTGGCGTGCGCCATGTCGAAGGCCGCGACGACCGGCTTCGCTTTTGGCTCGAATCCGAACGTGACTTGCGCTATACAGGCTGTAGCCATCGAGCCTCCTCGCGTGTGCGTGTAGACGCGTCTCGACACCGCATCTATAGCACCTCTGCGAGGCTCGGTGGCTCTTCTCTTTCATTTTTCGTGAATTTTCCAGGCTAGTCGACCTACTTCTCGTACGTCGAGAACAGGGACGCCCTGGCCGCCCTCGAGCAGGAGAAGGCGCTCAATGCGGCCGCCCGCATCGAGCAGTTCGTCAAGGAGGTCGAGCAGCAGATCGGCTGGACGACGCAGCCGCCCATCGTGGCGCCGGCCGCCGCCATGGAGCAGCGACGTGGCGACTACTTCCGCCTGCTCCGTCAGGTGCTGCCCGTCACGGAGGTCAGCTACATCGACCCCCAGGGGCTCGAGCAGCTCCGCCTCTCGCGCCTGGCCATGGACGTGATAGGCAGCAAGACGGACTATTCGAAGGACCCGCGCTTCCTCCAGCCGCAAGCCGGACGCGCCTACTTCAGCCCGGTCACCTTCCGCAAGGATTCCGAGCCCTACATGACCATCGCTCTGGCCGGCAGCGGCAGCACGTCACCGACGGGGCAGAAGCTCCGGGGCGGGGTGACGGCGGCCGAGGTCAATCTCAAGTTCATCTGGGACGTGGTCTCCAAGATCAAGGTGGGCCGGGAGGGACGGGCCTACGTGGTGGACTCGCGCGGGGCCCTCATCGCGCATCCCGACATCAGCCTCGTCCTGAAGAAAACGGATCTATCGGTACTGGCCCAGGTGCACCAGGCCATGCGCGCCGGGCGTGCCGGCGTCTCCACGCCCCTCGTGGCCAAGGATCTCGAGGGACGCCGCGTGCTCGCCGCCTCCGCCCCCGTGGCCCCGCTCGGCTGGTCGGTGCTGATCGAGCAGCCCTGGGCCGAAGTCGTCGAGCCGCTCCGCGCCTCCGCCGTCCGCACGGTCGGCCTGGCTATTTTCGGCATCGTCCTGGCCGTGCTGGGCAGCCTCGTCCTCGCCCGCCGGATGACCCGGCCCATCCAGACGCTCCAGGAAGGCGCCGCGCGCATCGGGGCCGGGGATCTCGGGCACCGGCTCGAGGTCAAGACGGGCGACGAGATCGAGAGCCTGGCCGAGCAGTTCAACACGATGACGTCGCAGCTTCGCGAGTCCTACGCCAACCTGGAGCACAAGGTCGAGGACCGTACGCGAGAGCTCTCCGAGGCGCTCCAGCAGCAGACGTCGACCAGCGAGATCCTGCGGGTCATCTCGAGCTCGACCACCGATCTTCAGCCGGTCATGGACGCGGTTGCGGAAAGCGCGGGCCGCCTGTGCGACGCCGACACCGTGATCCACCGGCTCGAGGGAGACTTCTCCGAACGGGTTGCCCACTTCGGGCCGACGCCCTCAGGTCCGCTCGGCGCACGCTTCCCGCTGACGCGGGGGTCCGTGAGCGGCCGAGCGATGATCGATCGCCAGCCCGTGCACGTGGAGGATCTGCAGGCCGCGGGCGAAGAATTCCCCGAGGGCTATGCGCTCGCCCAGGAGTACAACCACCGGACCACCCTGTGCGTGCCCATGCTGCGCGAGGGCGTGTCGATTGGCTCCATCCTGCTCCGGCGGAGGGAGATCCGACCCTTCACGGAAAAGCAGATCGCCCTGCTCCAGACCTTCGCGGACCAGGCCGTCATTGCCATCGAGAACGTGCGCCTGTTCAAGGAGCTGGAGGTCCGCAACCGCGACCTGACGGAAACGCTCGAGCAGCAGACAGCGACGGGAGAAATTCTGCGGGTCATCAGCAGCTCGCAGACCGACGTCCAGCCGGTGTTCGAGACGATCGCGGAGAATTCGCTCCGCCTCTGTGACGCCACCTTCAGTACCGTGTTCAGATACGATGGTGAGCTCGTCCACCTGGCTGCACTTCGGAATGTTGCCCCAGAGGGCGCCGCGGCGATTCGCAGCGCGTTCCCCATGCCGCCCAGCCGGGGTGGGGCGTCGGCTCGGTCTATCCTGACTCGCAGCATCGTTCACATCGCCGACGTGCGGGACGATCCCGAATACGTGCTCGGGGGCCTTGCCGATATCGCGAAGTTCCGAAGTGACGGACAGCCCATCGGAACGATCACGGTGGCGGCGGGGCGGACGATGCTGTTTCCTGAGAAGCAGGTCGCGCTGCTGAAGACCTTCGCGGACCAGGCGGTGATCGCCGTCGAGAATACGCGGCTGTTCAACGAGATCCAGGACAAGACACAGCAGGTGGAGATCGCCAATCGGCACAAGAGCGAATTCCTCGCTAATATGTCGCATGAGCTCCGGACGCCGCTCAACGCGGTGATCGGCTTCTCCGAGGTTCTCCTCGAGCGCATGTTCGGTGAGGTCAACCCCAAGCAGGAGGAATACCTCACCGACATCCTGTCTTCCGGGAAGCATCTGCTCTCCCTCATCAACGACATCCTCGATCTGTCCAAGATCGAGGCGGGTCGCATGGAGCTCGAGGCGCAACCCTTCGACCTACCGGGGGCGCTCGACAATGCCCTCACCCTGATCAGGGAGCGCGCGGCACGGCACGGGCTGAAGCTCCAGGTGACAGTGGATCCGCGCCTGGGCGAGGTGAAGGGAGAGGAGCGCAAGGTCAAGCAGGTGCTCCTGAACCTGCTTTCGAACGCGGTGAAGTTCACTCCGGAAGGCGGCAAGATCTCCATCGCCGCCCATCTCAAGGACGGCATGGCGGAGGTATCAGTGGCCGACACCGGCGTGGGTATCGCCCCGGAAGACCAGGAGGCCATCTTCGAGGAGTTCAGACAGGTGGGCACCGACTACGCGCGCAAGCGCGAGGGCACGGGGTTGGGCCTGGCCCTCGCCCGGCGGCTCGTCGAGCTGCACGGGGGCAAGCTCTGGGTGCAGAGCGAGCCGGGCCAGGGGTCGACGTTCACCTTCACGCTGCCGGTGAGCGCCCATGGCCGGTGAGCTCATCTTGATCATCGAGGACAATGAGAAGAACCGGCGGCTCGTTCGGGATGTGCTCCAGTTCAAAGGCTATGAAACCATCGAGACCGAGACGGGCGAGGAGGGGGTGGAGCTCGCTCGGACGCGGCAGCCCGCGCTGGTCTTGATGGACATCCAGCTGCCCGGCATCGACGGCATCACGGCGCTCAAGCGGCTGCGTGAGAACCCCGCCACCCGCGGCATGCGCGTGATGGCGGTGACCGCCTCGGCCATGACCCAGGACAGACAGAACATTCTCGCCGCGGGCTTCGACGGCTATCAAAGCAAGCCCATCAACGTGAAGAGCTTCCTCGAAGCGGTCGATACGCTCCTCCGGCGGCCATGAGCGAGCCCGCGCGCATCCTCGTCGTCGACGACACGCCGCACAACGTCAAGCTCCTGGCCGATGTTCTGACCGCCCGCGGCTATGTGGTGAGCACGGCCTCCTCGGGCAAGGAAGCGCTCGAAAAGGTCGTCTCCGAGCCGCCTGATCTCGTGCTCCTCGACGTCGTCATGCCCGAGATGAGCGGGTACGAAGTCTGTCGCGCCATCCGCAATGGCCCCGACACCACACGGCTGCCCGTGGTCATGGTGACGGCGCTCGATCCCGGCGAGGAGCGCGTCAAGGGGATAGAGGCAGGGGCCGACGACTTCCTGACCAAGCCCATCAATCAGCCGGAGCTCCTCGCGCGGGTCCGCTCCCTCCTCAGGATCAAGCAGCTGTGGGACGAGCTGGCGCTGCTCAATCGCACGCTGGAGGCCCGGGTGGCCGAGCAGGTCGGCCAGCTCGATCGCCTGGGCAAGCTCAAGCGCTTCTTCTCGCCCCAGCTCGCCGAGATGATCGTCTCCGGGAGCGCGGAGGATCCGCTCAAGAGCCACCGGCGCGAGATCACCGTGGTCTTCCTCGACCTCCGAGGCTTCACGGCCTTCGCCGAGACCTCCGAGCCCGAGGAGGTCATGTCGGTGCTGCGCGAGTACCACGCCGCCATGGGCCAGCTGATCCTGGCCGCGGAGGGGACGCTCGAGCGCTTCACGGGCGACGGCATGATGATTTTCTTCAATGACCCCGTGCCGGTGCCGAATCCCGCGGAGCGCGCGGTGAGGATGGCCTCGGCCATGCGCGAGCGGGTGGCCGAGCTTGCCGTCGGGTGGAAGAAGGCGGGCTTCGACCTCGACTTCGGGCTCGGCATCGCGCACGGCTATGCCACCATCGGCGCCATCGGCTTCGAAGGGCGCGTGGACTACGGCGCCATTGGCACCGTCACCAATCTCTCGGCCCGCCTCTGCTCCGAGGCCAAGCCCGGCCAGATCCTGCTCCAGCAGCGCGTGATGACGGCGGTGGAAGCGATTGCCGAAGCCGAGCCGGTGGGGGAGGTGACGCTGAAGGGTCTCAGCCGGCCGGTGAAAATCTACAACCTGCTCAGGCTCACGAGCTAGCGCGCGGGTCGTGGACAAGGTTCTCGGCGACCTCGTTCCCGGCGCTCGTATCCTGCTCGGGGCCGGCCCCACCATGGCGGATCCTCGCGTGCTCCGCGCGATGGCCACGCCCCTCCTCGGCCAGTTCGATCCTGAATTCACCGCGGTGATGAGCGAGGTCATGGAGCTCCTGCGGGCGGTCTTCCAGACGGAGAACGAGCGTGCCTTTCCCGTGCCCGGCACCGGACGCGCCGGACTCGAGGCGGCCATGGTCTCTCTCTTGGAGCCCGGCGATCGCGTGGTCATCGCCGAGTGCGGGCGCTTCGGCCTTCTCATGATCGAGATCGCGGAGCGCTGCGGCGCCACCGTCGTGCCGGTTCGCGCCGAATGGGGGCGCATCGTCGAGGCCGACGCGGTTGGGAAGGCGCTCGCGGGCGGCCCCACGCGCATGGTCGCCGTGATTCACGGCGAGACCTCGACGGGCGTGCTCCAGCCGCTGGAAGAGCTGGCGCGTCTGGCCCATGCCCAGGACGCCCTCCTCATGACCGACGCCGTGGTGACCCTCGGCGGCTGCGAGGTGGCGACGGACCGCTGGGGGGCGGACGTCGTCGTCGCGGGGACCCAGAAGTGCCTCTCGTGTCCCTCTGGACTCGCGCCCATCACGTACAACGCGCGCGCGGAGGCGGTGCTCGACAAGCGCCGGACGAAGATCCGCAGCAACTATCTCGACCTCCAGCAGCTGCAGCGCTACTGGAGCCCCGCTCGCTACAACCACCACACGGCGCCCACTTCCATGGTCTTCGGCCTCCGCGAGGCCCTCCGCGCCTGCCTGGTCGAGGGACTCGAGGCCCGCTTCGAGCGCCACCGGCTTCACGGAGCGGCGCTGCGCGCGGGGCTCGAGGTCATGGGCCTGCGCCTCTTCGGCTCCGAGCCCGAAGGCCGCCGGCTGCCCTTCATCACGCCGGTCATCGTGCCCGACGGCGTGGACGAGCTTCGCGTGCGACAGCGGATGATCCAGGATTTCGGCATCGAGATCGGCGCGGCCTTCGGCCCGCTCCAGGGCAAGATCTGGCGCATCGGGACCATGGGCTATTCCGCGCGGCGGCAGAATATCCTCCTGGGCCTGAGCGCTCTCGAGGCATCGCTGTCGGCGGAAGGGTTTGCCCTGCCCATGGGCACCGCCGTGGCGGCGGCAGCCGCGCATTACCAGAAGGCCGGCGCGGGCAGCGACACACCGCCCCCTCACCCAACTCAGCTCTCGCCTTAGGGCTTCGCCCTTCAGCTCGAACCGCGGCCCTCTCCCCCGATGGGGGAGAGGGATAGGGATTCGACCTCACGCGCTCCTACAAGGAGACCGTCTCCAACTTCGCGCGCCACCGGAGGCCGGAGCACTACCGCTCGATCGTGGACCGGACGAGCGCGGTGCCGCCCGCCTGACCCGCGGCGAGCGCCCGGTTTCGAGCCCCGTCGCCCGTGGTGTTACACTAGACGGCGCCATGAGCGAGCTGCAAGTTCCCGAGAGCAGCCAGATCGCCGTCACCACGAAAGTCGATGAGTTTCCATTTCGAACGGAGCTCAGCCTGGCCCCTCTCATCCGGTACTGGCAGCACGAGGTCGCCGAAGGCTGCTCGGTGCTGGCCTCGGTCGCCCGGACCGTGCTTGACCAGGTCGCCCAGGCGCCCGAGCTCGCCGGCCCCGTCACCGATCTGACCGCTGTCCGGGCCCACGACGATCTGCTCCGCGCCCTCATGGTCGCGGTGTTCTCGCCCGCGGCCGAGGACGACGGCTATGCCGCGGCCCTGCTCCCATTCCGCCTGCAGACCTTCTTCGCCACGCCCGGCTTCACGCGCCTCCTGACCGGAGGCGACGGCTTCGTCCAGGCGCGAGTGGACGTCGACGCCTCCCTCCTCGTCCACGTCCGGATGCTCCATGCCTATTCCCTCATCCTGCACCGTGTGTACGGCATCGATGTCGGCGTCGAGTACCCCTGGGTGTCCAGCGTGACGGATCCCGACACGGGGCTCGATCGATATTTCAAATTCCTCGTGAACCGGCGCTTTCTCGACGTGGACGTGGTGGGTGAGCCCCCGGTGCTCAGGGAGGCGCTCCGGCAGCGCCTGGGCGCGGGAATCCTGGACCCGGCCGCCCTCCTGGAGGTGCTGCCGCCTGACCGGTTCGTCATCCGCGGCTTCTCGATCATCAAGGCCGTCGAGGTGACCGAGCAGGAGGTGCTGTCCGCCATCGAGCGAGAGCTCATCGACAAGGAGTCCATCGTCTCGACCGAGCGATTCAGGGGACTGCAAGATAAGGTCCGCGCGCTGCTGCGGCGTCCCGAGATCGATCTGGGCCTCGCCGCGATCGAGGGCGACCGCATCCTGACCCTCAACTTCGGCTCGCGGGATGCGCACGGCTGCATCTTCGCCGGGTCGACGCATCATCGGGTGAGCGACTTCGCGGGCTCCATCTACGAGCGGGCCGCCCGGGAGCGCCGGCCCCTGTTCGTCGAGGATCTGGAGGCCTATCCGAAGCGGTCACGCACCGAGGACGACTTGCTCGCCCTGGGCTACCGGAGCCTCGTGGTGGCGCCTCTCATCTATCAGGACGCCCTCATCGGCAGCCTCAAGCTGGTCTCGCCGAAGCCCGGGTCCCTGAACGTGACGCTCATGCCGCACCTGCAGCAGATCCTGCCGCTCTTCGCCATGGCGGTAAAGCGCAGCATGGACGAGCTGAACAATCGCGTCCAGGCCATCATCAAGGAGAACTGCACGGCCATCCATCCGGTGGTCGAGTGGCGCTTCCGCCAGGCGGTCCTCAATGGCCTGGATCGTCCGGCCGCCACCGGGGAGGCGCCGGCCGGCCAGATCGAGCCCATCGTTTTCCGCGAGGTACATCCGCTCTACGCGCTCGCGGATATCCGGGGCTCGTCGACCCATCGCGCCTGGGCCATCCAGAGCGATCTCCTGGCTCAGCTCGGCCTGGCCCGCGAGATCCTCCAGGCCGCCCATCGGGCTCGCCCCATGCCCATCCTCGATCAGATCGGTTACAAGATCGAGCGCTACGCCAACGACGTC
>WNEY01018187.1_pt1 | contig 10789 bp, 9 predicted proteins | sample 5400531 | NCBI WGS metagenome assembly WNEY01 (sample SAMN13153338, study PRJNA577476) | soil metagenome | isolation source: 200 cm saprolite under Douglas fir tree site 1 | place: USA:California | collected 2015-04-18
GCATCGGCCAAAGCACCGCGTTCATTCAGGTGCTGGTTGCCGGCATAGATTGTGGGGAAGGTCGATGGGCCATTGTACCCGGAGTTGTTGTTTTCGGCTCTCTGGGTATCCGTTCTGGAGAATTGAGGCTTGGAGGCAAGCCATTAGCCTCCTGCAAACACCGGTGCAGGTACGATGCCGGCGAGGTGAAAAGAAGGGACTCGCCGCCAAGAGCAAAAAGGCCGCCTATCACTCTGGCGGCCTTTTGGTTCTCCTCGGAAATCAGTTCCTAAAGAGTAGATTCAATCTCGAATCCCCAAGCCTCCAACAGCGGCTCTGGGATGTACTTGGAATTCTTGTTGCGCCGCGCCCATTCGCGCAAGCGGGTGGAACGCAAATACTGATCCGGCGACAACTTATACTCGCGTACAACTTGCTCGAACTCAGTGATGGTCGGGGTAATGGGTCCGATCGGCTCGGGCTTGCCCCAGTTGGGATTTCCACGTCGTTTCGCCATGAACGTTACGCCTCGTAGGGGAATGAAACGCAGCTGCTCGATTACGCAAATGTAAAAACTTAGATTCACATACCCATGCCGAGGATTCACGCCAAGACCGTCATCTGCCGTCGAGACGATGCGGCACAAATGAACCCTATGACAACCGGAAGCTGGCAATTGTACGACATTTGCTTCGGCTAAGTCAACGACGATCATGCCAATCCGGTCGGCTAGAATCAACCTATATTACAGAAATATAATGACTTACTTGGTAAATTTGGTGATCGGTGACCCACCCGCTCGTCTGTTAACTAGGTAGATACTTCTGTCATCGCAGGAGCCCAGTAGGCCCCGCGTCCCGCCGGCCATCCTGAGGGCATTCTATCCTGAGCTCGGCGAACTCCTGGCGAGCCGAGAGCTGCGCCATGCCGTCTAGACCAGTGCCTCTAGTCTTGCCCGACTGTCCTGTTAAGTGTCCTGAACTACGGTCCTTACCTTCCGCTCTGTCCGTGCTGCCACGTTACTGCCGTAATGCCATGCCGATGACCGGTCATTGACGCACAGGACAGACCTACCTAGAGTGCGATAAGGAGGGAACTAGCGTGAGGGATATCTACGAAGTGTTGCACAAGAAACAGGCAGAACAGGTGCAGTTGGGCAAGCAGATCGAGGCTTTGCAGACCGCCGCAGAACAGCTCCGCGGCGTGGCTCACCTGCTCGACGACGATCACGAAGAACAAGGCGCAGCCGCCGGTCGGGGTTAAGGATCCCCCAGCCTTCTTGAAGTTGAAGGCGTCTTATGAGCTTATTAGCGCTCGTTTTCTGTGCCGACGACAAGGTCGTACGCGTGCTGCGAAGGGTTTTGAGTGAATTGGAAATCGGCATGGAGCTATGCGCCGATGCCGAATCCGCCATTCACAAACTGACTCGCAGAAGGTTTGAGGCAGTCATTGTGGACTGTGCAGACCAACGCACCGCCTCGCGTGTGCTCCGAAGCGCGCGCTCCGCACCCGTCAACAAGCGCGCCGTAGCCGTAGCCATCCTCGGCGCCCAGACGGGAGTTGCGGGCAGTGCCGATCTGGGAGCCCACTTTGTCCTTCACCAGCCGCTTTCTCCCGAGCGTGCCAAGACCAGCTTCCGTGCGGGACAACTGCGGGCCGTGACCACCGATTTGGGGGAAGGCGGCATGGCGATTCAACTCGCCCACCGCCCCAAGAACCTGGGCTCCGTGGCCTTACAGTTCTCCTTACCCGGTTCCGAGGACACCATCGCATGCTCCGGTCAGGTAGCTTGGGAGAATCCCGGCCGTCAGCTGGGTCTTCGCTTTGTGGACCTCGCGCCCGAGATCCGCGATCGGTTGAAAGCTTGGCTGGAGAGTCATGCGCCCGAGTTTGAGCAGGATGATCCACCGGCTCCCTGCAAGCTCACCGACCTCAGCCTCGGAGGCTGCTATCTGGAGACGGGATCGCCTTTTCCGCTGCGTACGCGCATTATCCTCTCCATGCAAGTTGCCGGCCAGCCGCTGCGCGCGGAGGCCGTGGTGCTGGTCATGCATCCCGATCTTGGCATGGGAGTTGAATTCACCCAGGCCACCGACCAGCAGCGCGACCACGTGGAAAAATTCATTCACGCCCTCACCAACAGCAACGGTGTCCTCCCCGAGATTCTGGTGGAACCGGAAGGCCTGGAGACTACCGAACCGGTCAGCGTCCCCCCACTCCGGAGCGGCCCCGAAGATCCTTTGCTCGAGCTCTTTCGAAGGAGGGCCGAACTCACGCCCGAAGCCTTCCAATCCGAACTCCGCAAACAGCGAAACCCCGCGCCCAAAATCGCAGCCCACAAGGCGTCGGTCTAGGTAATATCTTTACACTTGCACTGGGAATTCGCTACGAAGCGTGAAGGGGATAGCCGAAACGGCAATTTCCACGACGGTGGTGTGGATTCACCGTTCTTTCGTCCTCTCGTTGTAAAATCAAAAGTTGTCGAACGCTCCACCTTGCCCTCTATGCCGCAGGAAGAAAAGACAGCCGTCACCCGCGAAGGGCACAGCGACGTCCGCTACGATGCCCACCGTATCGAGAGCAAATGGGTCGAGCGCTGGCAGCAGGATTCGTCGCTCTACGTCGCCGAGCCCAACTCAACCAAGCCGAAATATTACGTCCTCGAAATGTTGCCCTATCCGTCGGGCGCGCTGCACATGGGACACGTTCGCAATTATTCCATCGGCGACGCGCTCGCCCGCTACATGTGGATGAACGGCTACAACGTCCTCCATCCCATGGGCTGGGATTCATTCGGCTTGCCGGCGGAAAATGCCGCGATCCAGAACAACGCGCCGCCCCGTGAGTGGACGCTGCACAACATCGCTGCCATGAAGGCGCAGATGGGGCGTCTCGGCTTCGCTTACGACTGGTCCCGCGAGGTCACCACCTGCCTGCCCGATTACTACAAATGGAACCAGTGGTTCTTTATCAAGCTGTTTGAGAAAGACCTGGCCTATCGCAAGAAGAGCACGGTCAACTGGTGTCCAAAATGCTGCACCGTGCTGGCCAACGAGCAGGTGGTGAACGGTCGTTGTTGGCGGCATGAAGACACCTTGGTCGAGCAACGCGAGCTGGAACAGTGGTTCTTGCGCATCACCAACTATGCCGAGGAGTTGCTGCGCGATCTTGATCGTCTCACCGGCTGGCCGGAAAAAGTTCGCACCATGCAACGCAACTGGATCGGGCGAAGCGAAGGCACGCTGGTCAATTTCAAACTCGAGGGCGCAACCGATGTGGCGAATTCCACCATCTCGGTGTTCACCACCCGCGTGGACACGATCTTTGGCGCAACTTCAGTGCAGTTAGCGCCCCAGCACCCTCTGATCACTCGACTGACCAAAAACAACGACCTGCTGCGCGCCTCGGTCGACCAACTCATCGCCGAGCAACGCAAGGCGAGGGAAGTCGGCGACATCGGCGAGATCGAAAAGCACGGCGTCAACACCGGTCGCTACGCCGTCAATCCCTATAACGGCGAAAAGGTTCCCATCTGGGTGGCCAATTACATCGTGATGGACTATGGCACCGGCGCGATCATGAGCGTGCCGGCGCACGACGAGCGGGATTACGAGTTCGCGAAAAAATACAGACTCGAGATTCGCCTGGTGATCTTGCCCCAAGCCCCCGATCCGGAGGAAACGGTCGTCGAACCCAAGCTTCCCTTCACGACCATGCAGGGCATGCTGGTGAACTCCGGCCCTTTCAGCGGCATGGACTGCGCCGCTGCCATCAGAGCCATGTCCGAGTTGGCCGAAAAAAAAGGCTTCGGCAAACCCACCGTCACCTATCGCCTGAAAGACTGGGGCATCTCGCGCCAGCGTTACTGGGGCACACCCATCCCCATCCTTTACTGCGAGAAGGACGGCATCGTCGCGGCGCCCGAAAAAGACCTGCCCATTATTTTGCCGGAAAACGTGGACATCACCTTGACTGGCGGCTCGCCCTTAGGCCAGGTGCCGGAGTTCGTCAACGCGACGTGTCCAAAATGCGGAGGCCCAGCCCGTCGCGAGACCGACACCATGGACACATTTGTAGATTCGTCCTGGTACTTTTACCGTTATACCGACGCACGCAACGACCAAGCTCCGTTCGATCGCGAGAAGGCGGGCTACTGGTTTGGAGATCGCGGCATCGATCAGTACATCGGCGGCGTCGAGCACGCCATTCTGCACCTGATTTACTCCCGCTTCTGGACCAAATTCATGCGCGACATCGGCCTGATCAAAAACGACGAACCCGCCGAGCGCCTCTTCACCCAAGGCATGATCATCAAGGGCGGAGCCAAAATGTCCAAGAGCCTGGGCAACGTCGTTTCCCCGGATGACATGGTGGAACGCTACGGCGCCGACAGCACTCGCATGTACACGCTATTTGCCACCGCTCCGGACCGCGAGCTCGACTGGCAGGACGAAGGAGTGGAAGGCATCGAGCGCTTCTTGAGCCGCGTCTATAGGTTCGTAGCCCGCAACGCTCCCAGTGCCTCCGGCTCCGCCCACCGCGCTGTAGGGCCGCAACTTGCTATGTCTCCCCGACCCGCAAATCAGAGCTTGCAAGCGACGTCTCTACCGCTGGAAGTGCGTCAAATCCAGCGCAAGCTGCACCAGACCATCAAGCGCGTGAGCGACGACTTCCAGGGCCGATGGCACTTTAACACCAGCATCGCCGCCATCATGGAGTTGACCAACGAACTTTACGCTGTAGAAGCCCGTGTGGCGCGGGCGCCCTCGCCCGTGGAAGTTGAAGGTACTGCCGCGGCGACCAACTCGCCCGGGCAGCCTGTCCCCGTTTCCCTGTTGCGGGAGGTGCAACGCACGTTAGCCCTCCTGCTCGCCCCCTTCGCCCCGTACCTTGCTCACGAACTCTGGGAGATGCTGGGTGAGAAGGGAAGTCTACTGCGCACCCCGTGGCCGAAGTATGACCCGGTTCTGGCTAAAGAGGAAGAAATCGAAATCCCAGTGCAGATCAATGGCAAGCTGCGCAGCCGCATTGTGGTGGCGGCAGATGCATCAGAAAATGTGGTCCGAGAGCGGGCCTTGGCCGACGAGAAAATCCAGGCGGCGCTCACCGGCAAGCAGATTGTGAAAAGGATCAGCCGGGTTGTCCGCCAATCGCGACTTCGCAAAGTAGCCCTCAGCCCCTTCACCGGTTAGTTTCAGTTCATTGGCCTGTGAGAGGCTGCTGAAGAAGAGGATCGGGATCCGAGCCGTTGGCGGATCGCTCCGCAGTGCGTGCATTACTTCGCGGCCGCCTAACTTGGGCAGCAACATGTCCAGTAGGATAATGTCTGGAATGGTCTCGCGCGCTAGCCGCACAGCTTCCTCGCCATCCGGCGCGTTTAGCACGGTGTATCCCGCCCTGTGGAGCATTCTCTCATTCACGATTTTTTGAAACTTGCTGTCTTCCACTAGGAGCACTGTTGTTTTCAAGGTGAAACCTCCGCTCCCAGGGTTGTCACACGGGGAAGCTCAGCCGCAACATATCCAACCTATCTTATAGACTCTATCGGCGGAATGATCTTTTCTCTCTTGCGCCTTTGATCGACCCGCAGTTACGAAAGTGCTTGCCGCCTTACGCAATGGGCGGTCAGGGGTGCCGCCGCGAAGGGTCTGATTGCGATATCCTAGCCAGGCATGAAGCGGCGTTCGCCCACCCTGGAAGGCTTTCAAGCCCTGTTTCGCCTACCCGCGCTGGGTCTGGCAGAAATCGCCTGGCGATGGAGTTTTGGCCTGGCAGTGACAGCTCTGCTCGCGTTCTCTTTCCGCGAATATTTGTCCACTCTGCCGGTCACCGCCGCGGAAATGTTCTTGTTGCAAACCCGCCAGCCGGCTTTGATGCTGCAGGTCATCGCCCGCATCCTGCAGGGAAGCGCGCCGCGAGCGGTCACCGCCCTGATGGTACTCGCGCTGGCCGTGACGCTGGCCTGGATCGTGCTCGCCTCGTTGGGACGAGCCGCAACCCTCAAGACGCTTTTCGCATACTTCCGCGAGAACGATGAGTCGAAACCACGAACCTGGCGGCTCACGTCGCTCATGGGTCTGAATTTCCTACGCGCGGGCGCGCTGCTTGCCGCCCTGGTAGGTTCGGTAGGTGCCGTGCTTTTGGCTGGCGCCACTTCGTCGAAGACCGATCCTTCTCCAGGAAGCGCGCTGCTGATCTTCTGGATGCTGGCCCTGTTTATCGGCCTCGCCTGGTCGATGTTGAATTGGTTTCTCTCCCTGGCCGCGATCTTCGTGGTGGGCGATGAAAGAACCATATTCGGAGCACTGGCGGCAGCCGCGGATTTGTGCCGCAGCCGCCGCGGGGCCGTGCTCGCGGCCGCCGCCTGGTTTGGCATCGCTCACGCGGTGGCGTTCGTAAGCGCCAGTTCTGTGTCAGCCTTCCCCTTGGCCTTCGCCGAGGTGCTTCCCGCCGGCATGGTACTAGGCGGGGTAATTCTGGTCGCCCTGATCTACTTCGCCGTCGCCGATTTTCTCTATGTCGGACGGCTGGCCGCGTACGTGTTCCTGATCGACGTTCGAGAATCGGAGACTCAGCCATCAGCACTCAGCATTCAGCCGCCGGCCCCGGCTTCAGACGACGACATTCTCAGCGACATTCCCGGCCTGACCCTCCCGCCCCAACCCGCCTCAGGCTAGCCCGAGCCCTGACGCAACTGAGAATCGCGAAGCAAGAACTAAGAACTGCAGGCCAAAACCCACAGTCCTCAACCACACCCAGGCCAAAGCTCCGCCCAACCCAGCAGAGAAAACCTGAGTGGAATCCTCAGTGCCAAATGCCAAATGCCTCTTTACACCCCGTCGTCGATCTGAGACACTCGTCCGTGGAAACCCAATCCATCGTAGTCCTCGACTTCGGTGCGCAATATTCGCAACTCATCGCGCGCCGCATCCGTGAACAAAGCGTTTTCTCGGTGGTGCTCCCCTGCACCGCCAGCCTGGAAGAGATTCGCAGCTATTCCCCGGTAGGAATTATTCTTTCCGGAGGCCCGTCCTCGGTGTATGACGCCGACGCTCCGCCCGCGGATCCGCGCGTGCTTGAACTTGGCCTGCCCGTGCTCGGCATCTGTTACGGACTGCAGTTCATGGTGCACACCCTCGGCGGAAAGGTTCGCGCCGCCGATAAGCGCGAGTACGGACACGCTGAAGTCGAAGTCCAGAACGGCTCACGCCTCTTTCAAGGCCTGCCCCAAAAACTTTCTGTCTGGATGTCCCACGGCGACGAAGCGGTGGAGCTGCCCCCAGGTTTTCACCTGGTGGCCAGTTCTCCGAGCGCGGTCGCCGCCATTGAAGCTCCTGAGCGCAAAATGTGGGCGGTGCAGTTTCATCCCGAAGTCCGCCACACCCAATCGGGCACGGATATCCTGCGCAACTTTGCTCTCGAAATTTGCGGCGCCAGGCCCACCTGGACCGCGCAGCACTTCATTGATGCGACCGTGGCCAGCATGCGACAAACGGTAGGCGACGGGCGCGCGATTTGCGCCCTCTCCGGCGGTGTGGATTCGGCCGTGGCTGCAACTTTGGTGGATCGCGCACTGCGCGGTGGCGAAGGCCCGTCGCGCCTCACCTGCGTATTTGTCAACAATGGCGTCCTGCGCAAGAACGAGTTCGAAAAAGTGCAGCAGGGCCTGCGCGACAACCTGGGCCTGCACCTGGTCGCCGTCGACGCCACCGAACGCTTCCTGACCAAACTTGCTGGTGTGACTGATCCGGAAACCAAACGCAAGATCATTGGCAACGAATTCATTGCCGTATTCGACGAAGAGGCCAATCGCATCGAGCAGGCCGAAGGGAACGTGGAGTGGTTGGTGCAGGGCACGCTCTATCCCGATGTGATCGAGTCCCGCTCGGTGCGCGGGCCCTCGCAGACCATCAAGACCCACCACAACGTCGGCGGCCTGCCCGACAAGATGAAGCTCAAGCTGATCGAGCCGCTGAAAGATTTGTTTAAAGATGAGGTTCGAAAAATTGGCCGCGACTTGGGCATGCCCGAGGAAGTTCTCCAGCGTCAGCCTTTTCCCGGCCCCGGTCTAGCCGTCAGAATTCTGGGCGAAGTCACGCCAGTGCGCCTCGCCATCTTGCGCGAGTGCGACGATATCGTTGTGACCGAGATCAAGAAGGCCGGCCTTTACACCAAAATCTGGCAGTCGTTTGCGGTCCTGCTGCCGGTGATGTCGGTCGGCGTTATGGGTGACCAGCGAACCTACGCTTACACCTGCGCAGTTCGCGCCGTGCACTCCGAAGACGGCATGACTGCAGACTGGGTCCCGTTGCCGCACCAAGTCCTTAAAACCATCTCCAGCCGAATCGTAAATGAGGTGAAGGGCGTGAACCGCGTGGTCTACGACATCACCTCGAAGCCTCCGGGAACAATCGAGTGGGAGTGAAGCAGCCGTCAGCTATCAGCCCTTACCCCTCGGCTTTGACCACGTAAGGGCGGACGCCCTCGTCCGCCCGACGCCCCCGCTACTTCACTTCGTCCATCAGCCACCGCGACACCGCCGTCACCGCCCTTCGCGGGCTAACTCGCAGCGACTCCACCACCAACCAGTTTCTTAATCCGGGAATGACCAGAGTCTTGCCAGCCATCAGACCGCGATAGCCTTTAAGCGCGACTGTCTTGGCGTCCATGGGACCGAGCTGCTTGAACAAGCGCGACCGGGCGTTTCCAGCCCGGCTGGCAAAATCGGTTGCGGTGGCGCCGGGGCAAAGACATGTCATGGTAACTCCCTGGCCCGCCAATTCATTGGCCAGCGCTTCAGAAAACGAAATCACATAAGCCTTGGTGGCGTAGTAGACGGCCATCCGCGGACCAGGCTGAAAGCCGGCCGTAGAAGCTACATTCATGATCTTTCCCGAGCGCCGTTCAAGCATGGGCCCGAGAAAAAGCTTGGTGAGATAAGTCAGCGCCGCGAGGTTGAGCTGAATCTGTCCCAGGCTTTCCTCCACCGGAACCTCTGCGAACCCTCCAAGCTTGCCATAGCCGGCATTGTTGACCAGGATGTCCACGGCAATGCCCTCGCGCTGCAGTTGGTCAAAAAGCAGCTGCGGAGCCGCCGGATCAGCGAGATCGAGCGAAACAGGCTTGACCGTTATTCCGAAATGGCGTTGCAGCTCGTCGGCGACTTGCGCCAGCTTGGGTCCACTGCGAGCGACGAGCACCAGATTGTGACCGCCCTTGGCGAAAAGCTTGGCCAGCTCATATCCAATCCCGCCCGAGGCGCCGGTAATCAGGGCGGTCGCTGTGGTGTCATTCATTGCTCAGTTCTCCAATATTCGGACGCAAATGGAGCCACATACGATTCAAGATTCTCCTTAAACCGTCGGTTTCGCATGTCATTCAAGTGTGAAGAGAAGATCGGCCGGGCAAACCGGAGGCTGCGATTCAACGCGGGATCCCAGATTCACGAAGCCCCGGTTCGAGAAGCTCAGCGGCTCACCGGAACCACTGTCTCGTCCAGAGTTCCAGCTCCGCCCAATAAACTTGCACACGATTGGCCAGCGTGTCGGGTTTCGTGAAGTCATATCCGCCGTGCGGCGTGCGCAGCGCGGGCGAATAGCCAGCCGGTACAGCGAAGAGCGCGTCGTCCAGCGGAGCCTCGGAGAACATCACCAGTTCAACCTTACCGGTGGTGGTGCTGCCGTTCTCTGTCCTTTTGGTGGTCTCCTCGATAGCAAAACCGGCGGGCGCCGTGCCCAGTCGTTTGAAATGTACCTGGTCGTGCCGACGCCGGAGAGGCGTAAAACTGGCGTATACGAATCCGATACCCTTGCCTGAATCCTGGCAGCCCAGGCCGGGCAGATCGATGTACCAGCCGTCGCGTTCTTCCACGGAGGAGGGCATGGCGGCGCCCGGCCCAGCGTCCACCTTGATCGTAATTCTGACGTGGCGAGCGGTGTAGGTTCCCAATTGACGCCGCTCGCCGGAGTCTATCGAATCGGTCGTGATAGTTACGTCCGCACCGCTCATCTCACTCGGCGGAATGGACCGCGCGCGTTTGTGCTGTTCAGACCAGTCTACGATGGGAAGTTCCGCATAGAGTTTAGCGGCGTCATTCAGGTCGATTCTCTTCTTCTCGTCGCAGCGGCTAATGCTGACCAAGCTCGAGTTGAAAGGTTTGTCGTGAGCATATTCCCGCCGCTGTCTCGCTCCTTTCAGATACAACGCTTCCGTTGAGGAGCTGGATTGATCGAAGCGGCGCGTCTCGATTTTCAGATCAGAGAAATTCGGAACGCCAGAATTCGGGAGGGGAGCAGACGCCAGAAGAATGAACAGCGCCAGCAAATTGCAGGTGGAGGGACCCATCTTATCGCTCCTCCAGGAAACCAGCCAACGGGCACATCGCCTGCCCGTTGGCCGACGGTTATAAGGACGCGGAGAATTGAGACCTACGCCCCCACCAGGGCCGGCTCCACGCCATAAATCGAATACCACGATGTCGCCGCCTTCAACCGGTCGTTCACGTTATTGATGTTCTTCACGCCCTCAGACTGCAGCCAATCGCGGAAAGCGTTCGCGCCCAGCTTGGCATAAATCGGTATGCCTTCCTTCCAGGTCGCCCGCCCGCACAGCACGCCGTTGAATTTCACGCCCGATTCCGCGGCCAGTTCAAGCGCTTCCGTGAACTCCGCATTGCTCACGCCCGCGGAAAGGTAAATAAACGGCTTGGTGGTGGCCGTGGCCGCTTTCAGGAACAGGCCTTTAGCCTCGGTTCGGCTGTAAGCTTTCTGTCCGCCATAAGCCTTGGCGTCCTCCACGTACTTCATGTTCA
>WNEY01004344.1_pt1 | contig 10788 bp, 6 predicted proteins | sample 5400531 | NCBI WGS metagenome assembly WNEY01 (sample SAMN13153338, study PRJNA577476) | soil metagenome | isolation source: 200 cm saprolite under Douglas fir tree site 1 | place: USA:California | collected 2015-04-18
CGGCTTGAGCAGGTTCGACGCGTCCATCGCGCCGCCCGAGGTGGCGCCGGCGCCGATCACGGTGTGGATCTCGTCGATGAACATGATGGCGCCGGGATAGGCTTCGAGCTCCTTGATCACCTGCTTGAGGCGCTCCTCGAAATCGCCGCGATAGCGCGTGCCCGCGAGCAGCGTGCCCATGTCGAGGGAGAACACGGTCGCGTTCTTGAGCACGTCGGGGACCTCGCCGTGGACGATGCGGCGCGCGAGGCCCTCGGCGATGGCGGTCTTGCCGACGCCGGCGTCGCCGACGAACAGCGGATTGTTCTTCTGCCGGCGGCACAGCACCTGGATGGTGCGGTTGATCTCGGCGCCGCGCCCGATCAGCGGGTCGATGCGGCCCTCGCGCGCCTTCTTGTTGAGGTTGATGCAATAGGCCTCGAGCGCGTCGCCCTTTTTCTTGGTCTCGTCGCCGGTCTTGGCGTCGGTATCCTCGTCGGAGCCGCGCACCGGGCGCGCTTCCGACATGCCCGGGCGCTTGGCGATGCCGTGGCTGATATAGTTGACCGCGTCGTAGCGGGTCATGTCCTGCTCTTGGAGGAAATAGGCGGCGTGGCTCTCGCGCTCGGCGAAGATCGCGACCAGCACATTGGCGCCGGTCACCTCCTCGCGGCCGGACGACTGGACGTGGATGACGGCGCGCTGGATCACGCGCTGGAAGCCGGCGGTCGGCTTGGAATCCTCGTTGCCGTCGCTCACCAGGTTCTCGAGCTCGCTTTCGAGGTAGGCGGTGAGGCTCCTTCGCAGCTTGTCGAGGTCGACGTTGCAGGCGCGCATGACCGCGGCGGCGTCCTGGTCGTCGATCAGCGCCAGCAGAAGGTGCTCGAGGGTCGCGTATTCGTGATGGCGCTCGTTGGCCAGCGCCAGAGCGCGGTGGAGGGACTGTTCTAGGTTGCGCGAAAACGTGGGCATGTGTGGTCTCGTGTTAACGCATCATATAGTCCCGGCGTTCCCGCTTTTCCACTTTTTGCGCAAATCGGGCAGGCCCGACGTGCGCTCTTGTCGCTTTTTTCCCGGTATCACTTTTTTTCCATCACGCATTGGAGAGGATGCTGGTGTTTGCGGGCAAAGTCCATAACCTGGGTGACCTTGGTCTCGGCCACCTCGTAGGTAAAGACCCCGCACTCGCCGATACCGTGCTGGTGCACGTGCATCATGATTCGGTGGGCGGCCTCGTTGTCCTTGTTGAAGAACCGCTCGAGCACGTGGACCACGAATTCCATCGGCGTGTAGTCGTCGTTCAGGAGCAGGACGCGGTAGAGGCTGGGGCGCTTGGTCTGCGGCTTGGTCTTGGTGATGACCGCGGTTCCCGGCGCGCCGGGCCCGCGACGCTTGCTGTTGTCCTCGTCCCCCAGCCGCGGCGCGCGCGGCGCCGGCGCGGCCGGCGGTGCCGGCAATCGGGCCGATAATTTCTTGGGCGGTCTTGCTGGTGGTTTCGAGCTCATGGCGAACTTGCGGGCATAGATGCAGCGAAGGTGGATTTGACGGCGGCCGGCGAGAGCGACCCCATAGCATCATAGAGACGGCGCCGCCGGGGTTCCAGATCGTCGTACCCCCCTCGAATTGGTCCCGATTCCTCGGCAAATTAGCAAATCCCGTGCCGCCCGCCCCGTTCCGTCCGCCCGCGTCCGTCAACGATCGCGACTCAATTGCGGACAATTCGCGGCAATTTCATCCGAAATTTGCAGATTTAGTCTCATAAGTTGTCAAAACCTGCCCGCCAATGATCCCGACGGCACTAACTGGGCATCTGTCCGAAACATTGGGCATATCCCGAGCTGGAGGGCATCATCATGCTATTTGCGCGCTTTTTTCGCGATCGCAAGGGCGGCGTCGCGCCCCTGCTCGGACTCACCATCCCCGCGCTAGCTGTCGCGGTCGGCGCCGCGGTCGACTACAGCCGCGCCGGATCGGTCCGCACCGCCATGCAGGCGGCCGGCGACGCCACGGCCCTGATGCTGGCCAAGACCGCTTCGTCGCTCGACGCCAACACACTGCAGACAAACGCGACCGCCTTTTTCCTCGCCAATTTCAACCGCCCGGACGTACAGAATGTTCAAGTCAAGGCGACCTACAGCCAGGGACAGAGCGGCTTCGCCGTGGCGGTCAATAGCTCCGCCTCCGTGAAGACGCTGTTCATGGGGTACATGGGCTGGTCGCAGATCCCCCTCAGCACGACGGGCTCGGTCAACTGGAACAATGCGAAGCTGCGCGTCGCGCTGGTGCTCGACAATACCGGATCGATGTCGCAAGGCAGCCCGAGCAAGATCAGCGCGCTCCAGACCGCGTCGCACAATCTGCTCACCCAGCTGCAGACCGCGGCGCAAGCGCCCGGCGACGTCTACGTGTCGATCATTCCGTTCGTCAAGGACGTCAACGCCGGCGCGAGCAATTACAGTGCATCCTGGATCGACTGGACCGACTGGGACGCGCCGCCCGCCAATTCGACGCCGAGCTCCAACGTGGGGCCGGGCTCGACCTGTCCCTACACCAACTCGAACAACGGGTTCGTGTGCACGACGGGGCCTGCCAACGGCAGCGCGACTGCCTCCAAGATACCGTCGAGCGGAACCTATAAGGGCTATATTTGCCCGAGCATCGACAGCGGCCAAAAGAACCCGCTCAAGGCCAGCGTCTACTACAACGGCTGCTACAACAGCACCAACTGCACGGGGAGCGGCGGTACGGCGCCCTGCCAGCACGCGTGGGTGAAGAACGCGCACAGCACCTGGAACGGCTGCGTCACCGACCGCGACCAGAACTACGACACCTTGAATACGTCGCCATCGGCCGGCGCCAACTTCCCGGCGGAGCAATATTCCTCCTGCCCGGCGGCGCAGAACATGGGCCTGAGCTACGACTGGACCGCGCTGAACGCCCGGATCGACGCCATGAAGGCCGCCGGCAATACCAACCAGGCGATCGGTCTCGCCTGGGGCTGGCAGTCGTTGACGAACGCGCCGTTCACCGTTCCCGCGATGGACCCGAGCTACCAATACAAGCAGATCATCATCCTGCTCACCGACGGCTTGAACACGGAGGACCGCTGGTACACGACCGCGTCGGCGATCGACAATCGGCAGGCGATCACCTGCAACAACCTCAAGGCGGCGGGAATCACGGTCTATACGGTGCAGGTCAATACCGGCGGCGACCCGACCTCCACCTTGTTGCAGCAATGCGCGAGCGATGCGAACAAGTTCTTCCTGCTGACGTCGTCGAACGAGATCGTCACGACGTTCGGCACCATCGGCACGAGCATCTCGCAGCTGCACTTGTCGCAGTGACCGGCGCGCCGGCGGCCCTTGTTCTGGGCCGCCGGCATCGCAGCAGCGCACGTCGCCGGCTCGCGTTACTGGGCCGAGCCGGCCGTTCGCCTAATCGCACAAGACACCCGATCTTGCTCCGCCATCGGGATGCAGCATGTCGGCGCCAGCCGTGGCCCTGACATGATGATTTTTTGCATTGGCTGAAATGAAATCGGCATCCGACCGGGATTGCCACAATGCCACATCCTAGCTAACGTTGCCGACGGTTGTGCCGAACTGCCAACGGTCTGGTAGGCGTAGCGGCGATGCGTTGGTTCCGTTCACGTGCGAGATTGGCCTCGTATCTGGCGCTGTTTGCGCTGGCGATCCAACTCGCCGTGTCTTTCGCGCACGTACATCGCGACAACTCGGTCGCCGGGCGCTTGCCGGCCTTACTCGGCGTCGAGCGGACCACCGTCGCCGCGGTCACGCCCGATCCTGCAAGGAGCGATATCCCGGTCCGCGCGGATGACTATTGTGCGGTCTGCGCGCTCATCCACCTTGCCGGGTCATTGGTTGCTCCAGAGGTGCCGCCGCTCTCGCTGGCGATCCGGTCCGGTCGGTTGCGGCTTGCGGCCTCGGCCGAATTCGATCTCGCGGGAGCGCCCCTCGCTCGCTTCCAGGCCCGCGCCCCTCCCATCGTCTGACGCTGATTGCTGCCGGCACAGCTGCGCGCGCAGGCGGTGCCGACACCTTCCGCAATGCGATGGGTGGAGATCGAAAATGTCTGTCCGTAATCGTCGTTTGCTTTTGTCGACCGGGTCGGCGCCGACGTCGTTGCGCCGTGTGCTTCGTCCCGGCAGCGACCTATTTGGAAATTACGCTACGGGGGGTGACTGGGATCGTCCGCGCACCGAGAAGCCGATCCGTCGCGCGTAAAAGAAAATCGGGGGCGAAATGTCGCAAGCCATCCCTTCAGACGATCGCAATGACTCGGGGTCGACGCGCATCTCCATACACCCTGGGGTGCTGCTTACGCTGCTCTTGATCGGAGCAGGCCTCGGGGTTGGCGCCCATTACCTCATCGGACGCTGGTCGGCCGATCGCGCTCCCGCCGTTACGCCCGCAACGCCGGCGAAGGTGCCGGCGATCATCAGAGATGGGCAAAAGATCACGATCCCTCAAAGCTCGCCGCTGCGCACCAAGCTGACGATCGCCGCCGTCGGGGAGGAGGAGATCCAGCGCAATTTGGTGCTCCCGGCCGTGCTGGAGGCCGATCCTGCACGGCTCGTCAAGGTTCTGTCGCCGCTGGCCGGGCGCATCACGCAACTCAAGGTGCAACTCGGCGAGCGGGTCGAACGCGGCCAGCCGCTCGTCGTGGTCGAATCGGGCGATCTCGCCACCGCTTACGCCGAATATGATCGCGCAAAGGTCCTGTTGGCGCTCGCGCTCAAGAACCGCGACCGGATGCGCGACCTCGCAAAAATCGGCGGAGCGGCCATAAAGGAGCAGCAGCAAGCGGAAACCGATTACGTTACCGCCGAAGTGGAGTTGAAGCGCGCCGAAGCGCGGCTGATCCAGATCGGCGTCGAGGCCGAGACCGCGAGCGACTCGCGCATGGTCACCGTCCGGGCGCCGATGTCCGGCAGCGTGATCGACCTTGCCGCCGCGCCCGGCATCTTCTGGAACGATGCGACAGGGGTGCTGATGACCGTGGCCGACCTCAGCACCATTTGGGTGACGGCCAATGTCCCGGAGAAGGACACCGCTCTGGTCGCCAAGGGCCAAGAGGTCGACGTCGTCCTTTCCGCCTATCCGGCCGAGGTGATGAAAGGCCGCGTCCTTTTCGTCAGCGACGTGCTCGATCCGGACACCCGTCGCACCAAGGTCAGGATCTCGTTTCCCAACCTGGGCATAAGATTGAAGCCCGGAATGTTCGCCAACGTCACCTTCTTCGCTCCCAAGCAGATGATGCCGGTCGTCCCGACCGCGGCGCTCGTGTTGAAGGACGACGTCGATCAGGTATTCGTCGAAGTCGAGCCGTGGACGTTCGAGGCACGCTCCATCGAAGTCGGTTTCCAGCAAGGCAATCAAGCCATCATCAAGAGCGGCGTCAAAGCCGGCGACCGCGTGGTCGTAAAGGGCGGAGTCCTGCTCAATGATTGATTGGCTCGTAGGCTTCGCCCTGAGGAAGCGCCTGGTGGTGGCGATGGTATGCCTGTTCGCCGGCATTTACGGCTACTACTCCTGGACTCAGCTTGCGGTGGAAGCCTATCCCGACATCGCGGACGTCACCGCGCAGGTCGTCACGCAAGCGCCCGGCCTGGCGGCGGAGGAGATCGAGCAGCAGGTCACGATTCCGCTCGAACGCGAGCTCAACGGCACGCCTGGGCTGCTGGTCATGCGTTCCAAGAGTACTTTCGGGCTATCGCTGATCACCCTCATCTTCCGCGACGGCGTCGAGGACTATTGGGCACGTCAGCGCATCCGGGAGCGCATCGAGAACGTCACGCTGCCGCCAGGAATCTCGCCCGGCCTCGACCCACTGTCGTCGCCTACCGGCATCATCCTTCAGTATACGCTCAAATCCGATACCAAGGACCTGCGGCAACTCTCCGAGATCCAGAGATGGACGATTGCGCCCGCGCTCAAACAGGTGCCCGGAATCGCCGATATCACGAACTGGGGCGGCATCACGACGCAGTTTCAGCTCGAGCTCGATCCGCAGCAGCTTATGCGCTTCAACCTGTCGCTGAAAAGCGTCACCGACGCGATCACCGCAAACAGCGCCAATTCCGGCGGGAGCGTTCTGGCCCGCGGCCAGCTCGGCTATGTCATCCGCGGCATCGGTCTTGTTCAAACCCTCGAAGACATGGGTGACATCGTCGTAACGCAGCGGCGTGACATGCCGATCTTCATACGCGATCTGGGCAAGCTGAAACTGAGCCACCAGGAGCGTCACGGTGTCCTCGGCGAAGACGAGAAGAACGATGTCGTCGAAGGAATAGTCCTGTTGCTGCGCGGGGAGAATCCTTCGCGGGTAATGGAGGGCGTCCACGCCAAAGTGGCGGAGTTGAACGAGCGCCTGAAGGCCGACGATGTCCAAATCGTGCCCTATCTCGACCGCTCGGACCTGGTCAATGCCACGATCGACAAAGTATCGCACACGGTTTTCCAGGGAATTGGCCTTGTCCTCATCGTCCTCATCCTATTTCTCGGCAGCCCGCGCAGCGCGCTTATCGTCGGCATCACCATCCCGTTCGCGATGGTGGTGGCGTTCACCCTGATGCATCTCACGAAAATTCCAGCCAACCTCTTGTCGCTCGGCGCCATCGATTTCGGGATCATCGTCGACGGCGCGATCGTGATGACGGAGGCCATCCTGCGGCGTCGCGAGGCGAAGCCGGAGGAGCCTCTCACCGAGGCCGACGTCCAGGAGACCGCGCGTCAGGTCGCACGGCCGATCTTCTTCGCAACGCTGATCATCATCACCGCCTACCTGCCTTTGTTCGCCTTCCAGCGCGTGGAGGCCAAGCTCTTCTACCCGATGGCCTATGCGGTCGGCTTTGCGCAGTTCGGCGCGTTGGTGTTCGCGCTGATGCTGATCCCGGGCCTGGCCTATTTGGCTTATCGCAAGCCCCGCCGCGTCTTCCACAACCCCGTCCTGGAGTGGCTCGAGGCGGGCTATCGGCGCGCGCTGCAGCACTCGCTTCATCGACCCGGCATCGCATATGTGCTGAGCGCGAGCGCCGCAGTCGCCGTGGTCTGGCTCGGCTTGACTGTCTGGCGCGAATTCCTGCCGGATCTCGATGAAGGCTCGATCTGGCTCCACGGCGAGATGCCTGCCGGCCTTTCTCTCGAGGCGGCGAAAGAGATGGCCGCCGACTTGCGAAAGGCCCTGGCCGAGTTCCCCGAGGTGTCTTATGTCGTGACTCACACCGGGCGCAACGATGATGGAACCGATCCCTGGCCACCCTCGCATACCGAGGCGGGTGTCGGACTTCGTCCCTATGACACCTGGCCTGCAGGCGGGAGCAAGAAGGACCTCATCCGACGCATGGACGCGCGGTTGCACGAGCTGCCGGGCTTCGACCTCACCTTCAGCCAACCGATCATCGACAGCGTCGCCGACAAGATGTTCGACCCGCACAGCCAGATCGCCGTCAAGATCTTCGGCGACAGCTTCAACGAGTTGCGCCGCATCGGAAAGGAGATCGTCGACGTCCTCGCAGCCGTGCCCGGCACCAGCGACGTCGCGATTGAGCAGCAGCCGCCGCTGCCGCAGATCGTGATCAAGATCGATCGCGAGGCAACGGCCCGCTACGGGATCAATGTTGCAGACATCGCGGCCCTCATCCAGACCGGCATCGGGGGCGGAGCCGTCAGCCAGGTGTTCATCGGCGAGCGGCGCTACGACACGTCCGTCCGTTTTCCCGACGCGGCACGCAACAATCCCGAAGCGATCGGCAACCTGCTGCTAACTTCCAGCGGAGGCGCGCTTATCCCGCTGTCGCAGGTTGCGCGCATCCAATTGCAGATGGGCGAAAGCACGATCACCCGCGAGATGAATCACCGCCACCTCACCGTGAAACTCAATTTTCACGATCGCGAGCTGTCGTCGCTGGTGGCGGAGGCCACCAAAGCCATCGCCGAGAAGGCGCCGTCGTTCGATCCGAAAAGGTACCGCATCGAATGGGGCGGGCAGTTCGAGAAGCAGCAGCGCGCGGAGGCGCGCTTCAAGCTGATCGTCGGTCTGATTCTGGGGCTCATGATTATCCTGCTCTATTCCGGGTTCGGCGTCCTTCGCCACGCATTGTTGATTCTCGTCGTCGTGCCGTTGGCGACGCTGGGCGGCCTCATCGCTCTTCATGTCACCGGAACCACCCTCAACGTCGCCTCGGGGGTCGGATTCGTAGCGTTGTTCGGCGTCGCCGTGTTGAACGGGGTCATCATGGTGGCGAATCTCAACCGCATCCGCGATCTGGGCGTGCCCCTGCTCGATGCGGTGCTGGCCGGTGCATGCGAGCGCCTTCGGCCGGTGCTCATGACCGCGGCCGTCGCAACCGTCGGCATGCTGCCGGCGGCGCTCGCAACCGGGGTAGGCAGCGACGTGCAGCGCAGTGTCGCCGCGGTCGTGGCCGGCGGGCTCGTCCCGGCCACTTTCCTGACCCTGTTCCTTGTCCCGACGTTCTATTTTGTCGTCGAACGGTGGGCGGCAAACCGTGTTCAAGCGGCTGCAGCCGAGAGTGCGGCGGTCGGGATCTGATCGCGCGTCGCGCAGAGTAGTGCCGAGTCATGGTCAAAGATGCACGTCGCGTTCCCGCTGTGTCAGGCTGGCTTCCCCCGACCATGCAACAGGCCGGCTGCCAACTGCCGCGCGCGAGCGGCTTCCTCGCGGTCGTCGTCGTAGCCTTCGTTTCGGGCTGCGCGGTGGGCCCGGATTTCGAGCGTCCGGAGGCTCCGCCGGTTTCCGGCTACGAGAAGGGACGCGCGCCGGCAACGACGGCGTCTGCGAGCGTTGCGGGCGGCGAGGCGCAACGCTTGGTACGGGATCGCGACATTCCGGGGGAATGGTGGCGTCTTTTCCGTTCGCAGCCGCTTCGGACCCTGATCGAGGACGCACTCAAGAACAACTACGACCTGCAAGCGGCGCAGGCAGCGCTGCGCGTGGCACGGGAAAATGTTGCCGCCGGGACAGGCGCGTTCTTTCCCAGCATCGACGGCGGCTTCTCGGCAAGCCGGCAAAAAGTCCCGGCGGATTTCTTCGGCGAGCCCGCCGATCCCTCCATCTTCAATCTCTACACCGGTCAAGTGAGCGTGTCCTACACGCCCGACGTGTTCGGCCTCACGCGGCGAACGGTCGAGTCGCTGGACGCCCAGGCCGAGGGTCAGCGCTTCCAGCTCGAGGCAACGTACCTGACCCTGACGTCGAACATCGTGGTTGCGGCCGTGCAGGAGGCCTCCTTGCGCGGCCAGATCGCGGCAACCCAGCGCATCATCAAGATCGCGAGCGATCTGCTCAACCTGCTCAAGCGCCAGCGGGCGCTGGGCCAAATCGCCGAGGCGGACGTGGTGACGCAGGAAGCAGCGCTCGCGCAGATCGAGCAAACACTGCCGCCCCTGCAGCGCCAACTGGGGCAGCAGCGGCATCTGCTGGCTGCGCTCGCCGGCCGCTTCCCCAGCCAGGAGCCGGCCGAGAAGTTCGAGCTTGCGGCGTTGCATTTGCCGCGCGACTTGCCGCTGAGCTTGCCGTCGAAACTCGTTCGGCAACGTCCGGACGTGCGCGCGGCCGAAGCGAACTTGCAGTCGGCGAGCGCCCAGATCGGCGTTGCGATCGCAAATCGGCTGCCGAACATCACGCTGACCGCCAATGACGGCAGCACCGCGTTCCGCTTCGCCGAGCTGTTCTCCCCCGGCACCGGGTTGTGGGCCTTGGCCGGCAGCATCACCCAACCGATCTTCCGCGGCGGCGCTTTGCTCCACAAGGAGCTCGCCGCGCGCGCCGCCTACGATCAGGCAGTGGCACAGTACCGCAGCACGGTCATCACGGCCTTTCAGAATGTCGCCGATACCTTGACTGCGCTGCGAACGGATGCCGTCGCGCTGCAAAAAGCCGTGGTCTCGGAGCGCGCCTCCGCCAGAAGCCTGGCCATCGCGCGCCAGCGAATGGAGCTCGGCGACATCAACTATCTCCTGCTGCTCAATGCGCAGCAGACCTATCAACAAGCACTGATCAATCTCGTCCAGGCGCGGGCCGCGCGCTACGCCGACACGGCCGCGCTCTTCCAGGCGCTGGGCGGCGGCTGGTGGAATCGGGACGATGTGACCCCGCCACCGGAGCCGCCATTCCTCCCGGTCTTCCAGTGAAAATATCGGCAACTTCAAAACTCGGCGTGGAAGCGCGCGGAATAGACCGAGACCGGTCCGCGGTCGACGTTGTAACCCGGGTTGACGATGAGCTGATAGTCGAACGTCAGCCGCGTCCACTTGTCGAAGCCATAAGCGTAGTAGGCTTCCAAAATCTTCTCTTCGCGATAGTTGAGCTGGCCGTCGCCAATCAGAATTCCGAGGCCGCCCGCGGCAAAATATCGGCGCGCCTCGGGCGAAAGACCTTCGATCAGGCCCGCGACGCCGATCCTGTCGTTCGGTCGTCCCCAAGACGTTCCCGCGAGCACCGTACCGAGGGAAAAGCTCTGGTCGCAATCGGTCCAGCCCATGATCTCGATGAGCCCCGGACTCCAGCTCACCCGCGAGAACACGCCGAGATCATCGGTGATGGCCTGCTCGACATTGGCGACGAAGCCGTAGTTGGTTCGCACCTGCCGCGTCAGCGTGATGTCGGGAAAATTCGGCGTGGTCACGGGCATGGCCAGCGCGTCGGAATACTTGCCCATGAAGCCGTGGTTCATCCATCCGAACAGGCGCAATTTGCCGGGCTGCGAAAACAGCTGGTATCGCAATTCCAGCTCGGCGGTGTATTGCCCGCGGTCGGGAATGTGGG
>WNEY01004346.1_pt1 | contig 10787 bp, 9 predicted proteins | sample 5400531 | NCBI WGS metagenome assembly WNEY01 (sample SAMN13153338, study PRJNA577476) | soil metagenome | isolation source: 200 cm saprolite under Douglas fir tree site 1 | place: USA:California | collected 2015-04-18
CCTTCTCGGAAAACCGGTTCCCACTTTTCCGGGACATGCGCTGATCATTTCTCCATCGCCAGCGCGGCAAAGCTGGTGGTGTCGCCCTTCGGCCGCTCGTCGGCGATCGCGTGGCCCTCGACCATGTAATACACCGTCTCGGCGATATTGGTGGCGTGATCGCCCATGCGCTCGATGTTCTTGGCGCAGAACATGAGATGGATGCAGAACGTGATGTTGCGCGGGTCTTCCATCATGTAGGTCAAGAGCTCGCGGAACAGCGAGGTGCACATGGCGTCGATCTCTTCGTCGCCGTTCCATACCGCCAGCGCCTTCTTGAGGTCGTGGCCGGCATAGCTGTCGAGCACCTCCTTGAGCTGGGCGAGAACGAGCGCGCCCATGTGCTCCACGCCGCGGATCAGCTTGGTCGGGTGGAATTCGCCGTCGAGCGCCATCACGCGCTTGGCGATGTTCTTGGCGAGATCGCCGATCCGCTCGAGGTCGTTGCAGACGCGCAACGCGCCCACGATCTCGCGCAGGTCGACCGCCATCGGCTGGCGGCGGGCGATCGTCAGCACGGCCTTTTCCTCGATCTCGTGCTGGAGGGTGTCGATGCTCGGGTCGGCGGCCACGATCCGCTGTGCGCGATCGGTGTCGCGCTGGGCCAGCGCGTCGACGGAGTCCGCGATCTGCTTCTCGGCCAAGCCGCCCATCTCCGCCACCAGGCGGGTGAGCTCCTGCAGATCGACGTCGAAGGCCTTGGCGGTGTGTTCGGTTATTACCATCTGCGTCGTCCTAGTTGGGTAGGGACCCGCGCGACCTAGCCGAAGCGGCCCGTGATGTAGTCCTGCGTGCGGCGATCGGTCGGCGCCGTAAACATCTTGCTCGTGGTATCGAACTCGATCAGCTCGCCGAGATACATGAAGGCCGTGAAGTCCGACACGCGCGCGGCCTGCTGCATGTTATGGGTCACGATCACGATCGTGTAGTCCTCCTTGAGCTCGTCGATCAGCTCCTCGATCTTGGCGGTCGAGATCGGATCGAGCGCCGAGCACGGCTCGTCGAACAGGATCACCTCGGGCTTGATGGCGACCGTGCGGGCAATGCAGAGCCGCTGCTGCTGGCCGCCGGACAGGCTCAAGCCGTTGGCGTTGAGCTTGTCCTTCACCTCGTCCCAGAGCGCGGCACGGCGCAGCGAGGTCTCGACCCGTCCATCGAGCTCCGACCGCGGCAGCCTTTCATAGAGCCGCACGCCGAAGGCGATGTTCTCGTAGATCGACATCGGAAACGGCGTCGGCTTCTGGAACACCATGCCGATGCGCGCGCGCAACAGATTGAGATCCTGCTGGGGCGAAAGAATGTCCTCGCCGTCGAACAGGACGTCACCCTCCGCGCGCTGGTGCGGATAGAGATCGTACATCCGGTTGAGGATGCGCAGCAGGGTCGACTTGCCGCAGCCGGACGGGCCGATGAAGGCGGTCACCTTGTTTTGATAGAGCGAGAGGCTGATGTCCTTCAGCGCCTTGGCCTCGCCGTAATAGAAATTGAGCGACTTGATCGAGATCTTCTCGGCCAAGCCGGCCGTGCTGATCGGCGCGTGGGTGACGCTAGGAACGGCCACGGAGGCGGAGACGACATTCATGACTGTTTTCTCGACGCGGAAAGCGCCCGCGCCACGATACTGAGCGCGAGCACGGTGAGGGTGATGATCAGCGCCCCGGTCCAGGCCAGTTTTTGCCAGTCCTTGTAGGGCGAGAGCGCGAACTGAAAGATGACGACCGGCAGGCTCGACATCGGCGCGTTGAGGAAGTTGGCTTCGCTGCTCCAGAACTGGTTGTTGAGCGAGGTGAAGAGCAGCGGCGCGGTCTCCCCGCTGATGCGGGCGACGGCGAGGAGCACGCCGGTGACCATGCCGGCTTTGGCGGCGCGGTAGCAAATCCGCCCGATCACGACCGCTCGCGGCAACCCGAGCGCGGAAGCGGCCTCGCGCAGCTGGTTCGGCACCAGGATCAACATGTCCTCGGTCGTGCGCACCACCACCGGGATGACGATCACCGCCAGCGCGACCGCGCCCGCATACCCGGAGAAATGGCCCATCGGGGCCACCATGACCTCGTAGATGAAGAGGCCCACCACGATCGACGGCGCGCTGAGCAGGATGTCGTTGATGAAGCGCACGACCGACGTGAGACGATCATGCCGGCCGTATTCCGCCATATAGGTCCCGGCCAGGATTCCGATCGGCGTGCCGATGAGCACCGCCAGGATCGTGAGAATCAAGCTGCCGAGAATCGGATTGAGCAGCCCGCCGTCGGCGCCGGGCGGCGGCGTCATCTCGGTGAAGACGGCGAGCGAGAGCCCGCTGAACCCTTCCCACAGCAGCACGCCGAGGATCAAAACCAGCCAGCCGAGACCGAACAGGGTGGCGCCCATCGAAAGGCCCATCATGACGAGGTTGCGGCGGCGGCGGCCGGCATAAAGGCTGCTCATGGCCATCACCCGATCCTCCGCTCGATGCGCATCAGCATGTAGCGCGCGGCCGCGAGCACGATGAAGGTGATGACGAAAAGGATCAGCCCCAGCGCGATCAATGAGGAGGTGTAGAGATCGCCGACCGCTTCGGTGAATTCGTTGGCGATGGTCGCCGAGATGGTCGTCCCGGGCGCCAGCAGCGAGGCCGAGATTCGATGCGCGTTGCCGATCACGAAGGTCACCGCCATGGTCTCGCCGAGCGCGCGGCCGAGCCCCAGCATCACGCCGCCGATGACGCCGACCCGCGTGTAGGGCAGCACGACGTAGCGCACCACCTCCCAGGTGGTGCAGCCCAATCCATAGGCCGCCTCCTTGAGCACCGGCGGAACGGCATCGAACACGTCGCGCGAGATCGAGGTCACGAACGGCAACACCATGATGGCCAGGATCAAGCTTGCCGTCAGCATGCCGATCCCGTAGGGCGGGCCGGCAAACAGCGCCGACAGCAGCGGGATCTCCCCGAAGACAGCGATCAGGAATGGCTGCAAGGTCTCCTGCAGGAACGGGGCGAACACGAACAGGCCCCAGATGCCGTAGATGATGCTGGGAATGCCCGCCAACAGCTCGATCGCGATCCCGATCGGCCGCCGCAGCCACAGCGGACATAGCTCGGTCAGAAATACCGCGATGAGGAGCCCGACCGGCACCGCGATCAGCATCGCGATGAACGAGGTGACCAGCGTGCCGTAGATCGGGGCCAGGGCGCCGAACTTTTCGGTCACCGGGTTCCAACGTTCCTCGATCAGGAAATTGAACCCGAACTCGCGCAGCGCCGGCAACGACCCGTTGATGAGCGAGATGATGACGCCCCCGAGCAGGATCAGCACGCCGATCGCCGCCGCCCGCGTCAGGGCGTGAAATACCGCGTCGCTCAGTCGCAGTCGATTGAGCGCCCGCAGACGCGTAAACGTCGCGCCAGCCTCGATGGCATTGCCCTGCAGCGCGACGTCGACCACGGATTGCCTCCTGGCTGGCTGCATCCAGGCTCTCCTTGCCGGTGTTTCCGGGAGAGCCAATCAAGCCGCCTCTGCGCCGCCGCACAAGCCGCCGACACTTTTTATTCTCAGGTTCCTTCCCCGCCTGCCGGAGGAGGGTCGTTCGCCTGCGGGAGAGAGGGAGGGGGCCTGCACCGACGGTGCATGTCCCCTCCCCGCACGAGCACCGATCAGTGAGACATCGCGAAGATCGGCTTGCCGCTCGCGTCCTTGATCTCGGCCGCCCAAGCCTTCTGGATGGCGCCCACGACCTTGGCCGGCATCGGCACGTAGTCGAGCTCTTCCGCCATCTTGCCGCCCTTGGAATAGGCCCAGGCGAAGAACTTGAGCGCTTCGCCGGCGGCCGCCGGATCCTTCGGCTGCTTGTGGATGAGGATGAAGGTGGCGCTGGTGATCGGCCAGGCCTCGGCACCGGCTTCGTTGGTCAGGATCACGCCGAAGCCGGGCGTTCCTTCCCAATTCGCGCTGCCGGCCGCCGCCGTGAACGAGGCGATGGTGGGAGCAACGGCCTTGCCATCCTTGTTCACCAGCTTGGTATAGGTGAGCTTGTTCTGCTTGGCGTAGGCGTACTCGACATAACCGATCGAGCCCTTGGTCTGGGCGACGTTGTTGGCGACGCCCTCGTTGCCTTTGGCGCCGATGCCGTTCGGCCACTCGACCGCGGTGTTCGCGCCGACCTTCGATTTCCAATCGGCGCTCACCTTGGCGAGATAGTCGGTGAAGACGAAGGTGGTGCCGGAGCCGTCGGAACGATGCACGACGGCGATCGCCTGCGCCGGCAGCTTCGCGCTCGGATTGAGCTTCTGGATGGCGGCGTCGTTCCACGACTTGATCTCGCCGAGGAAGATCTTGGCGATGGTCGCCCCATCGAGCGTGACATCGCCGGCCTTGACGCCGTCGAGATTGATCACGGCCACGACGCCGCCCATCACCGTCGGGAACTGGACGAGGCCGTCCTTGTCGAGGTCCGCGCCCTTGAGCGGCATGTCGGAGGCGCCGAAGGTGACCGTCTTGGCCTGGATCTGCTTGATGCCGCCGCCCGAGCCGATCGACTGATAGTTGAGGCCGCTGCCGGTCTCTTTCTTGTAGGCATCCGCCCACTTCGCATAGATCGGATAGGGAAAGGTCGCGCCGGCGCCCGAAATGTCGACGGCGAAGGCAGGCACGATCGCTGCCGCGGCGACCAAACCGGCTGCCGTCAGTGTGGGGAATAGTCTCAAGGCTCTCTCCTGTTTGCTGCAGACGAAAAGTCGAACCGACGCAGGGCTTTCACCCACGGCTCACATCTTCCCGTCGTTGATTGCTGTTCGTGTCGTTCGCAACACGCCCGGGACAGTCGGCCTGACGTCGCGACTTGCCGATCAATTCCGCGGCTGCCCGCATCCCTACGCATCTCATGTCATCGTTGTATGATGGCGAGACGACAGTTAGATGACAGCCTAAATCCTTGCGGAAGCTTGTGGATTTCCCCTGGCCGTGGAACGGGCGAACGGCAGGTGGGCGGTGAAGGTGGCGCCGCGGCCGAGCACGCTTTCGATCGTCAAGCGGCCGCCATGGCGATTGAGAATGTGCTTGACCAGCGCAAGGCCGAGCCCGGTGCCGCCCTGGGCGCGGCTTTCGGAGACATCGACGCGGTAGAAGCGTTCGGTCAGCCGCGGCAAGTGCTCGGGGGCGATGCCGGGACCATAGTCACGCACCGCAACGAGCGCCTCCTTGCCGTCCACTCCATCGCCGAGGGCGAGCTTGATCTCGATCCGCCGGCCGGACGCCGCGTATTTCAGCGCGTTCTCCACGAGGTTCTCGAACACGCGGATCAATTCGTCGCGGTCTCCCAGCACCAGCAGCAAGCCGCACGGCGCGGTCATCTGGACCTCGACGTCGCGATCGCGGGCCAATGTCTGCAGGCCGTCGGCGACCTGGCGCATGATGGCGACGAGATCGACCTCCTTGTCGGGCCGCAGATGCGCGTTGAGCTCGATGCGCGAGAGCGACAGCAGGTCGTCGATCAGGCGGGCCATGCGGTCGGCCTGCACCTGCATGATCGCAAGAAATCGCTCCCGCGCCGCCGGATCCTCGCGCGCCGGCCCCTGCAGCGTGTCGATGAAGCCGGACAGCGCGGCGAGCGGCGTGCGCAGCTCGTGGCTCGCATTGGCGACGAAGTCGGCGCGCATCTCCTCGACGCGCCGCAACGGCGTGAGGTCGTGAAACGCGAGCAGCACGAGGCCGCCCTTGGGGGCGAGCCCGGTCGAGAGGATCGGCGTCACGATGGCCTCGTACCAGCGGTCGACCGGCACGCGCTCGAAGAACTCGACGCGCTGCGCGCTCCCGCTGGCCCGCGCGCGGCGGATGGCGTCCAACACCTCGGGCACGCGCAGCCCGAGCGAGACCGGCTCGCCGCGGCGCAGCGCCGGCGCCACCGCGCCGGCGCGCGCGTTGAGCGCGACGACGTCGCCGCGATGGTCGAGCGCGACCACCGGATCGGGCAATCCGGCCAGCACCGCCTCGAGCAAAGGATCGCCGACGCCCGGCGCGGCCGGCTGGTCGCGCGGCAGCGCTGCCGGCGTTGCGTCGGCGTTGGCGCTTCCGATCACGACCGTGAGCGCGATGAGCACAAAGCCGAACAGGGCCGGGATCGCCGCGAGCGCGCCTGCGGCCCACAGGACGCCGAACACGATCGCGACCGCCGCCAGCACGAAGCGCACGCGCCTGAGCCGGGCCAGCCAACGGCCGCGCCGGATACCGCCACTGTCGTGAGTCGCTGTCATGGCACGCGGGATTCATACGGCGTCGGGCCGGCAGCGACAATCGAAGCCTTGCGAGCAAAATTCCCGCGAACCGGTCAGTCGTCTTGCTTGCCGTTCGGCTTGGTCGCCACCTCGGTCGGCGCAAGCGAAGGAAGCGCCCGGATCGGCGGCGGCGGTGTGCCCCGGATCGCGAGCAGGAGCTCGCGGGCGCCGAGGATCAACAGTGAGAGCGCGAACGGAACGATGTAGTAGAGCAGCCGGAACAACAGCAGTCCGGCTAGCAGGTCCTCCTTGTCGTACTGCCACAACGCGACCAGCATGGCGGCATCGAACACGCCGATGCCGCCCGGCGCGTGGCTGGCGAAGCCGAGCAGCGTGGCGGCGACGAAGATGACGGCAAGCGTGACGAAGCCGATGTTTGGGTCGTCCGGCACCAGGATGTACATGGCGAGCGCGCAGAAGCAGAGGTCGACGATGCCGATCGCGATCTGCAACAGGGTCAGCGGCCCGCCCGGCAAGGTAACGCACCAGTCATCCCGGCCGACGACGCGCGGACGCCGCCAAACCCAGCTGACGTAGAGCGCGAGCACGATCAGGATCAGGAACGCGCCGGCGCGGTTGAACCACGCCGGCACCTGGTCGATGGCGCTCGCGGCCTGCGGCACATAAGCGATGCCGAGACCGAGCACGGTGGCGTTGCCGAGCCAGAACGTCAGCCCCGCCACGAAGCAGATTTTGGCGACCTCGACGGCATTGAGGCCCCAGGCCGAATAGATGCGATAGCGGACCGCGCCGCCGGTCAACACGCTCGCGCCGACATTGTGGCCGACCGAATAGCTGGTGAAGCCGGCGAGCGCGGCGGCCCAATACGGCACATCGGCGCGTCCGATCGTGCGCAGCGCGAACAGGTCGTAGAACGTGAGCGTAATGTAGCCGCCGGCGACGAACGAAGCCGCCAAGGCGATATCGCGCCAATCGGTGGTCACCAGCGCCTCGACCACCTCGCTGCCGTTGATGGTGCGCAGGATGCGATAGAGCGCCACCAGCGCGATCGCGATGATGGTGACGCTGAGCGCGACGCCGATCCGGTTCCAGCCTATTTTTTGATCGCAGAACAGCGCGGCCCGGTGCAACGCGTCGAATACCCTGCGCTCGCGGTTCCCTGAGCTCGGCTTCATCGGTCGATCCGTCACGCGATTCCTGAAATTAGCGCTGTCCCGCACATATCGTCGTTGCAACGCCTTATTTCCAATCCCCGCGTTGCGTTTCGCGCCGACGGTCGGCAACGAGTAGCAAAACCCGCGCGGGCGCGCGAGGGCCTGCCCTGCGACAGGAGCGCTCGGTTCTTGCCCTAGAAATGCGGCCCCGCCCATCTGCCGGGCACCAAAACGATCTGATAGGGTTGGCCACCGATTTGACAGCGCCATGCCGGCTTTTTGACAGCGCTTCGCCCGCTTATGGAGGATCCCCATGACCCAAAGCTCGTTACCGCCCGACCACGCGCTTGCGCGCCGCACCATCCTCAAGGGAGCGGGCCTCGGCGTCGGGGCCGGGCTGGCGTCCGGTCTCGCTTCGGCGGCACAGGGGCAGACGACGCCCTCCGATGTTCCGATCTGGAGCGCCGAGTACTGGGCCAGAAAGAGCACGGGGTCGGGCGAGGTCAAGCTCAACCTCTGGCGCAAGCGCATCGGCGCCCCGAAGGCGGGCGAGCCGCGGCTGCCGGTGCTGTTCCTGGTGCACGGCTCCTCCAACTCCGCGCGCTCGTCCTACGACCTGGCCGTGCCGGGCAAGGGCGAGTACTCGCTGATGAACGTGCTCGCGCGCTACGGCTACGACGTCTGGACCATGGACCACGACGGCTACGGGTATTCGGGCAGCTCGGGCAACAACTCCGACATTGCGAGCGGCGTCGAGGACCTCAAGGCCGCGATCCCGGTGGTGATGCGGGAATCCGGCCGGGCGAGGATACACATGTACGGAACTTCCTCCGGCGCCATCCGCGCCGGCGCCTACGCGCAGGTCGAGCCCGATCGAGTGGACCGGCTGGTCCTGGTCGCCTTCACCTACAAGGGCACGGGCTCGCCGGAGATCGGGCGGCGGGCGGCGCGCGTCGCCGAGCTGCGCGCCAACAATCGCCGCCTGCGCGACGCCGCCATGATCCGTTCGATCTTCACGCGCGACGGTCACGCCGCGAGCTACGATCCGGCAGTGGCGGAAGCGATCATCGCCGAGGAGCTCAAGTTCGGCGACCAGATCCCGACCGGAACCTATCTCGACATGGCCGCCAACCTGCCGCTGGTCGATCCGAAGAAGGTGCTCTCGCCGGTGCTGATGATCCGCGGCATCCACGACGGCAACTCGACGAGCGACGACCTAATCGACTTCTATCGGCAACTGCCCAACGGCGACCGGCAATTCGTGATCCTGCCGCACACCGCGCACAGCCCGGGCTACAGCAACAACCGGCACCTGCTCTGGTACGCGATGCGCAATTTCCTCGCGGCGCCGGCGCCAGTGGTGAGTTGATTCAGACCGGCTGCTCCTCCATCTCCTCGCCGACCGTGATGGGGTGCGCCATGGTCTCGTGCAGCTTCTCGACGTCGAGCTCGCCCTCCCACCGGCTGATGACGATGGTGGCGACGCCGTTGCCGACGAGGTTGGTCAGCGCGCGGCATTCGCTCATGAACTTGTCGATGCCGAGCAGGATGGCGAGCGACTGGATCGGGATGTCGGGTACGATCGCGAGCGTCGCCGCGAGCGTCACGAAGCCCGCGCCGGTCACGCCCGAGGCGCCCTTGGACGTGATCATGGCGATGACCAGGATGCCGAGCTCCTGGCCGATGGTGAGCGGCGTGTTGGTGGCCTGCGCCAGGAACAACGTCGCCAGCGTCATATAGATATTGGTGCCGTCGAGGTTGAAGCTGTAGCCGGTCGGGATCACCAGGCCCACCACCGACTTCGAGGCGCCGAGGTGCTCCATCTTCTGGATCATGTGCGGCAGCACGGTCTCGGATGAAGACGTGCCGAGCACGATCAGCAATTCGTCCTTGATGTAGGCGATGAAGCGCAGGATCGAGAAGCCGGCGAAGTGGGCGATGGTGCCGAGCACGAGGAGCACGAACAGGAGGCTCGTGAAGTAGAAGGTCGCGATCAGCTCGATCAGGTTCACGAGCGAGCCCACGCCGAAGGCGCCGACGGTGAAGGCCATGGCGCCGAACGCGCCGACCGGCGCCGCCCGCACGATGATGCGGATCATCCCGAAGAAGATCTTCGCCATGGCATCGATGACGCCGTTGATGCGCTCGCCCAATTCTCCCAGGCGCGTGATGGCGAAGCCGGTGAGGATCGAGATCAGCAGGACTTGCAGGAGATCGCCCTTGGCGAAGGCGCCCATGAAAGTATCGGGAATGATCGACAACAGGTGGGAGACGAGCCCCTCCTCCTTGGCGCGGTTGACGTAGGTCGCGACCGCGGCGGGATCGAGGGTGGACGGGTCGATGTCGAAGCCCTTGCCGGGCTGCAAAACTTTGCCGACCAGAAGCCCGATCGCGAGCGCCAGCGTCGACACTGCCTCGAAATAGAACAGCGTCTTGACGCCGACCCGCCCGACCTTCTTGAGGTCGCGCATCGAGCCGATGCCGTGCACCACCGTGCAGAAGATCACCGGCGCGATCATCATCTTGATGAGCGAGATGAACCCGTCGCCGAGCGGCTTGAGCGCGACGCCGGCCTTCGGAAAGAAGTGGCCGATGAGGACGCCCACCGCGATGGCGAGCAGCACCTGGATATAAAGAACCGTGTACCAGGGACGATGAGGTTTGGTCATGATCGACCTCTATGCCCGCCCGCGAGCGCCCCGCGCCTGTCGAGCCTTATCACGCCGCAAAGAATTCGCGCAGCTCGCGATAGGTTTCCTCCGGCGCCTCCTCCGAGAGATAGTGCCCGCAGGGAAGCGCCTTGCCGCCCCTGATGTCGGCCGCATAGCGCGGCCAGATCTCCATCGATTTGTGATTGCGGCCGACGCCGCCGGTTGCGCCCCACAGCAGCAGCAGCGGACTGGCAATCTTGCGCCCGGCGGCGAAGTCTTCGGTGTCCATGGCGAGATCGACGCCATGCGTGGCGCGATAGTCCTCGCACATGGCGTGGATGGTCGCGGGATTGCGGAAGCAGCGCTTGTATTCCGCCAGCGCCGCGGGATCGAAGAACGTGAGCCCCTGCTTGGTCTTCGAGAGCTTCTTCTCGATGAAATAGTCGGGATCGGCGCCCATCAGCCGCTCGGGAAAGTCGTAGGGCTGGATCATGAAGAACCAATGCCAGGAAAACGTCCCCCACTGGCGCGTCACGTTGTTGAGCAGGTGATGCTGCGGGATGATGTCGAGGATCGCCGCGCGCGCGACCTTGTCGGGATGGTCGAGGCACATGCGGTGGAGCACGCGGGCGCCGCGATCATGCCCGGCCGCGCAGAAGCGCGTGAAGCCCAGCGCCGCCATCACCTCGACCTGGTCCTGCGCCATGGCGCGGAACGAGTAGCCGCTGT
>WNEY01004347.1_pt1 | contig 10785 bp, 7 predicted proteins | sample 5400531 | NCBI WGS metagenome assembly WNEY01 (sample SAMN13153338, study PRJNA577476) | soil metagenome | isolation source: 200 cm saprolite under Douglas fir tree site 1 | place: USA:California | collected 2015-04-18
ATGAGACTGGCAGGGAAGGTTGCACTCATCACCGGCGGTGCGAGCGGGATGGGCCAGAGCGAGGCGGTGATCTTCGCGCGGGAAGGCGCGCGGGTCATGGTTGCCGACGTGCTCGAGTTCGAGGCGCGCCAGGTGGTCGAGAAGATCGCCGCGGCCGGCGGCCAGGCGCGGTTCGTGAAGCTCGACGTCACGAGCGAAGCGGATTGGCAGGCGGCGGTCAAGGCGACCGTGACGGCCTTCGGGAAGCTCGAGCTTCTGGTGAACAACGCGGGGATCAGCGGCACGTTCGATCCGGACACGACCAGCACGGCGGCTTGGGACACCCTCATGAACGTGAACGCGAAGGGTGTCTTTCTGGGCATGAAGCACGCGGTGCCCGCGATGCGCGAAGCGGGCGGCGGCGCCATCGTCAACATCTCGTCGATCTCGGGCTTCGTGGGCCAGGATCGAATCCACATGGGATACAACGCGTCGAAAGGGGCCGTGCGAATCATGACCAAGTCGGCCGCCGTGCAGTACGCGCAGCACGGCATTCGGGTCAACTCGGTGCACCCCGGCATCATGCCGCCGATGCGGACCTCCAAAGCATCGGCGGACCCGGCCTGGCGTGAGAAGTCGCTCAGGGCGGTGCCGATGAAGCGAGAAGGACGCGTGGAAGAAGTCGCTCACGCCGTGCTGTTCCTGGCCTCGGACGAGGCGTCGTACATCACCGGGACCGAGCTGGTCGTCGACGGCGGCTATCTGGCGGTGTGAGGCGAGGCCGAAGGAGCGGGCCATGGCGGAGGCGGAGTTCGACCGAGCGAAGGCGAAGGCGTTCACACAGCTCATGGTCCGCCACCTCGAGGGCGCCGCCGTTTCCATCATGATCGAGGTCGGCCGCCGCGTCGGCCTCTTCGAGGCGATGGCGACGCTGGGCGCAGTGACCAGCGCCGAGGTCGCCGAGAAGACCGGCCTCAGCGAGCGTTACGTCCGAGAGTGGCTGGCGGCCATGGTCTGCGGCGGCATCGTCGAGTACGCCGCCACCGAACGCACCTATCGGCTACCCCGAGAGCACGCCGCCGGTCTCACCGGCGTTTCCAGCCGGAATCTCACCGGCATGGCGGAGATGTTCCCGCTGATGAACCGGGTCATCCCGGACGTCGCCGAGGCGTTCCGCACGGGCCGCGGCGTGCCGTACAGTGCCTACCAGCCGGATTTCACGGGCCTCATGGACCGGCGAAGCCGTCCCCGGTTCGATGAGCTCCTGTTCAGCGCCTACCTCGCGAAGCCGGAAGGCCTCGTCCCGCGCCTCGAAGCCGGCATCCGCGTCGCCGACGTGGGCTGCGGCACGGGGTACTGCATCGCGCAGATGGCCCGGCGCTTCCCGAAGAGCACCTTTGTCGGCTACGACATCTCGTCAGAAGGGATCAGCGAGGCCCGCGCCGCGGCGCACGGGCTGGCCAACGCGTCGTTCGTCATCCAGGACATCACGCGGCTCGAATCCGCCGCGCCCTTCGAGCTGATCACCGCGTTCGACGCGATCCACGACCAGGCCGATCCCGCCGGCGTGCTCCGGCGTGTCCGCGCCGCGCTGTCGCCGGGCGGCACTTTTCTGATGCTCGACGTCTGGGCCTCCAGCGAGCTCGCCGACAACGTCGGCGTCCCGATGGCGCCGTATCTCTACACCATGAGCACCATGCACTGCATGAGCGTGTCGCTCGCCGGCGGCGGTCCCGGGCTCGGCACGGCGTGGGGCCACCAGGTCGCGACCCGGATGCTGCACGAGGCCGGCTTCACCGATGTGAAGCTGTTCGAGCGGGTCGATCCCGCCAACTCGCTCTACGTCGCGCGCCGCGCTGAAGCCTCCTGATCCGCGATGGGTGAGCGCTTGTTCGGCGCGCGTGTGCGCCGGCGCGAGGACGCGCGACTGATCACGGGCCGCGGGCGCTACGTCGCCGACGTGGCGCATCCGGGCCTGCTGCACGTCGCGGTCCAGCGGAGCCCCCACGCGCACGCGCGCATTGTGCGCGTCGACTCCGCGCAAGCGCTCCGTCGGCCCGGGGTGGTCCGCGTCCTCGTGCCATCGGACGTCGCCGCGCTCGGGCGGCTGCCGCTGCTCGTCCCGCACTCGAGCCTGGTGGCGCCGGCCTGTCCCGAGATCCTGCCCCAGGAGATCGTCTCGTACGCCGGGCAGGCGGTGGCTCTCCTCGTCGCGGAGAGCGCCGCCCAGGCCGAGGATGCGCTCGACTCGCTGCGCGTCGAGTACGAGCCGTTGCCGGCCGTGACCTCGCTCGACGATGCGCTCCGGCCCGACGGGCCGCGCGTGCATCCCGGCGGCAACGTGGCCTCGCGATTCACCCAGCGTGTCGGCGACCCGGCGGGCGCGCTCGCGCGGGCCGAGGTGGTGCTGCGCGAGCGCTTTCACGTGCACCGCGGCGCCGGCATGGCCATGGAGACGCGAGCGATCGCGGCCCGCTGGGATAGTGAACTCGGCCAGGTCACCGTGTGGTCGACGACGCAAGCGCCCCAGATCCTGCGCCGCCTGCTCGCGCGCTACCTCAGACTTCCCGAGCACGCCGTGCGCGTCGTCACCCAGGACATCGGCGGCGGATTCGGCCCCAAGGCGATCGTCTACGCCGAGGACATCCTGGTGCCGTTCCTGGCGCGCGCCCACGGGCGGCCCGTGCAGTTCGTCGAGACGCGCCGCGAGCATCTCCTGGCGGTCACCCAGGAGCGCGACCAGTGGCACGACGTCGAGCTCGGCCTCACGCGCGAGGGCCGGATCGTGGCGGTCCGCGACGCGTTCGTCCACGACTGCGGCGCCTTCGTCTCGTGGGGCATCATCGTGCCGATCCTCACCTCGGTCAGCGTGCCCGGCCCCTACCGGGTTCCGAACTACGAGGTGGCACTCACGGCCCTCTACACCAACCGCGTGCCGGTCACCCCGGTGCGCGGCGCCGGCCGGCCCCAGGCGGTGTTCGTGATGGAGCGGATGCTGGACCTGGCGGCCGCGCGCCTCGGGCTCGACCGGGTCCTGCTCCGCACGCGCAACCTGATCCAGCCCGACGAATTTCCGTACGACGTCGGCCTGATCTCCCGCGACAACAGTCCCCGCCGCTACGACAGCGGGAACTACCCGGAGTGCCTGCGGCGAGTCGCCGAAGCCGTGGGCGCGGACGGCTTCGCAGCGGAGCGCGAGCAGGCGCGCGCCGCCGGGCGGGCGATCGGCCTTGGATTCGCGCTCTTCGTCGAGGACACGGGGCTCGGCCCGTACGAGGGCGTCAGGGTGCGCGTTGATCCGGTCGGCCGGGTGTTCGTGTTTTCCGGCACGTCGAGCCAGGGGCAAGCCCACGAAACCACGCTGGCCCAGATCGTCGCCGACGAGCTCTCGGTGCCGCTCGAGCTAGTCACCGTGATCCCGGGTGATACGGCCGGCATCCCGTACGGAGTCGGCACGTTCGCGAGCCGGGTCGGTGTGCTCGCCAGCACCTCGGCGGCCCACGCCGCCGCCGAGGTGCGAAAGAAAGCGCTCGCGGTTGCCGCCGACCATCTCGAGGCGGCGCCGGAGGATCTCACGCTCGAGGACGGCCGCATCACCGTGCGCGGGACGCCGGGGCGGGGGCTCGCGCTCGGCGACGTGGCGGCCATCGCGACGGCGCCGCGGCCCGGCTATGCGCTGCCCGGCGGGATGGACCCCGGGCTCGAAGCCACGGGCTACGTCCACGTCCTGCAGTCGACGTATTCCAACGGCGCGCACGCCGCGGTCGTCGAGGTCGACCCGGAGACCGGCACGGTGCGCATCCTGAAATACGTCGCCGTGGACGACTGCGGCACGATGATCAACCCGATGGTGGTCGAGGGCCAGATCCACGGCGGCATCGCCCACGGCATTGGCAACGCCTTGCTCGAGGAAATCGTCTACGACGGAGCCGGACAGCTCGTGACGGGCACGTTGATGGACTACGCGCTGCCGCGGGCGACCGATGTGCCTCGCCTCGAGGTCCACCACGTGGTCACGCCCTCACCACTCAACCCGCTGGGCGTCAAGGGCGCGGGGGAGGGCGGGACCTTACCGGCGCCTGCCGCGATCGCCAACGCGGTGGCGGACGCGCTCCGCCCGCTTGGTGTCGAGGTGACGGAGATGCCGCTGACGCGCGAGCGCCTCTGGCGCCGGGTGCGCGCGGCGGCGTCACGCCCTCGCTGATCTGACTAAAATCGCCCGCCCGGGATGCGCCGGGCGTCACGCCTTTCGGAGGAAGTCGAAGTCGCAGCCGTGCTCGGCCTGGAGCACGTGGTCCATGTAGAGCTTTCCGTAGCCACGGACGGGAGGCGGCGCCGGGCGCGGGAGAGCCGCGCGCCGCCGCGCGAGCTCCGTGGCCTCGACCAGGAGGTCGAGGCGTCGTTCGGTGACACTCAAGCGGATGCGGTCGCCGTTGCGCACCAGCGCGAGCGGCCCGCCGACGGCCGCCTCCGGCGAGACGTGCAGCACGATCGTGCCGTAGGCCGTCCCGCTCATGCGGGCGTCGGAGATCCGCACCATGTCCTTGACGCCGGCGCGCGCGAGCTGCGCGGGGATCGGCAGGTACCCGGCTTCGGGCATCGCGTAGCCGCTCTTCGGTCCGGCGTTCTGGAGCACGAGGAAGTCGTCGGGCCGCACGTCGAGATCCGGTGCGTCGATCCGCGCCGAGAGATCGTCGAGCGAGGTGAAGACCACCGCCCGTCCTTCGCGCTCGAAGAGCGCCGGGTCGGCGGCCGAGCGCTTGATGATCGCGCCACCGGGCGCCAGGCTGCCGAAGAGCGCCGCGAGACCGCCGACCTTCTGGTAGGGATCGGCGAGCGGGCGCACGACGTCGCGGTCCACCCACGTGCCTTCCGTGGCGAGTCGCTCGCCGAGCGTCTCGCCCGTCACGGTGAGGCAGTCGAGGTGGAGCAGCGGTGAAAGCTCGCGCAGCACGGCGCCGAGTCCGCCGGCCGCGTTCAAGTCCGACATGTAGTGCTGTCCGGTCGGCTTCAGATCTACGAGGACCGGGGTCTCGTCGCTCAGTGCGTTGAGGCGCCGCAACGAGACCTCGACGCCCACGCGCCCGGCCACCGCGGTGAGATGAATGAGCGCGTTGGTCGAGCCGCCGATGGCGAGAAGCACGCGGAGCGCGTTCTCGACCGAGCGCGCCGTGATGATCTGGCTCGGCCGGAGGCGCGTCGCCGCCAGCGTCACCGCCTGCTGCCCACTCGCCTCGGCCGCGCGGAGGCGGTCGGCGTGGACCGCCGGAATCGCGGCCGTCCCCGGCAGCGCCATTCCCAGGGCCTCCGCGATCGAGGCCATCGTGCTGGCGGTGCCCATCACGGCGCAGGTGCCCGCCGTCGTAGCCAGGTTCTCCTCGATCCGCTCGATCTCCGCGGCGGTGACCCCGCCCGCGCGGTACTTGGCCCAGAACCGCCGGCAATCCGTGCACGCGCCGAGGCGCTCACCACGATAGGCCATCGGCAGCATCGGCCCCGCCAGGAGCTGGACCGCGGGCACGTCGGCGGAGGCCGCACCCATGAGCTGGGCCGGCACCGTCTTGTCGCAGCCGCCGACCAGCACGACGGCGTCCATCGGCTGGGCGCGAATCATCTCCTCGACGTCCATCGCCATGAGGTTCCGGAACATCATGCTCGTCGGGGCGAGGAACACCTCGCCGAGCGAGATCGTCGGGAAATCGATGGGGAGGCCGCCAGCGGCGAGCACGCCACGCTTGACCGCCTCGATCAGCTCCGGGAAGTGCCGATGGCAATTGTTGAAGCCGCTCGCCGACTGCGCGATGCCGATCACCGGCCGCGCCAGCATCGCCTTCGAGTAGCCCATCGACGTCGCGAACGAGCGGCGCAGGTAGAGCGCAAAGTCAGGGTCGCCGTAGTTGGTGAGGCCGCGCGCGAGGCCGCGGGGGTTGTCCGGCGTCGTCATATCGCTGCGATGCTACCCTATGTCGGACTCCGGCGAGGGGGATCTCGCGAGAGGCGTGTCACGTCGCTCCCAGCCGTACGCCCGGGCGTAACCCCGCGCTTTTGGCAAACGCCCCCGCGTTGAGTTTCTGACCACCCTCGGGCCGCACGCGGGTCACCTGGATCTGGCCGCCGGTCGCGGCGACCGTCAACCCCGCGTCATCGACGGCGATTACTTCTCCGGGCCGACCGGGTGTGGCGCCCACGAGCTTGTTGGCGTCGAGGAGCTGCACGGTCGTTGCCTCATACGTGGTCCACGCACCCGGTTGTGGATCCGCACCGCGGATGAGGTTCCAGATGGCCTGGATGGGCTTCTGCCAGTCGATCTGGACGTGTTCCTTCTTGCACCACCCTTCGTATGTCGCCTGGGACTCGTCCTGAACGATTCTCGGCGCCGTGCCGAGGCGCACCAGATCGACGGCCTCGAGCAGCGCCGCGACCCCAAGCGGATAGAGCCTCTCGAAGTAGAGGCTGCCCAGGGTGTCGCTGTCCCGGATCTCGACGTCCTTTTGCAGCAAGATCGGCCCCGTATCCAGACCCTGGTCGGGCCAGAAGATGCTCAGCCCGGTCCGCGTCTCGCCCATCATGATCGGCCAGTTGATGGAGCTGGGGCCGCGGTGGCGAGGGAGCAGAGAGGGGTGGTACTGGATGGTGCCGAGCGTGGGCTGATTCAGCACCTCCTCGGGCACGATGAGCGTGACGTAGGCCATCACGCAGAGATCCGCCTTGAGTCGCGCGAATTCCTCCCACACCTCTGGCTTGTTGCGAAAGGATCGCGGCTGATAGACCGGGAGACCACGGGCGAGCGCGGCCTCCTTCAGGGGATCGACCCGCCCTCCCCCCTGGGCCGGCTCAGGGGCACAGTAGACGCCGACGACGTTTTCCCGGCGCTCCAGCAGGGCGTCCAGCACGCTCTTGCCGAACGCCTGCTGCCCATGGACAACGATGCGCATGATGTCATCCTCCGAGAGCGTAGGTAGATGGGAGTCTACAGGAGGGCAAGCTCCAGCACACCTTCGCTTCCAGGCTCGTCGCCGCTGGGGTAGACTTGCGAACGGTCCAGGAGCTTCGCGGGTGGCGCGCGCACCTGTCACCGGACCACTAGGCTGCTGCCGTCGAGACGATCGTATCGGTGCCCACCGTGGTTGCTCCGGTGGTGGTGAGCATTCTAGAACTTGGACAAGACTTGGGGTGACAATTGGTGCGGAGGGGTGGCCGAGCCCGGTTGAAGGCGTCCGACTCGAAATCGGATAGGGGCCCAGAAGGTCCCTCGGGGGTTCAAATCCTCTCCCCTCCGCCAATTTTTCTCGATGCATGGAGGGGTGACCGAGCGGCCGAAGGTGCGGCACTGGAAATGCCGTGCATGGGTAACCCCTGTGCCCCGGGTTCGAATCCCGGCCCCTCCGCCAGAATCTACGGTTGGCCGTGCTAGACGGGGAGTTAGCGGTGCCCTGTAACCCGCAATCCGCTTCAGCGGGGTTGAATTCCCTCTCGAGGGCGGACCGTGTTGAGTGAGCTTCACGGGGCGGCGTCGAAGGTTGGGCCCCACGCAACGGGAATCGTCGAACCCCGCCAGGCCCGGAAGGGAGCAACGGTAAGGCGACCCTCTCGTGTGCCGTGGGAGTACCTGACTGGAGCAGGCTCCGGGGAGAGATCGCAGGACGGGACGTTCGAAGGAGGGTGCACGGTCATTGTATCGGAGCGTGAGTCCGGCTTGGACCGAGGGTGGCGAGTGACAGGCACAGGTGGCTCCGCTCGTCGAGTCAACGCATGAGCTATCAGGTCTTGGCCCGGAAGTGGCGGCCGCAGACGTTCGAGGCGGTCGTCGGCCAGGACGCGATCACGCGGACGCTCCGAAACGCGCTCGCCTCGGGGCGCATCGCCCACGCCTACCTTTTCGCCGGCCCGCGCGGCATCGGCAAGACGACCACGGCGCGCCTGCTCGCTCGTGCGCTGCTCTGTGCCGAGCGGTCCGGCCCCGAGCCGTGCGGCAAGTGCGCGGTGTGCACCGAGGGCCAGGCCGGGACGCTCGTGGACGTGATCGAGATCGACGGGGCGTCCAACCGGGGCATCGAGGAGATCCGGACGCTCCGCGAGAACGTGAAGTACATGCCGGCGCGCGGGCGCTACAAGGTCTACATCATCGACGAGGTCCACCAACTGACCGAGGCCGCCTTCAACGCGTTGCTGAAGACCCTGGAAGAGCCGCCGCCACACATCGTCTTCGTGCTCGCCACGACCGACCCCCGCGAGATTCCGGCGACCGTGCTCTCGCGGGTGCAGCGCTTCGACTTCCGGCCGATCGCGCCCGAGACGCTCCGGACGTCGCTCGAGCACATCCTGACCCAGGAGAAGATCCCGTTCGAGCCGGCGGCGCTGCCGGTCATCGTGCGGGCCGCGGAGGGTTCGCTCCGCGACGCGCTCTCGCTGCTCGACACGGCGATCGCCTACGGCGACGGCCGGCTCGAGGCGGAGACCACCGCGAAGCTGCTGGGCGCGTCGGCGCCGGTGGCAGTGCGGGCCTTCGCAGCGGCGGTGGTCGGGCACGACACGGCGGCGGCGCTCGAGGCGATCGATCGCGCGGCGCGCGATGGCGAGGATCTCCTGGCATTCACGCGCGACGTCATCGAGCTGCTGCGCCTCACGCTCGTGCTGAAGGCCGCGCCGAACGCGAAGCCGGCCGACCTCACCCACACCGAGGGCAACGAGCTGCGCAAGCTCGGGGAGACGGCGAGCCTCGACGAGCTCCTCTACGTGCTCCGCGCCTTCCTCGAGGCCGACGCGCTCCTGCGCGAGTCGCCGCACCCGCGCGTCGAGCTGGAGATCGCGACGGTGCGCGCCACCCGGCGGCCGGTGCCCCAGGCGCTCGACGACGTGTTGCGACGCGTCGACGAGGCGCAGCGCGAGATCCGGCAGCACGCGCTGGCGACGCCGGCGCCGACCCCGGCGGCCGCGCAGACGAGCCTCCTGCCGGGCACGGAGTCCGCGGCGCCACGGGCGGAGCTGCGGCGGCCCCCGGCGCCAGCGTCCGGCGGAGTGCCGCCCGCGCGTCCGGCTTCGCCGGCGCCGGCGCCCGCACCGGTACACGTCCCGTCATCCGCGCCGGCGCCGCCCGCGGTTCCGGCGGCCGGCGCGGCTCTGGTGGCCGACACGGATCTGACGACGGCCTGGGAGCGGGTGGTGGACGAAGTGATGAAGACGAGGCCGACGCTCGCGGCCGTGCTGACGCAGGCGCGGCCGAGCGGCGTGAGCGATCGCGAGCTGACGATCGTCCTGCTCGGGAACCACTTCCACCGTGAGATGCTCGCGGACGCCGCGAACCGCGAGCTCGTCGTGCAGGCGGTGCGGCGCTGTGTGGCCGGAGCCGAGCGGGTCAACGTGGTGTCGGGCGGCGAGACCACCGGCGCCATCGCGACGCATCCCGCGGTGCAGGCAGCGATCGCCGAATTTCAGGGCGAGGTGGTCGCGGTGCGGCCGCGCCTGCCGGAAGGAGAAGGCCCGTGAAGGGGTTCGGGAACATGATGAAGGAAGCCCAGAAACTGCAGGCGCAGATGGCGGCCCTGCAGGAAGAGGTCGGAAAGAAGAAGGTGGAGGCCACCGCCGGCGGCGGCATGGTGACGGTCGAGGCGAACGGCAAGCAGGAGCTCACCGCGGTCAAGATCGATCCCGAGGTCGTCAACAGGGACGACGTCCAGATGCTCGAGGACCTGGTGCTGGCCGCGTGCAACGAGGCGCTCAGGAAATCGCGCGAGCTCGTCCAGCAGGAGCTCGGCAAGCTGACCGGCGGTCTCAAGATCCCCGGTCTCGGCATGTAGGGCCGGGCCTCGTTGGCGTATTACCCCGAGCCCGTCGCCCGGCTGATCGAAGCCTTCCAGCGCCTTCCCGGCATCGGGCCCAAGACGGCCCAGCGGCTGACGTTCTTTCTGCTCAAGCGCCCCGTCGCGGAAGTCCGCGAGCTGTCCGAGTCGCTCATCGCCGTGAAGGAGCGCATCGTCTACTGTGGGACCTGCTTCAACGTCACCGACCAGGATCCCTGCCGCATCTGCGCGGACCCCGCGCGCGACGGGCGCCTGCTGTGTGTCGTCGAGGAGCCGAACGATCTCCTGGCGATGGAGCGCACGGGCGAGTATCGGGGCCGCTATCACGTGCTCCTGGGCGCGCTCTCACCGCTCGACGGTATCGGCCCGGACGACCTGAAGGTACGGGAGTTACTGGCGCGGCTCGAGGCGAGTGTGCCCGGCGAGGTCATCCTGGCCACCAACCCGAACGTGGAAGGCGAAGCGACGGCGCTGTATCTGGCGAAGCTGCTGCGCCCGCTCGGCTTGCGTATCACGCGGATCGCGCGCGGCCTTCCCGTCGGCGGCGATCTCGAATACGCCGACCAGGTGACCCTCTCGAAGGCCCTCGAGGGAAGACGCGAGATCAGCTAGGAAAAAACCGGCCCGGGCCATGAGGGCCCGGGCCGGCGCCCGCGCATCGCACGGGCTCGAAGCGTGACCCCCTAGAAATCTCCGTGAGGCATCGGCGGCATGGCCGCCGGCTTGTCCTCCGGCAGATCCGTGATCAACGCCTCGGTGGTGAGCAGCAGCGACGCGACCGACGCCGCGTTCTGCAGCGCGACCCGTTCGACCTTGGTCGGGTCGATGATGCCGGCCTGCAACATGTCGACGTACTCCATGCTCTCAGCGTCGTAACCGCGGTTCGGGGCCGTCTCGCTCTTCACCTTCTCGACGATCACGCTGCCCTCGGCACCCGCGTTCTCGACGATCTGGCGGATGGGCTCCTCGAGCGCCCGCTTGACGATCATGGCGCCGACCTTCTCGT